>Ga0326727_10000474_pt1 | contig 166186 bp, 141 predicted proteins | sample MB2enrmetagenome_FD_207643 | JGI IMG/M metagenome (GOLD analysis project Ga0326727, IMG submission 207643) | Lab enriched peat soil microbial communities from McLean, Ithaca, NY, United States - MB29MY | ecosystem: Environmental > Terrestrial > Soil > Wetlands > Peat | place: USA: New York...
GGCGCTTAACGTCACCAAGGTTCGCCTTGCTTATTACTACAACGGGTTTGATGCATAAGAATGATAAAGCGGCGGCGAAATGGAGCGTATTAGCAGGTCTCCTATTGACAACGCTACCAAATTATTGTTCATTTTCAGGAGGGCAACAATGGTTATCCCCTGCATGACAAGAAAATTATTCCTTCTGCTCACTTTTTTCCTCCTTGCATCATGCAATAGCGAAGGGAATCGACCGGTCATGAAGATCGGCTACATGATTTGCAACAGCGAAAAGGAAACCATGCAGCGCTTCCTTCCCCTGACCCGTTACCTCTCTGAAAAAGCCGGGGTCGATTTCGTTGCCGTGCCGGTGGACACCCAGGATTTTGAAAAACATTTCAAAACAGGCGAGTTTGCAATGGCTCACTCCAATTCCCTGATCTACATAATCCTCAAGGAGCGTTATGGACTACAGCTGGTTGCCTCCGAGAAGCGTGGCCAGTTCGGCTCCCGTACCGCCGGAGCGATCATCGCCCGGGCAGGGAGCGGCATAGCAAAACTGGAAGACATCCGCGGCAAGAAAATGGCCTTCGGTCCGATGATGGCCCCAACCGGCTACCTGGCGGAGTATGATATGATGCTGCGGGCGGGTATCGACCCGGAACGCGACCTGGCTTATTACTCTATCCCCGCAGGCTCATACAAGCATGAGAAGGCGATCTACGGAGTGTTGTTCGGCCGCTTCGATGTGGCGGCCGCACCTGTACTCGATCTGGAGGTGTTGACCAGGGAGGGGAAGATATCCCCGGATGATTTCGTGGTGCTGGCCCAAAGCCCGATTGTCCCATACTGCACATTCGGTGCGGCCAAGGGGACAGATCCCGAGGTCGTGAAAAAAGTCCGCCAGGCCCTTCTGGAACTCAAGCCCGCCGATACTGTCGAAGTCGACGGCGAGCGGCTGAAGGTGCTCAAAGCCGCCGGGATCGACGGCTATGAAGAGCTTTTGGACAGTGATTACAACCCGATCCGAGACATGGCGCGGAGGGTCAACATGCCTCCGTACCAGAAATACTGAGATACTATGCTGAAGGACGCCTACGATAAAATTCTCTGGTCTCTTCTTGCCGTGACCCTGGTTGCTCTGGCGGTAGTGCTTATTGGTCACAGGGCAGCAGGCAGTGCCATTAAAGATCCAGCCGGCCCGGACAAGGCCCTGGAACGGGAGATGGCGTACCAGGCGCGGGTGGAGTTCATCAACAAGCTGTACGCCCCGGTGGAAGCACTACGCCATGCCGAAGACCCTCAGGGGGCACTCTTCAAACTGGATGAGCTGGTTCGCCTTTATCCGAATGAGGCCCATGGCCACATCCTGCAAGGGGAGATACTTTATGGGATGGGAGCTCTCGACGAGGCCTTGGCCAGATATGTGGAAGGGGTGAGGCTCAACGGTGATTACGTGGACAAAAAAAGCCCTCTCTCCCGCCGCGGCGAAATTCAGAAGGTTGCGGATGAAGGCCTGCGGGTGATCGGTGGCAGGTCACGGGAAAATCCTGGCAACCGTTCCATGGCTGAATCTCTGAAGAACGTCAACTACCTGCGGAGCCGCCTGGCAGGAGGGTGCGAATAGCATGAACCTGCGCGACAGGCATCTCTGGGAGGTGGTGGCGGCAGGCCTTGCGCTCGGGGCATTGGGAGTCCTTCTGTCCATCTGGGGTAACCCTGAAAACTCGGGTATATGCGTTTCATGCTTTATGGAAAATATCGCTGGCGCACTGGGGCTTCATGACAACCCCCGTTTGCAGTATCTGCGCCCGGAGTTGATCGGATTCGTGCTCGGCGCGGCCTTATGCTCCTTAGCCTTCCGGGAGTTCCACTCCCGTGGCGGAAGTGCCCCATTGCCGCGGCTTGCGGCGGGAATCTTTCTCATGGTCGGGTGCGGCGTCTTTATCGGTTGCCCCATCAAGCTTTTCCTCCGGCTAGCCGCCGGCGACCTGACCTCTGTCGCCGGGGTTGCCGGACTGGTGGCCGGTGTCTGGGTCGGTCTGAAGGGGTTGGCCAAAGGTGTTGACCTTGGGCCTCACTCCCGGGAAAGGGGAGGGAGCGGTTTTCTGGTTCCTGCCCTGTTTGTTCTACTCTTGATCTTCCTCGTTACCCGTCCTTCCTTTATCATTTTCTCCGACCGCGGCAGTGCTGCCCAGCACGCCGACTGGCCCGTCTCCCTCGGGGCTGGCCTGATTCTGGGGGGAATGAGCCAGCGCAGCAGATTCTGCATCACCGGCAGCGTCCGGGATACAATGCTCATGGGATTTCGGTCATACATGATATTCGGTGCGGTGGCCTTTTTCATGGCGGCTCTAGTGGTCAATCTGGCCAGCGGACGATTTCATCCGGGGCTCTATGGCCAGGCCGGCGCCCACGCAGACCACCTCTGGAGCTTTCTAGGCATGGGGCTGGTTGGCTGGACCTCCGTGCTTATAGGTGGGTGCCCATTCCGGCAGCTGGTGAAAGCCGGGGAGGGGGATGCGGACGCGGGGCTCGTGGTGATCGGGATGTTTATCGGTGGCGCGCTGGTACAGGCATGGGGGATTTCCGCCACTGCGGCCGGGGTCCCTTTAGCCGGAAAGGTGGCGCTTCTTCTGGGGTTTGCCTTCATCATGGTCACATGCCTGTTGTTTCGAGAACGTTCCGCCTGATTTCAATAGTTTTAGCGTGAAAACACATGAATGTCGTTTCACCCACCCACGAACAATTTCCTGTCAAGTGAGAAGGAATTTATTTTTACTTTTCTTCCGCAAATGTTATAAAATGTTTTGTTAATTCCAGTATAGCAGGGATATTGCATCAACCCATGAAAGGATTTTTTACATGACAAGACTAACTAGTTACTTCTTTACAGCCATTATGTTGCTGGCTGCCACCACGGCTAACGCAGTGAATAATCTGCCGGACGGTTACGAGAATATAAAATGGGGCACCCACTTCCATAAGGTGATCGAGGCCTACCCGAAAGGGGAACTTGGCGAATATAACAAGGAGATCGTTTATACCCAGGATAATCCCGAAGAGACTGTTGCCACCCGGATATTCGCATTCAAGGATGGCAAACTCGCGAGCGTTGCGGTTACTTTCAGTGCTGATTATGTAAAGAAGACAGGGCTGGAAAACCTGCGGTTGAAATACATGAAGCAGTACGGAAAAGGAATTACAGTGGAGAACACATCACACATGGTTTCTTATGCATGGGAAGGGAAACATACGCGAGTTACTTTTATTTATGTTCCCAACCGGGTGGATATGACCGTCATTCAGTTCGAAAAGAAGTAGCGGATAACATTTTATGGTTGTCAGGCAGAATGACACGATCTTTATAGTGGAGAAACCCCAGGTTTCTGTCGTTTAGCGGCAAAAGCCTTGAAGAGGGAATTGGCTTGGAATTTGTTTTCCTTTCACCCATGGCATAGCCCATGATCTTACCCGTAAATATCCTTGTGTTCGACAAGGGAAATCTATCCTTCACATGTAGAAATGTAAGTGAAGTGTTAACAGAGCTTAGGTACCTAGAAAAAATAGCCCGAACAATAGCAGCAAATCCTCTATTCATAGGATCATGGTTGGCATGGCGACTATAATATCTATCTATCGCAGGCAGGTTGTTCGGAGGAGGCTGCGTTGCGTGTGTGGGCGGAAGCGGAGGCGCGCAGTCTTGGGCACGCCGGGGTGATTTTGGTAGCAAAGATATCGGCATGTCGCGATCGACGATCCACTCAAGATTTCTGGAACTGAAGGCGACAGCGCTGGCCCCAGCGAGCAACAGTCATGGTTAGCCAAGCTTGCATGCGGTAGGCCGCGGGCGCATGTAATTGGCTGGTAAAGACGCCAGTTTGATGAGCGACTTGTCTCTTCGGTCAACTCGTCGCGAGGTGATCCTATGCCGCTTTTACGCTGGCCATGCAAGAGCACATAGTGGTCAAAATGTTAAGATGCAATTGTTCAAGTTATTATTCCTTGTCTCCTTTTTGAGTGTAATTGCTATGCAATCTTAATCCTGGTGGATGGCCGTAACCGGAAGGTTATGCTTTGAGATTGTAGTTGACTTGCATTTCCGTCTCTGTATTTATCTGTCTTTATCCGCTTGATCTGGTGAAATCATGCTGAAATACCCAGGACTGCCAGATCATCGTATAACCCAATCGTAGGTCTCACAATTTCTCTGATGAACCTCCTGAATCTCTGCCACCAGTCTCGGCTCTTTATGCGCTCTTTTGGAAACCCCATTAACTCACAAACCATGCAGAGCATTTGTCACAATAGCCCTTGACTCAGGTAATGCTATCACGATAATGTTGCGTGCAATGCCAGGCAGGGGAAGAATATTACGCTCTCTAAGAATCTGATTGTTTTGTTCCTGAACATAGTGACTTTTGTCGTATGCAGGCGCATAACAAGTAATTAGATCAACATCTTATGCGATCCTGGTTATGCTACCGGGAATTTTTATGTCGTTAAGGTAATTACTCGCCTAACGTCCAGCGGGCCTTCACCACCACCTATCTGGACAATTGGCATCCTCTCAGCTGGATCTGACACATGGGGCGGATTGCCAGCTGTACGGTTTGCTTGTATCATGTTCGCATGCATTTTTTCAGGGAGCGTGCCGCCTGATTCAATTCAGTTGGCGCGAAAACAGAAGGATTCCGTTTCACCCATCCCTTAACCTCTTCCTGCCAAGGGAGGAGGATATTTTATTTCTTTCTGGCCCGGTAGGGAAGAATGACAGAGGAGGTCGGTTGATTTGATAACGCACTTAGAATCAACGCAAATTCCATCGATGCCCATTTCAGCAGAAGTTTTGGCCTTACTTAGCTGTATGGAAAGGGCAAGACGGTGGAAGAATTCTCGTGGGTATTATTGTCATGCCTTACTCGGGTGTTGCGTGCCACTGGCATGAGTCTCCGACTAGGGAAGTAAAGAAACATAGAAAACGCTTAATTCAGGATTTCCGTTCATGGCCCGAAACCATACAAAATTGCTTCAATTGGCTTCAACTACGCCATTTTTCATAACGACAATCGTGGGGGCCTGTTTTCTATTTTATGGCAATGCCATCGGTAACGGGTTCGTCTACGACGATATCCCACAGGTGGTCAATAATCCATGGATCAAGGATTTCAGCTATATTCCCGTAATATTTACCTCGAGTGTCTGGGCATTCTGCGGGGTGGAAACCAACTATTACCGCCCCTTGATGCATATCGTCTATCTAGTCACCTATCAGCTATTCGGACTAAAGCCTTGGGCATTTCACCTAGTAAACATACTCGTGCATACGGCGAATTCCGTCCTCGTTTTCTGCATTGCCCGCCGCCTACTTGCGAAATCTGAACGATCCGGAACTCCCACAGATATGTTCCTTCCTTTCCTTGCCGCACTCTTGTTTGCGGCCCATCCCGTCCATACCGAGGTCGTTACCTGGGTGGGTGGAGTAACCGATGTAACTTTTTCCTTTTTTTCACTTCTTTCATTCTATTTCTTCATCCATTATGACGAGTACAACCCTCTGTTGTCAGCCTGCTTCATTATGGCTGTAGTATCATATTTCCTTGCGACTCTCTGCAAAGAGCCGGCGGTGACCTTCCCCTTAATTTTGGTAGCATATGACTATTCGTTCAACGACACTAAATTCACCTTTTCCCGTTATCTGAAAAGGTATATCCCGTTTCTAGCGGCAGCCTTAATCTATGTTATATTGAGGTTGTCGGCCTTGCAAGCACTGGCACCGCTCCACAAGCATGCCGATCTAAGCATGGCCCAGGCCGTCATCAATGTTTTACCCCTCTTTGCCTCTTATCTCGGTACACTGTTGTTACCCGTAAATCTCAACGCATGGCATGTTTTCCATCCAATTTCATCTCTCTTTGTGCCGCGGGGTATTGTTTCCCTTTGCGTGGCCTTGGGATTTATTGCTGCCGTCATCCTTACCGCAAAAAAGAGAAAACCTCTCTTTTTCAGCCTCCTTTTTATCATTATCCCCCTTCTCCCGGCACTCTATCTCCCGGCACTGGGGGAAAACGCTTTCGCCGAGAGGTATCTCTATTTTTCTTCAGTGGGATTTGTGCTTCTGCTTCCTTTCTTGGCAGGGAGTCTCTCTCCGAAAGCAAGAAAATTGGCTTGCTATGCCTGCTTAGTGGTAATATTTCTCTATGCGACAGGGACGGTCCTGAGAAATCCGGTCTGGAAGGATGATTATACATTCTGGCGGGATGTGGTGAAGAAATCTCCAGAAGGGGCAGTGCCGCACTATAACCTAGGTGCGGCCCTGGCGGCCCTGGGAAGGTACGATGAGGCGATAGAAGAGTACAAGCGAGCCATTAGCCTGAAACCCGCGCCAGTCGCTTTCCGGAGCCTTGCCGCTGCTCTTTATGCCAAGGGAACGAAGGCCGAGGCCATCAAGGCGTATTTGGAGGCGATCCGTTTGCAGCCTGGCGACGCGGCACTCTATAATGAATTGGGAACGCTGTACGGTGAGGTGGGAATGACGGAAAAAGCGATCGAGCAGTTAGAGATTGCGGTACGCTTGTTGCCAAATGATGCAAATTTCCATTACAACCTCGGAATTGCTTACCGGGATAAGGGGCTGAATGATAAGGCCCGGGATGAGTTCAAGGCGGCGGTTATGCTAAACCCTTCAGACGCGGCATTCAAAGCCATGCTTGACAGTGTCTCCCGGTGAAAATCTGGAAATATAATAAAACAGGTTTTATTGATAATACCAATATCAGAGATTTATCATCAAACCATCGAAGGATTTTTTACAGTGGGTTATGGATATTAACGGAAGGTGGGTTATAGTGACCAACATGCTGGATATCTTAAATAATAAGAAATTAAAGCTGTATCTCCCCCTGCTCTTACTAACAATCTCAACGTTTGCGGTATTTTGGTCAGCTCTGGGGCACGACTTCCTAATAAATTGGGATGACCGCCAATATATATTGGAAAATCCAGCTATAAGAGGTTTAACTTTTGACCATCTAAAAAGCGTATTTACAACTTTTTACATCGGCAATTATGCCCCCCTGCACCTAATTTCGTACATGCTTGATTACGAAATATGGGGACTACGCGCATCCGGCTTTATATTCACCAATATTCTGATACATACCTTTAACGGGCTGCTCTTTTTCCTGTTGCTCAAGAGGCTTGCTGGAAAAAAGATATGGATCTTACCCGCTGCGCTGATTTTTTTACTTCATCCAGTGCAGGTGGAGTCTGTGGTCTGGGCCTCACAGAGGAAGACCCTGCTTGCAATGTTATTTTTCCTACTTGGGCTATATCTTTATACTCAATACAAGGAAAAAGATCATAAGTATGGAATATGGTTTTACCTCCTTTCCAATGCGGCTTTTTTTCTTGCTTTATTGGCAAAATCGGTAGTGGTAATATTCCCACTGGTTCTCATCCTTTTCGATCTCTGCTACCTGGAAAAGCGCGATTTAAAAGCTCTGTTGGTGGATAAAATACCATTTATCATCGTTGCGGCGGTTTTCAGTTTCGTGGCTGTAAAAAGCCAGACCTCTCAGTTCCATGGCGGAGAGACTTCTTATCATGGCGGAAGTCCATACACCACTCTTCTCACCATGCTCCCTGTGCTTGTCGATTACCTGCGGATGGTAATCTGGCCTGCGAGACTGAGCGCATATTATGATGTACCTGTAAAATCAGCAATCGACCTTGAAGTTCTATCTGCTTTGTTCTTGTGTGTTATTCTGTTTATTGCAGGGATAATACTCTATCGGCGCAGACGCGATGTTTTCTTCTGGTTTGCCCTATTTTTTGTAGCACTCATCCCTGTCTCGCAGATAGTTCCCATAGTGACTCTAATGAATGACAGATACCTTTACTTTCCGATGCTGGGAGCTGCGGCATTACTGGGCGTGGTTTTTTTTGGCGACGTGAAGGGTTCGGGAGGCCTTAAATCGCCCAAAAGAATTATTCTCTCAACACTCTTTCTGATTATGATCGTATCCTTTACTTCCGTCACTCTGCAAAGGATTGGTGTATGGCGGAACAGCGCCACACTTTGGGGGGATGCGGTACAAAAGGCCCCGAAACTGGCCTTGACCCATGACTGTTTTGGTGAGGGGTTAATGCAGCAAGGAAGAATTGATGAAGCCCTCAGTCAATTTAGGATTGCCCTCAGTCTGGAGCCGGATAGAGCAGCCCCGCACCTGAAATCCGAGGAGCGCCTTTCCATAGCTAATACGCACAACAATCTGGGTACGGCGTATGGAATTAAAGGTATGACTGACGCTGCAATTGAACAATTCACCATTGCGATTCAACTGAATCCGGATTTTGCCAATGCGTATTTCAATCTGGGGAATGGGTTGATGCATAAGGGTCTTGTCGCGCAAGCACTTAGCAGTTTTGAAGCGGCTGTCCGCCTGGAGCCTGACAATCCGGCGTTTGTCGCCAATCTTAGGCAGACACGTGGGATTTTCGACTCCGAAAGTGGCAGGATACCACCTGGTCGATGAAATTTTTCTTGGTTTCAACTCATAACAACTGATTACTGAAGTTGTCCACCATTCCTGCGAATGAATACTTTTTCAAGATTTCTCTGGGATGGGGTAAATGTTGGAGAAATCCGCAAGGCTTCCTGAACCTGGGCTATTGCTTCGTCCAGCTTTCCCTGCTTCAGTTGTAAGGAAAAGAACAACTGGTGTGCGGCTGCATCATAATCACCGGGTTTCCCAGGGCCATTCCCAGCGCATAGTGTGCATCTGCACTGCACTGCTCGGAATGGAGGCTACCATATCGGAAAAATACCTTGCCGCCAAATCAGGCTTGGCGAGCTTTACCAGATTTGCTTCCAGGTCCATGGCAGCCGACGACCGGTCGGTCTCCCTTTCCAGTGCCTCAGAAAAAAATCCCCTGCTTCCCCTGTCCATTAAGGGGCAATCCAAGGTTGTACAGCGCCTCTTTATTCCAAAGTTAAATTGACAATGCTTCTTTAAAATTGAGGATTGTTTCATCGAGCCGTCCCTTTTGGGCAAGAGTAACCCTAAGGCTCACCTGGACGGGATAATTGTCACTGGCAACGGCTAAGGCGTGACTGAACAGAGTGATACCGTTTTCCCAGTATCCCAACTGTCGCCATGTGAGAGTCGTTAAAATCATAAGAATGAGAAAGGCGGCGCAGGTCAAGAGCTGCTGTTCCTACGCATGCCATTTAAACCCGCAGATACATGCCAGACGGCCATGATGAAGATGTCGATTAGAGGTGTGTATGTGTAACGGTTCGCCATGGACTGGGTGCCGACCTGCACAAGGCCGATGACTGGCACGAGAGTGGCGAGATACCATAGCAGCCGACAATAAAAAAGGGATATGGTTTTGTGGATGCGCAGGTGCAGAAATGTCAGTCCTGACAAAAGAAAAGCCGGAACGATACCCTGTCAAAGTGTCTGTTGCGGAGGAAGGAGATAGATAACCGCCAGATCGTGTGACCAGAACGTCTTGACCAGATACAGAACATAAGCTTCTTGCCGCGTTGATAACGCGGAAGCCGATTGAAGTTGATTCAGTGCTGGATAAAACCCCTCCCATTCTTTACGCTATGATCGTTATTATACTTAAAGGTTATCGAACTATGGAGAGGGTGTATAGCGAACAGCGCGGCGACAAGGGAACTCCGCCACAAAAAGCCGGTAGTTCGCTCTAGGAAAAGGAACATGGCGTTAACGGCATGCAAGAACAGGTTGGTCAAATGATGCCATTGCGGATTCAGACTGTAGAGTTGGCAATCAGTATATGTGATAGGCAGGTCAGCCGGTGCTAGTTGCACACATGCTATTCACTGGAGGCCCAGTTTTCTCCATGTTAATCCGGAAATAACATGGGGATTGTCGGTGACGTATGACGGATCGTCATAAAAGATGAAGGCAAAGGTTAGTACCTGCCAGAATACGGAAGTAGTGACCACAAAAAGAAGCACGCAGATAATGTACTTATAACGCAGTGACAAGTTTTCCCTGGAGTTATCTGATTGAGTGGACATGTTTTTTCAGGTCCTGAATTTGACAAATTTAATGCCATCGGCCTGTTTAGACGGTTCACAAAGAAGCGAATTTATGTTATTTTTAAAAAGTTAACCATATATGGTCAGCAGGTGATCTGCCTTGTTCGAGCCATCTTCACACCTTGTGTAAGATGAAGCATATCGCTTAAGATTTCAAGAGAAACTTGGGAGTTCAAGATGCTTAACAGTAAAAAAATTGTTGTAGTCCTGCCCGCCTACAATGCGTCAAAAACCCTGGAAATGACCTACAAGGAAATCCCTTTCGAGTTCGTAGACGGTGTGGTGCTTGTCGACGATGCCAGTCGTGACGATACCGTGGAGGTCGCGCAGAAACTTGGCATCACAACGATCGTACACGAAGAGAACAAGGGCTATGGCGGAAACCAGAAGACCTGTTACAGAACAGCGCTGGACCTAGGCGCGGATATTGTAGTGATGCTTCACCCCGATTACCAGTATACACCGCATCTGATAACGGCCATGTCGGCTATGATCGCATACGGTGAGTTCGATGTGGTACTCGCCTCGCGTATTCTCGGTATAGGCGCTCTGAAGGGTGGGATGCCACTTTACAAGTATATTGCAAACCGTTTCCTGACGTTTTTCGAGAATCTACTGCTGGGACACAAGCTTTCAGAATATCATACCGGGTATCGGGCGTTTTCCAGGGAGATTCTGGAAAAACTCCCTCTAGATCAGAATTCAGACGATTTTGTTTTCGACAACCAGATGCTCGCGCAGATCGTCTGGTTCGGTTACCGGATCGGAGAGCTTTCCTGCCCCACTAAATACTTTGATGATGCTTCATCGATCAACTTTAGCAGAAGCGTAAAGTATGGATTGGGAGTATTGAATACGGCCTTACAGTTCAGGCTGGGGCGGATGGGAATTCGTAAATCTGAAATCTTTGCAACAGCTGTCAAAAAATAAGGGGGTGAAATCCCTTTGCTTAATATTGATCAGGAAATAAATATAGAGACCGCTCTTAAAGCGCTGCGGTGCGATATAGTAAAAATGGGTCAAAAATCTTCACATGTGGCAGTCGCATTGTCTTGTGTCGACATAATCGCAGCCCTGTATTTCAAGGTGATGAACATTTCGCCTGCTACAATCGGCGACAAGAAGAGAGACTACTTCATTCTTTCCAAGGGGCACGGTTGCATGGCCCTGTATGCCGTTCTGGCGCGGGCAGGTTATATAGATATTCATTCCTTGGAAACATATGCCCAAAACGGCTCTTTCCTGGCTGAACATCCTCTTGCTGGCAAAGTCCCGGCGATTGAGTGCGCAACAGGTACTCTTGGCCATGGTCTGGCTATAGCAGCAGGAATTGCCAAGGGATCCAAGTTGCAGGGATTTGGTTCGCGGACGTTTGCTCTCCTTGGTGATGGCGAATGTGATGAAGGTTCCGTGTGGGAGTCTGCAGCCCTTGCAAGTAATAGCAATCTGGACAATCTGGTTGCCATCATTGATTGGAACGGCTTACAGGCTTGCGGCGCATGCGCCGATATTTCATCACGGATCCATCTCCCCGAATGCTGGAAGGCGTTCGGTTGGGAGGTTGAAAAGATCGACGGACATGATTTCCCTTTGCTTGTAAACTCTTTCAGTCGCCAGAATTCCAACGGACGGCCTCGTGTGGTTTTCTGCAGGACTGTGAAGGGGAAGGGGGTCGACTTCATGGAAAACAATCTGGAATGGCACTACCGGCCGGTGCGTGGTAATGACTTGGCCGAAGCTCTCAGGAAAATAAACAATGCGTGACGCTTTTTTCAGCGAACTGCTGACCCTCATGAAACATGATGAGCGGGTGATGTTTTTGACCAGTGATCTCGGTTACAAGCTGTTCGATCCATTACGCGAATTTGCACCTGATCGTGTCATTAACTGCGGGATCCGGGAAGCAGCGATGGTTGGCTATGCAGCAGGACTTGCCAAGACCGGGATGCTTCCGTTTATTTATTCGATTGTTCCATTCGCGACTCTGCGCTGTTTAGAGCAGATCAAGATAGATCTTTGTTATAACCGGTGTACTGTCGTTGTGGTCGGAGTAGGGGGCGGGTTCTCCTATGGTCCGAATGCATCGACTCATCATGGCATTGATGACATCGGTGTTGTCGGCAGTCTGCCAGGCATGACCGTCTGGACACCGGCAGATCCTCACGAGGTTCGAGGATGCGTACGTGCAGCATCCCGGTTGACCGGGCCAGCATATCTGAGGCTGGGGCGTAACAAGGAACCGAATATACATACCCTTCATGGCGCCTATCCAGATATTGATCAGCCACTTATTTTCGGAGAAGCGGATGAAGGCGTGATCGTAACTTGCGGTTTTATTTTGCATGAGGTTATGCAAGCGGTTGAAATCCTGAACAGCCAGGGAATATATCCGGGGGTGGTGCGGCTCACCACTTTACGTCCTTTCCCGGACCAATTCCTCCGTGAAATCATTGGGGCCGGCAAGCCGGTAATGACGGTTGAGGAGCATGTGTCGACCGGTGGGTTAGGGCACCTTGTTGCTACTGTTGTAGCAGAAGAAGGGAAGGGGAACCCCTTCAGAATCTTGTCGATTCCTCTTGAATTTCCTGACAGGTGCATGAGCCGTGAAGCGCTGATGACGTGGGCCGGTATTGATTCCGGAACTGTGGTGGATGGGTATAAGAAGTTAGTCGCAGAATACGCAATACATCATGGCATATGAAAGAATCGCACTCCAGGGATAATTTCCGTCCTCTCTCAAATAAGCCTCCTGGTACTACACTGACTGGGAAACTCCTTTTCGGCTTCCGTATCATGGGAGATTTGCAGATAGCTTCAGTTTTACGAAAACTCGCGCCCTGGCTAGCCATGCGTACGGGAACGGTTTTGGAAATCGGTTGCGGAGCTCAGCCCTACCGTCATTTGCTCCCCTCCACCTGTGTCTATACCGGTCTGGATTGGGAAAAGGCTGAAGAGCACTTTTCATATCGGGTTCCGGATACTGTATATTATGATGGCAGTGAGTTTCCTTTCCCTGATTATGCCTTTGACAGTCTGTTTCATACCGAGGTGATTGAGCATGTCTACGAAGCTAAGCTGTTTCTCAGAGAGTGCAGACGAGTACTGAAAAGCGGTGGAGAGATGTTTTTTACCATTCCATTCCAAGCCCGCTATCACTATATCCCCTTTGATTTCTGGCGCTATACTCCTGCTGCGCTGGAGAAATTGCTGGCGGAAGCAGGTTTTACCAAGATAGAGGTTTTCCCCAGAGGTAATGATATAACTGTTGCAGCTTACAAGAATCTGGCGGTAATCTATCGCTGGCTGCAAAGCGGCATCGTTGGCAAACTACTGGGAGTGTTTTTTTCACCGGGTGCTTTTCTTTGTCTTCTGGTGGGGCACGTGTCGCTTTTGTTTCGGATCGGTTCTCCGGATGACTGTTTGGGGTATGTAGTAAAAGCAAGGACGTAGACGGTTTTGGAACAGAAAACTGCCCACTTAGCGGGAAATGAAACCCCGTTGTGGTGCTGTCCATGACAGAGGATACGTATGGATGCAGGACAAAAAATTAAGCGGTTGCAAGGGCCGATACTTGTACTCGGCGGCAGCGGTTTTATCGGGGCAAATCTGCTGAGGACCCTGTTGGCGCACAGGGAAGATGCTTTTGGAACGACGTCCCAGTTTGAAGCGTGGCGTCTGGAAAATGTGTCGGAGAGAAACAGGCTGGTTGTAGACCTCTTGGTGGATGACGATATGGAGGCGCTGTTGCGTGACATTAAACCACGCACTATCTTTAATTGTGTCTCTTATGGAGGGTACTCCTTTGAAACTAATTACAAGCTTATATATCAGACTAATTTTAACCTGACCGTAAAGATTCTCCATCGTCTGGATCCGAAGGGCCTGTCATGTTACATTCATTCGGGAAGCTCTTCTGAATATGGGGATAACAGTGCAGGTCCGAAGGAGATTGAACTTACGGCGCCCAACAGCGATTATTCCGTATCGAAGGTTGCTTGCGCCAACTTACTATATTATTTCGGTAAGAAAAAAATGCTCCCTTGCGCTAACCTGAGGCTCTATTCCATTTACGGACCAATGGAGGATTCTTCCCGTCTCATCCCGACCATGATAAGAAATGGCGTGGAAGGGCGGTATCCGGATTTTGTGGACCCGCATATTTCCCGTGACTTTGTGTTCATTGAGGATACTGTTGAGGCATTCATCGATGCAGCATTGAACTTGAAGGAAGATGACTACGGGGAGTCGTTCAATATCGGTACAGGAAGCAAAACCACCATCGCCCAGATTGCAGAAATTGCCGGAGAAATGTTCTCAATAGCAGAAAAGCCGCGCTTTTCTTCAATGCCTGACAGGATATGGGACATCAAGGAGTGGTATGCCAATACCGACAAGACAGAGGCACGTTTGGGTTGGCGAGCAAAAACAGCGTTGCGCGAAGGGCTGACCAGGACAATTGAGTGGTATGCCGCTCTACCCGACAAGGAACGCTATCACCTCTCTTCCAAGAAATTCAGCCTGGACACAACCTATAGCGTTTCAGCGATAATCGCATGTTATAAAGACAACCAGGCAATCCCAATTTTATATGACCGCTTGAAAAAGACCTTCAATAAACTGAAAATTGACCACGAAATCATTTTTGTAAATGATTGCAGCCCGGATGACAGCGAAGAGGTGATTCGGACGATTTCGCGAAAAGACAAGCGGGTTTTGGGGATTTCCCATGCCCGGAATTTTGGTTCTCAAGCGGCGTTTAAAAGCGGCATGGAACTGGCGAGCAAGAATTCATGTGTACTCCTGGATGGAGATCTGCAGGACCCGCCTGAGTTGATAGAGGAGTTCGTGGAAAAATGGCGCGAGGGCTTTGATGTCGTTTACGGCCGCAGGGTAAAAAGGGAAGCCCCTCTTTTCATGAGATTTGCCTATAAGCTCTTCTATAGAATATTCGATTATTTCTCTTACCTGACAATACCCCACGATGCCGGAGACTTTTCCCTGATGGATAAGAAGGTGGTCAGGTGTGTACTCCAGTTTCCAGAGCGTGATCTTTTTCTTCGCGGCCTGCGGGCTTTTGTTGGGTTCAGGCAGACAGGGGTAGACTATGTCCGGCCCGAAAGGATGTTTGGCCGGACAACCAACAGCCTCTTTAAAAATATAGGCTGGGCCAAGAAAGGCATCCTCTCGTTCAGTAATACGCCGCTCAACATCCTAAGCACTTTTGGTTTCATTCTTTTTGCTGTTTCGATTTCCCTCGGGATGATTCAGGTTATCAGTAAAATATTCTTTCCGTGGTTGGCACCAAAAGGATTGACAACAATTATCGTATTTATTTTGTTCTTCGGTTCAGTCAATCTTTTCGCCGTGGGACTTATAGGAGAGTATATAGCCAAAATCTTTGAGGAAGTGAAGCAGCGACCTCTCTTCATCAGGAAAAATCTCGTGCGCGACGGAGAAATCAGGGAATTCTCCGTTGATCGGCATCAGAAGCAAAAGAGTGGCGGGATAAGTTCATGAAAATGGTAAGTCGGGCCTGCCCTCTCTGCGGTTCCGCTGACGATTCTGATGTTTTTGCCGAGGCTGATATTGATTTTGAAAAGCTGGACCGGTTTGCTTTTGCCTCACGGAAAACACCGGAATACATGCATTACCGCCTGATCTCCTGTCCACGTTGTGATCTACTCTATGCGAATCCGCTCCCGCCAGAGGAGGCAATAGTATCAAGCTATTCAGAGGCGGCTTATGACAGTTCGGCAGAGGCACACTTTGCTGCCGTCACCTATGCCGGTTTTCTGCCAGACATAATAAAACGCCTGCCTGATTGTGACGGTGCTCTGGATATTGGTGCCGGTGACGGAGCTTTCATCGAACAACTCCTGTCCTACGGTTTTTGCAACGTAATTGGTATCGAGCCTTCCAAGGCTCCGATTGCTGCGGCCAAGGCGAATATCCGTCCGCTCATCAGAGAAGGGATATTCCGAGTTGAGGATTTTGCTGCGGGAAGCTTCAGCCTTGTTACCTGTTTCCAGACCCTTGAACACCTGTATGATCCTCTAGCCATGTGTCGCAGTGCTTTAACGATGTTAAAGAAAGGTGGGGCAGTGTTTTTCATCTGTCACAACCGCCGGGCGCTTTCCGCAAGGATGATTGGCGTGAAATCACCCATTTTTGACATCGAGCATCTCCAGCTTTTCTCCCCCCAAAGTGCTTTTATTCTATTACGAGAGTGCGGATTTGAGTGCATTGAGGTTAAAACTGTTGTCAATCGCTATCCGATCGGTTACTGGGCGAAATTATTTCCATTCCCATCCACAATGAAAGCATTCTTTATAAATGTACTGAAAAGAACCGGCATCGGCGCGATTCCTCTCGCCATTCCTGCTGGGAATATTGCGGTTATAGGCTACAAACGCTGATGTATTTAACGGTTGTCAAAACTGTTAAACAGTAGTTCCTTGCTATATGATTCATTAACCAACTGGAGAATGACGTAAAATGATGACTTGGGGATCTTCTAAGCAACGAAATATTATCATACTTCTTACAATTCTGGCCATGGCATTCACTTTACGCTTGGCTTTTCTTCACGAACCATTTGAAAGGGATGAAGGACAATATGCCTATATTGCCCAAGAAATACTTCATGGCAGTATCCCGTATAGGGATGTTATTGAATTTAAACCACCCGGAGTTTTTTATATTTATGCTTTAGCAATAACCTTATTTGGGGATACGACTGAATCAATTCGTTTATTTACTGCTTATTATTCGTTGTTTACAGTGATAGTAATTTATCTTATCGCTCGTAATTTGCGCGGCGTGTGGGCAGGTCTATTGGCCGCATTATTGTATGGTATCTATTCCAGTGGTCCTCTGATACAAGCGAGTGGCAGCAATGTTGAAGTCTTTATGGCGCTGCCACTATCTATGAGCTTATGGTATTATCTGTGCGGAGCGGATTCAGGTAAACGAGTTTACATTGTGCTTAGTGGCATTAGTGCTTCATGCGCCATGTTAATTAAGCCGGTTGCGCTTCCGCAGGTTGTTTTATTGTTTATCTTCCTTTTCCTATTGCCAAAATCCCGTGAAAGCATAAAAGAGCTATTGATCAATATCATGAGTTTTGTGTTACCGGTGCTAATTATAGCTGCAATAGTCATAGGCTACTTTGCTTATCATGGAGCGCTTGAAGATTTTCTTTACTGGACCGTTGATTTTACCCGATCAAAATATGTTAAATCTAACGAAATGGCGCTTCAAGGGCGACCTTTATTCTCAGTTCTTGGAATAATTTTCTTTGAACTATTTTTACCGGCAGTAGTGGCTCTGCCAACAGCCATATGGCTGATATCCAAAGAATTAACTATGAAATATCTGTTTGCGGCGCTCCTGATATTTGCAGCAGCTATAGGTGTCTACCTTCCCGGGAAGAATCATCCCCATTATTTTATTCAGCTTTTACCACCCTTGTCAATATCTGCCGGCATTGGTCTGAGCATGCTTTTAGAGAATAAAAGGTTATTAGCCAAGATATCATTATCATTAGTGCTGTGTATGTTTATTTATACTGCCTATAAAGAATATAGACTATATACTACATATACATCCGATGAGGTTTCTATTATAAAATATGGTCCAATATTTGTGCAATCTGTGGCAGTGGCAAAGTATATAAAAGAAAGGACACAACCATCAGATTATATATTCCAATGGGGATTTGAGCCGGAACTTTATTTTCTTACAGAACGCCGCTGCCCTGTCAGTTATGAAGTGAATATGCTGGTCGGCTGGGCAAAATATCCAGATATGGCACTGCAGAAACTGGAAGCAGGTATTAATAAAAATAAACCAAAATACATTATAATGATGCAAGGTTGGAATTGTCTTGGTTTAGATGAAATGCTGGCAATCTTATCAAGAGACTATCAATACGAAGGTATGATGTATTATGCCTATATTTTCAGGCGTAAAGGGGTTTATTTGAATTAAGTTGTGGGTATACCATATTATTTACAAAAGGAATTGATTTCGCATGAACGCAAAAAATGAAAGCTCCGATCAGATGCAAGCAGACTCTCTACCGGCGCCTTCACCCCCGCGGCGCGGTGTCACGGGTATCCTCTCGACTGTGCTTGCAATCGGTCTCCTAGTCTATGCCTTCTGCCTATTCAAGAACATCAGCTATCCCCTCATGTGGGCCGACGAGAGTATGACGGCCGTGGGGGCACAGCGGGTGTTGACCTACGGCTATCCCAAGGTCCACGATGGAAGGAACGTGTTTTATGACCTCCGATCCGACGACATGACTCTGGGAATTGATAAGAAGACCGATGCATATATTGGCGGGGCCGGATGGGGCCACTACTATTTCGCAGCACCATTTGTCGTCCTGTCCCAATTCACTTCAGACCTCTACTTAAAGACGGCAATTCTCAGGATTCCATTTGCACTTGCAGGTCTGGCGGGGCTGCTGCTACTGCTTTGGACGGGGATTAAGCCTTTAGAAAAGCGGCTAAACCGCCTTTTAGTGGCCGCGATATTCTTAGTCCTGGAACTCCCCTGCGTGACCTTGATGCTGCACCTGCGGGAGGTACGGTACTACTCGCTCCAGTTGCTCCTTACCGCTTTTGCATTAAATGCGTTCACAACCTATCATCTTTTCTCTTCGATCAGGTACTACGTCTATGCTGTAGCGGTCGTATGCCTGGTCCCGCTCCTGTTTCTAACATTTTCTCCAGCCTCCTTGGCCTTCAGCGTCACGGTTGGCCTCTATCTGGGAGGGGAATGTCTGATAGCCTTAATCAGTGAGCGCCGTCTCAGCCTACCCTCACTGATCGTTCGTCTTAAGCCCTTCGTGCCCGTCATTGCATCCCTGGCGCTGGTGGTGCCTCTGGCATGGTTCTTCAGGACGCTCTACATTTCCCGCCGCCTTGAGGAGTTCTACAACTTTTCCTTCTCTATCTACCTTGAACACCTAAACGTAGTGTGGGGTTATTTCGTAAGGTACGACATCATCCTCTTTGCGGTCGCTATAAAACTCCTCCTGGTCCTATGTTGGCGGAGGCTGCGTAGCGACGCCGAACTGCTCTTGACCTTCAAACTTTCGCTGTTCCTCTCCCTCTATTTCATCGCGCAGGTTCTAATCATCAGTAAAATTCCCAACACCCTCTTCACCCGCTATTTTATAATGCTGCAACCCTTACTTGTTTTATCATTTACTCTGGATCTATTGATCCTCGCCCTGCTTTCGTTTAGAATGAATAAGCAGCGGAAAGCTGTGAGAGCAGCAGTGCTAATAGCGCTTTTATGCGGAAGCGTCGGGTGGGTCTTTTCCCAGAACCTGCAGTTGATCAAGGGTCGGCTCTACGAGGTCAGCCACCAGTATCGAGGGCCGCTTGACTTTATTATTCCTTACATCAAAGAGCATTACGAACTCCCCAGCCAGTTGGTCATCGCAACCAACTATGAGGAGACGTCGTATATTTATTACCTCGGCTGCCGGGTTATTATCGGGTTCCTCAACCCAGACCTTCCGCAAGATCTGCAGCAGGTCATGTTGGAGAGGCCGGATTGTATCGTATATAGAAAATGCTGGCCAAATGTTACTGATATGAATATTTTTAACGAATTCCTTAGGCGCGACGTTTACGAGATGGAGTGGTTTCCCGTTCTTGACTACTGCTTCAACAATATTCCGGAGGCCGTTCATTGGACCCCCGAAACAGGATGGCAAAGAAGTTTGCACTTCTTTCATACTGTCTACGTTGACGATCCAAACCGCCAAACGATCCTCTACCTTCTTCGGCAAGGTTCTGCGAAGGGGCCAGTCCTGCAGGGCCCTGGGCATTGACGGTGGTGAATTTTTGTTGCTGCGAGCAGTGCGCTGATTGCCCTGATGCAAAAAGGAACGATAACTCAATTATCGCGATTGCTGATATTGATTAACATGTTAGTTCTGTGTTGGTATACCCTGATAACCGGGTACGAGGGGAGCCTTGCGGCTCCCGACCCCCCTCAGAACATTCTATAACCGTGCCTGATAGTTTCCTATCACACGGCTCAAGCACTCACAAAGGAATCTCCTTATCGGGATACCCGGCTGTCTGTTCCTTCCTCGGTTGTTGTTGCCCTTTTATGCCGCTTTTGCCACGGCACGACCTGTGCGCCGACGCTGTTTATCGGCTTTTCGTTTCTCGAAGTAATCATCATACTTCTGGTCGAAAGGGTTGGCTGCACTCTTCACTTTGGCATGATGCCTTATGTTGGTGTGTGCAGCCAGGATGAGTTCTACCCTATGTTTACCTTCTGCGGTATTCTCTTCAGTAGAGAATATCCAGGCTTTGGGGCAGTTGAGCCAGTACTTGCGCGCAATCCACCTTGTCCCCGCGGGGGCACTTACACATCCCCCGACCGGCTACGCACCTTTTGGTTCAAGCCTGCCAGCCTCATTTGGCTTGTGTTGGGGGCTAACGGCGCTTTTGAACGTTCACTTTGGTTGACCATATCACCCGAAACTTTAGCCCTTACCTGGGTCGAGGCTTCCAGGAGGGCAGTTGCCTCACGGTTTCCACCCCTTCCGCATAAGCGGAATTTGGTACATTGTCGGGAGAGCTTCGCACTAACATGGATGCCACTGAAAGCACGTCTCCCTAGGGTACCCGTGGAGGAACATGGTGTCTGGTCTGTACCTTACAGGGTTCAGCCGGACAGTCATATAAGAACGCGACATCGTGTCGCGGTGGTTGTCAGTTGTCAAGAGGGAAAAGCTGCCCCCCATCTTATTTTAAGCGGTTATGCTGTGTTTCTTTATTCCAGGGCATAGGCAGAGGCGGAACCTGTTAAGTAACGCTAGATCATCCTTTTATGGGCGGGTTGGTTACCGTAAGACCTTCCTTCATCGCGGAGCTGCCTCTGCTTGTAGTCGGGGGGAAGTTGGCAAGCCTTATCCCTTAGGTGACAAGTGTCAGGACATCGGTTACCCAAGTCTAATGCAAAAAAGTGTCAGGACATCGGTTACCCGATCTACCAAAATGTTCAACTTTAATGAGTAATTTTCTGAAGGTACGATTTTAACTCCTTGTTGCTTTAGCAGCGGGCCGTAACCAAGGTTTTGAACAGGGCGGTTCGCTTCGCTGTGCGCAACACTTTGGCGCGCTCAGCTCGCGCCCTGTGTAAAACCTACGGCCCTTTTCTCTCTACACATATAAAGCGTCGCAGCCCTGATTTCTAATGAAGGTAACCGATGTCCTGACACATAATTTGGCATTAAAGGTAACCGATGTCTTGACACATCCGGGTAACCGATGTCCTGACATTTGGCACTTAGGGCAAACGAGGGTTCTCCTCACGTGGTTGCGCCCCTGTTTATGCGCTGGATATTGTCACTATGCCATCACACTCCTTTAAGGTGTTTTGCCTCAGTCGTGAATAGACTTTCAGACAGTTTGATTGAACGAAATACCAACCCCTAAACAGTCTGCCATGAACAGCGGCCGATTTTATCCACAGGGGGAGTGAGCAAAGCGAGCTAGGCAGGATGCGCCCGAAGGACGCGCTCGTCGTGCTGTACCACTGTGGGTAAATCGGTTAGCCGAACTCTACCGATCTCAGATTTTGCTACGCTACAATAAGCGTGGTAGGAGGATTGTTCTTTGAAAAGTATCAGGCTGAAATCGGAATTTGTTTTGCGATTGCCTACATGAAAGCAATCAGTTCTCTCGCGGCGGCAGTAATAACAGTTTTCCGGTTTTTCCCTTTTGCCATTAGCCGCCTGAATCGGCTACAAAACCTCACTTGGCATTTTCAGGCGACGTCAAGGATGGTCTAGCATAGCCCTTCCTGCCGCTGCAAAAGCGCCCGGTTTACCTTGGCAGAAATTGATATATATGAGCTGCTTCCGTAAGGACTCGTGTTTCATGGCCGTTGACGGCCTTGGTGATGCCTCCTTATTTCGTCCTCTCTCCGCTTGTGTGCTCCGAGGGAATGAGACTAAGAAATGCTATGACGTGCTTCGGATTGTCGAATCTCGTAAGGGCTCCAAGTTCCGCTACCACAGTGGACGCAACGATCAGAGAGACGCCTCTTAATTCCTGATACGCCTGAAGCAACGGAAACATGTGCCATGTCGGTGCCAGTTTCTCGATCTGCCGGGTAAGCCGCTCCAGTCGGTCGGTGCTTTCCTTAATTGCGTTAATGTACTCCTGAGAAGCTATCTGTTGTTCTGGAGTTGTCATCTTTATGTCAGAGAGCCAGCGGAATTGCGTTAAACACCAACTGGTTTTGCCGTTCATAGGAATTTGCCCAACCTGTATTTGCCCAACCTGTATTTGCCCAACCTGTTGAAAACCGTAAGTTATTTATGCTATCTTAGAGACATGCAATGTGGTATTATATCAATCGTTCAGGAATAAACAAAGATGGAGCGCCACTTGAAAGCCTGCTGTATGATAAGGTTTACCCTACTGTTTGCGGCGGTTGCAATAGCCGGCTGTGTCAATAATGAGGCTTTGCTCCATGCCACTGACGAACTTCGGATGAATACCCAGTCGGTCAATGATCTCGTGCGTGAGCAGAATGGAATGATAAAGAACAAGGCATCAACTGCGGTTGTCCAAAGCGAAGCCCAAAAGGCCGTCCCGTTCCTGAAGGCTATCCGCGAACGGTGCAGCGGCTCCAACAGAATCGAACCGAACCGGTTCATGAAGATGATATATTATTACTTCTCCGATTCGAGTCAGAAACCTCGTGGTCTGTCGGCTAGCTGTGACTTTTACACCGACCTGAGTGGCAAATTTGCGGCGCAGTTGATGCTCAACGCCGGCAGGTATTACTGTTACAACGGGGAGAGGGAAAACGCGGAAAGGGCTTTGCGCTTGGTTGTGGATTGGGCGGTTGGGAAAGAGTCCAAATCGGAAATTAACCAGGCAAAATCTTTGCTGGCTGACTTTGATTCTTGGGACAGCTTTACCCCGGCATGGAAGTCATACGCCATGGGCTATTACGAAACGGCGCTCGATCTATACAAAGCCAACAACAACCCTCGCGCCATGTACAAAGTGGCTATCATGTATGATGCCGGAGTTGGCGTTTCGAAAGACAGAGCCCTTGCAGTCCAGTGGTTTCTTAAGGCCGCGGACAATAATTACGCACCGGCCCAGTACGAGATGTATCTTAGGTATACCGACGGAAACGGTGTGGAGCAGAGCAAGACCGAGGCATACAAGTGGCTGAAAAAAGCAAGTGAAAACGGCTACGATCCGGCCCTGAAAGCCATGAGAAGTCTTATTAAATAGCGAAACGCCATAACGTGGTTTTTCCCGTTAAATGACAAACCGATGGTAAATGCAAGGCGTACGTATCCCCAACTGAGAAAATATATAAACCAAGTTCTTGAATATCAGGGAATTCTGTATGAAACTATCTCCTTACAACGGTCGGGGGAAAAGATTGACTGCCGGTAGCGTTTGCTATCCTATAACCACGATTGTTATCAGCTCGCTCCTTTTTATCTGCCTGTTCGTCTCCCCTGCCCCGGGAATGGGAATTAAGGCAACCTACCTCTATAACCTCTCCGATTTCGACGGCTTGATTCCATACAACTGGGCGCGGGTATATGTCGACAACGGGTTTAAGGAGGTTTATGTCTTTTTCAACAACGAAGTCCATATTTTCAACAACTCTGGCATGGACGTCTTCGAGTTCTTCTCTGAATATCGCACCATTCTCGATCTCACGGTTGACCCCGGTGGCAATTTAATTCTCCTCGTTAACAATGGCACTACGCTTTCCCTGGTACGTTGCAATTACAGGGGGGAGCCAATAGGGGAGATAAGGCGGACCAGCAATCCAGCCGAATACCCTCTGTCCTCTTTCACAGAAATGAGACGAGTAGGTGACAAACTCTATTTTGCCAACCTGGCTGGTCTCAGGGTTGAAGTATTCGACATGGTCGGTAATTTCGTGAAGGGGTATGATCTTGCCCCGTCCCTGGTCGACATCCTGTCGAACAAGGAGATGAAGGAAGCGATAATGGGAGGCTTTGACGTGGATAGTGACGGAAACATATTCTTTACCCTTCCTATCAAGGGAGGCGCTTACCGTTTGAATGTTGACGGCACCATTTCGGCCATCAGCAGACGCGGCAGCGGGCCCGGGAAATTCGGAGTCCCTTCGGCCATAGCTGTCGACCGGATGGGGAATGTTTTTGTCTGCGACAAGCTGCGCTGCGTTGTAGTCATTTTCGACAAGGAGCTGAATTACATCACGGAATTTGGCTACCGCGGCCTCGGTCCCGGAAATCTCGTCGTGCCGGTCTCTATTGCCATCGGCGATGACGGCATGGTCTACGTGTCGCAGCTCCTGCGACGGGGAGTAAGCGTATTCCACCTCGAATACAACTAAAGTAATATAGTATACGTTTCCGCGCAAACAGTTGTAGCCTTGCAGGTACGAAAATACCACGTTTACGAAGCAGAAATCTAAAGACCTTTGGGGATTCCTGACCCTGGAGGTCTTTTTGCTTGTGTCATTGGATATATAAGATTGGCCGACCAGTTTCGGGGTGGGGGTAGTGAATCCACCAGGCAGGAGTGGTTATTTGGCGGTGAAATCACCGAGCGGCCCCGGCGGGTGTTCGGAGGTCAATATGTAACCACCTTATTTTATTGTCAAAAAAATTATTGTTAGGCGGTCGGGGAGATTGGCACATGGAGTGCATAATAGAAATCATCGATTTAAAAATTCTGCCACAAAAAACAACCACGTAATTGGCTCTAGTCCAGTACGTCAACTTGCCTGACCAAAGGCAAAACTACACAAGGAGGAAAAGATGAAAAGAATTACCGTATCACTGGCAATTGCTGCCTCTGCTCTATTGCTGAGCAGCCCGGCAATGGCATTCCATGACGGTGGCGTTGCCCACTGTGAAGGGTGCCACACAATGCACAACTCAGTCAACAACGCCCCGATCAGCACCACTTTGGGAGGGAAAAAAATTCCACTTGACACATCCGGTACTTACCTGTTGCAGGGCTCAACCCAGAGCGAAGCATGCCTCAACTGTCATGAAAGCACCCCAGGCAGCTACCACATCAGTACCCCAGCTAACACCAACACAGCTGGTGCCAGCGCCAACGGCTATATTACCCAGTTCAGCCCCGGCGGCGACTTCCGCTGGCTGACCTACGTGACCAGCAACTCACAGGGTGGCGGTCACGCAATCAACGCCCCGGCCTACGGTTACGGCGCTGCCAACGTCCCCGCTGCTCTCTCAACCGCTCCCGGCGGCGGTGCTAACGCCTATCCGGTAGGAAGCCTCAACTGCTCCAGCTGCCACGATCCCCACGGTAAATACAGAAGAACTGACAATACCGATAATTTTGTAACCACCGGCGCTCCGATCTATTCTTCCGGTTCCTATGGTGGTACAGGCGCCAGCATTGCTACAGCAGTTGGCTCTTACCGCCTCCTCGCCGGCAGCGGCTATATTCCCAAATCTCTGGGTACGTCCGTCACTCCCTTCACTGCTGCGCCTCCCGTTGCCGTTGCACCCACCACCTACAATGTCTCCGCGACCACCCTTAACGGTAACGTTCGTGTTTCCTACGGTTCCGGTATGTCGGAATGGTGCGCCAACTGCCATGGCGCCATGCACTCGTCGTCCTCTTACACTTCTGGCCAGAGTACCACTGGCACCGTCCACCCGGCTGGCCAAGCTGCCGGGAGCATGGGCTCCGGGGCCGGCAGCATCGTTGCGAATTATGATGCTTACGTAACCAGCGGCATCATGACCGGTACAGACACTACCTCTTATCAGGAACTCGTCCCCTATGAAACCGGCGATACAACCTTCTCTTCCAACTTAATAGCGACCTCGGCTTTCAGTGCCAGTGGCCTCACAGGCAGCGCCTTAACCGGCCCGACCAGTACATTCGTAACAACCCAACCCCAGGTTATGTGCCTCTCCTGCCACAGGGCTCATGCTACCGGCTTCCATAGCATGCTCCGCTTTGACGACGCCGAATTCGTGACGACTCTCTCTAGCGGCACCCCAGTGTACAATACCAGCAGAACCTCTCTTTCTAGCGTTGCTGACACCCAGACTGCCTATTACAACCGTCCGGCCAGTGTGTTCGGCGCCAACGGTTATCAGCGCATGTTGTGCAACAAGTGCCATGCAAAAGACTAACATTTGAAACATGTGATCTATTTTCTGGGGCCGGCAAATGCCGGCCCCTTTTTTTGTTTGGCCGCCATATAAGCCCCGATTAGATAGTTACTTTTTCAATGCTACCGTTTCTGCTTACAACCGCTTTACATAATGCCACCAATATGCTATAAATACTTATGTTTTAAAAAATAAAGCACGTAAAGCTCAGCGCACATTTCCCCGTTTATGATCATTAGTGGGGAATTCCGGTATTATGAATCAGGCGGAACCCCACGTGAAAGCATCAAGACGCTTAACAATCCAAGTAGTAATGGTGGTACTGATCCTCGGATCGGCCCCGACGATTGTTATGGCCTTTCATGATGGTGGTGTCGGTCCCTGCGATGGCTGCCACTCTATACATAGCTACCAGACGGAGGGTATGGCTGGCGCGCGGGGTGGATACCTCCTCAAGGGGCAGGACGCCAGCTCGACCTGTCTTAATTGCCATGAACAGCCCAACGATACGGGACCAACTGCTTATCATGTCAGTACTCCCGACGTGGAACTGACCACCAAAGGCTATCCAAAACAGCTTACCCCGGGGGGGGATTTCGGCTGGCTGAAGAAGTCGTACAGTTGGTCCGTCAATGCAACAAAGATTCTCACAAGCGCGCCCGAAAGTCATGGCCACAACATTGCCGCCAATGACTATGGTTATATGGCCGTGCAGGGCAACGCCCCCGGTGGCACTTATCCTGGTGACTCAATGTCCTGTATAAGCTGTCACGATCCCCATGGCAAATACCGCCGCAATCAGGATGGTACAGTGTCGGTTGGAGGGAAGCCGATCAAGGATTCCGGTTCTTACGACGTCAGCCCCGATCCGGATAACAACGCGTCAGTCGGGACATATCGTTTACTTGGGGGCTTCGCTTACCACCCGCTGAGGGTGAACGCCGGATTTGCGTTTGTCGCCAATTCTCCGACGGCCGTAGCGCCATCCATCTACAACAAGGCCGAAACGGCTTCCGTAACACGGGTTGCCTACGGCGCGGGGATGTCTGAGTGGTGCAGGAACTGCCATGCTAACATCCACAAGGGGAGCGACTCTTTCACCCATCCGTCGCCAACCCCTCTTGGCGCGACCTATACTGCCTATTACAACTCATACGTCAAATACAACGATTTATCCGGCTTAGAGAACAAGTCGTACTGGTCACTGACACCCTTTGAAATCGGTACGAGCAATTATGCGACACTGAAACGGATCGTCGTCTCTACCCCGACGAAGGGCCCGGACTCGGCCGACGGCGAGCCGCAGGTAATGTGCCTCTCCTGCCACCGGGCGCACGCCAGCAGCTGGGACTCGAGCACCCGCTGGAACACAAAGACCGACAACATAGTCACAAACGGAAAATACTCCCAGGAAGGCCTGATTTATCAACCATCAGGACAGGGGCGGAGCGAGGCGGAGGCGTTGCAGGGCTATTACCAGGTACCGGCTTCAGCGTTCAACGCCACTGAACCGGCCATGACATTCTGTTTCAAATGCCACAATCCGATACCGACCCATTAGGGATGAATACCACATTAAGGTCCCCGTAAAAATGTTAGCGAAACCGGACCATGAACCGCATCAACGTGTTATCGGAGTCCGACAAAAATGGTACGACTTGCCATCAAAATAGTGATATTCTTGATGTGTACCGGGTGCCAGGCGCAGATTTCCCATGTACGGCCGGCCCTGACCAACGATGGGGAGGTGCTTTTATACATGGAGCCCCTTCCCCCGGAGGCCCGCGACTTCAGATTTAATATCGATGCAGTTGCGGCCATGCGCAACGACGGTGTCGATTTGCCATTGGATATCCATATTGCCGAAATCAGAGGGAGTGAATCGGCTAGGCAGAGACTGCTCGCCTCCGCCGTTCTTCCTCCTGGTGAATACCGGGGAATATCCATAAAGTTCCATCAGGCATTCCAAAAGACCGTAAGTGAAGAAAAAGCGCTTCCTGTCTCTGACCAACCGGACAAAATTGCATTCCCTTTCACCATAAAGGAGAAGAAAGGGACGGTTATTTCCCTGACTCTGTCGCTCAAGGAGGCCATGCAGGAAGGGGCGATCTTCCGGCCTGCCTATTCTGCCGCCATCCCTAATAGCCCGCTCACTAATCTATGTGGCTACGTGTCGAATTACGGATCCAACAATGTCACGGTCTTTGACAAAAGGGAGGGGACAGTCCGCAAGGTGATCGAGACTGGGCAGGGGCCGACGGGCCTAGCCCTCGATCAGAAGAATCTGAGGGCATATGTAGCCATTTCCGGTGAAGACATCATTGAGGTCATCGATGTCCTTTCCAATGATATCATCAACACAATACGGCTAACCTACGGCGACCACCCTGGCGAGATTGCCTTAACATCGGATGGCACGACCCTGCTGGTGGTTAATCCCGGCAACAATTCGATCAGTTTCGTTGACCCGTTATCACTTATAGTGCTTAGCCGGCTTACGGTCGGCAATGAGCCGAATTCGATACTGATAGACCCCACCGGGAAATTGGCATTTGTCTTCAATTCCATCTCCAACAACATAAATGTCGTAAATATTGCAAGTAGAACGATTGTCGCTACAATTACCAGCGAAGCCGGCCCACTGCACGGAACGTTCAATCGTCAGGGGAACGAATTTCTCGCCATCTACGAATGGTCCCCCAATCTAGTTGTGTTTGACCTTACTACACTGGCGATTCAAAAGAGGGTCTATGTGGGGATGGGAAATTATAACATCGCAGTGGACACCTTAACGGACCTGATTTATATATCCAAGAAGTTTGACCCGATGGTACATATATACGACCCATTCTCCCTGATTCAAAGCGATTTCCTGAACGCTGCGGGCGGTGCAGGCTATATGCTGTTCGATGGTGACACGCGCAACATGCTTCTGGTCATTCCGGACAATAAGGGGCTGCAGGCAATAAATCTCATCAGCAAAAAGGCCGAATACCTTATTGACGTGGGCGAAGAACCATTCCGGGCCGCCATAATGGGTGAAAGGTAGCGTGGGTGGCCAATTCCAGTAACACCGGATATTTACTCAGATTATTGAACAAGACGACGCTGATTGTAATTGTTGCCTGGACCCTGTCCCCTGCCATGGCACAAGCCGGCACCGTAAACGGTACCATGGAACTGGATTACAATGTATCAAACGTTAAGACCACGCTTCCTGACGGCACGACTACCAAGTCCACCACTAACACCTTTACCCAGCAATACAATGCAACTTTTTCCCAGGAGCTCTTCCCCCTTCTCTTTTTGAGTGCCGGAGGGATATTTGAAAATTTACAGGCGCACAGTAATTCGGGGGGGAGCATTACCGATACCAGTTCTACCCAAATCAGCCCTAATGCCAGTCTGACATGGAGTGACAAGATGTTTCCGACGAATGTCGGTTACCAGAGAACGGAGCAGAGCTCGGAATCAAATGGAGTATTTGCTCCCACTACAATTCTGGAGATTTACAACGCCCAGATTGGATGGCGGCCGTTGGAACTTCCCCCCTGGGATTTCAGTTATTCGAAGACGAATAACTATGACGAGTCTCGACTTATTTCAAATACTTCCATAGACGCCTATCAATTGCACACTAATTTCCAGCCGCTCCCCCAGCTTTCCGTGTTGTACCAAGGGTCGATAAACCAGGATAACGACAAGCTGAATCATGTGGAAAACGACACCACGCTCAACAACGGCAGGTTCAACTATGCCGACCAGTTCCTGGACAAGAAGGTTTCGGTATCTTCCAGTTATATTATTTCCCTAACCCAGTTCACAACCACCCTTACCGGCCCGGCTGGTCAAGCGAATACTTTCCAGCCGATATTAGCCGCCTCCCTTCTATTCGCTGTTTCCAACCCAGCGTCTGTTGTAACTGATACGATGGGAGCTCTGGGCCCTTTTAGCGGTGGGCAGAACATCATTGTAACAACTCTGATCCCGGGAAACAGGGACAATTTCGGCCTCAACTTCGCCACTCCGGTCCCGGTGAACACCCTTTACCTGCAGCTCGCATCCCCCGGGAGCACCGCCACCATTAGTACCCTGACTAACAACGTGAATCAGATAATCAGCGCCGGCGGTTTTTCCAAGTGGGATATTTACACTAGTAACGACAATATCATCTGGACCTTCAGCCAGACCATCACCCCTACGGTTGGTCCGGACCCTTCAGGGGTCCCAAATACTTTTGGTTTTATCCTCAATCTGGTTCAGGTATCGACAAAGTACGTCAAGGCCGTTGTAACGCCGGTATTATCATCATCCCTTCTGGTTTTGAACATCGACCCCAACCTGAAAACCAACCTAACGGTGACCGGTATTGAGGCGTTCCTACGGCAGCCGGCCCAGTCAGGGAAAACCAACTCTATTAACGGCCAATACTCTCTCACGACCACAGCTAGGCTGCTGGATAATCCGAACCTCACATACGACATGAATTTTTCCCTTGCCCACAACAACACCACCAATACGCCATCGTCGTTAAGCTACTATCTCAGTAATGGCCTCTCCGTGGCGCAGCGTTTCAATGACCTCTTCTCAGGCTTCGCCCGGGTCGCCGTCAACAACAGCAAAACCCAGGGAAGTCCCACCGACAATGAAATCAACCTCAACGCTTCATTGACGGTAACTCCCCTTCCCACCTTACGCCATTCGGTTGTCGTCAGTTCCGCGTTTGGGCTTTCGGGAAGCCAGGAGACCCTTTCAAATTCCATATTTCTAAACAATACCGCCCAGCTTTATACGGGGCTGGCTGCGAACATCTCAGGCGGATTCTCAACAGGGACCAATGCAACCGGCCAGAGAAATGATAGTACGTCACTCACTTCCGGCCTTTCTATTACGCCTAATAAAAAGCTTATTGTGACCATTTCATATGGCGAAACCGCATCAAAATCAACGGGCGGCGTTACGGGCATTTCATCAAACACCAATGCCAGCAATGTCTCTGCGTCCGCCTCTTTCACCCCCTTCGATACTATCTATATTTCCGCCCAGTGGAACCTCCTTAAACAGTCGGGGCAGCCGTCCGCTACCAACCAGAATTACTCGATTTCCTGGTCCCCACTGAGGGGAGGCGCCCTGCAGATCACCATCCCCTACGCGCAGAGCCTTTCCTTGCCGGACAACACAAAGACGCAAACCATTGGACCCACTCTGCGCTGGAACATAAGGCCGGGCATGACCCTAGATACGAGCTATTCATACAGCTTAATCACCAGTCCTGCCTCTGGCTCCGAGGATGCGGAGAGTTGGATTGCAACGCTCAGAATGGCGTTATAAAAAACAGTCAAAGAGGAATATATGATTACGCTTTTGACGGAACGAATGAAAATGATTTTCCCCCGCAACAATGTCGTCTTTATGCTTATGACGGCCCTTGTTTTGATGGGAGCTCAGGGGTGCGCCACCCGGACCGATGTCTACCGTGACACAAATATGGACTTCGGATCGATCAAGACCCTTGCAGTGATGCCACTCGCAAATGATACACGTGACCAGCTCGGAAGTGATCGTGTGAGAGATGTACTCGTCACAGATCTGCTGGCGACCTCAGCCGTCTATGTGCTTCCGATCGGTGAGCTGGCGCGCGGCATAGTAAATTCCAATATTGCGAACCCTTCCTCTCCCTCTGTAGACGAGATAGTCAGACTATGCAAAATTATTAAGGCGGATGCTGTCATTACCGGCACCCTCAGAGAGTATGGAGAGATCCGTTCTTCAACGGCGGTCTCTGATGTGGTTTCCTTAAGCTTGCAACTGATAGAAGGGCAGACTGGGCGAGTGGTATGGTCTGCGTCGACTACCGAAGGAGGGGTAAGCGTCAAGGACCGGCTGTTGGGAGGGGGAGGAAACCCTATCAACGATACCACCGAGAAGGCAGTGAATGATCTCCTCACTAAACTTTTTCAATAAAAAAATCCTGTACTTTATCCTTGCGATCGTTACCTCTGCCGCTGGTGGGCACGCTTTTGCCGGCCAGGAGGTGTCGTCCGGCGTAGCTGCCGCCGATTTCCGCTTGGCGGTGCTTCCTGTTAATAACCTGTGCGGTATGAATGCGCCTTTGCGTGATATTCAGCGCTCACTGTCAACGAGACTGCGGGCCCTGGGGGTAAGTGTAATCGCCGATGATGCCGTGGAAGGCTTCTTGCTGCACCACAGAATACGTTACACAGGGGGAGTGGACGAAAAGACGGCCAAAGCGTTAAAGGAAGAAATCAAGGCTGATGGTGTCCTGATAAGTTCCCTTGAACTCTATTTATCCGATACCCCCCCAAAAATCGCCATGACGACGAGGCTCGTCACAACCAGCCCGCTAGAGATCAGGTGGGTGGAAAGCGTCGGGTTGTCAGGCGACGATTCCCCGGGGATTCTAGACCTGGGGCTCATCAATGACCCGAAAAAGTTGCAGGAAAATGCCTTGAGTCGGCTCATGGACTCCTTTCGCGATTTTTTCAGCGTGCAGGGTGGAATAATTCGAAAAAGCGGAGCTGATCGGGCATTCAGGCCGAAAATTGCTTTTGTCTCTCCGGATTTGGAAAAGATTAGGAGCAGGTCTGTCGCCATCATTCCGTTTCGGGGAGAGAGAACGAGGCGCCACTCGGGGGAACTGGCACAGTTGCACTTAATCGGGCAACTGTTCGGCACAGGTGGGATTAGGATTATCGAGCCTGGCATCATCAGGGAAAACATGCTGATCAACCGGATAATTATCCCTATTGGCGTTTCCTATCGCGACTTGGACATAATTGGAATCCCCTTGAACGCGGACATCATCGTGGCGGGGAACATATTTGATTACCTGGATTACAGCGGGCCTTTAAGTGTGCCGAAATGTGATTTTTCCATTATGCTCCTTGGCGTGAAAGACCGGGAAATCCTGGCTGCATCTAATAGTTACAACGCAGGTGATGAAAAAGTATTTTTCTTTAATGTGGGTGGGGTGAGCACCGCCAGCGCCTTGCTGGACAAGATGATGCTTGCAGCCAAGGTAAAGATATTCGGCACCAGATGACAAGGTGCGCCTTGCCGCAATAATTGTCGAAATCGTGCATGGTCAATTTGCATAATTTTTATTGGTTTTTTTCCCGATTGTAAGATAAACTTAAAAACTGTGTGCTGTCCGGTCAGTACGGGCGCACAATTAAACAACGAAAAGTGGGGTATTATGAAAGTCAGTGTTGCAATGTTTACGGTAGTTTTTGTACTATTTTCGGCAATTTGCGGCGTTTGCGCCGATACCGCGCCACAGGCGCCAACTGCCGTCAAGGCAACCCCCGCATCGGCGCAGAGCGCTGTCAAGGGAATAAGTGAAAATGCTCCCAAAGAGGAGAGCTTGTCTATCCTTATTAAGGCGCCTATCGACTCCCCTTTATTTGCTGATACTCCGGTCGCTTTAGTGAACGATGATAAGATATCCTTCTCGGATTTCACGAAAAACCTTGAAATGGTCCACAAAAATCTGACAGGAGAAGAGCGCATCGGCCGCAGGAAATCTTTTTCTGAACTGTTGAACCGTCTCATTGCAATTAAGCTGATTACCCAGGAAGCAAGAAACATTGGGCTTGATCAACAACCGGATATAAAGGAAATAATGGCTGCGGATGTACAGGCTCAACTGAAATCGCAGCTGTTTGCCATATACCTGAAAGACATCAAGGGGGATGAAAAGGAAGCTGAAAAGATTTATCGGGAATTCAACCGTGAAGCAAAGATAACGCAGCTTGAGTTCAAAGAGGAAGATGATGCGAAGAAGTTCGAGCAGGCCGTGCATGGGGGTAAGAGCTTCGATGATCTCGCCGGGAAAGCGGTCAAGGATGATACTGCTGTCCTTTCGAAGGAGAATAATTACACCAAATTGAGTGCGATGGCACCTAAAAATAGCCAGATAATCTCCAACATGAAAATTGGCGCCGTAAGTCCGGTTATCGCTGTTCCAGCCAGATTTATAATTTTCAGGCTGGATGACCTGAGAGTCGCAGACGATCCTGCGAAAAAAGACGAAGCACGAGCTATGGCGCTCGTCAATGCGCAAAACCGGGAACTGGAGAAAAGAAAGCTTGCGCTCTTCAAAAAATACATGAAACAAGATACAAAGCGCATTAAATCTCTCGACTTCGAGTCAAAAAATCCCGGTTTTGCCAAGCTGCTCAATGACAATCGGGTTCTTGTCTATGTCAAGGGTGATAAACCTATAACCGTTGCCGATCTGGCCGTTGTAATGGGCAATAAATTCACTCACGGGATAGATAGGGCGATAAAGGAGAAAAAAGTAAACGTTCTGAAGAACGGCGTGCTAGATTCGATGATGGCCAAAATAGTCATAAGAAAGGAAGCCCTGGAACAAGGACTTGACAAGACCCCTCAATTCAAGGCAAAAATTGCGCAAGACGAGGAAGCTACGCTTTTCGGAGTTTTTGTGCAAAAGATCATCAAGCCTGATATAAAGATCAATCGTGAAGATTTAAAAAAATATTATGATGAACACATCAAAGAGTACAGCTATCCGGAGATGATGAAAGTCCAGTCGATTGCATTCAAGAAAAAGGGAGACGCGCAGAAGGCCCTGGAAAAGCTGCGGCAGGGTATGGAATTCAAATGGTTGACCGAAAACGCTGAGGGACTTGTTGACCCGGACAGCAAGGGAGTTTTGAATTTCGAAGGGAAGCTTTTGACTACTACATCTATGCCAGAAGGTGTTCAGAAGACGCTCGCGGGAGCCAAATCCGATGAATACCGCTTTTATGAGAGCCCGGAAGGATATTATTATGTTCTCCATGTGGAAAATGTTGTACCCCAACGGACACAGACCTTAAGGGAAGCAGCGGATCAGGTCGGGCAGGCGGTTTATGACCAGAAGTTCAAAAAGTTAATGGACGATTGGACGAATAAGTTGCGGGCGGCCGCTGATGTCAAGGTTTTCACTGTTTTCGACAAATAACGATGGATATCCTGGTGGTGAGGGAATCCGGCACGCCGCCGGTGTCCTTGCCGTGACGTTCATGTAAGCAGCAACTACGATAAATGACAATTACGGATTAGCAGTGAATGAAGGTGAGGATAGGAGAGATTATGCACAGCCTGAGAAGCTATCGGATCATCATCCTGGCGATTACCATCCTCTTGAGCGGGATTTCTATTTTCGTTACGCCCGAACGGGCCGATGCGGAGAAAAAGTTTGCCCGCAGGGAATGCCTAGATTGCCACAAGAAGTTTGAGGAAAAATACCTGTCGAAAAAATACATACACACCCAGGTCAAGGAAAAGAAATGTGAAGAGTGTCATCTCCGCCATGGCATCGTGCCCAAGCTGCTCCTGAAAAAAGAAGGGAACCAGTTGTGTATTTCATGCCACTCCCTGGAGAAAATAGGTCTCGGCAAAAAGTACGTACATGTTCCGCTACAAAAGGGCTCGTGCATGCTCTGCCACAATCCTCACGCGTCCGATGCCCCGCACCTTCTGAAGGCTGCCGGCAATGATGCATGTTATCAGTGCCACAAAAAAGAATACTTTGAAAAGAAATTCGTCCACAAGGTATTACAGGAAAAGGGGTGTATAGCCTGCCATCGTTCCCACAGCAGTGACGAAAAGATGCTGTTGACCAAGGCCGAGCCGAAACTCTGTCTTGAATGTCATGACAGCAACAGCGGAGGCTTTAAAAAGGCACATGGCGGTTATCCGGTTTCCACGAAGCGCTGCACCACCTGCCATAACCCCCATTCATCAGAGTTGGCCAAGCTCCTGAGGACGAGCGTGCACAATCCGGTAGCCACTGCTATGTGCGACAGCTGCCATGCGTCTTCCACGTCGGCAAATCCTTTTGCTACCACACAGAAAGGAAGCGCCTTGTGCAGCCAGTGTCATGATTTAAAAGAGATGAAAGGGGGAGGGACCATCGAACACCTCCCCTTCAAGGATGGTGAATGTCTTTCCTGCCACGATCCCCATGCTTCTGAATTTGTGAAGCTGACTGTGAGGGAAGGGAACGGTCTTTGTGTCGCATGTCATAATGAAAAGGGAGAAGTTGTGGTCTTCCCCCACGCCGCTGTTACCAAGGGGCGCGGGTGTCTTTCCTGTCATAAGCCCCATGCGTCACAGCAGAAGGGGTTGTTGACCGCAAAACCCGTTGACTTGTGCTACTCGTGCCATGCAAAACTAAAAGATAGCGGAAAAAGCAAGAATGTCCATCCCCCCTTTGCTGAAGGTGACTGCATGGCATGCCATAACCCTCACGGCTCAAATTTTTCGGCCATGTTCAAAGGCCGGGGGGATTCTGTATGCTATGGCTGTCATGGGGATTCCGAGACTAATTTCAAAAAGAACTTCATGCATAAGCCCTTGTTGGACGGTAATTGTTCCGATTGTCACAAAGGACATGGCAGTGACCAGAAAAAACTTCTTAACGCCGCTGTCCCGCAGTTGTGTACACCATGCCACGCTGAAATGATGCAGGCAATGCCGACCAACACCGGCGTCAACCATCCGCCGTTCCAAGAGGGAGAGTGCCTGACTTGCCATAACCCCCATGCAAGCAATGTTTCCGGTATATTGGTTTCCAACGAAATCACTTTGTGCGCATCATGCCATAATGATGCCCTTAAAAATCTTAAATCGGCCAAGAGCAAGCATGCGCCGTTCGAAAAAGGTGAGTGCTCGAAATGTCACAGCCCCCACAAGGCCAAATTAAACAAGCTTCTTCTGGCACAAAGTCCCGACCTCTGCCTCACCTGTCATAAAGAGCTGAAAGAGAGAGAAGCAAAGGAAAAGATCCATTCTCCGACGCAGCAGGATTGCCTTACCTGCCACAAGCCGCACTTTGCATCCGAACGGAAATTGCTTAGCCAGCCAATGCAATCACTGTGTGGGCAGTGCCACGATCATGAGAAGGCATCCTTTAAAAACGCTCATCTGGGTATCAGCGCGAATGCCATGAATTGCGTGAGTTGCCATGACCCCCATACTTCCAACGACCCCAAATTTTTTAAAGTCAACGTCCATCCACCTTTTGCGGGAAGGTCGTGCGATGAATGCCATTTAGTGCAAAAGCAATGAGAGGAGTCCAGATATGAACCTTTATCATAGAATTGTGGTATGTTCCGGCGTCTTAATCGTCCTTGCGCTTTCTTCCTTCGCTATAGCCCAGGACAATACAAAGGTGTTTAAACTGAAGCCGGGGGCATACGTCGATATCTGCCTGAAATGCCACACAGCTTTTAAGGAGAAGCTCAAGAAGGCCTTCATCCATACACCAGTTAAGAAGGAATGCACAGGTTGTCACAATCCACACACTTCGTCTCATGGTAAATTACTGGCAGGTGACGTTAAAACAATCTGCACCAAGTGCCACCAATCGGTAATCCCGGTAAACGCTTTGAGCGTTCATAAGCCTGTTGCAGATGGCGACTGCATGAAATGTCACGATCCCCATTCCGCTGCTAACAAAGACAACCTTATCCTGCCAGGGAAAGCGCTTTGTTTTTCATGCCACAAATCAATGGGTGAAACTATCGCGAAGGTTAAGTACAAGCATAATCCTGTGGAGAAGGGGTGCTTTACATGCCATTTGGTGCATGCCTCCTCGAAAGGGGAATTTCTTCTGAAGGAAAAAACAAACGTGCTGTGTGTCGGGTGTCACAAGACCGACAGTCCGATTTTCCAGAAACAACATATGAATTATCCGGTGGCAAACGCGAACTGCACAGGTTGCCACGACCCGCACGGTTCTGATATGCCGGGCATCCTCTACAATAATGTGCACAGCCCGGTGGCGTCGCGTATGTGTAACCAGTGCCACGATGAGTCAACGTCTCCAAACCCCCTCAAGATCAAAAAGGAAGGGTACGAGTTGTGCAGGGGGTGTCACAACAAGATGTTGGTCGGCGTGTTCGACAAAAATCAGATCCACTGGCCCCTCCTCAGTAAACGGGGATGCTTGAGTTGCCATAGCCCCCACGCCGCTCCGCGCAAGGGTCTTTTGAAAGCCGACCAGATCACCCTGTGTGGAAAGTGCCATGCTGATACTATTGAACGTCAGATCAAATCAGTAACGAAACATGAGCCGGTCATGTCCGGAAAGTGCACCTCTTGCCACGATCCTCATTCCTCCAGCTCACAGTACCTCTTCAAGGAGCCGACTATTATCGACCAGTGCGGTAAGTGCCACGACTGGATGACACACTCGACGCATCCGATTGGTAATAAAGTGAGAGACCCAAGAAACAAGAACCTGTCGTTGCAGTGCCTGAGTTGTCATCGTGCCCATGGCAGCGAATATAAAGATATGTTCCCGTTCCCATCCACGACAGATCTCTGCATAGAGTGCCATGAGAAATTCAGGAGGTAAATAAGTATGATTCGATTTTTTATAATATACGTTTTGCTGGCTGCGGTCTTGTTAGTCCCCTGTGCAGGAAACTGCGCTGAGGTCTTGAAGGTCAAGTTCCTGACGACTGTTAACTCGGATGACAAGGAAAAGCCGGTTCAACTGCTGGATCCGCTCGGAGTAACCTGCAATGATAATTTGCTGATAGTAGCAGATACCGGCAACGGCAGGCTGGTACGTTACACATTGGCTGAAAGGGAGGTCAAGGGAGGTACCGAGATAAAAATACCCGAACTTGTCTATCCTGTCCGCGTACAGATGAATTCCAAGGGAGATATCTATGTCTTTGACGGCAAGAATCGCCGCATCGTCCAGTTGAACTCCGCCGGTGCCTTTGTTGCTAACTTTGATCTGCGCGGCGTACCGGCGCCGGCTACCATTGTGCCCCGGAGTTTCAAGATTGATTCCAACAACAACTTATATCTACTGGATATTTTTGGAGAGAGGGTAGTGATGGCCGATGCTACAGGCAACTACGTCAAACAGTACCCTTTCCCCAAGCCTTACGGGTTCATTTCAGACTTGGCCGTTAACGAGAATGGCGATATTTTCCTGCTTGATTCGGTAAATGCCTCAATATTTGTCGTCAAAAAGAACGAGTCGAACTTTGTGCCTCTTGTCAAGGATCTGAAGGAATATCTGAATTTTGCCGCAAATATTACTACCGACTATCGGGGAGTGATCTATCTCACCGATCAGAACGGCGCGGCAGTCGTGGCGTTCGGTCAGGATGGGACACTGCTTGGTCGACAGTTGTCACTGGGGTGGAAGAATGGACAGCTTTTCTATCCGTCACAGATCTCCGTTACCAAATCCGGTATCATCTGTATCGCGGACAGAGGGAACAGCAGGGTGCAACTATTTGAACTTCTTAAGTAAGATATGCCTTGGCGCAAACCATGAGGATTGGTGCTGCTCCGAGACTTTGACTTTGCGAGAATGCGTATACAGAAATAAATAATTACTCAATCCCCGCGCAGTGCTCCTTCCATAGCCTGTGGCTTGGTGAGTGGTGAAGCGTGGGTCAATGCATTCCTTGTGCTTCTATATATTGCTTGCTGACTGACAGTGGCACTCCGCCACAAGTGATGATGCAAATGGACCTGGACCAGATCACAGGCTTTTTGTAATAGCTGCCAGATGATACGCGAACACCCTGCGTATCAGCCTGGCGGTTACCGTTTTGAGATTGATAACCAGCGCTGATCTCACCACCTTGGGCAGAATTGAGATCAAGAGATGGATATGATCCTCTGCGCCGTTGAACTCCAAGATCTCACCCTCCCAGGCGGCGTGTACCCTTGTGCTGATCTCTTTTGAGCCGCTCCAGCTTTTCTGTGGTAACGCACCAGTTATGATACCTGGGCAATATACCTAAATGATAGTTAATAGTGTAAGTTCAGTGATAAAGGGTCGTTAGCTCATTATTATTTATATGAGCTAAAATAACATGAGGACATTGATCAAGTTAATGGAAAGATCACATACCGGATGTATCCGAACCAGGGTCTGCCTGCCTTATTGTGGACATCAAGTCTCTGCACTGTAGGGTTTACAATAACCTGCTCGAGGAGCACTTACGCCGGTTGATGATCTGTTTCCATACGGTTTCAAGATGATGTGTAATGATTTCATCATTTAGGTAACAGCTGTCCCTGCACTGCATGTTCACAAAACATACTTCCTGCAGGTTACTGCCAAAAGGGAATATCTTGATTTCCAAGCGTTCTACGCCGAGTTAAGGAAGGCGCGGAAGAATCTGCTTATCCCGCTTCAAGTCTATCAGTCGGTATCTAGGCTGGAGGGGCAAAGACACAAGGTGACGGCTTATACCTACTTATGAAGGCCGGAAACATTCTCTCTGCCTCTCCTGCATCAATGCTCACCGGCTTCGTGGTAATGCAGTTCCCCCGCAACCCCAAGACCAGTGAGATCGTTCGAAAACAGTGCAAGTTGATATATCTCCTTCACCTTTGAAGTGGAACATCCCAAGGTAGCCAGAGCAGTGAGTCAAGAAACCGCCGCCTTTGACTTGGGCCTTGCCAGGCTCCTGACTATTACCAAAACAGAAGGTAAGATAGAGACTATTGAGAACCCACGGATGCTTGAAAGGGGTCTGGCCACTCTCAAAAAGCTGCAGCAATGTCACTGCAGAAAAAGCCAAGGCAAAGGCCGTGTGCGGCCAGTCCCTTGACCAGTTGATTATCCAGGGGGCCAAACTGCCGGTTACTCCCACACTTAAGCGGTTATACACGCAGGTGGCTGCCCTTCACGGCTAGGGATCCCGCCAAAGGCATGACTTTTTCCACAAGCTGTCCGCCCTGCTGATCAAGCGGTTTAACTTATTTGCCTCCGAGGAGCTGGACGTTATGGAAATGGTCAAACATTCGGAACCGAAGCATGATGCAGAGACCAGGGAGTACCTTTCCAACTGCACAACGCAGATAATTAATGACTGATCGCAATATTTACGATGCAGCACCGGCAAAGCTGTTGAACATGATCGGGACCAAAGCAGAAGAAGCTGGGCCCTGTCTTTGTCTTATCGATAGAATAGATAGTGTAGCCAGATCAGCGGTGCCATAAATGAGGCAACCTGGCGAAAAAGGAACTGCAAGAGCGCCCCAGTACTATGCCACGGCACCCGGGACGTTAATGCTGCTGAGATGATCCTTTGCTGACTTCTCGAACAATAATTCTGGCTGGGGGACAGCCAGGCTGAGATGCTTCAGCCGGAAACTCTATCCATAGCGGCAGTAGCAGTTTGTTTAGAGTAGTCCATTAGCGCCTGGCCCGACCTTTTATTCGGGTGTGCTGCGCTCGGCGAGCATAAGGGTTTGTCATCGTTGCAGCCTAACTGCCCACCGAATAAGTGGTCAGCTGCACATTAGGCAATCAGTAGTTTTAATCGTAGCGGAGAATCTTTTTACATGTATTGCGATTTCATAAATTGAATGGACACAGGAGGCAAGCGCATTCTTCAGATTTATCACAAGGTCGTAAGTCTGTGGACATGATGGTGCCTTCTGTTATGCCGCTATACATAGGGCTGGGAACGAGTGATGCGTAACAGAGCAATCATCTGCGCGGTATTGGCCGCAATAACTCTGGTTGTTTACTGGCCAGTTGGAAACTGCGATTTCATCAATTTCGACGATCCGGCTTATGTGGCGAACAACCCATTCGTGCAGGGTGGAATTACCATGGAATCGCTCCGTTGGGCCTTTTCCACTACGCACGCGGCCAACTGGCACCCATTGACATGGCTTTCGCACATGATCGACTGCCGCATCTTTGGCCTTGATCCACGGGGCCACCATTTCACCAGTCTCGGCTTCCACATTATCAATACGCTGCTCCTTTTTCTCCTCCTCGCGCGGGTGACCGGCGCAATGTGGAGGAGCATGCTGGTCGCGGCGCTGTTCGCCCTCCATCCCCTCCACGTGGAATCAGTCGCCTGGATCGCGGAGAGGAAAGACGTCCTCAGCGCCTTCTTCTGGTTTCTCACGATGTTTTTGTATGCCGGTTATGTCGCAAGACCCGGGCCTGTGCGTTATCTGGCGGTCCTGTTCTGCTTTGCAGCTGGTCTCATGGCGAAGCCGATGCTCGTCACCCTGCCGTTTGTCCTTTTGCTCATGGATTACTGGCCTATTGGCCGGTGGGGAGGGGGTACGCCGGTACGGCGTCTTTTGTGGGAGAAGCTTCCCCTGTTTGCCCTTGCCGTTGCATCCTCAGTTATCACCTTTTATGCCCAGAAGATGGGTGGGTCGGTAATCTCTCTTCATGAATTCTCATTTCCCGAGAGGCTTGCCAACGCCCTGCTTGCCTGGCTGCGCTATCTTGCCAAGATGGTCTGGCCGACCAGGCTTTCCGTCATTTATCCAATGAGTCCCGACTTATCAGTATGGACGGGGTTTTCGGCTGGTATCATACTTGTGGCCGCCACTTTTCTTTTATGGCGGGCCGGCCGCCGCAGGCCTTATCTCATCGTCGGGTGGCTTTGGTATCTCGGCACGCTGGTTCCTGTGATCGGGCTGGTCCAGGTAGGGAGCCAGGCAATGGCTGACCGTTATACCTATATCCCCTTTGTAGGTCTCTTCATCATGGTTGCCTGGGGTATTGCCGAACTGGTTGATGACCTGCGCAACCGGCAGATCGCTTTTGGCGTGGCGGCGGTTTCTGTTCTGGCCGTCCTAGCAGTCTCGACGCGCCACCAGCTTGGCTACTGGCATGACAGCTATACGCTGTTTAGTCATGCGGTCAAAGTTACACACAACAACTATATGGCATACAACCAACTTGGCCTGGAATTAGGCAAGCAAAACAGGATTGATGAATGCATTCAGCAATTCCGGATTGCACTTGAAATCGAGCCAAATTCCGCCGAAGCCCATGGCAATCTTGGAATTGCTTACAGTATCAAAGGGGTACCGGACATGGCGATAAAGGAACTTCTGATCGCCGAAAGCTTATCCCCGGGTGAATCCGATGTTTATTATAACCTGGGAATCATCTACCTACAGAAAGGGATGCGAGCTGAAGCTCTAAGGCAGTTCGAGCTGGCTGTACGACATAACCCGACTGATCCGCTATTCCTAAGCCGTCTCAAGGAAATGCATGAGTGGTCTGGAAATCAGGGGAACGATTGATGCGTAACAGGGTGCTCATCTGCGCGGTATTGGCGGCAATAACCCTGGTTGTTTACTGGCCGGTTGGAAACTGCGATTTCATCAATTACGATGATCCTGTTTATGTGGTGAACAACCCATTCGTGCAGGGTGGCATTACCATGGAATCGCTCCGTTGGGCCTTTTCCACTACACACGCGGCCAACTGGCACCCATTGACATGGCTTTCGCACATGATCGACTGCCGTATCTTTGGACTTGATCCACGGGGCCACCATTTCACCAATCTTGGCTTCCACATTATCAATACGCTGCTCCTTTTTCTCCTCCTCGCACGGGCGACCGGCGCAATGTGGAGGAGCATGCTGGTCGCGGCGCTGTTCGCCCTCCATCCCCTCCATGTGGAATCAGTCGCCTGGATCGCGGAGAGGAAAGACGTCCTCAGCGCCTCGTTCTGGTTTCTCACGATGTTTTTGTATATCGGTTATGTCGCAAGACCCGGGCCTGTGCGTTATCTGGCGGTCCTGTTCTGCTTTGCAGCCGGTCTCATGGCGAAGCCGATGCTCGTCACCCTGCCGTTTGTCCTTTTGCTCATGGATTACTGGCCTATTGGCCGGTGGGGAGGGGGTACGCCGGTACGGCGTCTTTTGTGGGAGAAGCTTCCCCTGTTTGCCCTTGCCGTTGCATCCTCAGTTATCACCTTTTATGCCCAGAAGATGGGTGGGTCGGTAATCTCTCTTCATGAATTCTCATTTCCCGAGAGGCTTGCCAACGCCCTGCTTGCCTGGCTGCGCTATCTTGCCAAGATGGTCTGGCCGACCAGGCTTTCCGTCATTTATCCAATGAGTCCCGACTTATCAGTATGGACGGGGTTTTCGGCTGGTATCATACTTGTGGCCGCCACTTTTCTTTTATGGCGGGCCGGCCGCCGCAGGCCTTATCTCATCGTCGGGTGGCTTTGGTATCTCGGCACGCTGGTTCCTGTGATCGGGCTGGTCCAGGTAGGGAGTCAGGCAATGGCTGACCGTTATACCTATATCCCCTTTGTTGGTCTCTTCATCATGGTTGCCTGGGGTATTGCCGACCTGGTAGATGACCTGCGCAACCGGCAGATCGCTTTTGGCGTGGCGGCGATTTCTGTTATGGCCGTCCTCGCAGTCTCCACGCGCCACCAGCTTGGCTACTGGCGTGACAGCTATACGCTGTTCAGTCATGCGGTCAAAGTTACACAAAACAACTATAAGGCGTACAATGAAGTCGGGGTCGCGCTTGCTCGACAAGGAAAATTTAACGAAGCCGACGGTCAATTCCAAGAATCCATCCGAATTAACCCGCTATTCGCAGATACCCATTACAACTGGGGTGTAGCTCTTTTTGAACAGAGAAAAATTGATGAGGCCTTGAGGCAATATTCCGAAGCTATTCATCTTAATCCTGATTTTGCTGAAGCGCACTATAATATCGGAATCGTTCTTTACCAGATCGGCAAGATTGACGAAGCCATCTTTCACTTCAACGAAGCATTGCGGATAGACCCCACCAACATATCGGCGCGGGATAATCTGAACATCTGTCTGAACATGAAAGCTATGACCGCGCCACGAAAGTAATCTTTCTGAAAAGAACATGAAGAGGATACAATCTTCTGGAGAATGATGTGACTGGTAAGGTGTTTTCTTTCGAGTCTGTGAAAGCAGAAACGGCGCGCTAATTGCGCGCTAATTGCCTTGAATTAGCCCTGTTATATTGCTATAATAATTTGATTATGAACTACGGAGACCGCACATAATGGGTGTCGGCGAGAATTTTCGATGCTCAGGGACCTTTGTCGAGACATTGCTTCTTCGACGTTCCCTTCATATAATCCTGATTGCAGTTCTTGGCGTAATCGTATACTCAAATTCTCTTCACGGGCAATTTGTTTTTGACGACCGATCTTCCATTCTTAACAACCCGGTTATCAAAGACTTGGGGAATTTTTTATGGAATTCAACTGGTTATGAGTATAACCGGCAGCGGTTTATCGGTTACTTCTCCTTTGCGGTTAATTATCGGATAGGCCGGCTGAATGTTACGGGATATCACTTCGTAAACCTCATTATCCACATCATAAACTCAATTCTTGTGTATACACTCGTTTTGCTTACCTTCCGCACCCCTTTTCTAAAGGCAGCGGACCGACCTCCATTAGCACAACTGATTGCACTGTTTGCAGCTCTATTGTTTGTCGCACATCCTATCCAGACCCAGGCGGTAACTTATATAGTCCAGAGACTGACATCGCTCATGACATTGTTTTACCTCCTTGCGGTAACGCTTTATGCCCGGATGAGGGTTGCCGAAGAAGGCCCCCTGTGGAAACAGATAGGGTATTATATTGGGACTGTGACATCGGTAGTCCTGGCCATGAAGACCAAAGAGAATGCCTTCACTCTGCCGCTTTCAATTGCCCTGTATGAATGGTTTTTCTTTAGTGGTGCTGCAGCAAGGCGATTGCTTCGCCTCGTCCCGTTTCTCGCCACAATGATTATCATTCCCTTGGGCATGATTGATATCCACAAGCCCGTCGGAGCAATCCTTTCCGATGTTAATGATGTGACACAGGTTCAGTCACTCTTGACGAGATCGGATTATTTTTTCACTCAGTTGCGCGTTATCGTCACCTACCTGAGGCTGTTATTCTTTCCGGTAAACCAAAACCTGGACTATGACTACCCCGCTTACCACTCTTTCTTCCAAGCCCCGGTTTTCGGATCATTTCTCATTCTTTTGGCGCTTATTATTGGAGCAATTTATCTACTGAAACGTTCCCGCTCTGTGGACCCGGAACTGCGTCTGGTTAGCTTCGGGATATTTTGGTTCTTTCTTGCCCTGGCGGTTGAATCAAGTATTATACCGATTGTCGATGTCATATACGAGCATCGCGCCTATCTCCCGTCCGCAGGGATGTTCATCGCAACCTCAGCGTTTTTTGTATCTTTTGCCCGTCGATTTCAGGGAAAATACAGCAGGAAATTGGCGTTATATACGGCTATGGCAGTTGTAGTCATTCTTGGCTGCGCAACTTTCCAGCGCAACAATATCTGGGCGAGCAACGTAATGCTATGGCAGGACGTAGTAAGAAAATCGCCTGGAAAGGCAAGGGGGTACAACAACCTTGGCGCCGCTTTTACCGATGCTGGCCAAAATGGAGAGGCCATCAAGGCACTTCAGCAGGCGCTTGTCCTAAATCCGATGCATACCGAGGCTTATTACAACCTGGGGCGGGTCTATCTCTTTTATCCTGACCGACTAGGAGATGCCATCTCCGCTTTCAGGAAGGCCATTGAACTCAGGCCGGACTACGATGATGCATATGTGAACCTGGCAGCGGCCTATATCAAGGCAGGCAACGCCGTGGAGGCTATAAGACTCACTGAGACGGTTCTTGCAAAGGGAGAGGCGGAACGTCCCGATGCCCATTTCAATCTCGGAGTGGCATATTCCATGGTTGGGAATATCCAGGGTGCATTGCGGGAAACGGCTATCCTCAAAAAACTCGACCCGCAATTGGCTGATCAGCTGGAAAGCTTCATAAATCAGAGTCATGGGTAGATGGATGACGGCTGACAAGGCTTACGGAAAGGTTGCATATCACTATGAAAAAAAAATATTCTTATCTTGCGGGATTGATCGCGGTATTCTTGCTGGTGTCCGTTTCCTGGGGCGATGATGAGACAACCCGCCAGTTTACGGTTTCTTCGGTGGCAGGTGTCTATGTTCCTGCCAGCAGTGTCAGTGGCCTGAAGACCGGTTTTTTGGCAGGAGTAAAAGCTGACACGAATATTGCCGGGATTTTCGACATTGGGGGGGAAATCAGTTTCTTAACGGCAAAGCGGGGAGACAGTACGACGGATGGTATACTATGCAGTCTGCAGGCACTTTATCCCTTTCATGTCAAGAAGTCGTTGGTCCCGTTTGTGACAGCAGGTGTGGGTGGGATATTTTTTGATGTGGGCAAAAGCAGTCCGGCACTTAGCGTTGGAGTTGGATTGAAGTATTTTCTCACGGATAGGCTGGCGCTCAGGGGAGACCTGATTGACTTGGCCTCTGTGAGAAACGGGGATAACGGAATAGAAATGACCGTAGGAGTCAGTTACCTTTTTGGTGGCAATAAGAAAAACATCGAAGTCATACCTCTGAAGTTTCCAGAAAGCTCGGGCGGCACCGAAAACAAATCCGGCGAATAACCGCAAAAGGAAATTGCCAGAAATATTTTATGAAAAGGACGGGTACACATGAAACGTTGCAGTTTTTGGAGATTGCTCTGTGTTTCTCTTGTTATCTGGGGCTTATTAGCTGCCTGCAGCAAACAGGACGAAGGTGAAAAGGCCTTCAGGAATGGAGACTTTGCTAAGGCGCTGAAGGCCTTTTCAGCAAAAGATACCCCAAAAAATTCTTACTACCTAGCTCTTATGTATTACAAAGGCTACGGTGTCCCGAAAGATTCGGCGATAGCAGCCCAACTCTTCCTCAAGGCTGCGGAGCAGGGGTACGCTGCTGCCCAGTTCGAAATAGGTTCCATGTATGCAAATGGTCGGGGGGTTCCACTTGACAAACAGGCGGCACTTGGTTGGTACATGAAAGCGGCAGCCCAGGGGAATGCCATGGCGCAGTTCAATATTGGCCTCATGTATTTCTATGGCGATGGGGTCAAAGCTGACCGTGAGCAGGCGATCTCCTGGATCAGAAAAGCAGCGGATCAGGGGAATCAACATGCAAAAGCTGCGTTGCAATCCCTGAGGGCTAACTGATCAAACAGCCGGTTATTATGTGAGGAGCGGACAATGAAGAAAAGTTCCATGGCAGTTTTCATGGTGTTTCTGTTTTTATGCCTTGGAGTGTCCGTACCGGTTAAAGCCGGTTTTGAAGCTGCGGAAAAGGCTTACCAGTCTGGAGACTTTGAAACTGCTCTTAAGGAGTACAAGGCTGATGGAAGTGCGCAGTCCTGCAACAACATCGGCCTTATGTATTACAATGGGGAAGGAGTTGCTCAGGACAAACGGGAGGCTGTGCGATGGTTCCGCAAAGGGGCGGAACTGGGTAACTCTGATGCGCAGAACAATCTCGCGCAGATGTACTTAGAAGGAGAAGGGATTGAACAGAATCGTGATGAGGCGATAAAATGGTTCAGTAAGGCAGCCGAACAGGGTAACTCCGACGCGCAGTACAGCCTTGACCTGATCAGGAAGGATATGGAAGGAATCAAGGCCCGCTGGTACAGGATAGATGCCGAAAAAGGCCATGTTCAGGCACAGTTGAGTATGGGCGAGATGTATTACCATGGCAGTGATGTCAAACAGAACAGGAAAGAGGCTGCTAAATGGTTCCGAAAGGCCGCAGTGCAGGGAAGTGCAGTTGGCCAGTACCGTCTTGGACAGATGTTGTTAACCGGTGATGGTATTGTTAAGGATGAAACGGAAGGTGTGGAATGGGTCCGAAGGGCTGCTGACCAGGGGCACGCAGAAGCGGAATATTCACTGGGTGAATGCTACCAGAATGGAATCGTCGTGCCGCTCGACAATTCCAAAGCGATTATCTGGTTGCGCAAGGCGGCCGCCCAGGGGCATCCCGGCGCAAAGGCGGCCCTGAAAAAACTGGGAGAGCCGCTTAATTGAAAGGTTTTATTTTATGCTCTAACGTCAGCGAGGAGGAGGAATAATGAGATTAATATACATCTATGGCGGGCTATTATTTCTTTTACTGATAAACATTCCTAGTTGCAGCAAGCCGGAATCAAAATTAGTCGGCACCTGGATCAATGAGAAGACATCCAGCAGTATTGAATTTAACAAGGACAAAACCGGCGTCATCTTTCAGAGAACCAATCCCCATCTACCACCAAATATCCCTTTCAGATGGGAAATGCTAAAAGATGGTGAATTCAAGGTGGAAACAGGCGCGCCCGATCATCCAGAAGGGCCATCTGCAAAGGTAACGCTTGTAGGGAAGGACACAATTGTTATTGATAATGACACATTCAAGAAAGTGAAATGATAGTTCACTCATCGGATGTATTGAAATGCTTTAATTGATATAAGCTAAACTAAAACGCAGCTATCCCGATTGTCTTGGTTAAGTTTGCGCGTATATATTAAATAGACATTAACAATTTATAACTTTATTTATATAATAAAAAACTTTTTACAAACTAAGTATTGCTTTATTATGTCTTCGCCTTATGTTGCAATAATAAATTAGATGGTATTTACATTCATCTCTGTACCGAGGCTATGATGAAAAGAGAATCCAGAACTCAAAATTGGCCGAAGTTTTCAGTCAGGGCAAGTGCTCGATTTGGACACCGTCAAGGAAAACATCGGGGCCTCAACGAGAATGACGGTCTTCCGAAAGGTCAAAGAGCTTGGGTACTATAGCAGTTACCTCCATCATGGGAAATATTACACTCTTTGCACAATTCCCAGCTTCGACAGGCATGGTCTATGGATTTACGGAGGAGTCCGTTTTCCCAGACACGGCAGTCTTGTGGAAACGATTCCTGTATTTGTCAAAAGGTCGGAAATCGGTTATTTCTCGCCTGTTAACGTGAAGAACTACTGAATGTATTCATTCATAATGCTTTTGGCAACCCATATCCATCGGGATATCTGTTACGCGAACAAGTCGGGAATCAATATCTTTATCTGTCTCCCATCCTTGCTGAGAGCCAGATGTGATAGATGAACATGCAAAGCTTTTTCTTTCAGTGCTCAACGAGAAGCGAAGGCGGCTTTATTTCGGTCTTGAGTCATTAAAACTTGGTCATGGTGGAGATGTCCGAATGGCCGGCGTTACCGGAGTCAATGTGAAGACCTTATCCTGTGGCATAAAGGAGTTTTTATCCAAAGAGATAGATCTTGATCGAATAAACGAGAAAGAGCCGGGCGGCAGTCTTTAATCGAGTGCGGGTCGATTCTCCACAGCTTGCTGCGTTGTGAGGATTAGATGCTGCCTGCTTAATACCCCGCTGCTTGCGGGAGGGGGTGTTTATTTAAAACGAAATCATAGATCTCCTTGAAGGGCTAATGGCTGACGACATCGCCGGATGTCCGGTCAGTTCGAGAAGATGGCCCAGGCGAAGGACTGCAATTTGAGCAAGGACTTGAAGGAACACGATATTGTTGCCTTTCCAAGCAGTGTTGGAAAGAGAATGAAAGCATACAGAATTTCTTTGAGAGTCAATAGCAAATCTATTGCCGAACCGCATCCCCCGGACCGAAACCGCCAGATCGAGATTTTTCCCGCGACTAGAAAACAAACTAAAGGCACAGGGTGTCACTGTAAGCAGGGAAGCCTTGGGGGAGACTCTATCGTAACAGCAACAGGCGACTGCCATCTTCAAACAGTGCAACGGCAAACACCGAATATCCGTAATACCGCCGTTGCTGAGAAGAATATATAAAGAGATTTACGAGAACTGGGTATTTCAAAACCCCCGGAGACATACAGATACTGACCATGTAACGCAAAATTCGACTAATGTGCCAAACGCGATTTTATTGACTGTAATACCATGTGATGGCTAAAGATTTTTTAAAGGTGTTAAACATGGGCTAAGATGACTACTGGGTGGAGAGAGCCTTAGATCAATTACTGATTCAGGGAAATATGCTGAACAATTGGCAAAGGGTGGAGGGAAACGCAAAGTATAATTAACCTTTCACCCTTTTTCCGTTGATTTTAAATTGTACCCTGCGCAGTCACAACTTACCTTACTTTGAACGGTATGAAACAGACATGGATCAGATACCTGCCGTATTTCATCCGGCAAAAGCTGGAAGGACGCCATTACCTCCAAAATGTCGTAAGCAACACCGGCTGGCAATTTGCCGACAATATCCTGCGGATGTGGCTTGGTTTTTTTGTTGGTGTCTGGCTAGCGCGTTATCTGGGGCCGCAAAAATATGGCCTGTTCAGCTATGCCGTGGCTTTTGTCACACTCTTTTTGCCCCTTGTCACGCTTGGGCTCGACCAAATAGTCGTTCGAAATATCGTTCGTGATCCGGCATGCAAGGATGAAACCCTGGGGACCATTTTTGTCCTGAAACTTATCGGAAGTACAGCATCTTTTGCGGCAGCGACTGCATTAGTTTATATTATGCGGCCGGCCGATTCCCAGAGTCACTGGCTTGTGGGAATCATCGCCGCGGGAAATTTGTTTCAGTCCTTAAACGTCATAGATATCTGGTTCAATTCACAGCTTCAGGCAAAATACAGCGTCTTTGCCAGAGACGCCGCTTGTATCATCTGCTCGGTCGTAAAAGTTGCGCTTATCATGAGCGGAGCACCTTTGATCGATTTTGCCCTGGTCGGTACGTTCGAAGCGGGGATCTGTGCTCTGGGGCTTGTTGTTGCGTACAGGTTGACGGGTGGTTGTTATAAGGAGTGGCGGGGGAGCCTGGAAAAAGCCAAGGCCCTGCTGAGAGACAGTTGGCCGCTGATTATTTCGTTCCTTTCTATCGGCATCTACCAGAGGATCGACCAAGTTATGATCCAGGAGATGGTAGGTAGCACAGAGGTCGGGATATTTGCGGTGGCGGTACGTCTGGTGGAAGTATGGATTTTTATTCCAACGGGAATCTATTGGTCAGTTTTTCCAAGCATCGTGGAAGCGAAGCAGGTCAGCGATGCGTTTTTCTATGTTCGACTGCAAAAGTTTTATAACCTGATGGTGCTGTTGTCTTACGTGGTTGCTCTGCCGATTTCGCTTCTGGCACCGTGGCTGGTCAAGATCCTGTTCGGTGCAGTATATTCAAGGGCCGGCCTCATGCTGGCCGCGTTGATCTGGGTGCACGTATTTACGACTCTAGAAATAGGCCGGTGTGCTTTTCTCACCACTATGAACTGGAACAGAATCTATTTCCTTTCGGTATTATTAGGCTGTATCCTGAATGTGGTTCTCTGCTATTTTCTGATACCCCGATACGGCGGAATGGGTGCGGTTGCCGCTACAATTATGGCGTACTGGTTGGCGTCCCATGGATCGTGTTTTTTATTCAAGAGGACGTTTAAAACCGGTTTTATGTTGAGCAAGGCCATTGTTTATCCGAAGGTATGGTGATGCCCTTTGAGACTTGACTGTTGCAATTGGGTTCTTCAATCTAAATACGGTCATATTTCAAAGAAGGTAATATCCACTGTTTAAACTTCAAAATTTAGTCAATAGGATCGTCACTAATGTCGATCCTTGGAAATAATTAGCGATAGCCGCCTGACAGTCAGAAGACTTTCTTCCCCTACGAACATCACGATAGACCCGATCAACATCTGTCAGCTCGGATGCCTGTTGTGACCGACAGGTGCAAACACTGAAATATGACCGTAAGATCATTTCCCGGGAGACGTTCAAAATAATCCTCAGCAGGATGCCCTATGTGATAAAAATATTCCCGGTTAAAACGGGAGAGACGTTCCTCAATCTGATATCTTTGCATTGACCAAATATGTAAGTGAACGTAATATTAACGTGATATTAGCACAAGATTCATTTTTTATAAGTCTGACGACTTCTTCGAGAGTATCGTCAGATCCGGACTGAGGAGGTTGGTCGTATCCCTTTATGGTGCTTCCCAGGAGTCCAACTCGCAGACTGATTGGGGCAGTTCTGAGCTGGTCATGGCCAACATAATTAAACTGGAAGAAGCCATGAAAATACTCCACTGCAACAGACAGGACATCGTCTGGCTGCTCCTCGTGAACAGGTTCAATGAATTCGAGATCCCGCCGTACAAAAGATCGTCAAGTATCTGAAGATCGCGTTAGATCTTCTGGTAATCATCGTTATGTTTATTGCCTTGAATGCAGGCCATTATCTCCGAAATTACGCCGTGTGGGGAAACCCTCTTGTGATTGATAATGACATGCTTATGAATGATAATATCAACATGAAGGTGATGATAGCAGAATGTCTTATCGAATACATGGACTCGATATGAATCGGTTAACGTGCTCCAACGAGGGGTCAAACTTCTGCACGCATTCCTCAGTTGCGATTTCAGTGACCTGGCGCCATCGCTAAATGAAACGGAATTCATGCAGAGGATGATTTCCTTCCTCGAAGGCTATGCTGGAAACAGTCTCCATATGCTTCTGGTCCTCTCCATAATTCCAGCCACTGCATTGTCCAGGAGAAAATGTTCTTCACATGTGGTACTCTGGTACTATTTAGCCACAATAGGCGGATTTATTCTGTTCAACCTGCTTCTCAAGTGGCAACCCTGGGCACTCGTCGCAATTACCTTTTTTGTAGTTACGTCGCTACTTGTTGCCGTTGCCCTCCCCTTGGCGAACAAGAAGCTGACAATGCCTGCTGTTGCCGTGGTTTTGCTGGCTAATTCCGTGCCTTATCTATTTATGAACCAGTCGCGACTATTATCGGGGGCGTGATCAATATTCACTGTGGGTGGAGACAGACTCTATTTTGCAAACAATCCTTCCTTGGAAAACTAATACGTTGAGCTTGCCAATAATAATGCAGCGGATAAGTGGTGCAAAAACTTCGGCATTCATAGCGGTATTGATTCAAATGAGTATCTAATATGGGTTTTGCTGGATGGACGGCTCGACACAATGACACGGAAAGGGCACGTAAATATCAGCAACATTTCCGGCTTGATCAAATTGCCTGAATTCTAGCCTAACTAGGTGGTATAAATTTTAAAAAGATGAAATGAGATTATTGTCCCATGAAATTGTCAGTCGTTATCCCGGTGTATAATGAAAAGGATACTATCCTGGAACTCTTTAGCTCTGTTAAAGAGGTGAACTTGGACAAGGAGATAATCATGGTCGACGATTACTCCAACGATGGCACCCGAGAGATTCTGCATGGAATTGTGGACGAAACAACGCAGATCTACTACCATGAACGGAATATGGGGAAGGGTGCGGCGCTGCGAACTGGCTTTGGGCATGCGAAAGGTGACATAGTCATCATTCAGGATGCCGATCTGGAATACGATCCCCGGCAGTATCCCCGTCTGATTCAGCCAATACTTGACGGAAAGGCGGATGTTGTGTACGGTTCTCGTTTCGTCTCCGGAGAGTACAGGCGGGTGCTTTTTTTCTGGCACATGGTGGGCAACAGGTTTCTGACATTATTATCCAACATGCTGACAAACCTGAATCTGAGCGATATGGAGACCTGTTACAAGGTCTTTCGACGCGAAGTGCTGGAGAAAATAACCATCGAGGAAAACCGTTTCGGATTCGAGCCGGAGATCACAGCCAAGGTGGCAAAACTGAATGTGCGTATCTATGAGATCGGCATAGCCTATGCTGGTAGGACCTACGAGGAAGGGAAGAAGATCGGCTGGAAGGACGGATTTTCTGCACTTAGGTGCATTCTTAAGTATAATCTGTTTCGGTAATGAACAATAAAAAAATGGGAAGGAACTGGTCGGACCGATCTTAGTTCCGGAAGAGAGAATTAGACCCCATGGCTTTTACACCCCGTATTTCCATTGTCATGCCCTGCTATCACCAGGCCGCCTACCTGGAAGAAGCCGTTAGATCCGTGCTGGACCAGCAAGGTGTTGACGTTGAGCTGATTGTCATGGACCCTGGCTCAACCGATGGCTCGCGGGAGCTGTTGGTGACACTGAAAAATGAGTACAGGGAAAAACTTGATCTTCATTTCGAACCGGATCGAGGTCAGTCGGAAGCGGTAAACAGGGGGATGGCGCTGGCTCGAGGCCGGATCCACGGCTGGCTCAATTCGGATGACCGCCTGCGCCCGTGTGCCTTGGCCAAGGTCGCGGCCCTGCTGGATTGTCCGGAACCGTGCTGGCTATACGGCCGGGCTGGGCAGATCGACGGACGTGGTCGTTCCCATGGCAGTTTTATTGTCCGTTACAAAAACTGGCGCGGTCGTCATTTCTCCATGTTAAAGCTTCTGACGGAGAACTTCATTCCGCAAATGGCTGTGTTCTGGAACAAGACTATGTGGGAACGAGCAGGCGGGCTCGATACTGACAGACACCTGGACATGGATTATGATCTCTGGCTGAGATTCGCAAGAGTGGCGGACCCTCTGGTACTGGATGATGAATTGGCTGATTTCCGCGTCCATGGCGCGGCGAAAGGAAGCCGCCAGACTGGCGCCCAGTTGGACGCCGCCTTCGCTACGGCTTCCAGGCATGCGGAAGGTTTCGGGGTCGAGGGAAGGATTGCGCTTCTTCTCCATAGACTGCTCAGCTGCCGTACACGCTTGTTGTACCGCATAATCAAGCCGATTGACCAGAGATAACGGGTCCTAAGTGGGAAATGAGGGAATGCCGAAGATGAGAAAAGTTCTTGTTCTTATACCTGCTTATAATGAAGGCATTCGTATCGCTCAAGTGATCAGGGCAGTCCACGGCATCGTTCCGGAGTTCGATATACTCGTTGTGAATGACGGCTCAAAGGATAATACCTCGACCGCCGCAGCCTCAGCCGGCGCAGTGGTGGTATCGCACCTGAACAACATGGGGTACGGAGTGGCAATCCAGACAGGTTACAAATATGCGGCAGACAACCGCTATGATTTTCTTGTCCAGATTGATGGTGACGGCCAGCACGACCCTGCCTTCATTCCCAGGCTTCTGTCCCCTGTTCTTGCAGGGGAAACCGATTTCGTCGTAGGTTCGCGTTTTCTGAATGTGGAAAGCTATGAGCCTTCGTTATTTCGCAGGATCGGCATGGCCTTTTTCCGGAAGCTGGTCTCTTTTATCGTCGGTGTCCGCATTACCGATACAACATCGGGGTATCAGGCCTTCAATCGCCGGGTAATCCGTTTCTTCACGACTGACGTTTTCCCGTGCGATTACCCTGATGCCGACATGCTCATTGTTCTTCACAAGGCCGGTTTTGTCATCAGTGAGGTCCCGGTACGGATGTATGCCAGTCCGGATGGGAAATCGATGCACAGCGGTTTGAAACCGCTCTACTACATGTTCAAGATGCTTCTTTCCATATTTGTGACCATGCTGCGCAAGATAGAACAGCCCGGGAACGTGGATTAGGACTTGGCGATCCGTTGACGTCAAAGATGAATAGGTGTTAAAGTCAGAGAGTCTTATAAGTACTCAATTTAGGAGCAGTATACCAGCCTTGAAATGACGAGAGAGGAGATTATTCTTTTTCGCCGAGGCCCTGCGGATCAGAGCCGACTTGAGCATGACCCATACTGTAATGGGTATTGCTCTGGCCAAGGAGGGAAGATTCAATGATGCAGTCAATCACTATTATAAGTTACTGCAGTTGAATCCCGGTGATACCGAAGCAGAAAGAAATCTGGAGCTTTCGCTTGCTGATCTCAAGAAGTCAGCATAAACGATTTGTTTCTCCGTCAGAACCTTGTTGATCGTAACTTATGGTCAAAAACCCTCGAAAGGAGTCATACCATGCCTATACGGCAACAGATTTTTGCTTTGATTACGTCTCTTGTGGTTTTTATTTTTACTATCGACATGGTGAGGAAGAGACGGCTAAGGGAGGAGTATTCGGTGCTCTGGCTTATGACCAGTCTGACGATGTTCGTCCTTGTCATCAAGTATGACTGGCTCGTGGCCCTGACCGAGTTCATTGGCGCTGTCCTCCCTACAACAACCCTGTTTATCGGCGCGGTTATTTTCCTGATGCTTATCGCTGTTCAATTTTCCATAAAGATATCAAAGCTTACTGATCAGGTTAAAAACCTTGCCCAAGAAAATGCTCTGTTGCGCACCAAATGGGAGAGTTTCAGGCGGTTCCCGGAAAATCACGGTCAATGAACAATGTCTTTCTCTCATACATCTGGCTCTGTCGCGCATTATGTAAAGATAACCTCTGCTCCCAGCAAATAAGTCCGGAGATGTAAAGGCCTCCCCGATTGATCAGGGAACCGAGATATGAAATAAGAAAATGATTCGTTCCAAGTATTCGATAGCTATTTTTCTGGTGCTTTTGACCTTTGCCGTTTATTGGCGGGCGACAAACAACCAGTTTGTGAATATGGACGACCCCGGCTTTGTCACTGAAAATTCGCACGTGCTGACCGGATTCACCATTAATAACATCCGGTGGGCCTTTTCCACCACCGAAATGGGGAACTGGAACCCGGTCACCTGGTTTTCCCACATGGCTGACTGCCAACTCTTCGATCTTAATCCACGCTGGCACCATCTTACCAGCGTGGCCATCCATATCGCCAACACGGTTCTTCTGTTCTTCCTCCTTTCCAGAATGACCGGCTCCCTGTGGCAAAGCGCCTTCGTTGCCGCCCTGTTCGCCATTCACCCACTTCATGTGGAATCGGTCGCCTGGGTAGCGGAACGTAAGGACGTGCTGAGCACCCTCTTTTTCATGCTCACGCTGGTGGCCTACAATTGGTACCTGGAACATCCCGTTATAGCCAGGTATATGTTGGTCTTCGGCCTGTTCGCGCTGGGGCTGATGGCCAAGCCTATGCTTGTGACGCTCCCGTTCGTACTGCTTCTCCTGGACTACTGGCCACTCGGCAGATACGCATATGGAGAAACGGCAGTTGCTGCAGGATACAAGGGGGGTAAACAATGTGGTAAATCAGTTATCACGGGTATTGTCCTGGAAAAGGTTCCCTTGATCATCCTATCTGCAATTTTCAGCATCGTTACCATATATGCCCAAAAAGCAACGGGGACTCTGATTCCTGTAAATTACGAGCCGATTTCCATGCGCTTATCCAACGCCCTGGTTGCCTATGTACGCTATATCGGCAAGATGATCTGGCCGGCCAACCTCGCGGTTATTTACCCGTTCCCCCATCAGGTACCTGTGTGGCAGGTCTGCTGCGCCGTAGTAGTTCTAACCTGCATGACTGTGATAGCGGTTCGCAAAATGCGCAAATATCCTTTTAAAATAGTAGGATGGCTGTGGTTCATTGGCACTCTTCTACCGGTAATCGGGCTGGTGCAAGTAGGGAGCCAGGCGATGGCCGATCGTTATACCTATATCCCATTGATCGGGCTTTTCATTGCGATTGCATGGGGTGCCGGGGAGTATGCAGATAAGCGGCGTTCCACTCGGATTGTGCTCTCAATGCTTGCCTTGGTCATCATAGGGGCATTTGCGTCCGAAACCTGGAGGCAAGTGGGAGTCTGGCGCAATAGCATTGAATTGTTTAGGCACACGATAAGAGTTACCCGAGATAATGCCATCGCCCATGTCAATCTGGGGTATGCCCTGGATGAAATAGGGAGAAGTTCCGAGGCGATGGAGCATTTTTCCGAGGCAGTTCGTAGCAATCCTAATAACTACATAGCACAAGGGGACTTGGCAAACATGCTGAGCAGGTCGGGAAATACAGCCGAAGCAATTAACCATTACAGAATAGCCCTGGGAATTAATCCTGCTGATCCCCTTTTACAAAAGAATCTGGGTCTTTGCCTTTTGAAACAGGGAAATTCAACAGAAGCAATAGTTCATTTTTATAATGCGTTGAAACTCAGACCAGATGATGCCGATATTCAGTACAATCTGGGGCTTGCCTTCGATAGAATAAAGAATTTTGAGGAGGCTGCCATCCATTATTCCGCAGTACTGCGCTCTAACCCGTATGATATCGAAGCCCGCAAGCACTTTGATCAAGACATATCCGAAACCCGCAAAAGACAAGGTTCTGCAAAGCGTTGATGCGTCATCCTTGAAAGTGGTTGTAATTTAACTCTTGCCGATGAAGAGAAGTAGCCCCTGAATAAATAAACAGCTAGCCTCAAGATATTTTCTCTAGGTCCGATTCCCCGAGCTTGCTTCGTATTCTTTTGGGATTCGGAAGTAGATACCCCGTAGCTTGCTGCAGGGTAGTTCATTTAGAATTTCCATGTCCCTAAAAAACCTGCAACGACATTTCTCATGTCAATATTCGTTATCCATTTACTCCTCACGCCGTGACTCTCCCAAATCGTAGACCATCCACAAGTCAGAAACGAGCAGGGTCCGCACTCCTTGCTCTGAGGAGAGACGGTAATAGAACTTGCTGAAGCGGGCATCCCAAAAGCTCACCACGTAGCGTGCCCCGAACCGCCGCCTGATTACCTCGGAAATCCCTGGCTGTGGATTACGGGGGATGTCGTACCAGAGGCGGTATAACTCTGGGTCCTTCACCAGGAAGAGGGTCGGATCGAGGGCAACAATGAACCTGCGGTCTGGTAACGCAAGCATGAGGGTCCCGGTGTGCTCCCAATCTGTGGTGAAAACCTGAGCGCCGGAGGGGATCTCCTGCTGCAGCAACGAAGCGAGTGGTAGTGGGATACGCTCCGTCCTCGTCCTAAGGCCATGGAGAGTCTCCGAGAGCGGCACGCCTGTGTATACGAGCGCAGCGACAAAGATCGTTGGAGTTGTCCAACGCCACGGGATCGAGCTGGATGCCAGTGCCATCGTCGCCGCAGAAAATGGAATGAAATACTCCGCGAAACGCGCAGTCTTGCCGGTAAGGACCCCGAAGATTACCGCCGCAAATGCGAATGCGAGAAGGCAATAGTCACTCTTACGTACGCGCCACCCAACGACCAACCCGGCGGTGACCATTGCCACGGCGCCAAGGAGCCAGTGGAGCCACTGGGCTGCAGTGAAGGGGAGGAACTCCGACCCCAGCTCAATTCCCTCTTTCGACTGCCATGCGTTTTTGAAGAGGACATCCACCATGTGGATCCAATTGAATTCCCAGAGGTTCAGGGAGTTCGGATGGAGCACCCACCCCAGCAAGACCCCGGCCAGGACGGTAGCGGCGGGCCTCCACTGAACCCGCTCGCCTGAAACGAGACGGGCTGCCTCGACAGCAAAGAGGAGAATCAGCGGGAGCTGCCAAAAGGCCACGTATGACCAGGGGTAGAGGACCGATACGGCGAGAAGCAGCACGAGGCGGCAGCGTGCAGCGCCCCAGAGCAGCAGAAGCGCCAGGGAAAGAGATAGCAGATGAGGCCGAACGAGTGCGAAACGGAAGACGAAGACGTCGGAGGTGACCAGGGGAAGGAGCGCCCAGAGTCCTGGTAACTTGACCTTCTCCGCACGAAGGATAAGGTAGAGCACAAAGAGTAAGAGCGCACCTAGGAGCGTCCCAACGATCTTCGAAGCCGTAATCCACCCGAGATAATCGAAGGGGACGAAGAGGAGGTGGAAGAGGAGCTCCTTGTCAGCGTAATGCTCCGCCAGCCAACTGAACGGTGTCCAGGGGAAGGCGTGCAGCATTCCGTGCTCGCGGATTAAATGGCCAACTGCGGCATGATACGCCGTATCCTCGTCCCAGGGTGCTGCGACGATACGGAACTGGAGGAGCCCAGACAAGAGCAGGTAAAGGAGCGCCCAGCAGGGTAGCTGCCAATGACTGGGCTTGCTGGGCCCGGCCAGATATTTAGAAGGTTCAATCGACATGATTTGGTGCGGTGCCTCCAAACTTAGATTTTAGACCGGCTTCGAAATTCGGCCCGGCATCGGGCGCTCAATATGATCCACATAATTTATACAGATGGGTCACATTCCGACGCCGAAGAGGGTCACAATTGAAAGTTTATTCACACATTCGCCTCGCAGAGCACAGTAAATTCCATGCAGAATGCTATCAGAAATAGACCGTCTTTGCTTCTGCCGTAGCATTCGCTCATTATCAGATTGCTGGGGCAAAGAAGAGCACGTCACGCAATCGGACGGCCTCTTCTTGGTAGCAGTGTCGCTTGTAATCTTCATCCATCCAGCGAACGCATTTTCCACACAACTCTTCATTGATAAGAACCGGCGCGTTGACAAACAAAAGGCTGCTTCATGGGCAACGTTGCTAAAGCCAATAAATCGCGCCATGTTTCTACCCGAGCTCCATGGCGATATCTGCTTTCCGACTATAACATCGCATGGTAGATGACAATAAATATTCAAACCGCACTCCCACACCACTTTGCCCAACAAAAATTTATTTACTTGTATGGAAGCCGCTTTAATCTAAATTACTCTTAACACAATGTAATTTGAACCCAGTGTTGTTACTGAATGGGGGAGAGAAATTATTTATTACAGGTGATACACCATCACGGAATCAGGTATATGAAATTATTCCATAATAATCCCGATTCATGAAAAAGCGAAAGATGTTGATGTCACGACAACGAGTTGGTTTATTCGAGTAATTTTGATTCTCCTTCGATCCTTACGGGCTCTCGCCTTTCAGAAACGTGAAAGGGGAAAATGCAGGGTATTTTGCATCCAATTCAGCAATATAGTTTTCATATTCAGGTGTTGCATAATGGCCACCGAGATTCAGTACATGAGCCTTGTCATAAAGATATGAGGCCTTCAAATTTTCATTCCAGGTTTTCTGTTGCTGAGCACGAGCGGTCTCATCGCCTGGCGTGCGAAGGTATGGTAAAATGCTTTCACGGTATTTATTCATGTTTAACACATTGGTAGCCAGCAGGTGACCTTTTCCAATGCTTTTAGGTGCGGAGAATTCGAGATACAGATTGTCGTCTGCATTTATTATTCCTTCACTGCTGTAAGCCTTTGCACCTTCGGTTCCCATTAAGAAATAGCTCAGGAAATCTTCAGCAGACCCCATCTTGACCTGTTCCAGGTCTTGTAGAACTTCTGGTTCCCTAATGCGCCTCTCCAATTCCTTTTCGTCAATAATTATGGGAGAGTTGCTGCCTATGAGTTCTGCATCCACATGGGTAAGCCAAACCATGGTATAAGCAAAATTTACCCGCAAGGTTTTTACTATAGATTTGAGATTATCCTCGGTAAGTTCATAAAGCGGCAACCATTGGCAGATTATGCCACCAGGGTTAAGACGCTTTGCTGCAATTTTGAAATATTCAGTAGAATAAAGATACCCGGCCCCGCTAAACCATGGGTGAATTGGATCGGCAGTTATTACGTCAAACTTTTCTTCTGTAGTTAGCAGAAAATTTCGACCGTCATTAAATACAATCCGCAACTTCGGATTATCCAGGGCATAATGATTATAAATGCCAAAGCTTCTTGCCACACCTAAAACCTTTGGCTCTATCTCTGCAAGTGTAACCTGTTCCACGCTCGGGTGCACCAAAGTTGCGCCCAGGGTCATTCCACTCCCTGCGCCGAGGACGAAAACTTTCTTTGGGTTTTTATTGAGTAACATGGGGAGGTGGCCCAGCGTGTATTGACACTGCCTATCCGAGGCGTTGTTCGACGCTTCTACCCTGCCATTTGTTATAAAACACATAGCTCTTCCTGATTGCACGACACTTACGATAGCCTCTACACCTTCTCCATAATAAAGAATGTCAGTATTTGAAAGAGCTTCCTGAATCTTCTTTTTACTACTAAAAATGTCAGGAGTACTCGTTTGATATATTGCATATAGTTTGGGATTCCATAGTTGCCAGATGCCAGGGTTTAAAGCAACGATCAGGATGGCTATTACCATCGTGACAAATATGCCCCAATTCAATACCTTGATGCGCTTAACGCTTGCCATCAACAGTAGTCCGAATCCAATGTTGATCAGGATAATTACCTCTACTGAACGTTGTATGCCGAGGAGATAGATGAAGGCAAATCCACTGAAGGCTGATCCTAAAATTGCTCCAATTGTGTTGTAAGTAAGAATTTCGCCAACTGCGCAGCCTACTATTTTTTTGTGTTGACCATGTATTTTTCCGGCCAGTGGAAATGCTACTCCCATGAAGAAGGCTGGCACAAACATGAATGAGAATGCAAGGACGAAATTTGCCAATTGCCTAGTCTTGAAGGGACCAATCCTTGTCTCCGTGCTATGATAAAAATCGAGTAGGGAAAACGTATGGGTAGGCAAGTCCCTTAGATGCATCGTTACGAACAAGGCAGACACGCCAATAATCACCTGCACGAGACCAAAACAGACAACAGATTTCATGGAGATACTTCCTGCTCCTTTTCGCTCCGTTCCGGATAAATTGAGAAACAGGCCAAATGAGGCGCTTCCTATACCTATTCCCGCAAGGAAGGCCATGAGCAGCAAGGTAAATCCATACACACTGGCGCCAATGACAATGCTGAGTATACGGGTCCAGAGTACTTCATACCCTAGAGCGCAGAAGCCGCTCACCCCTATCCCCCAGAGCACCAATTTGAGCGAAAAGAGATTGGTTGTGCTTTTTGGCAGGGCGGTATCAGGAGTGCTGACGTCAGTAGTTGAATTCCCTTCATTGCTCAAAACCGCTTGTACCTTGTTCTGTAAGATGATACTGAGAAGACCGATCACAATGTTGATCAGCACCGCAGTTGTCAGGGTAGTGCTGACTGAATATTTCCGTAACAAGAAGAAACCAGTTAGAGCAGCACCGACAACAGCCCCAAGAGTGTTAAAGCCGTAAAGCAAAGAAAGACGACTGCCTAGTCTTCTGATCTGGTCTGAAATGAAACTCGACAATACAGGGAGGGTCCCCCCCATCAATGTAGTGGGTAAAATCATGGCAATCGCGGCAAATGAAACTCGAATAAAAGAAAGGTAAATGGGAGAGGTAACGGAAACCTGTGCAAGCGGTACATAGATCATTGGATAAAAACGCATCAATGTAACAAATAAAAGGGCTGAAACGGCAATGCCAAGTTCGAGAAAACCGTATAGACGAAGCAATTTTTTGCAAGAGCTGGATTTCTTACCAATAATGTAGCTTCCTAATGCAAGTCCCCCCATAAATACAGCTAATACAGTGGTTATCGCAAGATGTGAGCCTCCAAATATAAGACTTAGGTATCTTGTCCATACAATTTCATAGATAAGCGCAGCGACGCCGGAAAGGAAAAAAATTATGTAAATTAGTCCAATAAATACATAAGCCATAATGTTTCACTCCTAGGCGACTTTAATGCGTAGTACAAAAATATTACCAAAAATGAAAATTAACCGGTAGCCAATATGAAAACACCCTATCTCTGAAAGGGACTGTTATCGACAGAGTCATAAAACATAGTGCTATGGAATGCTCGACGATTTACCTGTCTATTATCTTTTTCCCGTAATGGATGCTTTGAACGTTGCTTCACCCATGGTGCCGAAAGATTTCGCAGCGCTGAACGACTTTATTTTGTCGCTGCCTGATCGTCAGATATATCATCCATATACCAAACTCGAACGACGGACGCTGAGCTGGACAGATTATGAAACCCGAGTATTCATTAGATTGAATGATTATTCCGCTTACTTCATAAAAATTTGCCCTGGGCAGGGCGCATCAAAATGTGATGGGAACAGTGTTGATGATACATAAAAAATCAAAATAATGTCCAGTTTTATCCTTACTGAGTTAGTAGCCTTTTTCTTTATTCTCCTTTATACTGCCGTATTGGGAACGTACAACAACAAATACCATAATCCTTCATCTTTCTAATGCATAGCCTGACTACTAGGCATGAGCCTTGGAGTAACTATCAGCTGCACCTAGCTTTGATTTACGCCCAATGAAAATCGTGTCGAGTAGTCAACCTAGTTTTTAGTATAAAGTGACATTCTGTGTGCGCCCTTGATCTGGTTCTTCTCGGATCCCATTTATAGCGCAATAAAATCGATTTATTTGAAAGTGGCAGGAGATTGGACCACAACATAACTCTATTGGCGAAAAAGTGAATTTGGACACGGAAACACCTTTGTTTTGGAAATAGTTACGATAATTATCAAGACAATAGAATAGTGTGTTGATGCTTTTTGCCTGATTGAAGTTAACTACAAATTTGCAGATGTCTGCAAATTAGGGGGAGATCGATTGCTGGTTTCGTTGTTGATGTTATCTCAAGCATCTTCACAGGCGAATGGGCCGCCAATTTGTGGCAAAAAGATCTGTTGTTGCGGGTGCATCAAAAGTTGAATAGTTCTTCTTTGTAATAGTTAAATAAGAAAAGATTCCTAAAACAGGAGGTTTACGTCATGGGCAGGTTTTCCCGGAAGAAGAGCTATGCACCCGAGAAGGGGTTCGATCTCCCTGGAAAACAATTACATCAATCCAGTATGATAGAAGTTGCTCATCCCCGTGGGATGCAAAGGTCGATTTATTATCTGGCCTTTGCCGTTTCGCTCGTAACCTTCTTGATATATATGAGATCCCTCCAAAACGGCTTTGTGGAGTGGGATGACAGTACCTATGTTTTTGACAATCAGTATATACGTTCTTTCAATTTGTCTTTTTTGAAATGGGCTTTTTTCAGCTTTTATGCAAGCAACTGGCACCCACTTGCCTGGGTATCTCATGCCGCCGACTATGCCATATGGGGATTGAATCCTGTGGGCCACCACCTGACCAATGTTATCCTACATGCGGTCAATACCTTTGTCGTTGTCGTCCTGGTTACCCGATTGATCGAGGCCTGGCATGGTACGGCCACAGAAATAGAAACAGCGCCATTCCCGTCCAAGCGGACATTACTTGTGGCCGCAGGTATGACGGGACTGTTATTCGGACTTCATCCAGTGCATGTCGAGTCAGTCGCATGGATTGCAGAACGGAAAGATCTGCTGTGTGCCTTGTTTTTCTTGCTTAGTATCTTGAGCTATACCAGGTATGCCGCTGGTGACAATGCTGCAATCGGAGAAGGAAAATGGACTGCGCGATTTTTCAACCGATACTATCTTTTAACCCTCGGTTTTTTTGTTCTTGCACTGTTGAGCAAACCTATGGCGGTCTCACTTCCAAGTGTCTTGTTACTTCTCGATTCATATCCCTTTAAAAGGATACGGTCAATCAAGTCCTTTCTTAGCGCGGTTACGGAAAAACTTCCCTTTATCTTGTTGAGTCTTTTTTCCTCCACACTGACTTTCCTTGCACAACAAGCGGGAGAGACCATCCAGTCTCTCAAGGATGTTTCGATTTCGTCACGTTTATTGGTGGCTGCCAAGTCACTTCTTGCCTACCTCGGGAAAATGGTTTTACCCATTCATTTAATCCCATTTTATCCTTATCCAGACGATGTGTCACTTCTTTCGTTGAAGTACCTGGCAATACTCCTCCTTATCATCCTGTTCACGGCAATATGCGTAGCCACCGCAAGGAAACAAGCATTTATTAGTTGCTGTCTGGGTTATTATGTGCTGACCCTGTTGCCGGTAATCGGCATCGTCCGAGTGGGAAGTCAATCAATGGCGGATCGGTATACTTATTTGCCAAGTATCGGGCCCTTCCTCATTATCGGTTTGGCAGTGGCATGGCTGTTCGGGTTGACGAATCCTTCAGAGAGGGGAAACAGGAGCTCAAGGATGGCTTTAGTGATCATTTTGCTTGTTACGTTAACTACCATGACATATTTAACCGTCAGACAAATCGACATCTGGAAAAACAGCTTGACCCTGTGGGATTATGTTATCAGTAAAGAACCCAATGTTGCTTTTGCACATAATAATCGCGGCTGGGTATTTGCCACATTGGGCCGTTTCGATGAGGCAATTGAGGACTTGAACAAGGCAATTGCCCTGGAGCCCAATTCCTTCGAGGCCTATAATACGCGCGGGGTTGTCTTTGTCATTATGGGGCATTACAGGGAGGCGATTGAGGACTTCGACAGGGCGATAGCTTTGAAACCATCCTGTTATGAGGCTTACGCGGCCCGAGGTGTTTCATTACGAAATGTCGGTCAACTCGACAGAGCGATCGATTCTTTTAACAAGGCAATTGCCATACACCCTGACCGTGCTGAAGCCTATAACGACCGTGGCTTGACCTACGCTTTCGCAAAACAGTATCTGAGCGCTTTGCACGATTATAACTTAGCGATTGAACTCTACCCTACCTTTGCCATGGCCTTTGGTAATCGCGGGGACCTCTACCGGGCCATGGGGGAGAACGAGCGGGCTATCATGGATTATCAACAAGCATGCAACTTTGGAGACAAAAATGGGTGTATTGCCGTAAGAAATATAACACCCCATTAGTTGCGCTTGCAAAAGTCCTGTAGGAGACTATGCTGCACTGACATAAGGTAGAGCAGGGGGGGGCCAACCGCCAGTCCGCCGCGACCTTCACCAATAGGTCTTGCTGGTGATGTCAAATAGTAGATTTTACGATTACGGGGGACTATCTAACAAATTTTCCGGGGCATTCCACCCCGTCTACTGAATCGTTTGTATCGCGTATAAAGTGCCGTAATTCCTTTTTGCGAATTCATCATCAAATTTAGCTGTGCATATTTTGATTGCGTCAAATTAGAATAAATTATGTTGACTGATAAAAATTTCATCTAATAAAATTCGATTATTGAAGTATAGTTGGGTCATCTACAACAATTGTCAGGAGAAAGATTGCATGAAAAGAGTAGCGATAGTCCTAGTTCTTGTCAGCTCGTGTTATATGGTTTCGATAACGCCTGCTATGGGCGATTACCTAGCCGGAAATGCGGCGTATTTAGAGGGCAACTACGCAAAGGCCCTTAAAGAGTACATGGATGATCACAATCCTGCATCGTTGTACCATGTTGGCTATATGTATGCACACGGTGAAGGGGTACAGCTAGATCCGGTAGAAGCTGCTAACTGGTATCGCAAGTCTGCAGAAAAGGGATATGCACCTGCGCTTTACCGAATGGGTGAAATTTATGAGAACGGTTTCGGTGTGGAACAAGACACCAAGGAAGCCCAGAAGTGGTATAAGAAAGCCGCGGATAAAGGGTTCGCCCCTGCTAAAGAGGCTCTGAAGAGATATAAAATAAAGTAAAGGCTCCTCCGTGCGACAGCACCGCAGTCAATACTTTGGCGCTATTCCCCCCACGAGAAAATATTACTTTCACTTTTAATATAAATTGGAGGACTAGGGTCTGGAATAATTTTATTTGGCAGCTGTAACCTTCTAAGTTATTTGAGACATATCATTAAATACATGTCGTCGACTTGAAATGGGTTCGCTTTACAGTGCCTCCTCACATAAAGAAAATCCTGGGCGAGGGGCTGTGTATTAATACTGGCAAGCTGATATTCACCCAAGTCATGGACATCATGTCACTGAAAACATCTCACAGTTGCGTGGAGCGTTATCTGGCAAATCCAGCGTTAAGAGCTTTACATGTCACTATCAGTTTTGAACGATGGCATTTGCCCAACTAACCTACATGTAGATCTATCTACTTGCGCCCTCCTTTCCGGAGCTTTACCCTGACGAATACCTCAATTGCAATCTGAAGCAGAAGATACGTTCAGGTATGCAGGAAAAAGGTCACAAATGGACCTGATCAAAAAGAGTCACTCAATAGTTAAAACCTTGCAATTGCGACTGCGCCATGTAAGTGGCTACTTCAAATTTTCAATGGCAATCAATACAGCTTGATTTGACTGCATAGTCGCCAGAAGAATTAAATACAGGTCCATAGATCACACCCCAGATTCAAGCAACCTTAGTTGAAATTCGGGCCTTAATTGATGACTTACTTAGGCACGCGGAATTTTACCCCCACTTCTGAGGGATGTTCTCCTTTGCGGAGCACTACAAGGTTAGCTTCGAACGCACCGACCGGTTGGTCATCGCGACCAACTAGGAGGAGACATCATACATATACTACCTCGCCTGCCGGCTTATCGTCGGGTTTCTCAATCCCGACCCGCAACGGGATCTGCTGGAACGGCAGGACTGTCTTATCTACCGGCGATCTTGGTCTTCGTCCCTTGACGATGCCATATTCTCTTTGTTCTTTGCGCGCGACGTCAACCAGATAGTATGCTTCCACGTCCTTGACTACGCATTGAACAACATGCCGTAGAGACGGTCCACTGGTTCCCCCAGAGGGATGGAAAGGATACCTCTCCAGTACCGTCACCACTAACGACCTGGGAGTTCAGGCAACCCTCTTTATTCGAAGGCTCGATACCACGAACAGGCCACCTAAGTAAGACCCCTCATGACCCCGATAGGAAAAGGAACGATAATGTCCACAGACAGAGTCAACGATAACGTATCAATAAATAAAAAAGCCAGTGCGATCTTTACATTGGAAAACGTACCCTGGATAATCATGGCGTCGTTAGTAGTGCTGCTCTGCATCTATGTCAGGGTGCGTCTGCTGAGCATTCCCCTTGAGCGCGATGAGGGGGAATACGCCTATTTCGCTCAGCTCATGCTGCACGGTTTCCCTCCGTATCTTCATGCTTACAGCATGAAGCTACCCGGAGTTTCGATCCTGTATGCGCTGTTTATGGCCGTTTTTGGCCAATCTGCGAGCGGTATCCATGGCGGCCTCCTCATTGTTGTTGGATTGACTATCTCCATGCTCTTCTTTCTCGCCCGGCGGTTGTTTGATACGGCAACCGGCCTAGTCGCAGCAGCCGCGTATGCTATTCTTTCCACCAGCCATGGGGTTATGGGAGTTTTCGCACATGCCACTCATTTTGTCATCCTTTTTGCTCTTGCCGGATATCTTCTGCTTATGAAAGCTCTGGAGAGCAGACGCACGATCCCTCTCGTGTGCAGTGGCTTTTGTTTCGGCATGGGCATTCTCATGAAACAGCACGGGGTGTTATTCGCTGTCTTTGCCCTGCTTTATTTTCTCTGGGAACAGAGAAAATTGCTACCAGATGAATTGGGGCGGCTCAGCCGGCACAGCCTCTTGTTTATAGCGGCAGTAGCGGTTCCGTTCGGCGTTTGCTGTCTTGTTCTCACTTTGTACGGCACTTTTGACGAATTCTGGTTCTGGACATTCAAGTATGCCCGTGAATATGTGTCAAACGTACCATTCGCTCTGGGAGTGAAAATTTTTACCGAACAGTTCACCAGAATTTCACAAACATCTCTGCTCCTGTGGGGAGTTGCGGGGATTGGAATATTTTTGCTTATTGCGGATAAGGAGGCCAAAAGAGGGAGGGTATTTATCGCAGGATTTCTCGTCTTTTCGTTCCTTGCGATCTGTCCCGGTCTTTATTTTCGCGAGCACTATTTTATCATGCTTCTTCCTGCAATCGCCCTGCTGATCGGCGTTGCGGTCGTTTCGGCCTGTAATATCCTTTCGCGAAAGGGTGTGGGCCCCTATTCATGGGTCATCCCGGCACTGCTTTTTTTAACAGTGTCCTCTTTATCCGTCTATCGAGAAAGGGCGTTTTTCTTTTCCATGTCCCCTGACGAGGCAAGCCGCCTGATTTATGGAGCGAACCCTTTCCCTGAGTCACTCAGGGTAGCGGAGTACCTGAAAGACCATACCTCGCCGGAAGACCGTATCGCGATACTTGGCTCGGAACCTCAGATTTTCTTTTATTCCGGGCGATTGTCCGCGTCGGGCCATATCTATATGTACGGCCTGATGGAAAACCAGAAGTACGCTCAGGTCATGCAGCAGGAACTGATAAAGGATATTGAGTCGAACAGACCGAAATTCATCGTTTTCGTAAACGTCTATACCTCATGGTTAGTTCGGCCCGATTCTTATACGCTGATATTCAACTGGGCTGAAAAATATCTGGTAGAAAATTATGAGCTAGCCGGTGTCGTTGATATTTTTGATGACATGACCATATACCGTTGGGATAGAGATATCGCAGGGTATATCCCCCGTTCTGAAGCATTTCTGAAGATCTTTAGAAGAAAGGAGTGATAGCGATCCCGCCGAGCTGATCTGCTCCATCTCTTATCCGACAAGCGATACTCGGCGCATCTAACCGGGTAAAAGTCGAAAGAGCCGGTAAAGGCTGGCAGTGGATAGTAGGTGGAACATATGTATTAGAAAAGAAAAAGGTTAACGCTTCAGATATATATGAAACAAAATAGAGTCTTTCGTAAATTAGTTGCCTCCAAACGCAGCACTACTGTTATTTCGCTGTCGTAGGGCCATTGGGCTATTACTCCGTCAAAGTATAAGAAGGCGTCCAGGTGACGACGGATCAGGGTGAAGACATCCCTGCTGCGCGGGGTAAAGTCCTTCAAAGAGCCGCTGACCATTGATTTTCAGATATTTCTCCAGAATCCTACTGATTGTTTCAATAAAAGGGTCGAGCTTGCTGGTACATTGGGACTGAATTGCCCAGCATTCCCCAAGGAGAATATCATGACCCTCATCTCGAAGCTTCTCGTGTTTCTCAGGATACGCCGCACAATGTTGCGGCTGATGGTGAAATGCTGGGCTATCGCCCGGATCGACTACCCCTTCTGCTCCTCATCATATCGCGCTGTTGTTCGATGCCCATCCTGTTCTGAATAAAGATAGCCATTGGTGTTGCTCCTTCTGATTGAAGGTGTGATTGAACGTCATCTGCGGTGTCACGTAGCGTTTCTTACCTGTGACCGATGCTTTCCAGGGTCCGAACGTACATAACCCGCAGTTTCTCTTCCTCGTGTGCCTTGAACTGGCAGAGTCCCATGCTGGCAAAAAGGACCGCCACACCAGGCAAACCTTCTCCGTGGAAAGATCCCTGCGCAAGAGTTGCCTGGCCTGGAGGGTCAGTCCCTGATCATCGCGAGGAGAAATTACTATTTCCTGAACTTAATCCAAAATCGTTATCCGCTATTTCCTGGACTCATCTTGCATCCTCTTTTGGCCAATAGCAACCGCTAGGTTGTTATACGCATCCATAGAATTAGGCTCTAGACGCAGAACCTCCTGATATTCCTTAATCGCGGCATCCAAATCCCCTTTATTGTCGAGAGCTTCCGCTAGGTTATTATGCGCATTGGTGTAATTGGGGTCTAGTCGAAGTGCCACCTTGAATTCCTGGATAGCCGCATCCAAGTCCCCTTTACTGGCAAGAACAGCTCCCAAGTTGTTATGCGCCTTCGTGTAAATGGGATTTATCCGAAGTGCCTCCTGGAATTCCTGGATAGCTGCATCCAACGTCCCTTTACTGGCAAGTGCTGCCCCCAGGTTGTAATGCGCCTGTGTGTAATTAGGGAATATCTGAATTGCCTTCTTGTATTCCCGGATTGCTCCATCCAAGTCCCCTTTTCTGGCAAGAGCAACTCCAAGATTGTTATGCGGATCCGAATAATTAGGCTCTAAACGCAGAGCTTCATAATATTCCTTAATCGCGGCATCCAGATCACCTTTTCTGGCAAGAGCAACTCCCAGATTGTTATGAGCGACGAAGTTGCCGGTGGTAATTTGAAGGGCATGTCGGAATAGGGAAATCTCGTTCTGCCAATACCCTAACTGCTGCCAGGTTAATGACGCTGACGTAATTATTACCCCCCCAGCGAGCAGAGAAAGTGTTCCTCCCCGGTGTTGCAGGCCTTTTGTGAGATTTGGAACCCCCCATGCAGCCATAATGAAAAGCCCTGTCAGGGGGATGTACGTGTAGCGATCTGCCATGGACTGTAACCCCACCTGGATGAGGCCTATAACGGGTACAACGGTTACGAGAAACCAGAACCATCCCACCAGAAGGTACGGATGCCGATGCCTAACCCGAAAGGTTGCCATGGACACGAGGAGGAGAAGTAGCAGTGAGCCGAAAACCTCCCAAAGCTGGATAGAAAAAGGAAAGGGGTAGAGAACGGCAAGGTCTTGGGGCCAGAACGTCTTGAAGATGTACTTTACATAGGCAATCAGGGCATTTTCAACGCGGAGTACAAAAGGGATCATGTCGAAACTTCTTATCGCCCCACCTTTGTTCTGGGCATAGATGGTTATGACAGCTGACAAGAGTGAGCAGGCAAAAAAGGGGATTTTTTCTTTCACAAGGGCAGTAAATGAAAAACCACTCACTGATCGTTGTTGACCTTGCACCTGCTCTTCATGTCGGTAGCGGTCAAGGGGCCAGAAATCCATCAGGAGCATGACTATGGGAAGGGTTACGAGCATAGGTTTGGACATAAGGCCGAGCACAAAGGTTAAGAGAGAGAGCATGTACAACGTAAGCTTCAGCTTCGACGTGTATTCGGAATATAAGAAGAGAGTGAGGAACCAGAAAAACGCACTGAGGACGTCCTTTCGTTCTGCCACCCAGGCGACCGACTCCACATGCAAAGGATGGAGAGCGAACAAAAAGGCGACAAATGAACTTTGCCAAAGTGAACCGGTAATACGGATAAGGAGGAGTAAAAGGAGCAAAGAGGAGACTGTATGAATAATGACGTTGGTGAGGTGATGGCCGCGAGGGTTCATGCCATAAAGCTCAACGTCCGCCATGTGCGATAACCAAGTGATTGGGTGCCAGTTGGATGCTTCAACGGACTTAAAGGCCCAAATAATATTTTTGCCAGTTATGCCGCTTGCCACATGGGGGTTATTCGTAACGTAGATTTCATCATCGAAAGACAGGAACTCGTGATTTCCCACTTGCATATATACGGCCAGGATAGTGATAACCAGTGCCATGCAGATTAAGACTATAGAGCCCGTATGAATGTTCTTCTCAAAGTGTTTTCTTACAAATTCGTGAAAAGGGCCAATAAAATATTTTTTGTAAATGATTTCGGGTTCCAATGGTTACCTCCCCCTCAACGTTTCGGTAACGCGGGGGCTTCAGAATACATCACTTTTAATACCTCAGACCCCGATATGCCAGAGTTGATTTAATATGCACGTCCCTTTGGTTATCGAAAAGTAGATGTTTCCTTACAGGGAAACAAGGGGACGAAAAAAAGGCTTGAAGTCGACACGCTTGTCAAATTATTTAATCAATTACTGCCAGGCCGCTCAGCTGAAACATCCCTTGAAACGAAAAGACGCCGTGCAAAAATCTAACTATACAACACTGCTAATATAATAATAATAATAATAAAAATTGTAGAAAATGATTTTGCGCCCAACTGAAAAAAGCAAGGAGGATTTTTGGGTGCTTTTGCATCTACATTAGATGCTAGAAAAATAGCTGCCAGAACTTAATCGAAGATCCGGGTTAGCAGCTATTTCCTGGCCTTATTTTGTGTCCTCTTTTGGGAAAGAGCAAGTCTCAGATAGTTCTGCGTCTTGAAGATATTTGGATTTATCCGAAGCGCCTCCTGATATTCCTTTATAGCGGCATCCAGATCCCCTTTACTGGCAAGTGCAAGTCCCAGACTGGCATGCGCATCCGAAGAATTTGGATCTAATCGCAGCGCCTCCTGATATTCCTTAATAGCGGTATCCAGATCCCCTTTGCTGGCAAGAGCACGTCCCAGATGGTAATGCGCACCCGAAAAATATGGATCTAAACGCAGCGCCTCCTGGTATTCCTTAATAGCGGCATCCAGATCCCCTTTACTGGAAAGAGCAAGTCCGAGGCTGTAATGCGCACCCGAAAAATATGGATCTAAACGCAGCGCCTCCTGGTATTCCTTAATAGCGGCATCCAGATCCCCTTCACCGGCAAGAGCAGCTCCCAGATTGTTATGTGCAACAAAATAATTTGGTTCTAGGTGCAGCGCCTCCCGGTATTCTTTAATCGCGGCATTCTGATCCCCTTTAATCGCAAGAGCAACACCCAGATTGTTATGCGCACCCGAAAAATTTGGATCTAATCGCAGCGCTTCCTGGTATTCCTTAATCGCGGCATCCAGATTCCCTTCACTGGCAAGAGCGCGTCCCAGATTGTAATGCGCACCCGAAAAATTTGGATCTAAACGCAGCGCTTCCTGGTATTCCTTAATCGCAGCATCCAAATCCCCTTTACTGGCAATAACATTTCCTAGTTGGTTATGAGCGGCATAGTTGCCGGCGGTGCATTGAAGGGCGTGTCGGAAAAGGGAAATTCCGTCACGCCAATACCCGAGTTGCTGCCAGGTTAATGACGCTGATGTAATTATTACCCCCCCAGCGAGCAGAGAAAGTATTCCTTCCCGGTGTTGCAGGCCTTTTGTGAGATTTGGAACCCCCCATGCAGCCATAATGAAAAGCCCTGTCAGGGGGATGTACGTGTAGCGATCTGCCATGGACTGTAACCCCACCTGGATGAGGCCGATAACGGGTAGAAGAGTTACGAGAAACCAGAACCATCCCACCAGAAGGTACGGATGCCGATGCCTAACCCGAAAGGTTGCCACGGACACGAGGAGGAGAAGTAGCAGTGAGCCGATAACCTCCCAAAGCGGGATAGAAAAAGGAAAGGGGTAGAGAACGGCAAGGTCCTGGGGCCAGAACGTCTTGAAGATGTACTTTACATAGGCAATCAGGGCATTTTCAACGCGGAGTAAAAAAGGGATCATGTCGAAACTTTTTATTGCCCCACCTTTGTTCTGGGCATAGATGGTTATGACAGCTGATAAGAGTGAGCAGGCAAAAAAGGGGATTTTTTTTTTCACAAGGGCAGTAAATGAAAAACCAATCACTGATCGTTGTTGACCTTGCACCTGCTCTTCATGTCGGTAGCGGTCAAGGGGCCAGAAATCCATCAGGAGCATGACTATGGGGAGGGTTACGAGCATAGGTTTGGACATAAGGCCGAGCACAAAGGTTAAGAGAGAGAGCATGTACAACGTAAGCTTCCGCTTCGACGCGTATTCGGAATATAAAAAGAGAGTGAGGAACCAGAAAAACGCACTGAGGACGTCCTTTCGTTCTGCCACCCAGGCGACCGACTCCACATGCAAAGGATGGAGAGCGAACAAAAAGGCGACAAACGAACTTTGCCAAAGTGAACCGGTAAATCGGAGAAGCAGGAATAAAAGGAGCAAAGAGGAGACTGTATGAATAATGACGTTGGTGAGGTGATGGCCGCGAGGGTTCATGCCATAAAGCTCAACGTCCGCCATGTGCGATAACCAAGTGATTGGGTGCCAGTTATTTTCTTCGACGAAAGTAAAGGCCCAGATAATATTTTTGCCTGTTATTCCGGATGATACATGGGGGTTCTCCGTAACGTATTCGGGGTCATCGAAATTCGTGAACTCGTAATTTCCAACCTGCATATATACGGCGAGAATAATGACAATTAATGCAGTGGAAATCAAGACTATGGAGAGTATCCTGTGACTCTTTTCAGTGTCAGAAGGAGAAAGAACTTGGAGTTTATTTCCCATACTAAATTGCCCTTCTAGCGAAACAGGTGCGATCTACTTCAGCAGAATAAACCTATGTTTATTTACAACAACCGCTGCATTTAAACAAAAACAATATAAATAATAATAACATACAATTGAGCCTGATGAAAAATGTATGCAATAAGCTGAATGTATGTGCAAGACCCTATAAAAACGAGCTTCACAGGCAAAGCCACAATAATGTCGAGTCGCCACTCATCACAATTCGGGATGTCCATGAAGCTTAAGGAAAGAATATCATGGTTGATGGGAACAATACAGAAAAGTTTCTTTCCATCTCGCTGAATGGTCGCTCTCTGCTCGCAAGCCTTTCCTCATTTCTGTGGATCAAGAAACGCCTTAACCTTCTGATGATAGTTGCGACTGGCATCGGGAAAAACTAGCTGTCATGCCCCTTATCCCACAACACCTGTTGACAGGGAAACATAGCTGTTTATCGTAGGCTTCCTGACACGAATGCTGGACTTGGATCTCGCACGTAACGGTTGTCGCTTTACAAATATTGTGCGAGTGCTCTTATAGGTGGGACTTCTCATCCTGGACGACTGGGGTTTCGCGTCCAAGTCATCGGAGCATCTACGAGATTTGCTGGAGATCATCGACGAGTGCTACCATAAAGCTTCAACGCTGATAACCAGTCAAATGCCGGTAGCGAGCTGGCACGAGGCGATCAACGACCCGATCATGGCAGACGCCATCCTTGACGGGTTGGCTACATTACGTATATAAAATGGAACTGGAGGGAGAATCAATGCGTAAACTGCGCTCGGAGATTGCCGCAAACAAAACAATGTGATACAAAAAATTTCCCCTGCGGCGCACTAGCGCAGGGGGTGGCTGACTTCATCGGAATACCCGATAAATGCTGAAAATAAAGGCATTAAGGATATTATCTCTGCTCTGATGATTTTCCGTGACTAGTCGACAAAGGATGTCTGTGCCGCAGTAGATCTTGTTCTGGAAGCAGGAGGTAACTCAAGCGGTGGTAATGCACATCTTTATGTCTTTCAGGAAAGTCTCTAAAAAATGCTGCGCCTTTTGAGTATTGGTCCACTTTACCTCCCGCTGATGTTTCGGCCTCTACAACGTTTGGAGGTATGCTTTTAATGTTAAAAGAGAACCACAAATCCCTAAACCTTACAAACATCGCAAGGAATGTTGAGGAACGGACGGAGGTTGTACCAACTGTCGTCGCTGCATTTTTCAGCAGTGGATTTTTACAGGCGAACAGGTATCCATCATGAACGGGGCATTACGTCCCTCTTATGCTGGCCTTGCCTGATAGTCGTTTCATTGTTACACTGGACAATAATTTTGGAAAATTAACTGAAACAGTTGAAGCGATTAAAAATTGTTTCAGCCTAACTACCTGCAATCCAGATAGCGGTTATTGCTGAATTTACTCAGTGACAAAGCGCCGTGGGAACTGATATTGAAAAATAAAGGAGATGTTCCATGCCCTCTTTATATTTGGACATGTTTTATGCTTTGCGTTATTTTTATTATTAGCTTAAGGGGGGATTGACAAACATTTTCAGGTTAGATTGGTAAACTACTTTTAAAGCTATGTTCCTAATGAAGTTTGGAATTACAGAGTTATCTTATTGGCCCCTCAATGCAAGCAATGTTGCGCTGTGATAGGCCTTTGCCTTGAAGTTTGGTCAGAACCTGAGCCGAACCCCGGCGATAATCGAGAAATGGCTCGGATCGTAATTGCCAACTGCGGCCCCGGTATCGGTTCTCCTCATGTCGACAGAATATATCTGAGTATATCTGGATTCGATATTCAGGGCCCAAGCGCGTGTTGTAAACAGGTCGCACCCAGCACTGACGTAACCGCCAAACGCCACTTCGCTATCGATGTTGCTAGTGATAAGACTTTCGTTGATGTCATGGAAGCTTGTAAACACGCCTTCACCACCGGCCCCCACATAAGGGCTGACCACGTTCCGTGGCAAAAAACGCCACTGAGCGCCGGCAGAGATGCCAAAGTTCTGGGCGGTGGCAAGCTTCACACCATTAACGTGCAAGTCGATGGAATTGTAGAAACCCTCGCCTTCCACGATGAGGTTCATATTGACCCCGTGCAAAACGCCTACCCTCATTCCCGGCGAAATGGCACCTCTGACGTCGCCGGAGGAACCGATTCCCGTGATATCTGCGGGGAAAACTATTTCGCCCCTGAAAGACAGCCAGGTTTCGTCGTCAAGGTTGGGTCCGGCAAAAGCCGCGCTGGTAAAGATAAGACTTGTCGCACAAATGGCAGAAAGAAATTTAATGATTTTCATTCAAGACCTCAAGGCTGTTTCAACAATTGCTTCGTAATAACTCCCGACTGAAGTCGATTTTTCATTAAATAATTGGGGGCAGGCGAAGTCTTCGCGAATTATATAGTGCCAATTTATAATAATCAATAAAATTATGTGTATTCACTCACTAGTGTAAGTAACATTTTGTGAATAGAATCAGCTGGTTATCACTGTCGATCATTTCGTTTTTGTAGTTTCAAAATTTAAGTCGTTGATCCAATGTCGTTCTTTCAGAAATCGATACGCTTATTAGCTGTAAAATTTAAGTAAAGGCACGTCTCTATTTTCAGTTGCTTATTAATGATCACTACTTCAGGAAGAGACTGACTGCTATCAAAGGTTGTATTTTCACGCCATTTTCTGACGTGCTGAAGAAACTTTTAAATCTCGGGTTCTGTTTGGTTCACTTGAAGAACAGTTCTACCTTTCAGCGTTTCTTGTAAAGGGAAGCGATGGTGGCAGCTGGCAGTGCGAAGTCGTTAGCCAGAAAAAACAAATGGTTGTCTATCTTAAGATCGCTACATTTGACCCATCGGAACTTGCAAAGTTATTTCGTCTGCGCGATGGCAGCAAAGCTCAACCTCATGGTCTGATCAGTAATTAGCTCAGCATTCCCGTCACCCAAATGAGAGTAGAGCCAATCACAATCTAAGATTGCCTTGCCCAGATGGTACAGAAGGCTAGCTATTGAGTAATTGAATGAACCGAAGACTATGTTTTAAATTGCATGAAGTCCTTGACTCGCGTGGATTTCACTTACTCAGTATACATTGTTTCTTTATCTATGGAAGGATGTATTGCAAAGCGAACAAAATCCATGTCGAAGGCATGTGTTAGTTGTTTTGGTAGGTTATCGACAATTGCCACCGTTTTTAAGGGTCGATTGCCACTTTTGGAATTTGCAGTCGGGTAAGCAAACCAATAAAACTGGCTTATGAAACAATATTATCAAGTGCGAAAACTGAATTTATTTAGTCTTTAGCGTGGCATTTGTTACAGAGACTGCGCTGATACGTTGCATAAGAACTTGCCGGTCTACCATAGTAGGCTTTTTCCACTTCAGCTGAAGTTCGTCCTTGTGCCATCATGATTGGTGATCCATTGTCTGTTCCCGGAAATTGTCCATCGTAGACTATGAAATCGGCCTGCATGTTCCATCTGGACATACCATCCCAGCAGGATGCATGCGCTCTATGGCAAGTTAGACACATCACGTTTGGCCCCCCTTTGTTTAAACTTGCTCCCGAACGATTCGAACCGTCATTATTTGCGGTTGATTTGAGAAGCGCATAATCGTCTGTTCCCATTTCATAAGGGACCATAGAACTATATGCCGTAGAGGAGTTACCGTTCAGGTTTCCCGAGCCAACATACATATTGTAATTGTCGATCACTTCACTGGTGAGTTTTGCAAAATTTCCTGCGGGGTGAATACGCTTACCAGGATAATTGTCGTTATGGATGTTCGTATGGCAATTGGCACACCACTCAGACATACCACTGCCATAAGCCACCCGTGTATCAGCGACTGATTCTTCCCTGTTATAGGAGTCAGGTGAAACTGCTGCGGGAGGGTCGGCCGTGAATGCGCCACCACCTGAAAAATATTTTGGTTGGTAACCTTTACCCGCCAACATTCTATACGTACCGACAGAGTTCTGGGGATCCGGATCCGGACTTGATTTGTACGAACCTGAAGCGCTTATAGGTGGGCCGGATGTGTCAATATTCCCGGAAACGGTCCTTCTGTAATTGCCATGCGGGTCATGGCAGCTGATGCAAGAAAGCTTTTCCGCTGAATATGTTCCTCCTGGAGCGATCGTCTGCCTGTTATTCGCAGTGTATCCGTAATCAGAGGCTACGATATTATGCCCATGGCTATCACCATAGCTTCTTTCATTGCCTGACCACGAATAGTTTTTTTTCAGCCAACCAAAGTCCCCTCCGGGGGTTAATTGCTTTGGGGGCACGCCTGTCCCCATTTGGGCCATATTTGTTGAAATATAGTATTCCATTGGCTGGCTGTCTGCTGTCGGAGCTTCATGGCATCTAAGGCAGGTCGAGCTTGGGTCGGAACCTTTCAAACTAAACGAATTATTCATTGAAGACGATGAAGAGTCCAAATTATTATCAAGAGTGGGACTTGTTGTCATATGGCATCCTTCACAATTCCCAGTACCCCCTCTGTGGAAAGAGGCGTTGCTTAGATGGGCAGATGCAGCTCCAGTCATCACCATTATATAAAGAACAGTATTACTGAGAGATTTAGCGATGAAGTTGTTTCTGATGATTATTCTTTTCATGTGCGCCCCTTTTTGTGTATTCGCACATGACTTTATCAACATTTATGCCTTGATAAAAATATAGGCTATTATGCTTGCAACAACACAACTTGCTTAAATAATAATAAAAATATGAAAACAATATTGATATGCGTTATCATTAATAACTGATTTAATTTTGAACATGGCCATCCATTCGCTGGTTAATCCAGTGTATATAGATGGTTGCAATATAAACCGCTGTTCAGTTTTCAAACAATCATGGAGTAATATCCAGGCTTAGGTGGGGCAATCGTGATGATATCCAGGCGAGAAAGAAAAAAAACTACGACAAGTGGCTTGCAGACGTTTACGACGACATCTTGTCTGCTCGCTATGCGGGCAGCTAAGAAATTATCTGCAGCAATCGGTTAAGAAGTAATCTGGGATAAATATTGCTGCAGTTTTACACCAGTGAATTACCTTGATAACCTCCACGCCAGTCATACAGTCTAATCTTCACCACGTCCTTGAACATGCGCAGGGAATCCCGGATGAGTTTCACCTTGGTCCCCGGAACATCCGTCCAGTTGATCGGAACCTCGACAATCCGGTATCCTTTTTTGTGGCATATAAAAAGGACCTCTACGTCGAATCCAAAGTCGTGAATGCGCTGAAGAGGAAAGACGGCGTTTACCGCATCTTCCGAAAAGAGTTTAAAGCCGCATTGGGTATCATTGATCCCTTTTACGGTAAGAGTTCTTACGATAAAGTTGAAAACAGTACCCATCAATTTCCTGTGAAATCGAGTCTTAACTGTATGGGTATCATTCCGGAGTGCTCTGGAGCCAACGGCCACGTCCGCACCTTCTTCGATCGCTTTTTTCAGCCCCGCAAGCTCCGTTATGGGAGTGGCTCCATCAGCATCGGTAAAAAGACGCAATTTTCCAAAAGCATTTAGCATACCGCTCTTCACTGCGTAACCTTTTCCCCGGTTTTGCGGAAGCCGTATAAGCCGGACTCTTCGGTTTTCCTCTGCAAGTCGCTCAATAAGTGCAACAGTACCGTCCCGACTTCCGTCATCAACGATAATGATCTCGGAAGAAAAAGGTTGCGCCTCCAGATACTCCAGTACCTTGGAAAGATAGGTGGGAAGACGCAGTTCCTCGTTATAGGCAGGGATAACCACTGAAATATCCAGAGGTTCGGTCATTATATTCTTCTTTCAGGTAAATTTAAAATCCTTCAGCCATTCTTCGAAAATCAACACTTTCCGCGCACCGAATTTTCCCAGTCCGGTTTTTATCTCGTCAATCGTTTTCTCGCGGCCGCATTTTTTCGGACTTTTCGAATAGAAAAGATCTGCGAAACAAACAATCTTCTCCTCAAGCGATTGAGGGGTCATCTCCTTCTCAGGCAACGGCAGCCTTTGCGATCTGATATCAGTGACAGTGAGGCCGACGCCTATGTGACGTTCGCATACCAGGGCATGACGAGGAAATCCTTCTCTTTCAAGAATCTCCTTGCCTATTATGCCGTGACGGATATACGGTTCGTTCCCGTGGCAGTGAAATTTTGGCGTTGCGGTCTGGCAGACACCGATATCATGGAGCAGGGCGGCTTCTTCCAGAAATTCAACGTCAATTCCCTGGTAGTCCAGTTTGCGGGCTGTCCGGAGTGCTTTTGTTGCCACCTGGCGGCTGTGTTTTAGAATAATCTGAAAAGCATCTTTGACGGGAAAATATTTTTCCAAAAGCGCGACGGCATCCATCGGTTTACCTCGATCGTTAATCGGATATATTATACTGGTTAGCTTGTGTGTTCAATGAAAAGTGTGTAAGGAAGAAGGATAAATCTATATAGAGAATGGGGAGGAACCATTATAGGGGGGTCTAGCCTGAGAAACCTGCAGAAATAAGGGGTAGTGTTCAACACATGATTCTTATCAATTCCTGGCGACCTCACATAATGGAAAGGCCCTGTATTCGGCAAATGAGAGCTTGGACGAGGAACCACCGTAGAAGAGACGGGAAGGCGCTCTTGACAGTCTGGAGCCGGAATACAGTCGCGAAATGGATCACTAGAAAATTCTATGTTGGCAAGCAAGCATGTGCCAAGAAATATAGATGTGGCTATAACCGCTACAATCAGTGCTTTAATTTTCAATTTATTCCCAAACTTGAAACTCTATGGAATAAGAACAACTATCACCTTAGAAGGTTAGATGCCAGATCTATTGTTTCTTCCAATTTCCTCCCTTTTCCTTATATTTCAATGTGTTGTGACTATGTTATCCCACATATAAATATTGATTAATTATTAAATATTGTTGTTTGGCTGTGGGATTAAGCCAAATGACTGTAAACCCATAGCCCCATCATCTGGCCAGGATGGAACGCGCATATTTGTATCCTTCAACAACTTTGGAATTCGTGGGAGCCAGCGCATATGCCTTTCTCAGGTATTCCATCCCTCTAGCGTTTCTGTTCTGCTCCACCATATATACTCCATAATTGAGAAGGGTTTCCACATCGTAAGGATTTAGGAGAATGGCGTTCTTCCATTCTTCAATGGCTTTCCCGATATCTCCCCTGTAAGCATAAAGGACTCCCAGATTCCGAATTGCAGGCACAAATTTTGGGTTTATTACCAGTGCTTGACTAAGCTCATTAAAACCTGCGTCGGTATATTTCAGGAAGAGTAACATCATCCCGTAGTTGTAGTGAACCTCCGCACTCTCTGGAAAGATCTTCGTTGCCTTGAACAGGTCATCCTATGCGTTGGTATAATCCCCACTTCTGGTGTTTTCCCTGGCTTCACTATTCAAGAAGGAAACGATCTCATTTCGCATGTTCCTGTTCCAAGGGGCAATTTCCATTGCATTCTCGTAATAGGGATAAAGAGATGGTTTAGGTACTCCACGAAGCTGCATCCCATATAAATTGAGAAAATCCCCTTCAGCCCTGGATGTTTCCTCAAGCCGGGCCTTATCAGTACTTTTCGACCAATCAACAACTGTTTCGAACTCCTTTCCCCTGAACGACATGAGTAAGTCGTGGTTTGCAATTGCCCTCAGATGGGAAGGGAGAGCATAGTCTTGGGGAGAATAAAACTCGTAGTAGGGATGCTCGAAGCTGTTTAAAGGACCCGAAGGAAAGTCGCGGCGGAGAATAGAGTCAGTGGCAATAAAATGGACCAGTACAGAATCGGCCGAAGTCAATCCGTACTTCAGGATCCCTTGGAAGGCAGTAGGTTCTCTATTGAAATTCTCCTGCATTTGGGCGGGATCGAGCTTAATCGGATCGTTGGAGCCTATGAGAAAGGTGTTGGACATTTCAAATCTTCCGACAGGGGGAAAGTACCAGAGCATAACATGGGGGAAGGAGGCTAGAAAGGTCCTCATAGCCAGTGTGTATTGTGAATATGGGAGATCTGTCGGCATCCATTGAATGACAATCCCTCCCGGGGCAAGATGTTTGATCAGGAGAGAATAGTAATCCTTCGAGTATGACATGGAATTGGATGCGAATTTCCCAGTGGTCTTCTCGTCAGCGGATATGATATCAAACTTGTCCTTGCTGGTCTGTAGATAGTCCATGATATCATCTAAGACCAGGACAGCGCGAGGATCTTTGAGAATATTGTAATTCTCTTCAGCGAAATATTCAGCTCCTTTTACCACCCCTTTGGCAAGCTCAACACAGACTATTTTTTTAAGGTCAGAATGGCGGGCGCTTTCACCGGCCAATATCCCTGAACCAAGCCCCACAGAGAGTTCAGAGTCGTAAGTTTTGAGCAGTAGTTTCGGGAGATGGGCAAGGATTTGCTGCTTATAGTCGGAGTCGCTCGTTCCTCCTATACCGATCCCGTCGACACTGATCATCTTGTAGCCAGTGTCCGCTGTGCCCCATACCATTGTAGTTACTAGTCCTCCTTCGTGATAGAAGAGAACCTCGTCGTTAGCTGTACGGAACTGGGATGGGAACTGGAATTTGAGAGGCGCCCGGACGATTATGAGAGATATGAAGATGAAAAGGAGTGATGTGGCGATCAATTTAGTAGCAAAACGTTTCCCCCTCCAGGATAAGACGATGACAACCCCAATGCAGCAGTTAAGGGCGGCCATCATGAGAATACCTTTCTGAATACCTAATAACGGCAGGATCAATACCCCTGGCAGAAGCGCTCCCAACACATTGCCGATGGTATTGACAGCATATATCTTCCCAACAGACGTTCCGGTGCATTTCAAATCATCCAAAAATAATCGTCCCATCAGTGGGAAAGTAGTGCCGATCAGGGTTGCTGGAATGAGCATGAGGAGAAGAGCAACTCCGAAATTCGACAGGGCAAGTAGTCCTATTTGGCCAGACATATTCGAGATGAAGGAGTTTAACCAGTCCGACTTGACGATAATAAAAAGCAGAGGTAAAGAGGCTACCGAAGTCAGACCGATCAGAATCTCTATAACTGCGAAAAGGTAGAAGGGATTTTTGGCTCTGGCCGCTATGAAACGGATCCCGTATCCTCCTAAGGCGATGCCTGATAAAAAGGCAGTGAGCATCAAGGTGAATGCATAAATAGTGTTTCCGACAAGGAAAACGAGTGAACGTGTCCAAAAGACCTCGTAGGCGAACGATGCAAAGCCTGAAAGGCCGAAGGCCCAGAGTGCAAGACGGTACCTTTGCTTTGTCAGAGGGTCAATTTGTGATACCACCGCAGAGTCCGTTTGCGAAGGATTATTCAGGGGTGATTCGGCAGGAGCCATGAAACGCTTTGATGCGACATATGCGGTGATACCAACTGCAAGGTTACCCGCGACGGCGCAATAAATAGTTCCGTGAATCCCAAAGTGCCTTATCAGGAAAAACCCGGCAGCGATGCTCCCGGCTACTGCGCCAACGGTGTTTATAGCATAGAGTCTTCCCAATTCCCTTTCTACTCTCACAATTTGGGTTATGACAATCCGTGAAAATATCGGAAGGGTAGCCCCCATCAAGAGGGTCGGGACCACAAGAGGTATAAATGCGATGAGAAAACGGCAAACTGCGAACATGACAGACGAGTCGCCCAAATAGGTGTGGACCCAGACATAAAAAGGAGTAATGCGGAACAGAATAATGGATGCAAAAAGGGCTGTGAGAGCGATACTCCCTTCGTAAATGGCATAGAGGCGAAGAGGATTGCGACTTCGGTCGGAGTACTTACCGAGTATGTAGCTACCCAGTGCAAGCCCCATCATGAAGGCTGCGAGGACGGTTCCAACTGCCAGGGCACTCCTTCCAAAGATGGGGAGCAGCATCCGAGACCAGACGATCTCATAGATCAGCCCACATCCCCCAGAAATAAAAAAGAGGATAAAAATTAACCAGTTCATATATATTCTTCCCGAATTTGAAGTAAAATTTTCTTTTACCACTTACCAGTAAAAAATGCAATTTAATGAGAATTGTAATTATTTAAAATTTGGCTTGATTCCACGAATTCCTGCGTGTAATGATTACTTAAAGTGAGGGGGAATTGATGACCATCGATATTAAAGAAAAAGATCTGAAGGTCGAATTTTACCGTGGCTCCGGCCCCGGCGGACAACACAGAAATGTCACCGATTCAGCCGTTCGGATTCGGCATCTTCCGACCGGCATTGTCGCTCAGGCATCGGAGAGCAGGTCCCAGGCCCAAAACCGGGAAATGGCCATAAAGAGGCTCGCGGAGGCCCTGGCCCGGAGGGAGCGGCGCATCAAGAAAAGAGTCCAAACCAAGGTGCCTTCCGGTGAAAAAGAAAAACGCCTGGCCGAGAAAAAAAAGAGATCGCAAATAAAGCAGCTTCGCTTGCCTTTGGATGAATGAATATGGGTGGGTTTCAAACACGCCCCTTCTGCTTTAAAGGCGATCGCCATTATTTCTTGATGCGAGGCTTTATTTTGAGTATAATTAATAGGTTTTACAAAAATTGAAACAATTCAGGAGGATGCCATTGTGATAGATTTTCTTGGGGAGTGGAAGCGGACTGATTATTGCGGATCTCTGGCCGGCGCGGATGCGGGAAGAGAAGTGGTCCTTATGGGGTGGGCGCTAAGAAGACGGGACCATGGCGGGCTCATTTTCGTCGATCTGCGCGACCGGGAGGGAATTGCCCAGATCGTCTTCGATCCCGAGCTGAACAGGGACGCGCACCAGAAGGCCGAATCGATCCGCAACGAATACGTGGTTGCAGTCAGGGGGAAAATCGCGCCGCGGCCGGAAGGGACGGTCAATCCCAATCTGAAAACCGGCGAGATCGAGATAATAGTCGCCGAGTGCAAGATATTGAATCGCTCAAAGCCGCTCCCCTTCACCCTGGACGATTACGTGGAAGTTTCGGAAAACCTGCGGTTAAAGCACAGGTATCTGGACCTGCGTCGGCCGGTCTTGCAGCAGAACCTCATCCTCCGTTCAAGGGTGGCGCAGAGTACCCGTCAGTATCTGGCCGCCAACGGTTTTCTCGAACTTGAGACACCTTATCTCACCAAATCTACACCGGAAGGGGCCAGGGATTTTCTTGTACCTTCCCGTATCCATCAGGGGCAGTTTTATGCGCTTCCCCAATCACCGCAGCTTTTCAAGCAGATCCTCATGATGTCCGGTTTTGACCGCTATTTCCAGATTGTGCGCTGTTTCCGCGACGAAGACCTGCGCGCCGACCGTCAGCCTGAATTCACCCAGATCGACTGTGAGATGTCGTTTATCGATCGTGAGGATATCATTACCGTCATGGAAGGGCTCATTGCCCGGATATTCGAGGAGACGAAGGGGGTGAAGGTTGAGCTTCCCATGCCGCGCATGACCTATGCCGAGGCAATCCGCAGGTTCGGCGTCGACAATCCCGATCTCCGTTTCGGCCTCGAACTGGTTGAGTTGTCCGATATCGTCAGAAATGCCGGGTTCAAGGTTTTCAGCGATGTGGTTAAGGGCGGCGGAATTGTCAAGGGTCTCAATGCCAAGGGTTGCGCCTCCTTCTCCCGGAAAGAGATTGATGACCTGATCGAATTTACAAAAATTTACGGGGCTAAGGGGATGGCTTATGTCAAGATGACCGCGGAAGGATGGCAGTCCCCCATTGCCAAGTTTTTCACTCCTGAGGAAACGTTAGCCATGGAACGGACTTTTGGCGCCGAAGAGGGTGACCTGCTCCTGTTCATTGCCGACCAGCCGAAAATAGTCAATGATTCCCTGGGGAAGCTGCGCAACCATCTGGCAGGGATTCGCGGGCTTCTGGACAAGGATACCTTCAATTTCGTCTGGATTACCGACTTTCCACTTCTGGAGTGGGATAATGACGAGAAAAGATGGGCGGCTGTTCACCATCCCTTTACTGCCCCCATGGACGAAGACCTGGCGCATCTTGAGTCCGATCCGGGGCGCTGCCGCGCCAAGGCCTACGATCTTGTGCTAAACGGCAATGAGATAGGGGGGGGGAGCATCAGGATCCATCAGGAAAAGATACAGTCACAGATGTTCAAGATGCTAGGTCTCTCAGAAGAAGACGCCAGGGCCAAATTCGGTTTCCTTCTGGATGCGCTGGAATACGGCACCCCTCCCCACGGCGGCATCGCTTTCGGAGTGGACCGGCTGGTCATGCTTTTGACCGGCAGTGATTCAATCCGTGACGTAATCGCCTTCCCCAAGACCCAGAAGGGAACATGTCTTATGTCTGAAGCGCCGTCGCCTGTCGATGCCAAACAGCTTCGGGACCTGGGGTTAAGGGTTTCGGTTAAATAGGCCAAAAGGCGAGGTTGTTATTAACAGACTGTTTCTTCTAATTATAATTTCGGCCTGCGTGGTTTCCGGCTGTTCTTCAGCTTTACCTGTTTGGCGGCAGGATGCCAGAACGGTTTTTGATCGGGCCCGGAGAAATGGGGCCGACCAAATATTGCCAGAAGAATCCAAAAGCGTCGAGGAGACACTTTTTATGGGGGAAGCCCTGCTTTTGGAAGACGAATCCGAAGAAGCGGACAATTATTTTCATCTGGCCTGGACCAAGGGGAAACTACTGGAAGTGAATCTTGTCGCGGAGAAATTGCGCCTTGCCAATCTCGCCAGGGTGCAGGCGGAGGCTGATCAGCGTGAACGCGAAAGGCTATGGGCTTTGCAGGAAGAGCAAAACCAGTTGTTGCGGGAACAGGCGAAAGCCGCGGAGCTAGCAGCACACGAGAAAAAGGACGAGATAGTCGGGCAGAATAAAGAGAAGCCTTTGCCGACTTGCCATGAGGTCATGCGCGGTGAAACTCTCCCGCAGATTGCGGGGCGATCCGACGTATACAACGACCAGACTTTATGGCCGCTTCTTTACAGGGCAAACCGGGACCAGATCCGTGATCCCGGACATATCCGGCCCGGCCAGGTCCTTATCATTCCCAGAAACGTAAGCCGGGAAGAAATTATGGATGCGCGCCGCTATGGTCAGGAAAAACCGCTTCACTGACCGTTTTTTTCATCCAGATAAGATGTAAAGCCAGATCAACGATTTCACACTCGCAAGTCGGCCAGCGGCTGATCAAAATGCTTGACAGTAAATGAATGATATGTATACTGTATACACAAAGAAACGGGTTGATTTACCATTTTTTGTTGATACATTATAAACGTTTCCAGCATTCTGATCAGATTTGACTGGTCGTATCGGCCTCCGGGTTGCAAAACCCTTGTTGGCGAAAGGAGAGATCATGGCTTACCAGCATATCAAAATTCCCGCGGGTGAAAAGATTACCATGGGCGCGAGCGCCAAACTTCAGGTACCTGACCATCCCATCATTCCTTTTATTGAGGGGGACGGCACCGGTCCTGACATCTGGAAAGCTGCCGTGCGCGTTTTCGATGCAGCAGTCCGAAAGGCATACAATGGCAAAAAGAAGATAAGCTGGATGGAAGTGTATGCCGGGGAAAAGCCTTTCAACATGGGACTCGGCTGGCTGCCCGACGAAACCGTCGAGGCCTACAGGGAATTTCTGGTCGGCATCAAGGGACCTCTGACCACCCCGATCGGCGGCGGTATTCGTTCCCTTAATGTGGCACTGCGCCAGTTGCTTGACCTCTATGTCTGTCTCCGCCCGGTCCGTTATTTTCAGGGGGTCCCCTCGCCGGTCAAGAGACCGGAAGATGTCGATATGGTCATCTTCCGGGAGAATACCGAGGACATCTACGCCGGCATCGAATGGATGACCGGGACTCCCGAATGTGAAAAAATCAAGAAGTTCCTCATCGAAGAGATGAAGGTGAGCAAGATCCGCTTCCCGGATACCAGTTCCCTGGGCATCAAGCCGATTTCCCGGGAAGGAAGCGAGCGCCTTGTTCGGGCGGCACTCGATTATGCTATCAAGCATAACCGCCGTTCCGTGACCCTGGTTCACAAGGGGAACATCATGAAGTTCACCGAAGGGTCTTTCAAGGAGTGGGGTTACAGCCTTGCCAGGCGTGAATTCCGCGACAGGATCGTGACGGAAAGGGAGAGCTGGATCATCGGCAACAAGGACAAAAATCCTGACATTTCGGTCGAGGATAACGCAAGGCAGACCGATCCCGGCTATGAGATGATGACCCCATCCCAGAAAAAGGACATATGCGCGGAGGTGGAAACCTCACTCAAGCTCATGCCGACTCACGGCAACGGCCAGTGGAAAAAGCTCCTGATGGTCAGGGACGCCATCGCCGACATCACTTTGCAGCAGGTTCTGACCCGGGCCAGCGAGTTCGATGTAATTGCCACCATGAACCTGGAAGGGGATTTCCTCTCCGATGCCGTGGCTGCTCAGGTAGGAGGGATCGGGATCGCCCCCGGCGCGAACATAAACTATGTGACCGGACACGCCATATTCGAGGCGACCCACGGCACCGCCCCCAAGTATGCCAATCTGGACAAAGTGAATCCAGGCTCGGTCATCCTCTCTGGCGTCATGATGCTTGAATTCATGGGGTGGCAGGAAGCTGCCGACATTATCGTAAGTTCTATGGACAAAACTATCGGTCAGAAGCGGGTCACTTATGACTTTGAACGGCTTATGCCCGGCTCAACTCTCCTTAAGTGTTCCGAGTTCGCAGATGCGCTTATAGGGAACATGTAACCAGTCGCTGGCTTTTTGCCTTCAGCTGCTGTATCTTATAGGAGGAAGTCATGGATAGAAAGAAAATCGCATTAATTGGTGGGGGACAGATAGGCGGCGCATTGGCGCAGCTTGCGGCCACTCGCGAACTGGGCGCGGTTGTGCTGTTCGACGTCGTAGAGGGGTTACCCCAGGGAAAGTGTCTTGATATTGCCGAGGCTGCTTCCATCGAAGGTTTCGACCCCAGGATCACGGGGACCAACGACTATAAGGATATTGCGTGTTCAGACCTGGTCATCGTCACCGCCGGACTTCCCCGCAAGCCGGGAATGAGTCGCGATGATCTGATCGAAGTCAACTCAAAGATCATGAAATCGGTTGCCGAGGCGATCAGGGTATATGCTCCGAAGGCGTTTGTCATTGTCATATCCAACCCCCTCGACGCCATGGTCACCCTCTGCCAGAAGATTACCGGGTTTCCCCATAATCGTGTCTTTGGCCAGTCAGGGGTGCTTGACTCTGCCCGCTTCGCCGCATTTGTTGCCTGGGAACTGGGCGTTTCGGTAAAGGACGTTACCGCCATGATCCTCGGTGGCCATGGCGATGACATGGTCCCCCTGGTCCGTTTCGCCAATGTCAACGGTATTCCCGTCATGGAGCTTCTAGAACAGAAATACGGCAGTGAGGAGAAGGCCAGGGAAGTGATGGAGGGAATGGTCAAGCGCACGAGGGGCGCTGGCGGTGAGATCGTCGCCCTTCTCAAGACCGGCAGCGCCTTTTACAGCCCCGCATTCAGCGCCATTGCCATGGCCGAGTCGATCCTCAAGGACCAGAAGCGTATCCTTCCCACGTGCGCATATCTGAATGGTGAGTTCGGGGTGAAAGGCTATTATATGGGCGTTCCCTGCATCCTGGGTGAAAACGGGGTCGAGAAGATAGTCGAATTCAAGCTGACTGCGGAAGAGCAGGCAATGATGGACAAGTCGGTTGCGTCCGTCAAAGGTCTTGTCGACAGTATGAATTTTCAGCTGTAAAGGAGCGCGAATTAATGGAGAATAAGCTTCCAACAATAGAAATTATCGAGAGGTACTGCAAAGGCTGCCACATCTGCGTGGAGTTCTGCCCGACCAAGGTGCTGGATATGCATGGCTTCGTGGCAACGGTAAAAAACCTTGAAGCCTGTATCAAATGCATGCAGTGCGAACTCCGGTGCCCCGATTTTGCAATCAAGGTTACACCCTGATATAAATGCTAAATTGTGCCACTCCGGTTTAATCCGGAGTCCAGAGGTCTAAGACTTTGATCCAAAAAGAAGAAACTGGAGGTAGCGAAAGTGGCAAAGAAAGTCGGATTTATACAGGGTAACGAGGCTGCCGCTTACGGCGCCCTATACGCCGGCTGCAGGTTTTTTGCCGGTTACCCGATCACCCCGTCTACCGAAGTGGCGGAGGTAATGTCCGTTGAGCTCCCCAAGATAGGCGGAAAGTTTATCCAGATGGAAGACGAGATCGGCGCTATATCCGCTGTTATCGGCGCTTCTCTGACGGGAGTCAAGGCCCTGACCTCCACTTCCGGCCCCGGCCTCTCTTTGAAGCAGGAAATCATCGGCTACGCCTGCATAACCGAGATCCCCTGCGTTATCGTCAATGTCATGAGAGGCGGTCCATCGACCGGGATGCCGACCGGCCCCAGCCAGTCCGATATCATGTGCGCCAAATGGGGAACTCATGGCGACCATGCGGCCATCACCCTGGTGCCGGCTTCGGTGCAGGAGGTCTTTGAAGAGACCGTTCGCGCCTTCAATCTAGCGGAGAAATACCGTATGCCAGTTTTGCTCATGCCGGATGAGATAGTCGGTCATATGCGGGAAAGGATAGAATTCCCCGAGCCGGGCGAAATTGCGGTTGTCGATCGAACTCCTCCAAGCGTCCCTCCTGAACAGTACAAGCCCTATGACACCTCATTCGGCGACGTGCCGCCGCTGGCCGCCTTCGGCTCCGGCTACAAGTTTCATGTGACCGGCCTGAACAAGATGCAGGACGGCTTCCCCACCACCAAGGCAAACATTGTCCAGGCCGAGGAAGAGCGCCAGTTGCGCAAGGTCGAAGCGAACCGGGCCGACATCATGAAGTGGGAAGAGTATCTCGTTGACGATGCTGATGTTGTTATCGTCGCTTTTGGCTCCACGTCCCGTTCCGCCCGCTTTGCCGTAAACGAAGCGCGCAAGGAGGGGATCAGGGTCGGCCTATTCCGTCTCATCACCTTCTGGCCTTTTCCCGAGGAGCGGCTTCTCGATATTTCCAGGAGGGCCAAGGCGTTTATCACCCCGGAGATGAATCTGGGTATGTGTAACGGTGTCGTCAGGGGGTGTGTCGAGGGGAATGCACCGGTTCATGGTATCTACCACGTGGACGGCGAACCGGTGAACCCCGCTGAGATCCTGGTGAAAATCAAGGAGGTTAGCTGACCATGGCTTTTGATTATGACAAATATATCCGTCCGGGCAAGCTGCCTCACATCTGGTGTCCGGGCTGCGGCCACGGGATAGTCATGAAGGGGCTCATCCGGGCCATCGATGCCCTTAAATTGGAAAAGAACAATACCTGCATCGTTTCCGGCATCGGCTGCGCATCCCGTCTTCCGGGCTACATGGACTGCTGTACCCTCCATACCGCCCATGGCCGCGCTGCAGCGTTCGCAACCGGGATAAAGATGGCACGGCCGGAAATGACGGTCTTCTGTGTGGGGGGAGACGGCGATGGAGTGGCCATCGGCGGCAACCACTTCATCCACGCCTGCCGCAGGAATATCGACATAACCTATATACTGATGAACAACCATATCTACGGCATGACCGGCGGTCAGTTCTCTCCGGCGACACCGACCGGCGCCAAGGCTTCAACGACCCCTTACGGCAATCCTGACCCCCCCTTCGACATAGCCAAGCTCGCCATCGGCGCGGGGGCCACCTTTGTCGCCCGCGGGACTGCCTACCATGCGATTCAGATCGACAAGCTGATTGTCGAGGCAGTAAAGCACAAAGGCTTTTCCGTCGTTGAAATACTCGATGACTGCCCGACCACTTATGGCCGCCGCAACAAATTCAAGTCGGTCATCGAGATGATGATCCACCTGAAGGAGACCGCCGTGCCGGTCAAAGCTGCCGAAAAGATGCCACCGGAACAGCTCCAGGGGAAGATCTTCACCGGTGTCCTCTACAAGGAAGATAAACCCGAGTACTGCGAACAGTACCAGAAGGTGATAGAGCGCGCCCAGGGAGGCGCCAAATAGGAAACGCTATTTTTGATTCGGTCTTAGGCCCTACCCTTCGGTCAGCCTGAAGCTTTCAACAATTGTTGATGCGAAGGTTTGCTGAAGATTCAAGGAAGCGTCCAATCCCTTGATTCCTCGCCAGGACGGTAACGAGCGATGCGAGGCGGATCGTGAAGGCGTCCCCGTGGAGGGTAGGCCGAAGGCCGAGTCAAAAATCTCCCGTTTCTTGAAAAAGGCTTTCAGAACAGAACCTAGTAAAAGGAGTGACAGATGTCTGGAAGATATGAACTGAGGTTTTCCGGGGCAGGCGGGCAGGGATTGATCCTGGCTGGCGTCATCATGGCCGAGGCCGCCTCGATCTATGACGGCAAACAGGCGGTGCAGTCCCAGAGTTACGGTCCCGAGGCACGCGGCGGCTCCTCCAAATCCGAGGTGGTTATCTCCGACGAGCCGATCGATTACCCCAAGGCGACAAGGGTTGATGCCCTCCTTGCGCTCACCCAGGAAGCGTGCGACAAATATGTCCTTGATTTGAAGGAGGGAGGGGTGCTTCTCATAGATTCCGACCTGGTAAAGAGGATGCCTGAGGGGAATTTTGACGTGACCGCGTTCCCCATCATCAACACCGCTAAAAATGAGGTTGGAAGGGAGATAGTGGCCAACATCGTGGCATTGGGTGCCATGGTCGCGCTATCCGGCGCGGTTACCAAAGGGAGCGCTGAAAAAGCGGTACTTGCCCGGGTACCGGAGGCCTTTGTCGAACTGAACAGGAAGGCGTTTCTGCTGGGGTATGAAAAAGCCATGTCAGCCAAAAAATAAATTTTTCTGAATAAAAAAAGGCCCGGCGACATTCTCCGGGCCTTTTTTTATTTAGAATTCGATTGATTAAAAGCTTCTGCGCGATTAAGATTTGTGAAGATCAGCCGTGGGGGTGCATTGCAGCATTTTCTCAGAGAATATCTCGAAACGCACGGTTATCTGGTGCTCTTCGTCTGGACCTTTATCGAGGGAGAGGCCGGGCTCATCATGGCAGGGCTCTTCGCCTTCGAGGGATACCTGAACCTTTTCGGGGTAATGCTTACAGCCCTTGCCGGATCCTTCTGCGGTGACCAGTTCTACTTCTTCCTGGGGAGGCTTAAGGGGCCGCTCCTGCTCAAGCTCTTTACACCTATCGCCAGGAAATTCCGCAAGGCTCTCCGTCTCATCGAGAAGTACGGCACCTTCGTTGCCTTTGTCTCCCGTTATACATACGGCTTCCGGATCATCCTGCCGATCATCCTCGGCATGACGAACATGGCTTCGCTACGCTTCCTCTGGCTTAACCTGCTGAGCGCCCTTTCCTGGTCGATCGCCTTTTCCCTTGCCGGATACCTGTTCGGCAAGAGCGCTTCCCTTTTAGTTGAAGATGTGGAAAAATACGAGCCGTATATAATGCTTATCCTTGCGGCCCTGATCGCCTGCATGTGGCTTTCCCATTTCTTCCATGCCCGGTGGCGGCGGCGGGGGGCACGAAGACGACTGAAAAGAATGAAAGAGAAATGCATTGACCGGAAAGGGCCTGAATGACTGACCAGAACACCACTACCATCGTCCTCGTCGAACCGCAAAATCCCGGCAATGTTGGCATGGTCTGTCGGGCCATGAAGAACATGGGGCTCGCCGGGCTTCGTCTGGTAAACCCTTGCCGGATAGACCATCCCGAGGCGCTGAAATTCGCTGTCGCTGCCAGGGACCTGCTCGAAGGGGCAGTGATATTTCCGACACTAAAGGAGGCGCTCGGCGACTGCCCTTTCTCCGTGGCCACCACCCGCCGGCATGGCAAATATCGGCAGGAAATCTTCACCCCGATGGAAATTGCGGCAAAGATAGGAGCTGCTAAAGGCGCAGGACGGGTAGCACTCGTCTTCGGCCGGGAAGACAGCGGCCTCACTACTGACGAGGTGGCCCTCTGCCGCTGGCAGGCCACCATCCCCACCGCTTCTGACTTCGGCTCCCTCAACCTGGCCCAGGCGGTTCTCGTCTTTGCCTATGAGCTCTTCCGCAACCAAGGAGAGACCTTTCCCCGGCAGAAACGCGTTCCTGCTCCGAGCGGAGAACTGGAAATCCTTTACGACCACATGGAACAGACACTCCTGCGTATAGGCTTCCTCAATCCGCAGAATCCGGATCACATTATGCGGACTTTTCGACGCATCTTCGCACGTGCCGCACTCGATCTTCGCGAAGTCTCCGTGCTGCGCGGCCTGATGGCGCAGATCGACTGGGCTGCTGCCGGCTTTAAAGGTAAGAAGAGGACATGAACATCATCACCAATATCGGCCTGCTTGCCGGATCAATAACCAGCGCCGCGGCGATACCCCAGGTTGTAAGGACCTACCGCACCAGGCATGCACGCGATCTCTCCATCTGGCAACCTATACTTCTGGTTATAGGGATGCTATTATGGCTAATTTATGGAATTTTATTGAAGGATCTTCCCCTCATCCTTGCCAATGCCTTTTCGGTTTTATGCTATGCTTTGCTGATATTTATGAAAATATATTTTAAAGAGGATGACAACCGCCAGGGGAAGGATTATATTGTTAAAAATAAGGCGCAAATGGAGGAGAAATGAAAAGATTTTCGCGGCTTGTACTGATCGGGATGCTGTTTTCACTTTTGACCGGTTGCGGTTATAACACCATGCAGGCCAATGAAGAGGCGGTTACTGCCGCGTGGGGGGACGTGGAGGCTTCCTATCAGCGGCGCGCCGACCTGATCCCCAACCTGGTTGAGGTGGTCAAGGGATATGCCAAACATGAAGCCGATACTCTTAAGGCTGTAACCGAGGCGCGGGCAAAGGTCGGTTCCGTACAGGCGTCCAAGGATTTGATCAACGATCCCCAGGCATTTGCGAAATTCCAGCAGGCCCAGGGGGAACTATCCGGCGCCTTGTCCCGGCTCATGGTGGTTGTGGAAAAATATCCCGACCTGAAGGCGAACCAGAATTTTCTCGATCTACAGAACCAGCTGGAGGGTACGGAGAACCGGATAAACGTCGCCAGGGTTCGTTACAACAAGGCAGTACAGGAATTCAACACCAGTATCAGGATCTTTCCCAACTCACTGACCAATTCACTCATGCTTCATTTAACCCGCAAGGAGCCGTTCAAGGCGGAAGAAGGGGCGAAGGTCGCACCGAAGGTCAAATTTTAACCGGTAACTTATCCCATGGACAGATCAAGGAACAAATAAGGAACTAGTCTATGGCAAGAACTAACAAGGAGTCGGTGTCTGTGAAACGTAGTATGGCTATGAGTCTTCTGGGGATTTTTCTTTGCACCGGTTTCATCTCTTTGGCCCGGGCCGATTTTGATCTGGGTATGAATGCATACGAGGAAGGGGATTACGCAACCGCATTCCACGAGTTCAAGGCGGACGGCAGCGCCGAGGCGCAATTCAATCTGGCGCTTATGTACTCCCAAGGCAAGGGGGTAAAGCAAAATCCGGTGGAATCAGCCCAGTGGTACCGCAAGTCCGCCGATCAGGGTTATGCTGGCGCCCAATTCAATCTCGGCGTTCTCTACGCGACCGGGGACGGGGTTGAATACGACCGGAAGGAGGCGGCCAAGTGGTTTCGCCGGGCCGCTGAACAGGGTCATGCCATTGCCCAGTTCAATCTTGCCTACATGTATGAAAAGGGAGATGGCGTCAATCAGGATTCTCTTGAGGCGCTCAAGTGGTACCGTCGAGCTGCCGAACAGGGGATAACCCTGGCCCAATTCAATCTCGCCTACATGTACGAAACAGGAGAAGGCGGAGAAAAGAACATAATGGAGGCGGCCGCCTGGTATCGCCGGGCCGCCGAAATGGGGTATCTGCCGGCCTGCTTCAATCTCGGCCTTTTATACGATAAGGGGGAAGGGATCAAGGAGGACAAAAAGGAAGCGGCCATATGGTACCGCAAGGCCGCGGAAAAGGGATTTGTCAATGCCCAGCTGAATCTCGGTGCGCTTTACAGCAGGGGCGCGGGGGTCAAACAGGACAAGAAAGAGGCGCTGAAATGGTTGCGCCGGGCTGCGGACAAGAAAAACGCCGTGGCCCAGCTTCTGATCGGCCTGATGTACGACAGGGGCGATGGGGTAAAGCAGGACCACAGGGAGGCGGCCAAATGGTTTCGCAAGGCCGCGGAGCAGGGGAATATTCCGGCCCAGTTCAATCTCGGGTTTATGTACGACAGGGGGGTAGGGGTCAACCAGGACAAAAAGGAAGCAGCCATATGGTACCGCAAGGCCGCGGAGCAGGGTGACGCCAACGCGCAGGACAACCTCGGTTTTCTTTATTATGAAGGTAAAGGGGTTGCCCAGGACAAGGTCGAGGCGGCAAAATGGCTTCTGAAGGCTGCGGAACAGGGGAATACAGAAGCCCAGCTGAATATCGGGCTCATGTATGATAATGGGGACGGTGTAAAACAGGACAAGATGGAAGCAGCCAAATGGTATCGAAAGGCTGCGGAGCATATGCACCATAGAATGCCTTGAACATCGGAATATCAAATGCATAGATTACTAGCGATCTTATTTATTCTTGCTTTGCCGCTACAGGCCATTGCCCTCGATGTACCTGTTTTGCACGGCCATGTGAATGATTATGCCGCCATGCTTTCCCCGGAGAGTGCGCAGGAACTGGAGGCTTCCCTTACTGATTTCGAGAGGAGCGACTCCACCCAGATCGTCGTCCTGACCATTCCGACGCTGGGGGGGGAGAACCTGGAGGAGTACTCCATAAAGGTGGCGGAAGCTTGGCGCATAGGGCAAAAAAAAGTTGATAACGGGGTGATCCTCCTCATCGCTAAACAGGAGCGGAAAATAAGGATCGAAGTCGGACGGGGACTCGAAGGAAAGCTTACCGATCTGATCTCTGGCCGGATCATTCGGGATGAGATCGCACCCCGATTCAAAGCTGGCGATATAGATGGCGGGATCAAGGCAGGTGTCGCGGCAATCATGGCGGTTGTAAAGGGTGAGTATACGGCTGGGCCGAGCGATATGGGACATGCCAGAAGGGGTATGCATCCCATCTTCACCTTTGTCATATTTCTCATGGTGGCATGCATATTCTTGGGCTCCATTTCCCGTTTCCTCGGCGGCCTGGCTGGGGCGATCGGGCTTCCCATCATCGCCTTTCTCTTTTTCCCCGGTCTTGCGCTCTTGCTTCTCATCGGACTCGGTGTGGGCGGTTTCCTGATAGGCCTCTTCCTGACGTTCCTCTTTGGCGGCGGCGGTAGGGGAGGGGGTTTCTTCGGTGGCGGAGGTCCGTTCATGTGGGGAGGTTTCGGTGGTGGTGGTTTCGGCGGGGGGGGCGGCTTCTCGGGTGGGGGCGGCGATTTCGGCGGCGGTGGCGCGTCTGGTGACTGGTAGGAAAAACAGAATGAGGTTTAGATAATAAGTTAAGGTAAAGGTTGAGGTTCAGGATGAAAAGCTACAAAGGCCATACCTTTTTCAGTGATGAGGAGAAGGACCGTATCAGGCAGGCGGTGGTGGCCGCCAAAAGCCGGACCTCCGGGGAAATCGCCACGATGGTCGTCGACCACAGCGACAGGTACCACGAGGCGGAAGTTCTGGGGGGGATCCTGGTTGCCGGGCTGGCGGCGCTGATCATTGCGACATGCGTGCAGTACACCAACATCTGGACCTATATTCCGATGGTCTGTATCCTGTATATCCCCGCCCGGTTGCTGTTTATCCGCGTTCCGCGACTCAAGCACCCATTCATCAACAAGTTGAGGATGATGCATGCAGTCCGGGAGAGGGCTGTCCGCGCTTTTTATGAAAAGAAGCTTTACAAAACCAGGGAAGAGAACGGCGTCCTGATTTTCATCTCGATCCTCGAGCGTAAAGTTTGGATTCTTGGGGACCGGGGTGTTGACCGGAAAATTCCCCATGCAACATGGCAGGCCCATGCACGGGAGATTTCTGCGGGGATCAGGGAAGGGCGTGGTTGCGAAGCACTCTGCACGGTCATCGGCAAGTGTGGCCAGGTGCTCGCGGAGCACTTCCCCAGGAAAGAGGACGTTACCAATGAACGGCCGGACGATTTGATTAGTTGAAACCGTCATAACTATGTAATAAAATAGAATTTCCCATCCATCATCTCCGCAACGCTTACCTTAAAAGCCATTAATACACTAAGGATACGAAGTTGCACGAAGAAAGTCAAATCCGTGGAATCATGTCTTTTTAAATCTCCCCTCAAGATCTTGATATAAAGATGAGTAAGCTGGACGAGGATTATTTTTCTGGAATTCTCTGTTTCAAATGCATAATTGTTGAATATAAGAGAAAGTTTCTTCAGATGTTTTTATTATTTGACTACTGGTAATCCGAGGTGATACACTTTTCTCATTAAAATCAGGTTTTTGATTGGCTGTTTACTCTCATCCCTGCTCCGGAGTTTTAAATCGATCAGAAAAGCACGATCGAATCAGCGATAGAATTTTCTCTTCAAAGACCAACCAAAGAGGAGGCCGCATGCAAACTGTAAAAGAGATGCTCGCAAGCAAAGGGAGCGCTGTTTTATCCATTGCCCCGGATGCAAAGGTCAGTGACGCTCTACGTTTCATGTTGGACAAGAACGTCGGAGCACTTGTCGTTATTGAAAACGGAAAGATCGTCGGAATTTTTTCGGAAAGGGATTTCGCTCGCAACGCGGTTACCACTTACGGGGCATGCACCTCGCTCAATGTTCGCGAGGTGATGACGTCTCAGGTCTTCTATGTGATGCCTGAGGACACTATCGACCAGTGCATGGCGCTTATGACAAACAAACGCGTAAGGCACCTGCCGGTTCTTGACAACAACGTGCCGATCGGCATGATCAGTATCGGCGACGTGGTGAACACCATCATTAAGGAACAGGCAAAAACCATCGATCAGCTTGAACGGTATATTCGCGGCGGTTAATTCACTTCGAGTATCTGGCATTATAACAAAGGGTCAGACCCACGCGATTGACAAAAACTGAAAATCTTTCGAAATGGTCAATCAAGTACGGTTTCACCCACAGGGCCTTCCAAGGCCTGCCGATTGAGGGCTTACGGCGTTCGAGGGGAACGCGTCTACTTCCGCGCAAGAATAGCAATCCTCTGCGTCAGGATGGATTCGGCAAATGCAAACATCAGAGAGATAATAGCGTACGCAGTCATTATTTCGGTGAAAGGTTCAATCCCCTGAATAGTCGGCTCTTTTATAATTGTCACAATCATGATTGTTGCCAGTAGTGCGCACCCCATATGCCTGAATATCCATTCATTTCCCGCATGTTGCATTTTCATGAGCTTCTCCGCCGCATTCTCACGGCGGTATCTTTTGAAGTATGTCCAGTCTATCAGGACCTTTAATGAGTAAATAAGGGTCAACGATTCAATAATAATAATAATGAACATCAGCTTACTTAAATCCGTCATAAACGCTGCCTCCCGACCTGAAGTTTTATCAAGTTCAAGAGCCAGATTTATGCCATTATCAACATACTGTATTTATTGATAATTTACGATTGGGAGGGGCAAGGCTACTGTATTAAATTTGAACAGCAGAGACAGGCTATTTTTCTCAACGATGTTTAATGTACATTTTTTCTAATGTTTAACACCAGACTACATTCTGAACAATATCCAATCTTGGTGCCCCTTTTCTCCGTAAATACAATCAGGGGGCAGATCCCGTAAAGTGGTCGGCGAATGCCAAAGGGTCGCGCCTTCCGATTTCAAATTTGAAGAAAATAGACCTGACCTTCTCTTCTAACGCACAAGGCCTTGTAGCTTTTCCCTTCGTGCCCCTTCCATTCCTTCGTGGATAATTACAGACTTAAGCCTGACCTCTTGAAAAATCATTGACATCATAAAGCAGCAGTGCAATGAATACGGGAAATTATAAAGGTTGATAGATTGAAAGCTGCAGACTGACAGGAATTATCTCGACTTTCGGTTTCCAGACTTCGGTGTTCGACCTTACTAAATAAAGATTGGTCTCATTTTGATAGCAATGCCGAATCAGAAGTTCACCAGATTATCCGCAATTTCGCGAAACGTATGGAGTTGACTCCCGTGCATAGCTGTACTCTTGGGAAAGCTTAAAATGCAACAGACAAATATGAGATCTGCGGGACGCAATCCCGGCGCCGAGCTGCTTAACAGCCTGGCACTGCTGCCGGCCGGAAAGATCTATGTCATGGCCCCCCGTGATGAGGTGTTGAAGGGGATGGCGTTGCTAAAAGGGAAGCCGGTGCGTGATTTCACCTGGAGCCGCGACCGGTCGACCCTCACCATCGAGGTGGCCGACTTATCTCTGGCAGAGGTCAGCCTCTCCATCACCGATGGCAAGTTGAGCCATACGTGCGAATGTAAAGCGCTCCATGGCTGCCGCCACCTGATTTGCGCCCTGATTACCCTGAAAAAAATCCTCTCCCCCGATTCATTCGGTCATATCGTCTTCACTGAACTGTATCAGCGGGAACTCGCAACAATACTGTCACTTGATACCTCCGATGAGGCTCAAGCGGCAAACCGGTTGCCGTTCAGGCTGGTAGTGGAGAGAAATGATGATGGGGTCTTCATCCTCCCCTGGATCGGAAGCCGCATAGTCAATAAGGATGTTTGGAGTCTTACCGAACCGATGAGACGGTTTATGAGCGGGTTAAAACACACTTATTTCAGGGAGAGGATAATCGAAGCCTATCTGGAGTTGCTCGGCCAGAAAGCGACTATCTGCTGGCGACGGGGGGGGGTTGAGAGCCCGCTGCTATTCGAAGCAGACCGGATTCGCGAGACCCTCACTCTCTTCGATCTTTCCTTGGGGCGGATTTCTATCACCAAAACCCTGGAGGACGGCATCCCTTTACACGATGACGCATTTGCCGTCAATCGCTACTATTTTGACATCCCGTCAGGGAAGATTCATCTCATTGCCAGCACTTCAGGGTGGAGGCTCTGGAACGCAGCGAACAGCGCCGTTTCCTCTCTGGGAATAGATTTACGGGCTGGGATCGATCGTAACAGTAGGAGAATAGCTCTCGACCAGCGGCAGTTCCAGCAGCTCGGCCTCTGTATTCCGGAGCATAAAAGTGATGACCACCGGAGCCATGAGTTGGTCTTACAGGTGAACGGCCTCCCGGCATGTCCGGGTGAACGCTCCTTTTCAGCGGAACTCCGGGTCTCCCAGTTGGGCAAGGGAGACGAGTTCGCTCTCCTCTGGATGCTGGATGGGAACGGGGCCTCCTTTCATCTCTCGTCCTGGCCGTTCGGGATGCTGACCGAAGCCGGGCTTATGCGCTCATCAGCGGCTTTGAGGACAAAAAAACGATTTGCGTCGGTGGCAACCGCCTGCTTCGATTTACTCTCCTGCAAGTCAAGGAAGGAAGAGACGGAAACGCTCAAGACTGTTTTTTCCGGTGACGATTTCGTGAAACGGAAGGTCAAGGGGGAAGCGAAACAGATTGTCTCCGAATTTGCCCATGGCTGTGCAGGGGCGGATTGCTTCCTGTTGACCGATGGTGAGGAATGGCTGCTCTACTCCTTGCCACGTTGGGAGCAGGCACGGCTTCTGGAGATCCCGTTCCGGATATTCGGTCCGGCTGCCTTTGCCGGCGCCGTTTATCCCGGTGAGCTTAGGGTTTCCCGGCAGGAGTTGATGCCACGGCTCCCCGAACTCAAGGCAAAGATTGAAGCCGAAGGTCGGCGGCTGCTCTTTAACGGCAAGCCGGTCAGGACGGTCAAGTGGGAATTCACCCTTGATGCGACCCGGTCGTCAATCGACTGGTTCGAGCTGAAGCCGGAGGTCCGCTGCGACGGTAACGCAGTCAAACAGCGGGAAATAATCGAGGCGCTTAGCGGCGGCGGCATTTATCGGAGAGATGACGAGTTCGTCATGCTCGACACCGAGACGAGCGCCATTCTCTCCCTCTTGCCGGAAACGACCGGGGGGCGCAAAAAGAGCGACGTGGTCCGGATCCCCCGACTCCGGATCCTTGACTGGATCTATTTGCGGAAAAGCGGGGTAACGGTCAGGCTTTCGCCGGAGGACGAAAGCATTTTCAAGAGTCTGGTCTCCTTTGAATCAATTCCGGAAAGCCCGCTGCCGGTTGGGCTCAAGACCACGTTGCGCCATTACCAGGCCGACGGATACCACTGGCTTGCCTTTCTCTATGCCCATCGTTTCGGTGCCTGTCTGGCCGACGACATGGGGCTGGGGAAGACGATCCAGGCGATCAGCCTGCTGGCCGGACTGCGCGAAGGGGGGATTCCCTCCCATGCCGGCGAGGGGATCCCCAATCTCATAGTCGTCCCCCCCAGCCTCCTGTTTAACTGGGAGAGCGAGCTTGAGCGCTTCTATCCCGAGTTGAGGGTCGTCACCTACCGGGGGGTGGATAGAACCACTGATTTTGCCGGCGCCGACGTGGTGCTGACCAGTTACGGAATAGTCCAGCGTGACGCTAAAAAGCTGGAAGCTATTAGATTTCATGTCATTATCTTCGATGAGGCCCAGGCAGTGAAGAACATCCAGACCGAAACTACCGGTGCCTGTCGCCGGCTGAAAGGGCTTTTCACCCTGATTCTGACCGGTACGCCGGTTGAAAACCATCTGGGCGAATACTATTCGGTCATGGACATCGCCGTTCCTGGGCTTCTGGGTGACTATAAAGACTTCCGCAGCCGGATGACCCAGGCTATGGAACCGTTTCTGGAGATGCTGATACGTAGGACCCGACCTTTCATCCTCCGGCGCACTAAGACGATGATCGCCGCTGAACTCCCTCCCAAGATTGAGACAGACATTTACCTGGAACTGACTGATGGACAGAAGGCGCTCTATACCAGGACTGTGGCCGAGGTGCGGAAGACCGTGGCCGAAGCCTATAAGAGCAGTACCGCCGGCCAAGCACGGATCATCGCCCTTACCGCCATACTCAGACTGCGCCAGATCTGCCTGTCGTCGGAAATCCTCCTCCCGAAGACGAAGGAACCCTCTCCCAAGGTAGAGTTCCTTTTGGAGCAGTTGGAGGAACTGTTCGACGAGGGGCACAGCGTACTGATCTTTTCACAGTTCACCTCCTTTCTCAATATTGTCGAAAGAGAACTGGACGGACGTAAACAGAACTACCTGCGGCTTGACGGCAGCACCCCTGTGAGTGAGCGGAAAAAGCTGGTTGCCGCCTTCCAGAATGCGTCTGAACCGACCGCCTTTCTGCTCAGTCTCAAGGCAGGGGGGAGGGGTCTGAATCTGACCCGCGCCACCTACGTTTTCCATCTGGACCCCTGGTGGAACCCCGCAGTCGAGGATCAAGCCTCTGACCGCGCCCACCGGATCGGCCAGATGAATCAGGTTACCATAACCCGGCTCATAATGCGGCATACGATAGAAGAGAAGATGATGGAGCTTAAAAAACGCAAACTGGCACTGTACCGGGCGCTTCTGGAGGATGCCACCACCGGCAAAGGCGGAGGGATAAGCCGGGAGGATTTCGATTTTCTGCTCTCTTAAGCCTGACGAATTGGGGTAATGACGTGTGTCAACTTCTCAAAATGCTAAATAGCAGCATTCAACCAAGGTCGCTCAACAAGCTTGCCAGATGCTTTCTCTAATAAATATGATCCACAGCAACACCGGCAGCGATACACATATCGTATCTATGTCAAATGGCAAGGCGGAGAAACGTAATAAAGAGCAATTTGAAGAGAGAAGAACTGGAGCAGCAGTGGACACCTGCGACATTCTGGGGCTGCAAGCCTCTGAAACGCACAAGCCATGGCGGTAAATAAGCAACAATAAGCTCCGGTCGCGGGCTGAGTTCCGCCTGCCCTTGGTGGCTTCAATAAGCTTTTCCATCTTGGCAAAAACAAGGTGTTTTCGGCTTGTCATCTGGAGTGTGGCCGATGGGCGTTCACGTAGGCTTTGAGAACCGCTTGCATGCGGGAAATATGCCCTTTGCCCTGCGCCTTGAAATAGTCGATTATTTCCTGCTCAAGGCGAAGGTGTACAGATTGCTTGGGCTCCACAAGAACCAGCTTTGCTTGCGTCCAGTCGTGCTGCAAATCCCGCTCGTCTTCATCCTCGGCAATGATCCGCTCTAATTCGGCGTCGGTCATGGCATCGACCTTCTTGAGATCGGTGCGGCTGCGCCCGCGGTTGGCTCTAAGCTCTGCTGCTGTATAGCTTCTGATATGCGTCTCTTTCTTCATGGCGTGCTCTCCGAAAAGAAATAATCCTTATGGCCTCGGCCCTCATTGTATAAACTACGGTCACAAAACGCCCCTTGAAGGTTCCAGTAGCGAGAAACCCTTCCTCGCTGCTGTGAGGTGAAAGCGTTACGACATGCGAGGACTCGAAAACAATATCGGCGTCGAAAAAGTCGAGGTCGTGCTTTTCAAGGTTGGAAATTCGCTTCCGTTCATCCCATTCATAGCGCATAGTAATTGCGTACACAATTTATGTTTACATGCCAAGGAGTTTTTCTGGTGCCTTCATCATTTTGTTAATGTTTGCTCCTCCTGATAGTGTGCAACCCCGCGTACTGCCTGAGTCGCGTTTTTCAACTCTAAACAAAATAATCCTTTTTTATGTTAAGCTGCCCGTTATGTGGTGTAAGTGTTTTATAAGGAGAGAAGAATGGTTTTCAGGATTAATGATTTCTTGGCCTTCGAAGCAGCAGGAGGAACGGGATTATTGCGAGGAATGCCAACCCCATTATAAAGAAGATACGGTTGTATGCCAGCATCCCCGCCTGACGCTTGACCATGCCATACAACAATGATTGGGAAACCTTGTCGCTGGTTGCAAGGTTGGCGCCTTGGGCAACGGCCGCCTGTCTCAGCGCCAGCAGCCTTTCCTGGGATTTCAGGCTGTACGGGGTGACATTCGCCACCAGGTTGTTCTGGTAAAACTGGCTGTAACGCTGCAGAAGCGTAGCGGAAACGGCGATGCCGACACTCCCGCCGATATTGCGTAAAAGGTTGAAGAGCCCGGTGGCGTTACCCATCTCTTCTCTTGGTATGGTGCCTAGGGTAACCGTGGTAAGGGGGACGAAGGTCATGGCGAGCCCGAAGCCGAGCACGACCCGTGGCCAGACGAAATCCCAGTACGAGGCCTGCAGGGTAAGACCTTGCATCAGAAACATTGCGCAGGCGCCGGTCAAAAGCCCTGCCAGGACAACTTTTCGCCCGTCGTAGTGGGTTATCATAACCCCCACGAACGGCATGGTGATAAGCGTTGCCACCCCCCCCGGTGCAAGGACCATCCCTGCCAGAGTGGCATCGTACCCCATGAGTGTTTGCAGGAAGAGGGGGATGAGCATGATGGAACTGTAGAGGCAGAAGCCGACCATGAACATTGTCAGATTGCCGGCGGAAAAGGAGACATCCTTGAAAAGCCGAAGGTTGACGACCGGGCTGGGGTGTTTGAGTTCGACAATCAGGAGCATCATTAACGAGAGTGCGGAGATGATCGAAAACGTAACTATGAATGAGGAATTGAACCAGTCCTCTTTCTGTCCCTTGTCCAGTACGATCTGCAATGCGCCGAGACCGACAATGAGAAGGCCCAGACCCCAGTAGTCGATTCGCATCCTGGCACGATTCAGATATGACGGGTCAAAAATGAAGAAGGTTGCCATGATGACGGCAATGACACCGATGGGGATATTGATGTAGAAGATCCAGCGCCAGTTGAGGTTATCGGTGATCCATCCCCCTAGGGCCGGCCCGACAATCGGGCCGAACATGGCACCGACGCCGAAAATGGCGTTGGCCATTCCCCGTTCGCGGGGAGGGAATGTTTCCAGGAGGATCGCCTGGCTGTTCGGGATCAGCGCGCCCCCTGCAGCTCCCTGGATTATCCGGAAAATGATCAGGGTTTCCAGGTTGGGTGCGGCGCCGCAGAGAAAAGAGGCAATGGTGAAGAGAATAATGCAGGTGATGAGGAAGCGCTTCCTGCCGAACACCCGTGACAGCCAGCCGGTCATCGGGAGCACCACGGCATTGCTTACCAGGTAAGAAGTCAGGACCCATGTTATTTCATCGGTGCCGGCATTGAGACTTCCCTGCATATGGGGGAGGGCGACGTTGGCCACCGAGGTGTCGACAATCTCCATGATGGTCGGGAGCATGACGGTAATGGTGATGAGCCATTTATTTACCGGCTTGACATTCATTTCCATAAACTTGCACAAGAAGCCAGAAACATTAAAACGGATTCAGCTCCTTCAGGATATCACCCAGCTTCAGGCCGGTCAGGATGGTGGGCACTACGCTCATCCCCACCCGGAGGAGGTGCTGGGGATCGCTCTCGTTGTTTACCAGGATCTTTACCGGGATCCTCTGGACGACTTTCACATAATTGCCGGTGGCGTTTTCCGGGGGGAGGAGGGAAAATGCGGCGCCGGTCCCGGCCATGATACTGTCCACCACGCCGGTGAATTTCCGTCCGGGAAAGGCATCCACCGTAAATTCCACTTTCTGTCCGGGGACCACATGGGTCAGCTGCCGCTCCTTGTAGTTTGCCGTAATCCAGGCTTCATGCAGTGCCACCAGTGCCATCAGCGGCTGACCTGTCTGGATGTTGTTCCCAAGCTCCACCGACTTCCTTGTTATGTAGCCGTCAGCCGGGGCGTATATCCGTGTATAAGAGAGGTTGAGTCTGCTTTCCTCAAGTTCGGCCTTTTTCCTGGCAATCTGCGCATCCTTACCCCCAGCGCCGGCCAGGCCGAGTATCGCCAGGGCCTCGCGGACCGAACCTTCAGTTTCGACTAGTTTTGCCGCCGCGACCTTGCGGGCGGTTTCGAGCCTGTCCAGTTGCTCTTTCGGAATGACCTCTTTTTTATAGAGCGCCTTGCCCCTCTCAAGGTCCAGATCCGCCTGTTCCAGCTTGGCCTTGTCCGAATTGAGCGCCGCCCTGGCGGCTTCGACCCGGGCGTAGTTGCTTAAGGTTTCGTTTTTGGCTATATCGAGCTGAGCCGACGCGTTTTCCATCCGGGTCCGATAGTCGCTTGAGTCCATCTCCACCAGAAGGTCCCCTTTTTTCACGGGCTGGTTGTCGATTACCAAGACCTGCGACACTGTTCCGGGAACCCTTGCCGAGATGGAATATATGTGCGACTCGATAAAGGCGTCATCGGTTGTTACATGGGTTTTGCTCTTGCACCATAGCCAGAACCCGGTAACGGTCCCGCAAACCACGAGGAGAAGCAAAATAAAGCCGGCGCGCCTCCTGCCATTGCCGGGCCTCTGCGGAGGGGCCGGAGGATTTTCATTGACTGCTGCGACTGGTTCGATCTGCGGTTTCTCCTGTTCCATACAAACTCCTTAAAGCTCGCCCCTAGCCCGTTTTACCCTGGCCATGGCCACTTCATAGTCAAAAATCGCCTGGTAATAATCGTTTTTGATCTGGGTCAGAAGTGTCTGGGCGTCGATAACATCGGTGGCGGTCCCAACCTGCTCTTGATAACGGTCCCTGTTGATGCGGAGGTTTTCCTCACCCTGTTTGATTGACGTTTCAGTAACGGAGATACGCTCTTTCGCCACCTTTGCGTCATTTAGCGCGGTCCGGTATTCGAGGGCGAGATCTGTTTCGAGTTGATTAAGCCGCTCGTCGGTCCGCGCCCGGTTCTGTACTGCCTGACGAAAGCGGGAGGTGGTGGCGAGACCGTCGAAGAGATTGATCTTGAAGCCGACCGTGGCCGCCATGATGGCCTGTTCACTGACCTTAGTGTTCTGGACGTAGTCAAGCCCCAGCTTTGCAAAAAACTCGGGATAATAACCGCTACGCGCCTCTATTACCTCAAGTTCGCTTGCTTCGAGGAGTTTTCGCTGCGCCTGGATTTCCGCCCGACCGGCAATTACCTCTGATACAGGCTTTGCCAGGTCGGTCAGGCCGATCTTTGTTTCCTCCACAAGTTCTCTCCGGAATTCAGGGGGCTCGCCGATCTGATTATCAAAGTCGAGCCAACTGTTCTCCAGTCGGTTAACTGACTCAAGACGGCGCTGTTTGCTGGATGCCAGCCGCACTTGCGCCTGGAGAAGGTCGTTACGGGTTACCACCCCTTGCTCGAAGAGGTTCTGCGCGACACGGAGGTGATCTGTCATCTGCACGACCTCTTCGTCTGCGGCCTGGAGAATTTTTTGAAGCTGGAGAATGAGGAAATAGGAAGTCACTGTATGGAGAAAAATATCCTGCTCCTGACTTTTGTAGTTGAAACGGGTAGCATCGCTGGTTGCTTTTGCCCGACTGTAACGGGAGCGGGTGCGGCCGAAGTCGTAGATGGTCTGGGTGATGCCGAGGCTCACAAAGGCGAAATCCGCATCCTCTTCAGCAAAGGGACCGATTGGAGTGTTGACCGATTGGGACGCCTGCTGGGCGGTGTACCCTCCCTGGATGTCGACCTGCGGTAGGTAGCCGCTCCGGTTGAGGCGGATGTTTTCGTAGGCGATCTGTTCGTCGTAAGCTGCTATCTTCAATGTCTGACTGGTGGCCCCCCTTTTTGCCAGGGCTTGCTCCAGGGTGAGGGGTTCGGCGTACAGGGCTCCCGCGCTGTACAGGAGCAACATGGCACAATAAAAAAGTGTCCTCATCCTCTGTCCCTCCAACTCAAAGTCGAATTTTTTCCAGGAGCCGGACAAGGGTTGCTCGTTCTTCAGGCTCTAGGGGAGCGTTTACCTTGTTCAGGACACGGTTCGCCACAACGCACAATTCATTTTCGAGGGATTTCCCCTTGGCAGTGAGAAACACCTGGTAGGCGCGGCGGTCATCCGGGTGATTGAAGCGTTCCACAAGCCCCTCTTTTTCCAGGCGGTCGACGATTCCCCCCATGGTGGTTCGGTCGATCTGGCTTCGTATCGATAGTTCAGCCTGGGACAAGCCATCCTCTATCCAGAGAAAGGCGAGGATACCGAACTGCTGGGGAGTGAGGTCGTAGTTCTCGAACTCCTCCTTGAAGAGCGCGCAGGCCCGCTGGTACGCCTTTGCCAGCAAAAAACCGATGGTTTTCTCGATCTCGATCATGACGCTGTCTCCCAATAATCTATAAGGGTGTTTGCCGCGAAATAAATAGAACGCTCATTTATCATAAGAAAACTAAGTTAGTCATTATACATATAGTCAGTACACTTTCAAAGTAGTTTTATGCCATTTGTAACGCCGTGCATGCTTTGGTTGTGATTTGCGTTAGCTTTCATGGTTATATTAATTTTAATAATGTGGTAAGCTTCTACCGGGTAAAGAATTATGAGGTTTTCCTGCGAACCTTTTGTATCAACGGCATAAAAGCTCAGTGCTCCTTGACACTCTCCCGCAGCTATGCTAGTTTATCAGCCTAATTTCTAGTGCCGCTGTGCCTTGTAAAGGCCAGCGCGGGTATGCCGGAGCCAAAAATGTATTACCCGGATTTTGCAGCATTCGCCTCACTCGCCGCCAAAGGCAACCTGGTCCCTGTCTACCGGGAAATCATGGCCGACCTTGATACCCCCGTAAGCGCCTTCAGGAAGATAGATGACGGACGCTACTCGTTTCTTCTGGAGAGTATCGAAGGAGGGGAGAAATGGGCGCGCTATACTTTTCTCGGTTCCGCTCCTTCTGTGGTGATCCGCTCCCGCGGCAACACCGTTGAAGTCATTGGTGAAGACGGCGATATCAAGCGGGAAGAGGTGGCCGACCCATGTGGATTCATCAGGGATTATATGGCCCGCTACAAACCGGTAGAACTCGCTGGATTGCCTCGCTTCTTCGGCGGGGCCGTCGGTTATCTCGGTTATGACATGGTAAGGCACTTCGAAAACCTCCCGACCGACAAGCCCGCGGCTATCGGCGCCTATGACTCATATTTCGTGATCACAGACACGATCGTGATCTTCGACAATGTCGGACAGAAGATCAAGGTGGTTTCAAACGCCTATCTAGATGATGAAAAAACACCTCAGGCCGCTTATGCGGCGGCAAAGGCCAAGATTGACGGCATCATCGGAAAGCTCAAGGCTCCTTTGCCGCTTCAGGTATGGCAACCGACCACGCGCAAGATTTCATTCGTTTCAAATATGAGCCGCGAGGAGTTTGAAGCGGCGGTTGTCAAAGCAAAAGAGTATGTGAAGGCGGGCGATATCATCCAGGTAGTGCTCTCCCAGCGCTTTTCCGGAGAGTTGACCGTAGATCCCTTCGACATTTACCGGGTACTGCGCACCCTCAACCCTTCACCGTACATGTTTTTTCTCCGCCTGGACGACACCCTGGTGGTTGGGGCTTCGCCTGAAGTCATGGTCCGCAAGGAAGGTGTTAAAGCGGAGTTGCGCCCCATAGCCGGTACCAGACCCAGAGGGGCCACGGCTGAAGAAGATGAGCAACTGGAACGGGAACTCCTGGCCGACCCTAAAGAGCGGGCCGAGCATGTCATGTTGGTGGACCTGGGGCGCAATGACCTTGGCCGGGTCTGCAAAATAGGGACGGTCCGGGTTTCAGAGCTTATGGTGGTGGAGCGCTATTCCCATGTCATGCATATTGTCTCCAACGTTCAGGGGGTTCTGGAAGAGGGGATGGACGCCTTCGACGTGGTGCGGGCGACATTCCCTGCTGGCACCCTCTCCGGTGCTGCCAAGGTGCGGGCCATGCAGATTATCGATGAAACGGAACCGGTGCGCCGCGAGATCTACGGCGGCGCAATAGGCTACTTTTCGTTTTCCGGCAACATGGACATGGCCATTGCCATTCGAACCCTGGTTGTAAAGGACGGGAAGGTCCATCTCCAGGCAGGAGCAGGGATAGTTGCGGATTCCGACCCGGCCGCCGAATACCAGGAGACCGTGAATAAGGCGATGGCGGTTGTGAAGGCAATAAAGACGGTAGAAGAGGGACTCGAATAATAGGTCCAAGGGACGTGGAACGAGGCGCGAGTATGCAAAACCTCAAACCCCGAGCCTCGCTTCTTGATCCTGGAAATGCGGAGCATTGCCTTATGCTGTTAATGATCGACAATTACGACTCCTTTACCTTCAACCTGGTCCAGTATTTCGGGGAACTGGGAGAAGATGTCCGGGTCTTCCGAAACGACAAGATCACCCTGGCGGAGATCGCGGACATGGGACCCGAAAGAATCGTCATCTCTCCCGGTCCATGCTCCCCGGAAGAAGCTGGCATATCGGTGGCAGTGATCAGGCATTTTAGCGGCAAGATTCCCATCCTGGGGGTCTGCCTCGGCCATCAGGCGATCGGCGCGGCCTTCGGCGGGAAAGTCATCCGGAGCGCCTATCTCATGCACGGCAAGACCTCCCCCATCTATCACGACGGCCGTGAATTGTTCAAAGGCCTTCCCGATCCGTTCGAAGCAACCCGCTATCACTCTCTCATCGTGGAGCGGTCAACACTTCCGGCATGCCTGGAGGTGACCGCCTGGGTCGAGGAAGGGGAGATCATGGGCTTGAGGCACCGGGACCTACCCGTCTGGGGTGTACAGTTCCATCCCGAATCGATCCTGACGGTGGGGGGAATGGATATCCTGCGGAATTACCTGGAATTAACCGCCAAATAATCTGCCACGAAGACCATAAAAACCCTATTTAACAATGTTTGACTGGACTTACAGAGTTCAAGCCTTGCGGTTTTGAAAAATAAAGAGATTTTTGGCTTTTATCCTTTTTTTCCATATAGCGCGGTTAGTTTGGTTTTAGTTTCTCCGTATCCCTGGAAAAAGCTAGGTGATGTTTATGATCAAGAAAGCAATTGCCAGAGTGGTTGAAAGGGAAAACCTCAGTGAAAATGAGATGATCGATGTCATGGATCAGATCATGTCCGGCGAGGCGACCCCTGCCCAGATCGCTGCATTTATCACGGCATTGCGTATGAAAGGGGAGACCGTTGCCGAGATAACCGGTGCGGCCAGGGTCATGCGCGACAAGGTGACCCACATCAGGGTCGGAAGATGCGTACTGGACATCGACAGGGACGACATCAACATCGACCAGGAGACGATTCTGGACGTGGTCGGCACTGGGGGGTGCGGAACCAATACGTTCAATATTTCCACCACCGTGGCATTTGTCGTATCCGCCTGCGGGGTTAGAGTGGCCAAGCACGGCAACCGGGCGGTCTCTTCCTCCTGCGGTAGCGCCGACGTGCTGGAGGCTTTGGGAGTCAACCTCGATGTAACCCCGGAAACGGTGGAGAAATGCATCAATGAAATCGGCATCGGCTTTCTTTTCGCTCCGGCCCTCCATGGGGCTATGAAATATGCCATAGGCCCGCGCAAGGAGATCGGCATCCGCACCATCTTCAACATCCTCGGCCCCCTTACCAACCCCGCCGGCGCCGAGTGTCAACTGCTCGGGGTATACAGCGATGAGTTGGTGGAGAAGATAGCCAACGTCCTGAGAAATCTTGGTTGCCGGCGTGGCTTTGTGGTGCACGGCCTGGACGGCATGGACGAGATCACCCTGACCACCGAAACCCGGATTGCCGAAGTTAGCCCTGAGGGAGTTGTCCTGAAAACCTTCCGACCGGAGGAGGTGGGGTTAACAAGGTGCGGAATGGCGGATTTGCGCGGCGGTGATGCGGCGGCGAATGCAGCGATTGTGAGAACAATTCTTGCAGGTGAGAGCGGACCGAAACGGGACATTGTCCTTTTGAACGCCGCTTTCAGCCTGGTCGCAGCGGGGAGGACAGCCACACTGAAGGAGGGTCTGGCAATGGCGGCCGAGGCGATCGATTCCGGCCGCGCAATGGAGCAGCTTGAAAAGCTGGTGACCATGACCAACGCATAGAAAGGGGTTGATCAAGTGATTTCTGGCGGAGGATGGGAGGGCGCATCACCTGCGCGGAGATTCACGCGGGACTCTGAACAACGCTTTAAGCTGATCGCCGGTGTCCCTTAGAACATGCCCCCAAAGCTTCGACAAGGCACCAGTTATTTCTGGTGGAGCTCCATTTAAGCTTATCTCCCCGTTTCTGGCCGGGAATACGGTGCATTCCATTCCTGGCCCCAACCGATGTCCTATTTGTTGACCATAACGTTGTTCTGGCAGATCTTTTGGTCGTCTGTGACAGGACAAAGATCTTCTCAATGGGGCAGCCGATCTGGTGGTGGAGATACTTTCCCCAGCCACAAACCGCAAGGACCTAAGGGAGAAAAAGCGTTATATTACAGGTTCGGAGTCCGGGAATACATAGTCATCGATCCTGCCCATGCAGACTGTGGAGCGACTTAACCTGACAGTTGGCCTTAAGGAAAGCCGGACGTCTTCGGCTACGAAGAAAAAATGAAGGTGTTTGTCTTCCACGATCAGGAGATTGACCTATGTTAGGTCTTTGCAAAGAAAAAAACGAGGCGGTTAATGAGCCATATCCCGGATATCCTGCAAAAGATAGTTGAATACAAAAAAGAGGAATTGACAAAGGTTAAAGCAGCATTGCCTTTTAATGAACTGCGCGCTCGACTTCCCGACCTGCCGCCTGTAAGAGGCTTTGCTCTTTCACTTGAGCAAACCGCTACAGTTGGAAGGACGGCGATCATTGCCGAGGTCAAGAAAGGCTCTCCCAGTAGGGGTGTGATCCGCGCTGGTTTTGATCCCCTTGCCATATCTTCTGTCTATGCGGAAAACGGCGCTTCATGCCTCTCCGTCCTGACCGACGAGCATTTTTTCCTGGGAAATCTCGCATATATTTCGGAGATTCGCAAGGTAGTGAATATTCCTCTTCTGCGCAAGGATTTTATTTTCGATCCGTACCAGGTGTATGAGGCTAGGGTGGCCGGCGCAGACGCCATTCTCCTCATTGCTGCCATGCTCGATCTCCCCCGGCTCCGGGAATTAGCCTCCCTGGCCCGCGAACTGGAGCTGGATGTGCTTCTGGAGGTACATGACGAAGAAGAGCTCGAAACAGCGCTGGAAACCGGCTGTAAAATGATCGGCATCAACAACCGGAACCTGCGCACCTTCGTTACGGATCTATCGACCACGGAACGGCTGGCCCCCCTTCTTCCTGCGGATTGCCTGATCGTTGCCGAGAGCGGCATCAATACCCGGGAAGAGATTGTCCGGCTGCGCCACGCCGGGGCAAGAGCCTTTCTCATAGGCGAGTCGCTCATGCGGGAAAAAGACATGGGAGCGAAACTGCGAGAGCTTCTGGGTACGCTCTGAAATGTTGATTAGTTTTATTGCTCAAGATTTGGGAATTGTTTATGTTAAGAGTCAAGATTTGCGGCATAACCAGGCTGGATGATGCACTCCATGCGGTTCGGGCCGGTGCGGACGCCCTCGGTTTCGTTTTTCATGAAGCATCTCCCCGGTATCTCAACCCGGAACAGGCAACATCCATCATAGGGGCGCTCCCCCCTTTCGTGCAGGCGGTAGGGCTGTTCGTGAACGCTGACAGTGAATTTGTCAACGCCACAGCCGATCAGTGCCGGCTGGATCTCGTCCAGCTCCATGGCGATGAGACCCCGGAATACTGTGAACTTATCAGGCGACGGGTGATAAAGGCTTTTCGCGTTAAGGCACCCACCAGTATCGAGCCGATAAAGAATTACAGGGTCGCGGGAATTCTGCTCGATGCCTATTCTCCCAAGGCGTACGGCGGAACGGGACTCACCTTCAACTGGGAGATCGCGCTGGCTGCCGGGAAGTTCGGCCCGGTCATCCTGGCGGGGGGGCTTAACCCGGACAATGTCCGGCAGGCGGTGGAGAAGGTGGCGCCTTACGGGGTGGATGTGTCGGGAGGGGTGGAAGCGGCCCCGGGCCGGAAAGACCCTGAGAAGGTAACGGAGTTCATCCGTAGAGCTAAGGGCATATGAAAGCTTTCCGGGAATAGAAGACCCCATCTTGCTTCGGAATACACCCAAACTACCAAATAATCCCCTCTCCCGTCTCTTCGGAGCATCTCTATCCATGGGGAGAAGATGCCGAACTGATTCCATCACCTATGAGGCTATTAACCAATAGGAACTTCGGCTGTCGAAAGAAATAGATATCGTATGAATGGGGTTTTCTGATGAAAACAACGAAAGGCAACACTATTACCACAAGAAAGAGAAAAGCGGGGAAGGTAGAACCCATCCTTCCGCCAGCTCAGAAACTCTCCCGGACTCACCAGCCGGCGGGAATGGAGCTTGAGGAGTGGCAGCGGCTTCTTAGGACACAGTTTGGGGAAAAGCAGGATTTCCGGATGGAGAACACGGGAAGACAACCGATATTTTCCGACTTCTCCATCACCAATCCCGCCTCGGGGAGAACCTACCGGGTCGCAATCCGTGGCGACCGGCCCGGCGACAACTATTGCTCGTGCCCCGACTTCCGGATCAACGCCCTAGGCACCTGCAAGCATATCGCCTTTACCCTGGCCCGCCTCAAGAGAAGGCGGGGAGCGAAGAAACTCTTCCGCGAGGGTTTCGTTCCTCCATATTCCGAGATATATCTTAGCTACGGACTTAAGAGGGAGGTCCGCTTCAGGGCGGGCGCTGCCGTGCCGGATAAGCTTCAAAACCTTGCGCGGCATTATTTCGATGAGCAAGGCGTCCTCAAAGAGAAGAGTTTCTCTGATTTCACCGCGTTTCTCGTCGAAGCTCCCAAAATGCTCGACCATGAGCTGCGCTGCTACGACGACGTCATGGAGTTCGTTGCCCACCATCAGGACGCAGCCCACCGCCTTGCCGTGGTGGACGAACAATTGCCGGAAGGGACCGCTGCGCCACTCTTTGAAACGCTCCTCAAGACCAAGCTCTTCCCCTACCAGAAGGAGGGGGCCCTCTTTGCGGTGCGGGCCGGCCGTTCGCTCATCGCCGACGACATGGGACTGGGCAAGACCGTACAGGCTATAGCCGCTGCGGAGCTTCTTGCCAGACTTCATGGCATCGAGAAGGTGCTGGTTATTTCCCCCACTTCCCTGAAGCATCAGTGGAAATCGGAGATCGAGTCTTTCACGGGGAGGACGGCTACAGTGATCGAGGGGCTCACCCCGCAGCGCCGGGCGCTTTACCAGGGCGATTCCTTTTTCAAGCTCATAAACTATGACCTCGTCTACCGTGACAGCGAACTGATCTGGGAGTGGGGGCCTGACCTGATAATTCTCGACGAGGCACAGCGGATCAAGAACTGGCAAACCCGCACCGCCCAGACGGTAAAAAGGCTTGACTCCCCGTTTGCCATTGTTCTCACCGGAACCCCGCTTGAGAACCGGATCGAGGAGCTCCACTCCATCATGGAGTTCGTTGACCGTCACCATCTGGGGCCGCTCTACCGTTTCGTCCATGCCCACCGGGTAACGGACGACGTCGGCAAGGTGATCGGCTACCAGGACCTTGGCAATATCCGCGGATCCCTAAAGGGGGTAATGATCCGCCGGCGTAAGAACGAGGTGCTGAAAGACCTGCCGGAACGGATCGACAAGAATTTCTTCGTTCCCATGACCCCTGAGCAGAGCGCCATCCACGAGGAGTTCGCCGAAATGGTTGCAAAGCTAGTGGCCAAGTGGCGGCGTTACCGTTTCTTAAGCGAAGCGGACAACCTTAGGCTTCGGATCGCCCTGGCGAACATGCGGATGGCGGCGGACAACACTTACCTGGTGGACAAGAAGACGGTCCACGGCCCGAAGCTCGAAGAACTGGAAACTCTCCTTCGGGAACTGGTCGTCGAGGGTGACGAGAAGGTCGTCGTCTTCAGTCAATGGCTCAGGATGAACGAGCTGGTGGAGGAGGTGCTCGCGCGCAACGGTATAGGGTACGTCCATCTCAACGGCTCTGTGCCGTCGAAGGAGCGAAAAGAACTTATGGTCCGCTTCAAAGAGGACGCTCTTTGCCGCGTATTTCTCTCCACCGATGCCGGCGGAGTAGGTCTAAACCTTCAAAGCGGCTCAACGGTGATTAACATGGATATCCCGTGGAACCCGGCCATCCTGGAGCAGCGAATAGGCCGGGTCCACCGGATGGGACAGAAGAGGGGGGTGAGGGTGATCAACTTCATCTCCCATAACTCAATAGAGGAGCGGATCCTCGATCTGATCCGTTTCAAGAAGTCGCTTTTCGCCGGGGCGCTCGACGAGGAAGGGCGTGATACGGTGATGGTCGGCGAATCGCAGATGGATGCCTTCATGAGGTCGGTGGAGGAAGTGACGGATGGCATGGAGCGCCCAGACCAGGTGGCCGGGCAAGCGGAGTGGTGCGAGGAGGTCGAGGCAAACAGGGTCGGGGATGAGGTCATTGCGGATGAAGAACCCGAGGCTTCCGAAGCGGATTCAGGTAAGGCTGCCGGAACAGTCGTGCCTCCGTTTGGTGAGCTCTTGCAGAGTGGCGCCCGTTTCCTCATGGAACTGGGCCGGGCGCTTTCTCCTGCACCGACGCCTGGTGCGGAAGAGCGGACGGTGGGGGTAGAGGCCCCCCGGCGGAACCTGCTCGAATCACTCGTTGGGATCGATGAAACCACCGGGAAGAGTTGCCTGAAGATACCGCTACCGGAGCCGGAGATGATTTCGGCTGTCGTTTCCGGACTGGGGCAGCTTCTTGCGGGCTTTATGGGAAGCCGGAAATAATGGATATCGAAACTGACATTAAAAGGATTGAACAACTTTCACGACAGCGAGAGGATGCAAACTGGGTGTTCCGTTCTTTTTTGAAGGGATCAGACCTCTCTGTCGCGAAGATCGATTCCACGGTCCATGGCCTCTATCGGGAGGTGTCAGCTCAAATCGACTGCACCCGATGCGCAAACTGCTGCAAAGTGGTCCAGCCAATCCTGACAGGCGCCGATATCAAGAGACTGGCCAGCCATCTTGCATTGCCAACAAAGGAGTTTCGGGCTTTATTCCTTAAGGAGAACGAGCATGGCGAGGGTTTTGCTTTTAATACACAGCCTTGCCCCTTCTTGAAGAATAATCGCTGCGAGGTTTACGAAAACCGGCCCCGTGATTGCCGTTCATATCCGCATCTTCATAAACGGGGGTTCGTTTTCAGGATAAACCAGGCAATCTCCAGCTGCTCTGTTTGTCCGATTGTCTTTAATGTTTATGAAGGGTTAAAGCAAGCGCATAGACAAAACCATTATTAACCATCAAGCCGTACGCAGGACCCACGTCGTTCAATGGAGGAGAAATGAAACTACCCGATAAACAAGGCCACTTCGGCGAGTTCGGTGGAAGGTATGTCCCGGAGACGCTGATGCCGGCGCTTTTGGAGCTGGAAAAGGCCTACAATCATTACAAGAACGACAGAGAGTTCAAGGAGGAGTTCGCTTACTACCTGCAAAACTACGTGGGGCGCCCAAATCCTCTCTATTTTGCCGAAAAGCTGACCCGCCGGCTGGGTGGAGCGAAGATCTACCTAAAACGGGAGGACCTGAATCACACCGGCGCACATAAGATTAACAATACCATAGGCCAGGGACTCCTGGCGAAACGGATGGGTAAAAAACGGGTCATTGCCGAAACCGGCGCCGGCCAGCATGGTGTTGCAACGGCCACTGTAGCGGCGCTTTTGGGGATGGAGTGCGAGGTCTTCATGGGGGTGGAGGATATTCACCGCCAGTCGATGAATGTCTTCCGTATGAAACTATTGGGGGCCACGGTCACTCCTGTCTCCGCCGGCACAGCGACCCTCAAGGACGCCATGAACGAGGCGTTGCGCAATTGGGTCACCTATGTGCACAGCACGTATTATGTAATTGGCACGACTGCCGGGCCTCATCCTTATCCCGGAATGGTGCGTGATTTCCAGTCGGTTATCGGTCACGAGACCAGGACTCAGCACAAGAAGGCGGAAGGGAAACTTCCAGACTACCTGGTAGCGGCGGTTGGTGGCGGCAGCAATGCCTTGGGGCTGTTCTATCCGTTTCTGAATGACTCGGGAGTGCGGTTGATCGGAGTAGAAGCGGCTGGTTACGGCATCGCCTCCGGCAAACATGCCGCGCCTCTGTGCGCCGGCTGCGTTGGAGTCCTGCATGGCAACATGACCTATCTGCTTCAGGACAGCTTTGGCCAGATAGCCAATGCCCATTCCATTTCAGCCGGGCTCGATTATCCCGGTGTCGGTCCCGAACATGCGTGGCTCAAGGACACCGGCCGTGCTTCCTATGTATCAGTCACCGATGAGGAGGCTCTGGAAGGATTCAAGGTCCTTACCCTGGAAGAGGGTATATTGCCTGCCTTGGAATCCTCCCATGCCATTGCCCATGTCCTTAAGCTGGCGCCTACTCTTTCTAATAAAGAGACTATAGTTGTATGTCTTTCCGGACGAGGCGATAAGGATATCCATACAGTTGCCGAAATCATGGGGGTAAAATTGCAGTAGAAAAGCGGCATATCTTCCCTTTCTTCCCGGCAATATCATAGTTTCATTAATACAATAAAATGTGATGATCGTTATTTGACAAAGAGAATATATATGTTATATATTCATTATCTGTTATAATATGGATTTGAAGAAAGGACCCCCACCGGTCCTTTCGGCGTTTTGGGAGAAGCATGGAATGTGAGCGTATTTTCACCTAATGGAGGGGCCGCATCCTGAAATTAGCGTATTGGCCTCTACATCAAAAGGAAAGGAGGAAGAGCCGGGTACACAATACAAAGCTGCAATCAAACGCTAACATGAACGGGGATCAGTAAAAAGTCACTTTATCACAGGTGATACAAAACTCGAAAGGCTCCGGCCGCAGGCTTTTTGCTTCCCGGGCTTCCTGTTATCATTTTGATTTCGCTTTAGTATTCTTTTTTGGTTACTGTCCATCCGAATATTGTGGTTTAGGCACTATTGGCTTCCTTAAGGAAACTAGTTAGTGTCCACCTGGACACTGGCCATCCGGCAAAGCTGAAAACACTGGAAAAAAAAATTCTATGAAAAAGACATTAATGATTTTGGCAGCTATGCTGCTGCTCGGCGTATCCTGCGATCAGTCACATCTTAGGCAGGCACAATTACAACCGGTTGCCGGGGATTCGGAGATAGACCGGGAGATTCGCCGGGTAATGGAGAAGGGGATCAAGCTTGAAGAGAGAAAAAGTCAGGTGGCGGCCATTGCGGCAGCGTTTTCACGGTATACCGTTCCGGATCGTGCGCGCTGGCTGGCGGCCCTATGTTACCTGAAAACCCTAGGGACGACTTTTATGCCCATGGATCTGGCTGAGATAGCCTTGGCTGAAACCGGCGGATATGGTCTTTCCGGGAAGGCTGTGTCATATAAAGGCGCACTTGGCGTATGGCAGTTGATGCCGCACCGGGCAAAAAGCCACGGCTATTCACCTGAAGAGATGGAAAACGACGAAAAGTGCGCCGATGCTGCGGTGCGCGAGCTGGCCAGCAAGCTTGAAATGGCAAAGGGGAATATGACCAAGGCCAAAAAGTATTACTGTGGCGCCGGCCCGGATGCTGATGCGTACGAAGTGAGGAGGCAGCAATTCAGAAGGGAAATTCTGGACGAGCTTACCAAAGAAAAACGGAAGCAAGTGGAAATATCACGAAACAGAATTGAACACTTTTCATGACTATTAACCAGTCAAAGGAGAGGCAAAGATGAAAAAGAGTGCAATCATCGCCATGGCAGCATTGCTGATATCAGCTGCGGTACCGGCTATTGCGCAGAATGCCCAGGAACAGGCTGTATGCAATATTTCGGCAAAAACTTGTCTGAATAAGGCGGAAATCCTGGAGAAAAGGATTGAGAAGCTGAATGCCGAGGTAAAAAAGGGTGACAAGAATTATTCGCCGGAAGAGATGAAAAAGCTTGAGCAGAAGCTGCAGGATGCGCAGGATCAACTGGATAAGATTGAAGGGCAAGCAGCGCAAAAGTAAGGCTCATCAGGTCGGGATTCTTGAAAAATCAATGGAGAGTCCCAGGTAATTCATGGCCATAAGCTAAGTTTTGTGCGATGATAGGCGGATTCCAAATCGGGAGTCCGCTTTTTTTATGAGAAAGAGACGGTCGACAGGGGGATACTTATATGAAGTCGCTTGTATTGCTGGGATTCCTTGTGGTTACCGGGTGTTCATTGTTCGTCACAAAACCTGAAATTGCGGTCAAAGATCTGCAACTTGCAGGTGTTGACCGCGACGGGATCGAGATGGATTTTCTGCTTACCGTTACCAACCCCAATTCTTACAGCCTCAAACTTACCGGATACCGCTACAATCTGCTCGTGTCGGCTTTGCCGCTGGCGAAGGGGGAGAACCACGAAGTAGTTGAATTCCAGGGCAATGCCGTAACCAGTGTCCGGTTGCCGGTCAGGATATCCTTCCATGACCTGCTGGAGATCCTCAAGCGTCGGCCAGACCCCGAGCATATATCTTATCAGCTTACCGCCGGATTTGACCTGGATACGCCGGTCGGCGCCATTGGCATACCGGTGGACAAAAGCGGGACCTTTGCCATTCCAAAGAAGTACAGGTCGAACCTATTCCTCAAACTTTGAATAATATTTTTGCGGATCTAGTTACGGCCGCTCCGGTGTGACCCACTTGCCGGTGCTGCGGCTCCATCCGATCAGGAATAGCATGCTTTCTGTCGTGCCGGGCGCGAGGGTCGTCAGGGTGCCGTCGGTGTATGCATTCGTCGCGTTCTTGCCATAGGTGGAGGGCATGGTGGCTATTGCCGTGGCGCCGACCGACAGGTTCATCGTCCCATCGTCAAGGAAGTCGATGGTATCGTAAATGAGCCTGCGAGTGTAGGTGCGGGCATGAGCGTAAGCGGCAAGATCGCCGTTTAGCAGGTTGATGTTGAAGCATGCGCCCATCAGTTTTAGACCAAGCTGCTGGTTGTGGGTCCCGCGTGTCCAGTCACTTACCGCTTTCTTGCCAGCAGGATCCAGGGATAAGTCAAAGAAGTACGGATAATTGGCCGGGTCGTACTTTATGTTGTAGTGAGTCTGCAAAAGAGATGCGGCAAGTGTCAGGGCATTCTGGAAAGCCGCGGATTGCGGCTGCAGGAAGACGGTCTGGAAATTAGACCCCGACAGCGGCACTCCTTCTTCGGAGGTATGGCAGTTGGTGCAGACCTGGCTAAAGGTATTGGCATTGATCTGCAAACTGTGGCTTGTAGTACGGTATGGCTGACCGTTTGCATTTATGTGGCAGGTGACGCAAGGGCCGTTAGCGTCAAGAACACCCGCGACGAAGAAGGTCGGGTTTTGGCTGGCACCGTTGATGGCAGCTGTGCCAAGATTCCGGTGAGTGCTGCTGACGCCGCCGGTGATGCCGCCGGGAACGCTGGTATCCGGAGAAAGGGAATTGCCGTAGGTGGAAGTGCCGATAACGGCGCTGGCGGAGGTGAAGGAGGTGAAGCCGATTTTCATGTACATCAAGCCGGCTGCTGCCATGTAATGCGAATTAGTGAAGCTTGTGCTGGTGAAGTCGGTAATGGCATTAACTGTGGCGCCGCTCTCGCGACCTGAATGGCAGGGAATGCAGATATTGGTGAAGCCGACATCGGGGAATGTCTGGGGGCTAAGGCCGCTATTGTAGTGAGCTGTGTACTGGGAAATATTACGGACGCTGGTCTTGAAGGCATAACTGGCATGGCAGGCATTGCAGCCTAGCACGCCGTATGTTGCGCTGGCAGCAAGAGGTGCGGTGGGGAGAGTGAATGCCGGTGTTCCAGTTACATAGTTGACATATCCTGTGGCGGTATGACAGCGAATACAGCTGGCGTTGTTCTTGAAGTCTTCAGTTGTCCAGGCAACGCCATTTACGTCGCCATGACCGGAACCCGCCCAATCTTCTGCTTCCGGCAAGACTGTATTGTCGTGGGAATTGTGGCAGTTTCTGCACATCCCCAGGTTTTGCAGGTCCACATACTGCGCCTGATGCGTGGTTCCGGTGAAGTTGTTGAAGTGCGGGGCGCCGAGTGGTTTGATGTTCGATGTAGGAGCATGGCAAATATTACACTGTAGAGTCGCATCCGGATTTATGAAACTTGCTGTAATAGCCGCGGAGCCGCCATGACACACGCTACAGGCTTCGGGATGGTCGTGTGAGGGGGTGTGGCAGTTGGGACAGCCTGAGCCCATACCGCTTTTATTGGCGGCGCTAGACGTATTGTGCGGGGAATTCAGCCATTCTTCAGTGATAACTGCTCCAGTTACAGTAGAGATACTAACGCTGTTAGTGGCATGGCAACCGATACAATACATGGAATAGGAAAGAGTGGCAACTGGGAGGTTTTGTCTGTCGCCGCCGCCACAGCCTGACAGCACCAATAACGAGGCGATTATCAATAAGAATGTTATGGGGTTATGAACCCTCATGTGGAGCTCCCTCCTCTTAGTTGTTAGCTTTATAACATTTAGTTGTATAAAAAGGTAGATTAAAATGTTACGTTGACTTCATCCCGGCATTGTTGTATTAATAGGTGCATTTGCCTGATGACTGGGGGTTGGAACCGGTGTCAGATTCTTTTCTTAAAAGAGCTTGCATTGAAAGTGTTGCCGTATTTTTTTGCGGCCCGTTAACTAAAATTCATATGTAAAAATTTAATGCTGCTGGATTAATGCAATTTGCTTTTTTTAGGAGGAAATGTATGCAAAACGGGGTTGTTGCCGTTATGGCCCTGCTAATAGCGGTTGCCTTGCCCCTTGCGCATGCGCAAAATGCCCTCGCAATTCCCGCCTTTTCACGCCAGTACAGGACTGAATGCAGTACCTGCCATACCCTCTATCCGGAGCTTAATGAATATGGTCAGGTATTTCTGAAAAATGGCTATGTGTATGCCAATAAGCATGCCGGCGAAAAGGGTGGTGAGGCGCCGGTCCCTTCAGGAAAACCAGGCCAAGGCCAAACGCAGACCGCAAGCGATGAGCAGGTTGCAGGGCTCATGCTCTCGGGAATACCCAAGTGGATCCCTCTCTCACTCACCTTAAACCAGAGCGCCAACTATAGCGATCCTGCACCGAACGGGGACCACTGGGGTTTTACAACCCGCGACCTGGTTCTTGAGGGAGGCGGCGTGATTAGCGACGTGGTCGGTTTCTACGCGACCTACGATCTTTATAGACATGACTCATCCATAAGCCAGGGGGGCCCTTCCAGCCTGCATGAACTATTTTTGATATGGCGGCGCTTTTTCGGTACTCCGGTCAATATCAAGGTCGGTAAATTCGAACCAAAGCTGAGCCTCTGGAAAAAGAGCGACAAAATCATCGTTACTTCTTTTGCCACTTCCTCTTTTCAAGAGGGGAATTCCCCATTCAGCCTGGAAACGGCCCAGGATGCCGTTGAAGCCAATGCCGTAGTAGCGAACCGTATTTTCATGGCGACAGGGGTGGTGGATCGGCATGGCCTTCCAGGGGTGGATGCGTACGGTCATCTATCCGTCAAGTTCGGTGGTGTGGACTTCCTTGGCAACGAGCCGGAAGTGGACTTTGAAAAAGAAAGCATCTGGGATTATCTTGCAATGACCCTGGCGGTGTACGGTTACAACGGCCGTAATATCGATCCGTTCGGCAGCGGAATAAGTAACAGCTTCTATCGCATTGGCGGTGAATTTGATATCCTTTACAAAAGAGCGCGCGTAAAGTTTAGCTGCGTTTCCGGGGAGGATTCCAACCCTTATTACATATTCCCTGAAACCGCGGGAAATCCCTTGGTTTTTGCCTCAGAGGCCGAATACTATTTCGGTTCTCCGGTGAAGGTTGTCGGCCTGTTCCGCTACGAGTACCAGAATGATGGTACGGCACTTGTCCGGCGCTTTATCCCCGCGCTTGCCTATATACCTCTTGAGAACATCAAAGTAGCGTTTAGCTACATACACGAAGTCCAGCCGCTAGACATCAACCGGCAACTGCTTCTCGACGTATCGCTCAGTTTCTGATGATTAAACCCGGAATAAACCGGTTCGTTTGGAGGAAAATAATGCGAAAAGTTATGCCTGTTATCCTCTTTCTTTGTCTGATCAGCACTGCCGCACATGCTGGCCTGACGATAGTAGGAAAGGGGGACAACATGCGGTTTGACCCCTCGGCATTCCCCCCGGCAATGAAGGCCTCATACGAGATCATGAAAGTCAGATGCATCAAGTGCCATACCCTTGAAAGGACCGTGGTGGCAATTACCACAGGCATTGCCCCCATTTCCGGCCAGCCGTTTGACCGGAAAGCAACCAGGGCATACGGCATCAAAATGCTGCGCAAACCCGACTCGAACATGAACAAGCAGGAAGTCAAAACAGTCGTGGAACTTATGAACTTCCTCCTTGACCAAGCTGCCCGCTGACCGGTTTTTTTGAGAGAAGCGTCGAACGATAATGATTTCCTTTTGGCAACCTACCATTTTTGAAGGATATGGGTTTTCCTATGAGAAAAATGAAAGGAACTATGTTTAATAAGATGAAAATTGTCCATAAACTTGTCGCCCTTTTCATGTGTATGGCGATTATAGTGGCAGTGTCGGGCGGGTACGGCATCTGGAGCATCAACAAGGTCGGGGGCAAGGTCCAGGAAATACTGAAGTCCCGTGCCGCTCAGGAGAAAATGGTTGTTCTGATGAAGGTGGCCCTGCAGGAGAGCCGCGGCAATCTTCTCAAAGCTGCCATGGTACGCAGCGATATGGAAGAGTTCGAGCTTTGCAAGGGAGATTATGAGGTAGGCAGGGACCGAATCTTAAGCGATTGTGATCTCATGCTGCAAGGAAACGCCAAGCTTAAGATTGAGGCGGCGCCCAAAGGGAGCCAGCTTGAGGACAGAATCCTCGCAGTAAAACAGGGTGTGAAGGAGTTCGGAACCGTTGCAGACAAGCTCCTGGCTCGCAAGGAGGAACTCCTGAAAGGACTCAAGGGGGGTGGAGTCAGTCAGGCCGCCTTGATTGCCATGGGCGATGATCAGCTCAACCACCTCGCCCTAGTGGATATCCACGAAGCGAGCGATAAGGTCTTGGTAAAGGTTGACGACCTGCTGGTCACGGTGGGGAGCCTGATGCTCCAGGCAACCCGTGAGGTGTCTGCCATTGAGCAAGGGGTGAAAATCGCTTTCTGCGTGGTGATTATAGCGGCTGTGCTATTGGCGGTGATTCTGGGATTGCTGGCGACTCGGCATTTAACCAAACGGATAAAAATAATTGCCGAAGTTCTGGACAAAGGGGCAGACGGCAATCTGACCGCCAAAGTTTCTGCATATTCCGGGGACGAACTGGGGAAGCTCGGCGCCGATTTCAATATTATGACTGAGAAGCTTGCAGGAATGGTAGGTAAAGTCAATAAGTCAACCGAAGAGTTGTTATCCATATCAAGCAAGCTTTCCGAAACGTCGAAGCAAGTGATCAGCGCCGCACAACGGCAGGCGGATGGGGTTGTGAACACCTCCTCCGCGGTAACCCAAATAAACGCTACCATGAAAGGGGTTGCAAAGAGCGTTGACAGCCTATCCTTGTCCGCCTCGGAAAGTTCCTCGTCGATTCTGGAGATGGCGGCCAGCATCGAAGAAGTAGCCCTGAACGTGGTCACCCTTAGCCATTCGGTGGATGAGGTCAGCTCATCCATAGTTGAAATGGCCACATCCATCAAGCAGATCGACGCAAGTGTCGCCAGTTTTACGGCAACAATTTCCTCTACGGCTTCGGCGGTAATGGAGATGGATAATTCCATCAGGCAGGTGGAAAAGAATGCAATGGACACCGCCGCCATATCGGAGAAAGTGCGTAAGGACGCCGAGACGGGCAAAGAAGCGGTTGTCGCGACTGCAACCGGAATCCGGGAAATAAAGCGTTCATCGGGTATCACCTATGAAGTCATCAATACCCTTTCCGAGCGAGCCGGCGAAATAGGGACGATCCTTTCTGTAATAGATGAGGTGGCGGAACAGACCAACCTCCTTGCGCTCAATGCCGCCATAATCGCAGCCCAAGCCGGAGAGCGCGGCAAGGGGTTTGCGGTTGTGGCCGATGAAATAAAGGAACTGGCGGAGCGCACCAGCAGCTCGACCAGAGAAATAGCTCAGGTCATAAAAGGTTTTCAGGATGAAACGCGCCGGGCGGTTGAAGCCATCAAACTGGCGGAAAAAAGCATAGCCGACGGCGAGCTTTTGTCGCATGAATCCGCAGAAGCCTTAACCAAGATCGTAACGGGAGTGGAAAAGTCTACCGTACAGATGGATAAGATTGCCCGCACCACGATCGAGCAGGCCAAGAGTAGCGAGATGATTCGCAATGCCATGGAACAGGTTATGGAAATGATCGCCCAGATTGCCTTGGCAACCCGTGAGCAGGGGCTGGGAGGAGAACTGATCATGGCAGCGGTGGAAAAGATGAAAGCACTCACTGCCCAGGTAAGCTCTTCAACCAGTGAGCAGAGCAAGGTAGGTAATTTTATAGCTAAATCCACGGAGAATATCACCGGCATGATCCAGCAGATAAAGCGCGCCTGTGATGAACAGGGCCGGGGGAGTGAACAGATCGTCGTTGCGGTGGAGGATATCAAACAGTCCACTGAGATCAATCTCGAAGCAACAAATGTCATGAACTACGCGCTGATGGACCTCTCCAATCAGATTGAGACTATGCAGAAGGAAGTGGGCGCTTTCAAGATTTGACAAAAACACTGCCGCTGATTCAGCACGCAACTCGTGATAAGTGGTATAATTTTTCAGGAGCAAAACTGATATGAGCAGAATCAAGGATAAATTTGCCGAATTACGGAAGAATCGGGAGAAGGCCCTGATTACCTTCATTACCGCCGGGGATCCTGACCTGGATATGACCCGTGAGCTTATACCGGAGATGGAAAAGAGCGGTGCCGATATCATCGAACTCGGGGTCCCTTTCTCCGACCCCATGGCGGATGGGCCTACCATTCAAAGGGCTTCGGAACGGGCCCTGGCAGCGGGGACTACGCTTAAGGCAATCCTGGCCATGGTTAAATCGGTGCGCAAGGTGTCGCAGGTCCCCATTATCCTTATGGGTTATTATAATCCTGTTTATCATTACGGAATCCGCAAGTTCGCAGCTGACGCCGTGGATGCGGGAGTAGACGGAGTTTTGCTGGTGGACCTACCGCCGGAGGAGGCTCTAGAATTCAAAGCGGTGACTTCTGCACAGGGGCTGGAGATCATTTTTTTGCTCACCCCTACTTCCGACGACAAACGGATCGAAAAAGTCGCACGGCTCGCGGGAGGTTTCGTCTACTATGTGTCGGTGACCGGCGTGACCGGAGCCAGAAAGGACGTTGCGGATTCGGTCCTGACAGCTGTTGAACAGATTAAGAAACGGATTGATCTCCCGGTGGCGGTCGGATTCGGTATCGCTGATCCTTTCCAGGCTGCAAAGGTAGCAGGTGTTGCCGATGGTGTCGTGGTGGGTAGCGCTCTGGTAAAATTATTCGAAGAGTTTCACGGTCAGGAGCTGAAAAAAAAGGTGGGATCCTTTATTGCGGAGTTGAAGGCGGGGATTGCCAGCCGCTAGCGGCTGGCGCGCTTAAATAAAAACGAAGGGTGCTGTATCGCCCCATGGGGATATTCTAATGGCCTGGTTCAAAAAAGCAAAGACTCCTTTGGCGCCGAGTGACGGGAAAAAAGTCCGGGTTCCCGAGGGACTCTGGACGAAATGTCAGAATTGTCGGGAAACCCTTTACTCTAAAGATCTGGAAAAGAACCTCAACGTCTGCCCGAAATGCAACCATCATTTCCGGATACCGGCGGAGAAAAGAATTGAGCTGCTCCTTGACGATGGGGTTTTTGTCGAGTTCGATGCGGACCTCGTCGCTGTTGATTTCCTTGAATTCAAGGACTCCAAAAGCTACCAGGAAAGGATCAATGCTGCGCTCGCCAAAGGGGGGTCGAAAGACGCGGTTATCTGTGGCGAGGGAAAGGTCGAAGGAATACCTGTCCAATTAGCGATCTTTGATTTCTCCTTTATGGGGGGGAGCATGGGGAGCGTGGTCGGTGAAAAGATTACCCGCGCCATCGAGCGGAGCATAGATAAAAAGATGCCGCTCATCATCATCTCCGCGTCCGGCGGCGCACGCATGCAGGAGAGCATTCTATCGCTCATGCAGATGGCCAAAACAGCCGCGGCACTGGCCAGGCTCCGCGAGCTGGGATTGCCGTATATCTCCATCCTCACCGATCCGACCACCGGCGGGGTAACCGCCAGTTTCGCCATGCTAGGTGATATCAACATGGCGGAACCGAAGGCCCTGATCGGGTTCGCCGGTCCCAGGGTTATAGAGCAGACCATCCGGCAGAAACTACCGGAGGGGTTTCAGCGCGCCGAATATCTTCTCGATCATGGCATGATCGATTTCATTGTGGAGCGCAAGGATATGCGGCGGAAACTGTCGCAGTTGATATCCATGCTGCATCGCTAAGTAGCGTTGCCATTATGAATGTTGGGTTGAGAGGAGAAGACTCTCAATTTCCCCGTCAGCTATCACGGTATTTTATGGACTTTCCCCCCGTGATTCCCTATAATCCTTCCCCGTTATGACCTACCAGGAGACCCTAGCACATATCTACGGCCTCGGCCGTTTCGGAATGAGGCCGGGCCTGGAGAGAATCAACTCTCTCCTTTCATCCCTCGATAATCCTCAGGAACGCGTAAAGACGATCCACGTGGCAGGAACCAACGGCAAGGGATCAACTGCCGCCTTTCTTTCCACCATCATGGCGGGAGCGGGATACAAGGTCGGCCTCTTCACTTCTCCCCACCTCACCAGATTTACCGAACGGATCCGTCTCAATGGGAAGGAGATAATGGAGGAGGAGGTTGTCCGGCAGGCTGAAAGGGTGATTGCGGCTGCCCCCGCCGACGCAACGTTTTTTGAGTTGGTGACGGCAATGGCCTGGCTTTATTTTGCAGGCGAGGGAGTGGACCTGGCAATCATGGAAGTGGGGATGGGAGGCCGTTTCGACGCGACCAACGCGACTTCCGGAATCATGTCGATAATTACGCCGATAAGCGTGGATCACTCTGAATATCTCGGCAACACATTGGCCAGGATCGCTGTTGAGAAGGCCGGGGTGGTGAAGGCGGGTCGTCCGGTGGTAACTGCGAAACAGAGCGATGAAGTGCTGACGGAGATCATTCGGCAATGCGCAAAGCTTGCCAGCCCCATCTTCAGCTGCGGCAAAGATTTTGACGGTTATTGGGAGGATGACGGGCTCGCATATTATGGGCTTAAGGAGAGATTGTTTGGCCTGAAGCCGGGCATTGCCGGTCGTTATCAGGCGGGCAATGCGGTGTGTGCCCTGGCTGCAGCCGAGCTCCTCGGCGGAATGGGATATCATCTATCGGAAACGGCATTGCGCAGCGGCATAGAGAAAGCAGCTTGGCCGGGAAGGATGGAAATGGTGGGGAAAGCTCCCCGCATCCTTTTGGACGGGGCGCATAATCCCGCCGGTGGAGAGGCGCTGGCCGAGGCGCTGCAGGATATCCCGCGAGAAAGGCTATTCCTGGTGGTGGGAGTAATGGCGGACAAAGATGCCGAAGGGATTTTCATGCCGCTTTTTCCCTTCACGGACCGGGTTTACGCTGTTACGCCCGCGCTTGAGCGCGCCCTTCCGTCGAACCAGCTTGCCGCTTTATGCCGCGCCCGGAAGGTCCCCTGTGAAGATGCCGGAACAGTTGCCGCTGGGCTTGAACGGGCGAAGAATGCCGCGGGGCCCGGTGATCTCATTCTTGTCTGCGGCTCGCTCTTTACGATAGGCGAGGCCAGGTCCATTCTCTACGATAAGCATTTCGAACCGTTCCGTGCCTAAAAGGGAACCGGTGCAGAGAAGATTATTATGAGATTCAAACCAGCTATAGCCATACTGATCTTTTTCCTGTCGGCTTTTATCTTCCCTTTTGCCGTGACCGCGGGAGATGTACTGCAGTCGGGGGGGGTAACCCTTTACGCCGATGCCCTTTCCCATGATCAGGCTAGTGATACTTATCGGGCGACGGGAAATGTAATGATAGTTTGGCAAGAGTCCATTCTTATTGCCGACAGCGCATATCTGCGCGAGACGGACAATGAGGCTTTCGCCGAAGGGAAGGTGCGACTAGTAAAGGGAGGCGATGTCCTCAAATGTGACCGGATCCAAATCAATTTGATCACTCAGGAAGGCGAAATAACCAACGGTGACCTCTTCAGCCGCAAGGCCAATTTTCATTTAAGGGGGCAAAAGATAGTCAAGCTGGGAGAAGATGAATACCGGGTTGATCACGGTACGTTTACCACCTGCGACGGTGACCACCCCAGTTGGAAATTTGTTGTCAAAAATCTGGATGTGCACCTAGAGGGCAATGCTGTCGGCTATAACACCCTCTTTTATATCAAGGACGTACCGTCTTTTTATACCCCATACATCATTTTCCCGGCGCATAGCGAGCGTCAATCCGGGTTTTTGTTTCCAGACATAGGTAATTCCAACATAAAAGGATTCAATGTAAAACTACCCTATTACTGGGCCATTTCTCCCAGTCAGGATGCGACCATCGATCTTGACATGCAGACCAAGCGAGGAGTTGGGTTGGGCTTCGACTATAACTACCGGCTACTAAACGACAGCCTTGGAAAGATCACCGGGTATTTCATCTATGACGAAAACCAGGATAAAGAACGGGGGCACTTGGAAACGCAGCAGCAAGAATGGTTCTCCCCGTCATTCGTCTTCAAGTCGGATCTGGACCTGATCAGTGATCGCACATATCTTCAGGATTATTCCGTGACAAACGGCGTGTATAACGCCCAGATTCTCGATTCATCGATTTCCCTTACCAAAAACTGGCAGAACTATTCACTGGCCGGAGAGTTCAGATACGCAGACGACCTGATTGCTCCGAACAACACTACGACCCTGGAGAAACTCCCCGAAATCAGCTTTACCGCCATCCGCCAGAAAATGCCGGGAATCCCCCTCTATCTTGCCCTTGATTCCACTTTTGCCAATTTCTATCGTGATAGTGACATAAGAGGCCAGCGGATCGACCTGCATCCTTATGCAACGACATATCTAGCCATGCCGGCGGGCCTCGAGTTCTCCGCATGGGGTGGGTACCACGAGAGGATGTATAACGCATACAGCGCCGGCGAAGGCGAATCCGGCAATGGTTCCAGGGAGATCGGAATTGCCGATGGGGGGGCGACCATTGCCACTTCTCTATCAAGGGTCTACGATACGGATTGGGGGTCATTGAAAAAGTTGAAGCATACCATAGTGCCTGAAGTGGGTTACAGTCTAGTCGAGGAGAAAAACCAGGATTCTTTACCCTTTTTTGATTATAATGACAGAGAGCTAGGGCATGGCACGACCACTTGGGCTGTAACTAACTACCTGTCCGGCAGGTTCCAGCAGGGAGACGCCCCTCCAGCTTATCGCGACCTCCTTTACCTAAGGCTCAGCGAGGGTTACCAGTTGAGTGGTTTGGCCCGCGATCCTCTTACCGGCACCCCCCGTGATCTCTTAGCTCTTGTTGATCAAGACAGGAAGCTTACCGACATCCGGGTTGAGGCGAACATCACGCCGACCAAGGAGCTTTCAATCTTTACCGATAACTACTACTACCCTTACTCTTCGCGCTTTGACCAGGTCTCGGGTGGCTTCGACCTGAAAAGCGACAAGGAGAACATGGTAGGCCTTTCCTACTTTTATGCCCGGGACCTGGTGAAGTATATGGAGGGACGACTCGGAATAAATCTTTTAAAACCGTTTGTATTCAACTTTATGGGCCGATACTCCTTTGACGGGCGCAATTTTCTTGAGACTAAGTACTCCCTTGAGTACCGGCAGCAGTGCTGGAGTATAATCTTCTCTTATCAAGATCGGCCGATTTTGAACGACCATTCGTTCATGATCAGTTTCGATCTGGCGGGAATCGGAAAGATAAAAGCACACTAATAGCGCTATCTACTTCATGGAAACAGGGGTGAAAAGATGTCGGAGAAATTCATTCCGCACGCCATTCTGGTCACTGGCGGCGCGGGCTTTATCGGGGCTAACTTCATAAATTATTTCATGCCGGCGAATCCCGGCTGCCGGGTGGTCAACCTCGATTTGCTCACTTATGCCGGCAACCTGAAAAACCTTAAAGACGTGGAGAATAACGACTCTTACCGGTTTGTTCGTGGGGATATCCGAGATGCCGGACTGGTCTTTAGTCTGCTTAATGAGGAAAGAATCGAGGCAGTGCTTCATTTCGCGGCCGAATCCCATGTGGATCGCTCCATAGCCGGTCCGGAAATATTCGTGAACACGAATGTAATGGGGACGCAAGTGCTTCTTGAGGAAAGCCGCAAATACCTGCATGCGCAAAAAGTCCGGGATTTCCGTTTTCTCCAGGTCTCAACTGATGAGGTATACGGCAGCCTCGGTCCGCAAGGCTTATTTACCGAGGAAACGCCAATTTCTCCCAACTCCCCTTATTCAGCCAGCAAGGCGGGGGCCGATATGCTGGTGCGGGCCTACCACGAGACCTACGGGTTTCCCTCACTGATCACACGCTGCTCCAACAATTACGGACCGTATCAATTCCCGGAAAAGCTGATTCCCCTGATCGTTCACAACATCATTGGTCAAAGGCCCCTGCCGGTCTATGGGGATGGCCTGAATGTGCGTGACTGGCTTCATGTAAAAGATCACTCCGCGGCCATTGAGACCGTACTCAAAAACGGGCGGCCGGGTGCGGTCTACAACATCGGCGGCAACAACGAGTGGAAGAATATCGACATCGTCAACCTGATCTGCGATCTCCTCGACGGGAAGCTTGGCCGGTCGCAGGGGATGAATCGCCGCCTGATAACCTTTGTCAAGGACCGTCCCGGTCATGACCGGCGCTATGCCATGGATGCCTCCAGGATCAAGGGGGAGCTTGGTTGGGAACCTTCTTACACCTTCGAGCGGGGCATTGCCGAGACCATCGACTGGTACCTGGCCAATCAGGAATGGGTAGTCTGTGTGACCTCCGGCGCTTACCGGGAGTATTACGAAACGCAATACGGCTTGTAATGATGGAGATACCATGATTCTTGTAATCGGCGCGAACGGAATGCTGGGACATGACCTGATGCAGCTCCTCTCCGGTGACATCCGCGGGGTGGATATCGGGGAAATCGACATAACCTCTCTCGAATCGGTGAAACGTGTGCTTCTGACACTGAAACCGGCGGTTGTCATCAACGCCGCTGCCTATACCGACGTGGATGGTTGCGAAACCAACCGGGACCTTGCCATGCTGGTAAACGGGGAAGGGGTGGGGAACCTTGCACGCGTAGCCGGCGATATCGGCGCCAAGCTGGTGCAGATCAGCACTGACTATGTCTTTGACGGCGGCAAGGGGAGTCCTTATCTGGAGGACGATCCCGTTAATCCACTGAGCGTTTACGGAGCATCTAAACTTGCCGGCGAACTCAATGCCCGCCTGGATCCGGACTTCCTGATCGTGCGTACCCAGTGGCTGTATGGCGTGCACGGCAAAAATTTCGTTGAGACCATGCTGCGACTGGCGGGGGAAAGAACGGAAATTACCGTGGTGGATGATCAGATAGGTTCCCCGACCTGGACTGTAGACTTGGGCCTGGCCATCAGGGCGCTTCTGGAGAAGGGGTGCAGCGGCATCTACCATGCCGCCAATGCCGGTTATTGTTCATGGAACGAGTTTGCACGGACCATTTTTTCCGGGGTCGGAGTGCATATAACCGTGAAGCCGATGACGACACGGGAACTGAACAGGCCGGCAGCGCGCCCCCTCTATTCTACACTCGATTGTGGCAGGCTCATCCGTGATGCCGGCTTTTGCCCCGAACCATGGCAGGATGCGCTCAGTAAGTATCTGCGGCTCAGGGGGAAGGGATGAAGAAGGATAACCCTACACAAGGAGATCGTGAGATGGAACAGGGTGAACGGCCGTGGGGAACCTACACGGTTTTGGAGGAGAACAGGAATTACAAGATAAAAAGGATCGAGGTGAACCCCGGTCACCGGCTGTCATTGCAGATGCATCACCACCGGAGCGAGCACTGGATCGTGGTTTCGGGGACCGCCAAGGTTACCTGCGGGGCAAAGGAGTCGATCATCAACGTCAACGAATCGACCTTTATTCCGATCGGCTTCAATCATCGTCTGGAAAACCCCGGTGTCATTCCGCTGATCATCATCGAGGTCCAGAGTGGCGAATATCTGGGGGAAGACGATATCGTCCGGTTTGAGGATGATTACCAGCGCAGCGGGACTGATGCAACAGCGCTGAAATAGTTTTCAGGTTACTGCACGTCAACAGTGTTCCTTGCTGATCAAGACTGTTTGTGTTGACACAATCAGTTTTCTGAGCTTTTCCAGTGACTTGGCCTCAATCTGCCGAATCCTTTCCCGAGTGACGCCGAAACTGCGTCCGATTGTTTCCAGGGTCTGCGGCTCTTTGTCATTAAGACCGAAACGCAATGTCAGGATCTTTTTTTCGCTCGCGGACAGGGTATCAAACCACGAAGTAATCAACTCGTATTGGTTCAGATTCTCGGAGAGATCTTCCGGAGATACCGTTGAAGTATCCTCGATGGTATCGCTTAAAAAGTAATCACTGTTTTCGCCCATCGGCTGATCTATGGAGTAGGTCTTTTTCAAAAGCACCATGAGCCGGCGCACATAGGGCATATTTACCTCCATCTCCAGTGATACTTCTTTTACCGAAGGCTCCCGGTTCATTTTACGGACAAGACTCCTGTTTGCCCTCAGCATTTTGTTGATATCATCGGTGACATGCACCGGCAGCCTGATGGTGCGTGATTGATTGACGATGGCCCGTTCAATGGATTGGCGTATCCACCACGTCCCGTATGTGGAAAAACGGCACTCCTTTGAAAGGTTGAACCGCCCCACGGCCTTGATCAATCCCATATTCCCCTCTTCGATGAGGTCCAGAAAAGGGAGACCGCGGTTCATATAGTGTTTGGCTATTTTGACCACCAGACGCAGATTAGATTCTATCATCCTATCCCGTGCCGCTTTGTCACCCATGGCAATGCGCCGGGCCAATTCCTTTTCTTCATCCGCCGTTAGGAGCTTCGTCTTCTGAACTTCGCGCAGGTAAAGTTTGATGGCGTCATCGAAATGCTCAACTTCAGGGATCTTTATCCCGTCATCGTCGGCGTCTTCCAGTGAGTCCGTCGCGTCAGGATTCGCTTCCTCAAAAACAGTAATCTGCGCCTGTTCTTCGTCCACCGCCAAATCGTGCAGATCGTCTGAATCCATCATTTTTCACGCGCAGGTTACTCCAGCCATGGTTGCAGATTTGACTGGATGGGGAATGCGTCCGGTCTCAAACGCATATCTGTACCCGCCCTCTCTGTATAGTATACTCAGTTATTGTAATTCGTTTCGACCTTGCCTTTTTCGGTTGATACCACAATGAACCTCTTGCGCGGAGCGCAACCCTGCGAGATATGTGTTCCGGCGAATTTCCCGCCGGACACCGCTAATCTAACAATATCGCCAGTCTGAAAACCAAATGCAGCCCCACCTCTCTTGGCCGTCTGCCTCGGGAATCTGAACCTCCCCATGAATAAAGGCAGGGGATTCTATGAGAGAATCCATCGGGACTTCCCGGTTCTCGCTTTTCCGCTACAGCATTCGGGCTATGACCGATGGCGACTTCTCTTTTACGGACTAACCGTTCTGACGGTTTAACCGCGGGGAACACTCTTTGCAGGATACGGCACCATCCTGACCGTTGCTGCACGGGTTTACGAGCCGCCCAGATCTCTTAGATCCGGGATGGATGATGCCGGTTGTCTTGCACACAATACGAAAGAAAGGCAGGGTAATGTTCCTCTGCACTATCCCGCTTTTGTCTCGCAGGACATGCCACCTTTGCCCTAGTGGCTTCATGGTGCAGGTCCCGGTGATGTTGTCGTACTGTGAGATTCTCAGGTCCCGGGTCTTTAGATCGACAAGTTCGCCGCCGGCGCTTTCAGCCTTGCAAAGAAGAAGTTTAGAAACATACCTGATCCCCTGACTTTGACGATACTGCCGAAGTCCTTCTGAAACGACTTATATGAAAGCATCTCGCATTTAATGATGGCCCTGTGGGAAGGAATCGCATTGGCAAACTGGCCGTGAATGTGGTTGCGTCCCGTGGCCAGGCGGCTTTCCGCATCTGCGAGATCTTCCCTTAGTTTCTTAACGGGCAATTGAATTCAGTCCCTTCCAGGAGGATTTGAATTAATTTGATCCTGCAGACAGGTTTATAAATTGTAACAACACTCTTTAAAAATTCTAACAGATATTCCAGGAAATTCTATTCTCAATGAAAATAAATCCGAATATAGTGGGAGGGGGTCCATTAAGTGGATACAAGACGGAATTTGAGCAGAATCATGCCGTGAGGGACTAACTAATTATTTCAGGTTCATTCACCAAATAAAAATTCCCGTCTTGCCTGGTGAATTAAAATCGGCTATGGTGAAGATATGCTGCTACTCAGCCATGTGAGGAGGTTTGACCAATGTACGTCGTCATTCTTGCCGGAGGTTCCGGCACCAGATTCTGGCCCCTGTCCCGCCGGAAAACCCCTAAACAGCTGATTTCGGTCATTAGCGGAAAATCCATGCTGCAGCGGACCGTGGAACGGGTCATTCCGCTCAAGCCGAAACGTGTCATGGTGGTCACCAATACACTGCAGGCGGAAGAAACCGCCCGGCAGCTGAAAGAGTACCATCGGCGCGTCAGAATCGACATCATCGAGGAGCCGGTAGGGCGCAATACCGCGCCAGCCATAGGTCTCGCCGCATCCATTATTGCCCGTTATGACCCGGATGGGGTAATGGTGGCACTCCCCGCCGACCACTACATCGTTGGAGAGGAGGAATTTCATGCCACCGTATTGAGGGGGCGAGAAGCGGCGCTGAACGGTTACCTGGTCACACTTGGGATCGAGCCGACCCGGCCGGAAACCGGTTATGGCTATATTGAGGCGGATATGGAGTTGCGCGGCTCCGCCGGCCCATTTCCGGTAAAACGGTTCGTTGAGAAGCCGTCTTTAGAGAAGGCCTTCAAGTACATTGAATCCGGTAATTTCTTCTGGAACAGCGGCATATTCATTTGGAAGGTTGATGTCATTCTAGATAGTATCCTGGCGTTTATGCCGGAGATGGCTGCCTCTCTTGCAGGACTGGTTTTTAACGAGGATATCTGGGAACTGGAAGATTTCAGTCCGCAGATTGAAGCAATTTATCGGGAGATCAGGGGGGAGTCGATCGATTACGGGGTCATGGAAAAGGCGGACAATGTTGTAGTCATTCCCGCGAAGTTCGGCTGGAGTGATGTCGGGAGCTGGAGCGCTCTCCCGGAAGTGGTTGGTACGGACTCCGGAGGCAATGTCATTATCAGGGCAAAACATGAGATCAGCATCGATTCAAAAGACTGCCTCGTCTGCGGCAACGACAAGATCGTTGCTTTAATCGGGGTTAAGGAAACAATCGTGGTCATTACCGATGATGCCCTGCTGATCTGTGCAAAAGAGCGGGCCCAGGATGTGAAGCGAGTAGTGGAAGAACTAGAGAAGAGGGGGCTCACGGAATATCTCTAATGTTGGGAAGGGATATAACACGTCCGTTAAATCAGTATGGACAGGAGCTCTCCGGAAATGTAAAATAATTTAAATGAAAGGGCCAAATTTGAGCGGCCCTTATTTTTAGGACGCAAAATGTACGGCTGGACCGGAAAAATTCTGAAGGTTGACCTGACGGTCGGCCGGGTGTGGCGCGAAGATATTCCGCGGGAGCTGCTTCACGCCTATCTTGGCGGGCGTGGACTGGGTGTGCGGCTTTTGCGCGATCGGTTTCGCCTCGACCCTTTTGATCCGGCGATGCCGCTAATCTTCGCCGCAGGCCCCTTGTGCGGCACTGCTGCGCCTGCCACGGCCCGTATGGGAGTGGTGACGCGCTCGCCTTTAACCGGCGCTGTCTGCGCCACTTCCGTCGGCGGCCAATTCGCTTGGCGGCTAAAAGCTGCGGGAATCGATGCCCTTTATATAGTCGGGGAGAGTAAATTCCCCGTGGTGCTGGCAATCAGTGGGGAGAGCGCCGAGCTCCTTCCCGCCGATTATCTGTGGGGGAAGAACATCTCCGAGACTATGAGGCTCCTTGCTGACAGAGGGAGCGTTGCGGCCATCGGACCGGCCGGGGAAAACGGAGTCCTCTACGCCGGGATCATGATGGGAGAGGGGAATGTTTCGGGACGTGGCGGGCCGGGAGCGGTTATGGGGAAAAAGGGGCTCAAGGCGGTGGTGGTGAATGGTAGCGGGTCCACCATGGTTTTTGACCAGGGCCGCTTTGACCGCGCCCATGAGGATGTACTGAGGCTCTTTCGAGCCTCGCCAATCATATTCGGCGCACTGGGGATCGCCGAATATGGCACTCCGGCGCTCGTAGACCTGATGCGGCAGCGGCGCATGACGCCCACTGATAATTTCAGCAAGACCGTATTCGAAGGTTCCGCCGCTTATTCGGGGCCAGCAATCCGGCGTGCGTGCCGGCCCGTGAATGCCGGCTGCTATGGCTGTCCTATCCAGTGCCTAAAAAGAACCCCAGCCGGTGAAAGCCTTCCCGAGTATGAGGCGCTCTCTCATTTCGGCGCGCTGAACGGAATCGATAGTTTATCTGCGATCATAAGGGCCAACACCATCTGCAATGAACTGGGGCTCGACGCTATCTCCGCGGCGGCGACCATTGCCGTCTGGGGGGAGAAGCGGGGGCGTTTCGCCGATGCGGACGAGATGCCGGCTCTTTTGACCGCTATTGCCTTGCGTCGGGGTGAGGGTGAGCTCCTTTCGCTCGGGTCGCGCCGTATTGCGGAAGCGCTTGGTGATCCCGGCCTCTCCATGAGCGTCAAATCGCTGGAACTCCCCCCTTATGATCCCCGTGGGGCATATGGCTTGGCTCTTGCCTACTGCACTAGCAACCATGGCGGTTGTCACCTGGCCGCCTACCCCTTGTCCCATGAAATCCTGAGAAAGCCGGTGGCGACTGATCGTTTCTCCTTTTCCGGCAAGGCGCGCATCATCAAGATCGCCGAAGACACCAATGCGGCGGCTGATTCACTGGTTGCCTGCCGGTTCTCCTTTCTGGGAGCATCCCTGGAGGAGTATGCCGAGCTTTTGTCCGCTGCCACAGGCCTGGAAAACTCGCCGGCGTCGTTGAATCAAACCGGTGAGCGGATCTTTCTTATCGAGCGTTATTATAACTGCGCAAACGGCTTTACTGCGGACGACGACCAGCTGCCGGGACGCTTCCATACCGAGCCGGGATCGAGCGGCGAAGGGATCGTCATCCCTCCCATTGACAGGAAGCGCTTCATGGAGGAGCTGCAAAAATATTACCGGATGCGCGGCCTCACCCCGGAGGGGAGATTCGCCGATCTGGATTTCCTTGAACGACAGCCGTAAGCGTGCCGGGGGATCTCAAAATTTCCTAATGAGAGGAAAGATGCCATGCAAAACGTTGAACCAAGACAATCTACACGGGTAAACAAACTGTTTCTGACCGCCTATGTCAACCGTGACGACAAAGAGCAGAAATTCCCAGTATCAGTGGGTCGCACCCTGGATGTCTCGATGACCGGCGTTGGCATGGAGGTCTTTCAGGAGGTTCGACCCGGTTCCTTGATGGACCTGGAATTCGCCATGCAGGGTTCCCTGGTGACGGTCCAGGGCAGGGTTGTCCATGTCCGCCGGGCAGATGAAGGGAGTTATATCATCGGGGTGGAATTCGATGAGCCGCAAAAAGAGCTGGAGATCCTTAAGACCAACTGAAACGATGTACGACCAGATTGCCAAATACATAGCCAAAATGTCCGCCGACCGTTCAGCCTTGCCTGGCGGGATCGGCTTTGCCGCCCGGGACGACGCCCTTTTAACCTATGGCGACCCAACGCTTTCGCGCCTTGCGGGTGACATTGTCTCTTTCGGCAACTGCCTGGGAGTTGTGGTGGCCAGACCGACCCTTCCCTTTGCCGATTTCCTGGTGCGGCGCGCTGGGCCGGAAGAAACCCGCATCATCCCCCGCGATACCGAGACCCGCACCTTTCTCCATGACATTCCATTCCTGCGTCGAATGGAACCAGGAAATGACTCTGCTCTTCCGATTTGCAGGATGTTGGCCAACCGAAAGGGGATCGTCGTTGAGGGGGTGGGCATTGTCGCTCTGGGCGCAATGACCATTGAACAGGCCTACATCAGTTATTCCTCTATTTTCCATGCCACCTTCGTCAAATACCTGCAGGACCTCCTTTACGAGGGTTTTCGTCTCCCCGGCGAGGCCGAGGCGTTCATGGAATTCCGCGAGAAGTGGCTAAGGCCCCTTACCGCGGACGGATTGAAATTCAGGTCCGGGCCGCTCCTCGATCAGACGGAGATCCTCGCAGAAATCACCGCGGTTGGGCGTTACACGGTAGAACGCGGTCTGGTGGATTCCTTTTTCGGGAACATTTCGCTTTACGCAGGGAATACTATCTATATTTCCCAGACCGCGGCAAGCCTTGATGAGCTTGCCGGATGCATCGATCCGGTAGCGCTAGACAACTCCTCAACCAGTGGCATTACCGCATCCAGCGAACTTCTCGCCCACCTTTGCATTTACGAAGCGAGTGACGCCCGGGTGATCCTCCATGGCCATCCCAGATTCAGCGTAGTGATGAGCATGCTCTGCGAAGAGGCAAAGTGTTCAGTCAGCGACTGCTGGAAGGATTGTCCGCGGGTGCGGTTTTTGGGAGACACGCCGGTGGTGGCGGGGGAAATCGGCGCCGGCGGCCTGGCGAAGCGCGTCCCACCGGTAATCGCCGGGCCGGGTAAAGCACTTGTCTATGGCCACGGGCTCTTTACCATCGGCAGACGGGATTTTGAAGAGGCGTTCCGAACAATGGTGGATGTGGAAAACTGGTGCCGCGACGAGTACTTCCGCCGGTTGCGGAGCCGGCATGGTAATCTCATGGCAAAAGAGATCTGATTTGTTTTATGAACCAATTAATTTAGTTAGCATTTTAATGAGGCAATAATTATCGACTTTTTGGACAAGGAAGTGCTAATCATTAAAATACGGAAGGCTATCAAGTCACATCTATTTGAGGCCCTGAAAAGCAAGAACATCTATTTATGAAAATCCCTTTGTTTATTTTCGGCTGCACCGGTATTGTCACTCTTCGCTTAGGTCGCGGAATTTTTCCTGGGAGATTAAGGATAAATATGGTAAGTACGGATTTATCTCTTTTAATATGTCAGTTTGTCTTTATGCGACCTGCGTACACTTCTTCTCGCCAACATTGCGCTTAAGGCCGGCATTATGGTTGCGGCGGGGCTTTAAGCGAAACAAAATAACATCGAACCTTGATTAGGAGTGACCTTGGATATGCACAAAATTCTGGTTACCGGAGCGGCCGGATTTATCGGTTTTCATCTAGCGAAGAAGCTGATCGGGAATGGTGACATGGTCATTGGCCTGGACAACGTCAATGACTACTATGACGTTACTCTGAAACAGGCGCGTCTGCGCCGGCTTGAGGGTCATGATAACTTTCGTTTCATCAAAGGAGATATCAGTGACCGGCAAGTGATGGAAAAGTTGTTTGCCGAAGAAAAATTTGATTGTGTGGTAAACCTTGCTGCCCAGGCCGGGGTTAGATATTCGCTGAAAAATCCTTATGCCTATATCGACAGCAATATCATGGGATTCATGAACGTCCTCGAGGGATGCAGGCATTCAACGGTCAGGCACCTCGTTTACGCCTCGTCCAGTTCGGTGTATGGCGCCAATACGCAAATGCCATTTTCCGTACACCAGAACGTCGACCATCCCGTTTCCCTCTATGCAGCCACGAAAAAGGCCAACGAACTTATGGCCCACACCTATGCGAGCCTCTACGGTCTGCCGGTAACCGGTCTTCGTTTTTTTACCGTTTATGGCCCATGGGGGCGTCCGGACATGGCGCTCTTTCTCTTTACCAGGGCGATCCTTGCCGGGGAACCGATCGACGTCTTTAATTACGGGAACATGCGGCGGGATTTCACCTATATCGACGACATTGTCGAGGGGGTGGTACGGGTGATGGCCGCCATTCCGGCCGGCGATAGCAGCTGGAGAGGGGATGCTCCCGATCCGGGCACAAGCTATTCCCCTTACCGGCTATATAATATCGGCAACAACAATCCGGTGGCGTTACTGGGATTTATCGAAATACTTGAAAAATGCCTTGGAAAAACGGCGAAAAAGAACCTGCTTCCCATCCAGGCTGGGGATGTGCCGGCCACCTATGCGGATGTGGATGATCTGGCACGCGATGTAGGATTCAGGCCGGCAACACCGATAGAAGAAGGGATCAGCAAATTTGTCGATTGGTATCGGGATTATTACGGTAATTTCTGAAGTAATGCTGAAGGAGTGTAAAAAAAACTTTGAAAGCTTTGTACCTTGGACTTTTTGTTAGTTACAATGCAACAATGCGAGAACAATAACCCCGAACCTCGCATCAGCTTCACAGCTTTTTCCCCCAATGGCCAGAGCACCATCCCCGGTGATATCTATCTGTCTGATATTATTGACGGCCACCACCTCCTAACGATAAATACAGGCGCTACAGTCAATATGCATTTTACCTCCAACCAGATGGCATATTAAAATTATTATAAAAAAGAAAGAGGATAGTAAAAGGAGAAGAATTATGCTATAGATCTAATCTAAGCGCGTAATGCGTTGCTTGGCACTGGGTAAAGAAATTTTTGGCATGGCAAAATATATCAAGGTTATAGGGAGAGAGAGATGATTAAAAATCCTGTGATGTTTGCAAGCAGCGTGAAGAAATTCTGTTCTGCCGGGTTACTGGGCGCTCTTTTGATGGTGAGCGGATGTGGGGTTGGTAATTTTACTCCAGCACCAGCGGTAACATCGACTACGACCCAGCTTAACTCGACTAATGCGACACTAAACGCTGATGGTTCCTTGACAACGACAGCAGATGTCAACGCCGTGGACTCAAAAAATGTAGTCGTTATGACCATTCCCAATAATACTAATATATACGGGTATATAAACGGTGCCGCAGCGAATTTTCCCTCCTTACCCATCAATATTAATGTTTCCACCCCGACAAGCGGCGTACAAGGTATGCCGAACCCGGTAACAGCCGGCTATACCATCAGTTCAACGGCCGGAGCCGTTGAAATCACCATCGGTTCCATGGATACCATTATCTTTACCAACAACCAGGTTATAATAAACATCCCTATAGCAACCCCAGCAAATCTCACAACAAACCATATCGTTAATAAAAACAAAAATGATGGCAATGGGTGGATCGACCTGGGCCCCGAAGGCCTTACGGGAGATGTGGTAACTATTACAACATCTAATCTCTGTTGGTTTGGGGTTGATAATGTATATACTAACGCCTCAGGCAGCCCCGGTGGCAACGTAGGCATAGGCCAAGGTTTCTAAGAAAAAATGCCATAATCCACAAGCGGCAAGAGGAAGCCTGACACTTCCTTTTGCCGCTTGTGGCATTAAAGCCTTCCCATCTCTGTTCAAGATTCACCGTCACGAGAATACCAACATATGAAAAATGCTATTTATTTGTATGCCGGATATTTTCGTCGGCTGCTTACTGTTATTTTATGTCTGGTCTCACTTTCCCTGTATTACTCTTCCGACTCTCGGGCCGGAGAGTTTCACAACGACCTTTCCCTGCAAGGCTTCACCGGCCTTTTCAATACTCCCAATGCTGAAGTAACCGATGAGGGGAAATTTTACGCCCTCTATTCCAACCAGAGAGAGAGCCAATTTCTTATCCGTGATGCCCGTGAAGATAATTATCTCTTTTCGGTAGGACTTTTTTCTTTCCTGGAACTGGGGGGCCGTCTCACCGATGCTCCGAATATAACTCCGGGCGTTGACCTGACGCACCTCACTGCGAACTTCAAGGTCAAAGTGCCGTTTATTCCCAAGGGTTATTATCTACCAGACCTCGCTTTCGGCATGCAGGACGTGGCAGGTGGATCAACAGTAAAATTACAGACTAAGTATGCAGTTGCTACAGAAGAATTGTGGCGATTCAGGTTCAGTGTCGGTTATGGCACAGGTCCCGACCGGATGAAAGGGGCATTCGGCGGAGCTGAGATCAAGGCTTTTGACTGGCTATACCTTATCGGTGAGAACGACACAAGGGAAACCAATGTCGGCGCCAGGCTTGTCACGCCTGTGTTCTTCGGCATTCCGGTGAACCTGCAGGTTACTGCAAAAACCTCACTCAGCTACAAACCGGGAAATTTTGAGTTTGGTTTTGGCCTTCAGTTCCCTCTCGGGCTTGATCATAACAACAACACACCTGTCCCTGAAAGAAAAGGTCATGAGGAACCCTCTCCGGCCGTTTTCGAGCCTGCGCATGTGCCGATTCCAGATCAAACAGCCCGCCAATCGGATAATGGTGCTCCAAAGCACTCTGACGTTGGAATGATCGAGGAACGGAATCCGGGTGGTGAGGCGCGTGCCGGGCTGTCAAAGTTGTTGGAAAAGCTGGTTAAGGAAGGTTTTCAGAATGTCAGGGTCGGAACAAAAGATAATCAATTGCTTGTTGTGGAATATGAAAACAGCCGGTACATGCATAACGAACTGGATGGGGTCGGGGTTGTCGCCGGCATAGTGGTTGACACCATATCAACTGGCTATGAAAAGCTCTGCCTGATCATGAAGAAACAAGGTATACGGATCCTCAGTATCAGCGCACCGCTAAAATATTTTGATTTGTTTCTGCATGATGCAAGCATGCTGGATGAATTCAATGACTCACTGTGGATAACCACCGATATTCAGAATGATGAAGATGTTGAGTATATTGATGGTTACAGCCATCCTTCCTGGCTGAGATCTTCATTGATCCTTTATCCGGGGCTTACAACCTTTGTTGGTACGGAAGTTGGGGTTTTCGATTACCTGCTCTCCCTCAAGCTGGATTATTATCTTAACATCTGGAAGGGTGCCGTGGTGAACGCGCGCTGGGACATTCCTTTTTCATGGAGCAAGAATTTTGATGACGGCGGAGCCTTCCGTGACTATAGGAACAGTAGCAGGATTGAACGGGCCATGCTTTTTCAGGCAATCAAGATTGCGCCTGATTTAATGCTCAATCTTGGTGGCGGGATGGTCCTGCATGACGCATATGGAACGCTCAATGAAGCCATGTGGACCCCCGGCAATGGGGCTCACCAGTTCATGCTCAAGCAAGCCTATGTTTCGAGCAAGGACAGTCAACACCAAATTCAAAGAAATGAAGTTTACTTAGGCTCGTATCGGTTCTATTTCAATCCGCTCGATCTCTATCTAACCGGCACCGGTGGTAAATTCTTCGATAATGACAAAGGTTTCAATATTGAGTTGAAAAGGTTTTTTGGCGACACAGCTTTTTCCGTGTACTACACGAACTCCCGGACAACCGCCCATGAGAATGATCAGGTCGGCGGGGTACAGGTTGCATTTCCTCTCACACCAAGGCAGGAGATGAAACCTTATCCGTTGCAGTTGAAAGGATATGATGAATGGAGTTATGCCCAGGAGGTAAAAATAGTTTCGCCGGGGAGTGTGAATTCCGTTAATACATCTGTAGGCGTTAATCCGCAGCCTGCGTACAATCTGGAGCACATCTTCTACAACCGGGATCGTCTGACTGAAATGTATATCAGAAAACACCTTCTAAGGCTCAGAGACGCTTATATAACATATCGAAATAACGCAGGATTGTGGTCGCGGCTTGCGGATTTCGGACAATAAAGTCTGTAAGCAAAGATATCGACATGGATATTTAAGTAAGTATATAATTATGGTCATCGGCTTTATCTCAACGGCAGTTGTTGTAACATTGTGTATCTGGTTTTATGACAGATTGCTCGCCATTTATATAAGCAATTTGTTATTTACCAATTCAACATGGCGTAGATATACCGCTGATATTCCGGATACTTTATTATTGACGGTTTGTGTTACCACGGTATTTGCTTATATTATTTATCGGATCAGAAGCAAGAAAAAACTATTCAATATACATACGGAATTCTTCCATCTCATCATGTACGCTGTTCCGGCCTCATTTGCGGCCAAGTCTTTTCTCAAGTTCATATTCGGCAGAACCAATACCCGCGAATGGTTGCTTCAGCCTGAATTGTACGGGTTCCACTGGTTTCAGGGGGTGGGGCTTAAGGCAGGATTTCCTTCCGGGCACATGGCGGTCTTCACCGCTCTGGCAACTTCATTGTGGCGATTCTATCCGCGCTATCGGATCGTTTATTCGATATTTTTGCTGACCCTGGCGGTTGCCTTGATTGCAACAAATTATCATTTCCTGAGTGATGTCATAGCCGGCGCCTATCTTGGCGTGGTTGTAGAGGTACGCGCATTTAAACTGCTAGGGTGCCAACGTATCAAAGGCCTGCATGGATGACATTGTCTCGACCCGGTTGCGGCCGTTCTGCTTAGCCCGGTAGAGGGCTTCATCCGCTTGCCTTATCAATGATTCCATGTCATCAACCGAAGGCGAAGGGAAAAGCGCGACTCCAAGGCTGACCGTGATGGTGAGATCTGCCATTGGCGGCGCAAAGGATATCGACTGCACCTCTTCCCGCAGACGTCTGGCGACCTCCTCTCCACCAGCCAAAGAGGTGCTGGGTAGGACCAGCACAAACTCTTCTCCGCCATAGCGTGCGGCGATGTCGTAGCAGCGCAGGTTCTCCTGGGTTACTTTGGCGATAGCCGATAACACCTTGTCGCCGTTCTGATGGCCATAGGTGTCGTTGATCTTTTTGAAATGATCGATGTCCAGGATTACCAGGGAAAGGCAATCGCCGGTTCGTTCCGCCCGGAGCAGTTCGCTGTTGAGGGCTTTCGTCAGGTAGCGTCGGTTATAGAGATTGGTCAGAGGGTCGGTATTGGAGAGCTCCTTTAGGAGTTCATTGGACTTTTTCAGTTCATCCTGCAAGGCCTTGATCTTCAACTGCACCTTGACCCGCGCCACCAGTTCGCCAGCATCGAACGGCTTGGTCACATAGTCGCAGGCCCCCTGTTCCAATCCCTTTATCTTCAGTTCACGATCTTCTCTGCCAGTCAGCATGATGATAGGGATATCCCGCAGGTCCTGCCGGGAATTCACCAAGCTCAAAAACTTGAACCCGTCCATGCGCGGCATTTCCAGGTCGCAGATGATCACATCCGCCTTTGCGGCAATGAGGGACTTGATCCCCTCGATACCGTCCCGGGCCTGGCGGTACTGGTCAAAGAGACAAGCTTCTCTGAGGGTGCGGATTATCAGGTCGCGGACAGTATCGGAATCGTCTATTATCAAAACGCTGCTGGACATTTGTCAAACCCCGCGCTGTGCCTCAACCAAAAGATAGGTACCGTTGCTTCTCGCAATAATCGAATGCGCGTTTAACCCGGGTAAGGAGAGTGAGCTCTTTTACCGGCTTGGAGATAAAATCGAAAAAGCCTTTCTCGAAGGCTTCCGCTTCCACGTCGGCGTTGGTGGTTCCGGAGATGAGAATTACGGGAATATGTTTGGACTCGGGCGCATGCAGAAGGGCATCCAGAAATCCATAACCGTCAAGTTTCGGCATCTCCTTGTCGGTCAGTATCACATGTGGCTTTTTGCTGATCACTTCTTTATAACCCTGCAGCCCGTCCATTGCCGTATATACCTTATATTCTCCGGAAAGGAGATGGGCAAGCATGGTCAGAATCAGCTTGTCGTCCTCAATGACCAGGACCGTTTTTTGTGTAGGATCGACAACATCCATTCCAAAATAATGCTTGGAGACAGCCATGTTTATTTCCTTGCGCGAAGCGATATATGGAATGATCGTCAGATTGTTGTTCATGGCAATGTTGTCGACAATCCTGGTTATGGTCGGGTCGGCCATTGCCAGCGCGAGCCGGGTGCCATCCAGCTTCAACGGGAAAATTTGATTTTCCAGGGCAACTTCTCCGGTGATGATGTTGAGCAGTTGCGGGGGAAAGGAAAATTTTGCAAAATTGAAAACCGTTCTGCATTTGTATTGGATCGCAAGCGTGCCGGCCAATTCTTCGGAGGTTATCAACTCCATCTCTTCCAGGACAGCACCTAATCTTCTGTTGGTTCTTTGCGCAATCGCCAGTACCCTTTCAACGGTTTTTTGAGATAAGATGTTTTGTTCGACAAAAATTTCACCAATCCTTTTTCTCTGATCCATCACTTACCTCCGCAAGGTTCTCCACTTATAGCAAAGCTTCGCTGCAGGGGAATGCGGGAAGTCGGAAAAGTTTGGGCACTTTCGAGAAGTTTGATTGTCTTGAAAGAGACTTCCCTGGCAAGTTTCCCGGTTATATCCAAATGAGCAAAAGAGCCCGACAGCCGCTACCTCTTGAAGAACACACCGCTCCCTTCAAAACCGGCCTTGTCCCATTGCCGGAATCCGGAGATTTCATATCGCGCCGTCTTCCGGACTGATTCCGATTGCCTTTTGAAGAGTTTCATTTTGCACATCCTTGCCTGTCTCATGTCAAGGGGGGGATAAAAGCCTCTCCTGGCAAATCCCTCCGGCAATCACAAAAGCTCCATTTGCATGGGACAGTGGTCCTTCCGCTAAACCTCAGGTGTGGCTGACAATTTCCCCGGCAGCCCTGCTTTAGTGGGGTAATTGGCTTGATCACCCGAAGATATTGTGGAAATGCTCGCCTCTTTGCAAATAAAGCTAAGGGACGGAAGGTATTATGTAAATATTGAAATCTTTGATTTTATATCATAATGTCTTTTAAAGTGAAAGCGAAACGAGAAATAATATTTTGTGGATTCTTTCGCAATGAAATAGTAATGTCATCCAAGGCAATCTTTACAGTGCCGCACCGGAAAATCACACCGTAAGGGATGTGGACCCTCAACATGGACGAGATATTAAAGACCTGCATGGGGCTCAGGGATATGGAGAAAATTCTCAAGGTCTGTAACTGAATGGTAAACTACCCTGCAAAGCTGCATAACTACCGCAATTTGGCGGCCAGGGTCGATGCGCTGTGCTGCCGAATCGCACGGGAATACATGGATTGCCTGGCCTGCAGGGAGGGTTGCGATGACTGCTGCCGACATATCTCCATCTTTCCGGTGGAAGCGGCAGCCCTGTCCATGGGGCTTCGCGAGCTTCCCAAAGATGAGGGCGCGCGCATCCGGGAGCTGGCTCGCGCAGCTTCCGCTAACGCATGCCCCCTTCTCGAAAATGGGCGCTGTCTTCTCTATGCTGCCCGACCAATAATCTGCCGCACTCATGGCTTTCCTCTCCTCGCCGATCGGGAAGAGGCGAAAGCGATCGATTTCTGCCCGAAAAATTTCATCGGGACCAGCTCTTTTCCTGCTGCTGCCGTCATTGACCTCGATCGCCTCAATACCACCCTGGCGGCGATCAATGCCGTTTTCACTGCTTCTTCCTGCTTTTCGCCCCGGTCCAGTCAGGAGCGCCTTACTATTGCAGAGGCGTTGCTGCTGGATGTGATATTTTAAAACAGTTCTTTTCCCCGGTAAAAAAAATAATTTTTGACTTTCAATATATTTCTGTTTAAATCTATGATTATTCACCGTCTTATCCTTTTGCATGAGAAACGTTTGTTTCGCAATGAAAGGAGATCCCATGCTGAAAGAATTCAAGGAATTCATAATGCGCGGCAATGTCATGGACATGGCCGTCGGCATCATCATCGGTGCGGCTTTTGGGAAAATAGTCACATCCTTCGTAAGTGACATCCTGATGCCCCCGATTGGCCGGCTGTTCGGCAATATGGATTTCAGCAACCTGTTCATCAATCTTTCCGGCCGGGAATACGCCACCTTGGCCGAGGCGAAGAAGGCCGGGGCCGCAACAATCAACTATGGCATGTTTCTGAATACCCTGATCGATTTCCTCATCATCGCATTTGTCATATTTCTGCTGGTCCGGCAGATCAATCGCCTGAAACGTGAACCGCTTCCTCCCTCGCCGACGGATAAGGAATGCGCCTATTGCTTCTCCAATATTCCACTCAAGGCGGTCCGCTGCCCACACTGCACATCGGAGCTTGGCAAAGACTGATCGCCCAGGCCAGGGTTTCCGGCGTTCGCGATCCCCTTCAATTGGCTATTAAGATTAAAATTGATGACAAGGAGATTATTGTAATCATGAAGTCAAGAATCAACGGCATTACCATGGGGTTTGATGACAGCGGCTCCGGGCCGGCTGTCTGCCTTATCCATGGCTTTCCTCTGGACCGCCGCATGTGGCAGCCCCAGGTCTCGTCCCTTGTCTCTGCAGGCTACAGGGTCATTGCCCCTGACCTGCGGGGCTTCGGTGAAAGCGATGCCCCCGACGGGCCTTATTCCATGGAACTTTTTGCCGACGACCTGGTGGGGTTGCTCAACAGTCTTGGGATCGGACGCGCAGTAGTCGGCGGGATGTCCATGGGAGGGTACGTGCTACTCAATATGGTCGAACGCTATCCTGAACGGCTTGCGGCCGCCTGCTTCATCGTTACCCGCAGCGGGGCGGACGACGAGGCGGGCAAGGAAAAGCGGCTAATGCTGGCCCGTGATCTGCTGGAATTCGGTCCAAATGGGGTGGTGGAGATTTTCGATAAAACCCTATTTGCCGCAGAAACGGTGCTGGTACGCCCCGACCTGCTGGAGGAGGTCCATGGCTGGATGATGGAGAAAGATCCGCGAGGGCTGGCCGGGGGACTCCTCGCCATAAGCGAAAGGAAGGATTACACGCCGCTTCTCGCCGGCTTCAGTTTGCCAACCCTTGTGATCGGCGCGGAACAGGATCAGGCCATACCGGTAGAGAATGCGAGGGCCCTTGCGGCAAGGCTTCCGTGGCACAATTTATGCGTTATCCCCAGGGCCGGACACCTGGTAAACCTGGAACAGCCGAAGGCCTTCAATAACTGCCTGCTCGATTTTCTGCACACCCTTTCCCTCAATTGACCGGCCTCATGTAAAAGCTGGTTTTGCGCATCCGCTTCTCTCTTCTCATCAATCATCTGGGGTCTTGATGGTTGAGAGAAACAATCCCAGGTTGCGGATCGTCTCGCTGAACTTAACATAGTCCACCGGTTTGACTACATAGATGTTGCACCCGAGATCATAACATCTGGTGATCTCCTGAGGCGAGTCGGTCGTAGTCAGCATGACCACCGGAATCCGCTTGGTCCGTTCATCGGCCTTGATCCGCTGCAGTACTTCGAAGCCGCTCAGGACCGGCAGGTTGAGATCGAGAAGGATGAGGAGGGGAATCGGGTTACTTGCCGCGGCAAACTCCCCCTCGTTGAAGAGGTATTCAACTGCACTCCCGCCGTTGTCCAGTTTGATGATTTCATTTGTCACTCCGGCCCGGCGCAGGTTCTTCTCGATGAGTAGGACGTGCCCCGGATCATCCTCCACGAGCAGTATGGGTTGCGATTGTTCAATCATTGACGGACTCCTTTATTTTTGCCGCTAGTTGCCATCCGCTAACTGCCAGTTGCCAACTCCTTCTGTTACCAGTCAAAACCAGGATCATTCTCTTTGCTCGAAAGGCTTATTCTCGCAGCCCGCCGCTAGCTTACACTTTCCCGTCTGCTCAGGAACTCGGGGGATGGTAAAGCTGAACGTAGTGCCTTCACCAGGCTCAGAAACGCACCAGATACCCCCCCCTAACCGACGCACAAGGGTTCTCACATAGGCCAGCCCCATCCCCTCACCTGGGATATCCTGACGGCCGGCCCGGCGAAAAATTTGGAAGACCTTCTCCAGGTCGGCCGCGGCAATGCCACGCCCGTTATCGCGGATATGAAAAATGGTTATTTCGGCGTCCTGCTCTGCGGTTATCTCGATGTGCCCGTTACGGCCGGACGAAAGGTACTTGACGGCATTGTCTAGGAGATTTCCCAGGATCTGCTCAAGAGCGGTATTGTCGGCGGTAACAACCGGAAGGGGGCCGATGGTAACGGTTGCATGACGTTGTTCTAGCTGGTGCCTGAGGGTCTTGAGGATCGAGGTGATCAGTTGCGTTGTGTCTACCTTTTTCGGTTTCAGTTCCTGCCTTCCAAAGCGCGAAAGTTTGAGGATCGCGTTTATGAGCCGGTCCATACGGTTGACCGACGAATCGATGAATTCGAGGGCCTCCGGCACGTCCTGCTGGAAAAGTGCCTCCATTTTCTGTCGTTCCCCTTCCGCGAGTTGGGCAACACCGCTTGCGAATAGGGGGGCAAGCTCCCGGAGCGCCCGATTCAACTCACTGGAAAAGCCTTTCAGGTTCACGAGCGGTGCCCGCAGGTCATGGGAAACGATATAGGCAAAGGACCTGATCTCTTCATTTTTTTCCTTGAGGTCGGTTGCGACCTTTTGCAGTTTCTCTTCCGCCCGTTTGCGGTCGGTGATGTCTTGGAGCGTTTCGACGGCGGCGATCGTTTCACCCCGGCTGTTGCGGATCGGCGCTGCATCGAAACAGATGTAGCGTTCCTTGCCGTCCCGGTCTGTGTACCACCTTTCAGCCTGGAGCCCGTCAGGTATGAGCAGGGAGTGGGAATGGACCTCATAATTGCCCTGGACCTCCTCGAGATTGCCGTCAATAACAAAATCGGCCAGCACTGGACGTTTGAATCCATAAAAGATCTTTCCGACATCGGCCAAGTCGATTACCTCTGTGGACTTAACGCCGGTCAATGCTTCGCAGGCCTTGTTCCAAAGGATGATGCGATGCCGGCTGTCGATTACGAACGTCGGTACGGCGCAGCTCTGGATAAGCCTTTCCACGCAATCCATCTGCTCTTGAAGCGCTTTACGCTCTTTTTCCATGCACATTTTCGATTTGCGGCTCAAGTGTTGCATCAAATCTCCCGAAAAGATAAATGAATACTCTTTTTTGTCGTGATGTATTATATAACAACATTAATATAACTTGCCCCAATTATCCAACAATTATCTGATGTGAAAGGAAAGCTGGGTTTGAGGAAGGTTTGATATCCTGAACATATAGAGATCATTTCTGTCGAGTTGAACAGGAAAATATTCAATAAATCCGCACCGATATATACGTCAGGGGGGGAACCATGTTTGAGTCGGCTGAACTTGGTCACAAGATAGACAAAAAAACCTACAAAATAGAGGCACCGATTCTCCGTGAGGCGCTTCTTGATGCTCAACTAGAACTTTTACAGACGGCGCGCTTTCCGGTGATCATCCTGATTTCCGGCGTTGACGGCGCCGGAAAAGGGGAAACGGTCAATATCCTGAATGAATGGATGGATCCGCGCCATGTTCGGACCCACGCCCTGGACGAGCCGAGCGACGAAGAACGGGAACGCCCGGTGATGTGGCGTTATTGGCGGGTCTTGCCGCCAAAGGGGAAAATCGGCATATTTTTCCGCTCCTGGTATTCCACGCCGATAAACGAACATATTCATGGTCTCACGAACAACTCCGAGCTTGACCAGCAGATGGAGCGGATCAACCGTTTTGAAAAGATGCTCGCCGATGAGGGGGCGTTGATCCTGAAATTCTGGCTGCATCTCTCCAAGGAAAAGCAACTGATCCGCCTGAAGAGCCTGGAAAAAGATCCCAAGACCCGCTGGCGGGTGACCCAGAGAGACTGGAAGAACTTCAAGATATACGACAGGTTCCGCATGGTTACCGAGCACGTATTGCGCCGTACCAGCAGCTCCGAGGCACTTTGGACCATCATCGAGGGAACTGATCCGCGCTATCGTTATCTGGCAGTGGGAAAGTCGATCCTGCAGGCGCTGCGCGTTCGTCTCGACGCCGGCGTTACTCACCAGCCGCCGGTAAGCGCACCGCCGGTCATACCTCATATCGACAACCTGCTGGTTATCAAAAAAATGGATATGTCACTAAAGATCGGCAAGGACAAATATGAGGACGAACTGGAAAAATACCAGGGGAAACTCAATCTACTCGCCCGCCATGCCAATTTCAGAAAGATTTCGGTGATGGCGGTATTCGAGGGTTGGGACGCCGCAGGCAAGGGAGGGAGCATCCGCCGTATAACCGGAGCACTGGACGCAAGGCTGTATCAACTCGTCCAAATTGCAGCCCCGACCGAAGAGGAGCGGGCCCAGCCATATCTCTGGCGCTTCTGGCGGTATGTTCCGCGCCGGGGTCGGTTTGCCATATTCGACCGCTCATGGTATGGGCGCGTGCTGGTGGAAAGAGTCGAAGGGTTCTGTTCGCAAATTGACTGGATGCGGGCGTATAGTGAAATTAACGACTTCGAAGGGGAGTTGGTCAGGAACAAAACGGTGCTTGTCAAGTTCTGGCTTCAGATAAGCCCCGAGGAGCAGCTACGGCGCTTCAAGGAACGGGAAAAGACTGGCTTTAAACGGTACAAGATAACCGAGGATGACTGGCGTAACCGGGATAAGTGGGAGGAGTACGAGATCGCGGTCTGTGATATGATCGACCGAACGAGCACGGAGATAGCGCCATGGACCTTGGTTGAAGCTAACGACAAGTACTATGCCCGGATCAAGGTGCTGAAGACCTTGGGCGAGGCAATAGAAAATGCCATGTGATGAAAATTAATTAAAAGCCCGCCTCGGCGGGCTTTTTCCATTTGTGGCGGCAAAAGGCGCAACAAACCGTTAAAGGTTTTGCTGGTTCCTGCCGAAAAGTTAGTAGAGGATAATTGCAGGAAACGGTACTGGTCGCGCTTGCGACGGTGCGGCCGGGAGAAAATTATGAACATGATGCTGGCCGGAGAAAAAATCCCTCTCGTACTGGTGGTGGATGATGATGAAATAGTGCGCTTACTTGCCCGTGAAACCCTGGAACAGGCCGGTTTCACCGTGGAGGAGGTTGCGGACGGGGAACTGGCGCTTGGTGCATTTGCACGCTTCCAGCCGGACATCGTCCTTCTCGATGTGATGCTTCCCGGTAAGGATGGATTTGCAGTATGCGCCGAGATTCGGGACCAGCCAGGCGGTGACGACACGCAGATACTGATGATGACCGGTCTGGACGATATCGAGTCGATAAGGCGGGCATACGATGTCGGGGGGACCGATTTCATCACCAAACCGATTAACTGGCTGATTCTTGGACACCGGGTGCGCTATATGTTGCGGGCAAGCCTGGCGGTCGATAATCTCCGACAGAACGAAGCCCGCTTTATCACGGCCCAGCGTATCGCCCATATCGGCTGTTGGGAGTGGAATATCCTGAAGGATGAGCTATACTGCTCGGAAGAGCTGTACCGGATATTTACCGTTGAGGCAATCGGCTTTGACGCCAACTATCAATCCTTCCTCAATTCCGTGCATCCGCTGGACCGGGAATTCGTCACGACCGCCATCGAGGAGGCCCTCTACGAGCGCAAACCGTATAAAGTCGATCATCGGATACTCCTTCCCGACGGCGTGGAGCGCATCGTCCACGCCGAGGCCGAGGTCAGCCGGGATGATGATGGCCGGCCGGTCTGGATGGCCGGCATCATACAGGACATAACCGAACGGAAACGGGCGGAGGAACAGATTTATAACCTCGCCTATTTCGACAATCTTACCGGACTGCCGAATCGCCTCCTGTTCAAGGAACACTTGGACCATGCGCTGGCGCATGCAGCCCGCACCAATAAGCTGGCGGGCATCCTTTTCCTTGACCTGGACCGATTCAAGAAAATCAACGATACCCTTGGCCACAGCATCGGCGACAAGCTTCTGCAGAGAGTGGCGGAGTGCCTGGTGGTATGTGTGCGCAAGTGCGACACCATCGGCCGGGGCGGGGGTGGCGACCTGGCCTCTTCGGTGTCGCGCTTAGGCGGGGACGAGTTCACCGTGCTTTTGACGGATATCGACTCGGTCCAGGATGCAGCCAGAGTGGCGCTCAGGATCATCAGTACCGTATCGCAACCCTTTAACCTGGACGGGCATGAGGTGATTATCACCACCAGCATAGGCATCAGCCTCTATCCTGATGACGGGAAAGATGTAGTTACCCTGATTAAAAACGCCGACACTGCCATGTATCATGCAAAGGATCAGGGTAGGAATAACTTTCAGTACTATAACCAGTCGATGAACTCTACCGCCTACGAGCGGCTCGTGATGGAAAATCATTTGCGCAAGGCCCTGGAGCGGGAAGAATTCCTTCTCCACTATCAGCCCCAGTTCGACATCGTAACTGCTGAGATTGTCGGGGTGGAGGCCCTGATCCGCTGGCGGCACCCAGACCTTGGCATGGTGTCGCCCGGGGTATTCATTCCATTGGCAGAGGAAACCGGGCTGATCATGCAGATCGACGAGTGGGTGATGAAGACAGCGTGCGCGCAAAACAAGGCCTGGCAGGAGGCCGGTCTCCCATTCATCACCATGGCGGTAAACCTTTCCGGACAAAATTTCATCCGCAAGAACCTTTTGGGGATCATTGCCCGGATCATCGAAGATACCCACCTTGACCCGCGCTATCTCGAACTGGAGCTCACCGAAAGCGTCCTGATGAAGAACGCCAAGGAAACCGCCTCTACCCTGCAGGCACTGAAGGAGATGGGGCTGCACTTTTCGATTGATGATTTCGGAACTGGCTACTCATCTCTCAGTTATCTGAAACGATTCCCCCTCGATACCTTGAAAATCGACCAGTCATTTATCCGGGAGATCACCACCGACTCCGATAACGCGGCTATTACCACGGCAATTATTGCCATGGCGCACAGCCTCAAACTGAGAGTGGTCGCCGAAGGGGTGGAGACAGAGGAGCAGCTTGCTTTCCTCCGTGACCATGGATGTCACGCGATGCAGGGATTCCTTTACAGCAGACCGCTTCCGGCTGCGGAACTTGTCCAGTTTATCCGGGAAAAGCGTGCGGCGTGACAGCCTTGCGGATGATCATTTTCTTTCCCTTCATGGTTCATTGCTGTGACGCAGAAAAATCAGGGCTATAATGAAAAAATATGTTATGGTATTAATTCATGCGCCTTCGCAATTGACAAAACAAGGGGAAAAATGAACATGAAAATAATAAAGGGATTTACGATTGTTGTGGCATTTCTCATGGTGACGGTTGCCGTTCTCGGAACCGACGCGTTCGCCAGAGCCGGTGGGGGAAGGTCTATCGGCAGCATGGGGTCGCGCAGCTTTTCCAGCCCGGCCACCTCCTTCTCTCAGCCCAGCCCGTCACAGATGCAGCCGGCCGGCGGAGGCTTTTTCCGGAATATGGCGGGAGGGGTCTTAGGCGGCATGCTGGGCGGTATGCTCTTCCGCGGACTCGGTTTCGGCGGCGGAGGTTCTGGCCTTTTCGGGATCATCCTCATGGCAGGTATCTGCTATATGATCTTCCGGATCCTGAAAGGCAGACGGGAGGAACCGGTCTCCTATCAAGGCACCTATGATCAGGGGGGGTATCAGCAGGGGTACGCTCCTCCGCAACAGGATTTCGGTCGAACCTCCAAGTCGGGACCGGCCGATTTCGCAGTCGGTATCGCCCATATCCGCCAGATGGACCCGAATTTTGCAGAGAACCGTTTCACGGACAACGTGATGGATATATTCTTCAAGGTCCAGAGCGCCTGGATGAACCGCGACCTGGCGCCGGCCGATCCCCTGCTGACTGACGAGATGCGCGGGATATTCCAGAAGGATATCGACAGGATGCTGCGCGAGAAACGGGTCAACCGGCTGGAGAATATCGCGGTGCGCAGTGTGGAGATTACTGAGGCATGGCAGGAGCAGGGCCAGGACTATATCACCGCCAGGATCTACGCCAATCTCCTCGATTATACTACCGACGACGCAAACGGAGCGGTTGTTGAGGGGAGCAGGACCGAACCGGTGAAGTTTGAAGAGTACTGGACAGTTACCAGACCTGTAGGGAACAACCCCTGGCGGCTGTCGGCGATCAATCAGGCATAACGTTTAGGTTCAGGTCAAAAATTCTGATCCAAAACCTTGCGTAGCTACCCGAGCCTTCCCGTCTGGCGGAGCGCTTCATACAGGATGATTCCCGCTGCCGTGGCAAGGTTGATGCTCCTAACGCGCCCAAAGATGGGGATACGCACGCTGGTTTCGGGATTCGCAGTCAGAAGCGCATCCGGAAGGCCCTGGGTTTCCTTGCCGAAGACGATGAAGTCTCCCTCCTGAAAGGCCATATTCACATAACTCATTGCCGCCTTCTTGCTGGTGTAAATATGGCGCCCTTCAGGGAAGGCTCGCCTGAGTTCGTCCAGGTCCCGCCAGTAGCGGATATCAATTTCCCGCCAGTAATCGAGGCCGGCCCTTTTCAGGGACCGGTCATCTGTGGTAAAGCCCAGTTTCCCCACCAGGTGGAGAATCGAGCAGGTCGCACCGCAGAGGCGGGCGATGTTGCCGGTGTTGGGGGGTATCTCCGGCTCCACAAGGACTATATGAAACGGTTTGACCTCATCCATTGTATATGTAGTCTTCCTTAGTAGCACTCACGTGTAACGTAACTAATAAATTGATTATAACAGATTTTAATAGAGCCCGGCCGGTGGCAGCGGTGCAATATAGATGCGTCTTTATGAGGTCTTGCTCCAGTTTTGTGAACGAAAGGTGGTCTTGAATTCAGGCAACAAATCCCTCATTTCAGCAGAAAAACGGGCCTGACGTTCTCCTTTTAGGTGGCCCTTTCTTATCCAGGTAATCATTCCATTTGCAATGGCCTTTCCGGCAACTTTCGGTAAAATGCAATATGTGATTGATATGGACTCTCCGGATTTTCTGGTTGAAAGCATTCACTTGCCACCTCTATCTTCATGGGGCCGAGCAGGTGGGCTCTTTTCTTGTTGGTGCTATACTGTCAGAACCTGCAATCCTGGAATATCTTCAAAATCGCACCGATTGCGGGTAAGGAGCGTGAAACCCTGCTGAATCGCCTGACTTGCCAACCAAATATCCTGTATGCGAGGCCGATGGGTTTTGCCGCACATCTTCAATTGGAAGGTAAAGGGAACCGAAAATTTCACCGGTAGTCTCATCAATCCGCAGAACCGGCTTTGTGCGTATTCTGGCAAGAGCAGCAAATCGCTGCTGACGTATCGCCTGAGTTGCCGCGCATTTCGCGCCGAATTTCAGCTCAGCGATGGTAACCGGGGAAAGGAAAACCTGTTCGCTTCCGGTGACAGCAACGATGTCAGCAGGAGTAAGGCTTCCTCGCTCCACATCAATCCATATTCAGGTATCGATCAGGATTCCCACGGATCACGCACTTCGCCGGTCATGACGTCATCGAGACGACTGTCGGTAAGCCAATTTTCCCCGGCCTCCTGTGGCAGGGTACGATACAGGTCGGCAAATGCCTCAGCCGCCGTTATGGTTGCAGGACCTGGAATAAGGCGAGCCACCGGGGAATTATTTCGCATAATTAACAGCTCTTCGTGCTGGAATTCAACCCGGTTGAGCGTGACTCGAAAGTGCCGGGAAAAATCGGTAGCAGTAACTGTCTTCATAAATACCTTCAAAAATCAGATAATCTGATTTTACCATAGCTCATGATCAAGCCGTTTTAAACCTGAAAATGGGTATTTTTGCACAACCAGCCAAAAGGGGGATTCAAGATGAGACGAAAAGATGGCTGCATCCACTATCATCAACACGATCTGCTGAAAGCGAGATCAACTGAGGAGCTAACATATCAACACCCAACAATCAAATGCGGATATCCAAATTGTCTTTATTTCTCCATACAACGGTTCCGCAGACAGCACTCGTAGCAAAGCAGAGCCTGAGCCCGCATATAAGCCCCTGTTTCTGTACGCCTCAATTGCTACAAAAGCCCCTTCATAGCCTTCTCGTTGACAATGCCTTTCTCTGTCGCAAGGAAGATGAAAAATTTTTTTAATGCAACTGTGATTTGATCCGGAGTAGTGTAATCCCAAACTTTTCGTTTCCACCACTTTTTAAAGTGGGTATTGACCATACCTCGCGTTATCTCTTCAATGCTTTCCACATCAGTATAACGACAGAGAAAATCGATGAAAAGATCAACCACCCCTGAATGTTTGTCTGCTGTTTTCTTGGAAAATTTGACCAACAGGCTTTCATGAAATTCCTCATTGAGTTTAATTAGCTGTTGGCGAAATGGTTCTCGTTTCTTTTCAGCCTCCTCCATAAGTTTCAAGAAATCTAAAAACTTATCACCTGGTATCGCAATCTTTCCTGTACAGACCTTGGCCATATATACTTACTCCTTTATATATGTTTCGACTTATTCGAGTAGAGCGACTACCACACCGGCTTACGCAATGAAGTTTGGGCACGACGTGCGAAAACCAAAGCTTATCACCAGGCGTCTAATAAATCTTGGGGTGGGTCGGCATTCTTCGGCTGCTTCCAGCACGCCCTGATTTCACAGACTTATTCAAAATAACGACGAAGCCAAGCTCGTCATAATTCAAATAGGCGTCGTTTGTCTTTTGGACCCGGTTCCGATAAGTATCGAAAAAAGTAAGCCCTCTGTGAGATTCGGAAGGGTCCTTTGGCTCTTTCAAAACTTATATCACGATTTTCCCGACTATTCTTGCAATTATTTGCGGTATGGCTAAAATATTTATGCTACTCTACACATAAAACGGGTTGACGGGAATAAATCCTAAGTGTTATCTTTTCTGACCGGTGATTTTAATTAACTATAGAATAGAAAGGGAGGTTTTATGTCACGTGTTTACAACTTCAGCGCCGGCCCTGCGGTTCTCCCCGAGGCTGTACTTCGCCAGGCCGCTGAGGAGATGCTCGACTGGCAGGGCTCTGGCATGTCGGTCATGGAGATGAGCCATCGTGGCAAGGAGTTCATCGCCATTGCCGAAGCCGCGGAGGCGGATCTCAGGGAACTTCTGGCCATTCCGGCCAACTACAAGGTCCTCTTTCTGCAAGGGGGGGCGACGTTACAGTTCGAGATGGTCCCGCTCAACCTGTTGGGCGGCAAGGCGAGCGCAGATTATGTAAATACCGGTGAATGGTCCAAGAAGGCGATAAAGGAAGCCAAGTATTTCTGTAAGCCGAATGTGATCGCATCTAGCGAAGATAAGGGTTTCACCTATGCGCCGGCGCAGGCGGAATGGAAGCTCAACAAAGATGCCGCGTATCTGCATTATACCTCCAACGAGACCATCGGCGGCGTCGAGTTCCACTGGCTGCCTGAGACCGGTGACGTGCCGCTTGTCTGCGACATGTCTTCGAACATCCTGTCGAAACCGGTTGACGTCGCACGCTACGGCCTTATCTATGCCGGCGCCCAGAAAAATATCGGGCCGGCAGGGCTCACCATAGTCATCGTGCGCGAAGACCTGATCGGCAAGGGAGAACCGCGCCCCGCTTCCATGCTCGATTACAAGGTGCACGCTGACAATGGTTCCATGCTGAACACCCCACCCACTTATGCAATCTATATCGCCGGCCTTGTCTTTCAGTGGCTTAAAGGGGAGGGGGGGCTCGCCGGGATAGAGAAGAAAAACATCGGAAAGGCCCGTATCCTTTACGACTTCCTCGATGCTAGCAGCTTCTTTAAAAACCCGGTGCGCAAGGTCGACCGCTCGCGCATGAACGTGCCGTTCACCCTCAGGAATGCCGATCTGGACGAGGCGTTTCTCAAGGGGGCCAAGGCAGCCGGGATGATTCAACTGAAGGGACACCGTTCCGTAGGCGGCATGCGCGCTTCGATCTACAACGCAATGCCTGTCGAAGGAGTAAAGACGCTTGTTGAATACATGAAAGAATTCGAGGTAAAACATGGCTAATCAATTCAAGATCCTGGTCCTTAACCAGATTTCCCCGGTAGGCCTCAAGCGTCTTCCCGCAGAAATCTACACAGTGGCTAAAGAAATCGGGGAGCCGGACGCCATATTGGTCCGTTCCGCCGACATGCACAAAATGGATATCCCCGAAAGCGTAAAGGCAGTAGGCCGCGCCGGGGCGGGGACCAACAACATCCCGGTGAAATCCCTGTCGGCCCGGGGGGTGCCGGTATTCAACGCGCCAGGCGCCAACGCCAATGCCGTGAAGGAACTGGTGATTGCCGCCATGTTGCTGGCGGCGCGCAATCTGGCCGGAGCGCTCAATTTCGTCTCTGGCCTCGATCGTTCTGACGCCGAGATGGAAAAGAAAGTCGAGGACGGCAAGAAGCAATACGCCGGCTTTGAGCTCTCCGGCCATACGCTGGGCATCATTGGTCTCGGCAAGATCGGCTGCCTGGTGGCAGACGCGGCGATCAGCCTGGGGATGAATGTCCTCGGCTATGATCCGGAGATTACGGTTGACGCTGCCTGGAGCCTTCCCTCGCAGGTTAAAAAGGCGAACAGCGTTGACGAGGTATTGAAGAACGCCCACTTCGTAAGCCTCCATGTGCCGCTTCTGGATGCAACTCGCAACCTGATAAACGCTGGCAACCTGGAGAATATAAAGCATGGCGCCGTGATCCTCAACTTCGCGCGTGAGGGGGTGGTCGACGAGGAAGCCGTACTCACCTGCCTGGAGGCGAAAAGACTCGCCTATTACGTCTGCGATTTCCCGAGCGCGCGGATAATCGGCCATCCGCAGGCGATTGCCCTGCCGCACCTCGGGGCCTCGACGCGCGAGGCGGAGGATAACTGCGCTGTGATGGTTGCTGACCAGCTGCGTGACTATCTTGAGCACGGCAACGTCCGTAATGCAGTCAATTTCCCAGCTGTGGTGATGCCGCGCGAATCTGACTTCCGCATCGCCATCGCCAATGCGAATGTCCCGAACATGGTCGGCCAGATATCGACCGCCATGGCAAAGGCTGGCTTGAACATCAACAATATGATGAACAAGTCCAAAGGGGAAATGGCCTATACACTGGTGGATATCGACAGCGATGTGCCGCAGAAGGTGATCGAAGCAATCGCCAAGATCAAGGGGGTGCTGGCGGTGCGCTACCTGCCGCTGGCTAAGTGATCGACCTCAGGTTATAAGAAGAATTTACCCAAGGCCCTGAATTCAGTCAGGTCATCTGCACAGGAGAAAGCCCGTCGAAAATGGCGGGGCTTTCTCTTTTTATTTTGGGCGAGAGTGGACCACAGCTCTTTGAAAAATGCTTTATAACGGATGTTCCCTTTTAAAAAACAAAGAAAATCAATAAAAACAGAGGAGTAACGTTTTCGGGGCTGAAATGTAGCCACTAAAATACTAATGATATATGATATTTTACTTGACATAATTGGGTT
>Ga0326727_10000476_pt1 | contig 166112 bp, 140 predicted proteins | sample MB2enrmetagenome_FD_207643 | JGI IMG/M metagenome (GOLD analysis project Ga0326727, IMG submission 207643) | Lab enriched peat soil microbial communities from McLean, Ithaca, NY, United States - MB29MY | ecosystem: Environmental > Terrestrial > Soil > Wetlands > Peat | place: USA: New York...
CAAAGGTTAGGTAAGGGTCAGGATAGCAAAAGTCAATCGGCTTGCGATAAATAAGGGGTTACGCGCAGATCACGACCCTGCAAATGCGCCGGACTCAAGTGAAAGGGCGGAATAGGCAAATTTCCATCCCGCAATCGCTCTCGCAACGGTCGCTACGTCGGGGACTGAGGGTGGAGTGCGTATTTCGCCCTTACAGGGCTCAGGGGTCAGGTGCGTCCGGGAGTCCCAGGCCGTTGGCCTGGGCTATGATAGGGCGCCCCTTTGGGGCTTGAAAGCACCGAAAGAACCGCCGAGGCTGCTGAGAAGTCCGGGTCAGCTCACCGGCGCGGTAATTCCTGTCTTATCTCATGAGCTTCCGCCATCGGGTCGTGGGGCGGTCTGGAACTTCAATTGCCCTCTCCACCGAATTGACCTTGGCAAAAGAGGGGTAGCGTGGAGGTATCCGTCAGCCGGCGGATTCCTCCGCGGATCTTCCCCAAATTCGAGCAGGATGTTTCTTGTCGCGAACACGAACTGAAAGGCCGCACCGGAACGCAAAATACGCCTACTTGCGCGCTCCTTTCGCAGGCAAGCGACCCACAGGCCCACGGGTTCGGGAAAAAGAGCGTTGTCTTTTCCCCTTCCGATATGGCTATAATAGCCATGACAGGAGGGAACCGCATGCGCAGTGTCAATGTTGCCGAGTTGAAGAACTCCCTGAGCCGGTATCTGACTTACGCGAAACAGGGGGAGGAAATCGTCGTCCGGGACCGCAATCTGCCCGTGGCGAAGCTTGTTCCCCTCTCCGTCGCCGAAACCAGCAAGGATGAGCTGATTTTAGTCGCGGCGGGCAAAATGCGTTTGCCGCAGGCTCCTTTGGACATTCACAAGTTACTCAAGATCCGCACCGGCCGCGTTTCCGCGAGTCAAGCCATCCAGGCCCTGGTCGACGAACGCGCGGAGGGCAGATGAAACCGCAACCAGCATTTTTCGATGCCAGTGCGCTGGTCCCGCTCTGTGTTGGGGAGGCCACCAGCCGCCAAGCTCAGGCCCACCTGCGACAGAGCCTGCCGGTGGTGTGGTGGGGAACTCCGGTCGAGATCCATAGCGCGGTGGCCCGCCTCCACCGCTTGGCCGTTTTGAGCGATCGGGAACGCAAGGGAGCTCTGGCTCGGCTGGAGCTGTTGAGCCGGGGATGGCGAGAGATCCTCCCGGCGGACTCGGTGCGGGAATTGGCAAGGCAATTGTTGGATATTCATCAGCTTCGAGCGGCCGACAGCTTGCAACTGGCGGCCGCTCTCACCTGGTGTCACCAACAACCCAGGAACCGCAATTTTGTTTCCGGCGATCAGCAGCTATGCCAAGCCGCGGCCTCCGCGGGATTTACCGTCCTGGCGCTTTCCCCCTAGCTCGCGGGGAAGGACCGACGCCCAAAACCAGCGGGGAGGAATCCGTCAGACGGTGGGCTGGCGCAGGGTGAAACCCTGCGGTTTTGGCGAGGCCGGGATGATTTTGTTGTCCGCATGGATTATTGTGATATGTAGCCTGAATGAAGTTTTTGGCGAGGCGGTGAAGGGGGTAAGTTTCATGGATGGACGGAACCGAAGTGACGTGGCGCGTGGAGCAGACGTTTCCGTTGTCCTCAAAGAGGACCAGCGCACCGGGAAACAGACGCGAGGCATCGTCCAGGACCTGCTCACGAAGTCCCCGTTTCACCCGCACGGGATCAAGGTAAGGCTGCAGGACGGTAAAGTCGGCAGGGTTCAAGTCATCCATAGTTCCGGGCAACCGAGTGGCGCTTAGTCGCCGCGGCCCTGGCGGCCACATCCGGGCTGGCGAAGAGTTCTGTAGTTTGTGGTCTGTCGAACTGGCGCCGCGAATCCTCACGGCGAATGGGCTTAGCAGATCGGATCGACGGTCGCCAGAGAAGCGCCGCCTGCGCGCTATCGTGCTCTGGACATCACCGCGCGCAGGATGCTGTTGATGCGGGTGGAATAGCCAGTTCCATACCGCCGGAGCCAGTCGTATATGTCGCGGTCCAGGCGGGCGGCAATCAGCACCTTGGGCGCACGGCAGAATTGCGCCAGTTGTTCATCGGTCAGCGGAAGGATGTCCGAGTAGTCGATATCGGAATCCTCTCCGGCGGCCTGACGCTTCGCGGTCCGGGCCAGGACCGCCTTTTGCCGCTTATTGAGCGGCCTACCGAAAATAGATTCGGCGCTCACGCTGATTAGCTTCCCGCGCCGAGATGATGCGGATGATTTCTTCGCCATCGACTTCGTCCTCGCGGTAGCCGTGCGTCGCCCATCACTTGACCGAAAATGCATAGCTTGCCGAACGTGCAGATCGTGGCAAAATATGCTCCGGGCAGAGAATAGTCATAATGAGTTAAGCGTACGGCGATGATGGACTTTGGGGTTGTATTCCATTGCAGGCCCCGGAATTTGGGCCAGATTCGTAGGGCCGAGCAGCGCTCGGCCTGGGCCGAAGGCTCTTCGGCCCCACATTGGGCCGAACGCTCTTCGGCCCTACGTTAGGCGCGGTCGCGATTCGAATCATCCTTTAAGATATTCAGCAAGTTACCGGAGAGGCCGTGGTGTCGGGGCCCGCCGGAAAGTGCCCCAGCGTGACAAGAGATAGGCGCTCGCGGTACGTCCTGGATGGCTGATCCTCGAACCTGACAACAAGTCCATGGGACAAAACTCCCGAGACGGTGCCCCGGAAGCTGGCGGAATCCTCCCTAAGACTTCTGGGAACAAATCCTTGGGCTGTGGTGTCAATCTAAATAGCAAGAAGGCTAATAGGGCAAGTGCAGGTGCCGAGCTTTTGTTTAGGTTAATTCAGGTTTATGAGGCCGGCACTTTGAAAAGTAAGCGAGCAAGCGCGGTATTGAAGTTAGGCGACGGAACTGCTATCTTGAGGGTGTCATGGGCACCGCGCGGTACGTCGGAATAACGCTCGAGCACACGCTGCCGGCAGTCAGCGAAGAGGCGGCGTTCGTGCGAGAGTTGCAGGCCGGCGCGGCGGAAGCGTTCGCTTACCTATTGGAGATTTACCAGCATCCGGTTTTTAACTTGATCTCACACATTATCGAGAACCAAGCCGACGCTCCCGACATTCTCCAGAATGTGTTCATGAAAGTGTTCAAAGGGATCGGGAGTTTTAACGGCACGAGTAGTCTGAAGACCTGGATTTATCGGATCGCTGTTCACGAGGCTTCGAACCATCGCCGGGGCTGGATGCGTCGTCACTGGCGCGAGCCATTTTCCGTAGATGACCCTGATTCTCCCTCGTCTGTCGCGGCGGCGGAAGCTGCCGCGAGTGAACGGGACCCTTATCAGGTTCTCGAGCAGGCCGAGCGCACGGAGGTGGTCAGGCGGGCTCTGGCGAGCTTGGCGCCGCCTTATCGGACCGTCATGGTACTGCGTGAAATCGAGGGGCTGCCTTATGACGAGATCGCGCAGGTGCTGGGTTTGGCTGAGGGAACCGTGAAATCCCGTCTGTTGCGTGGACGCGAACTGCTGCGCCGAAAGCTGGCGAGCTATGTGGGTCAGTGACATGTTTGAGAGTTGCGTCGAAATTCGGTCACATTTCTCGGACTACCTCGATGACCTTTGCACGCCCGAGGCGCTGAAATCCGTCCGCTTCCACTTGGCTTACTGTGCAGCTTGCCAGGAGGAACTCGCGCAATGGCAGTCGCTACAGGCTGATTTGCGGGGTCTCGCGCGCCGCCGAGTGAATCCCGACCTGGCGCTGCGTTTGCGGGTGCGCTTATCCCAACATCTCAACCGGCATTATTGGGCGGGGCTCTCGGTGCGTTTGGAGAACCTGATCAAGCCCCTGTTGATTCCTGCCACTGGCGGCGTCCTGACGGCGGTGATTTGTTTCTGCCTGATCATGGGGTCAGGGGTGGCTCCAGTCACGAATACCCCGGACGTTCCTTTGCAGATTTCCACGCCGTCCCGCGTCCGGGCGCTTGCCCCGAGTTTTGACCTGGCCATGGGGTCGGGAGTGGATCCGGCCGCAAATGCCTCGAACGTTCCTTTGCAGATTGTCACGCCGCCCCGTGTCCGGACGCTGGCCCCGATGGATCTCAACACCGATGATAACCCCCTGGTGCTGGTCATCCCGATTGACGCCGCGGGCCGCGTGAAGGGATACCGGCTTCTTTCCGGTCAGGATTCCCCGGAGCTCACGCAGCGTCTGAATCGAATGATTCACTCTTGCCTTTTCCGGCCTGCCACGACCAACGGGATCCCCACGGATGGGGAAGTGCTTCTGTCCCTGCGGCGAATCACAGTCCGAGGATAGTCCGTTTGCTCTTGACTTCAATCCTACCCTGGCGTTTGCGATCTCAACGCGACCGCGGTGTTTGCTGCCCGACTTCCCACCATTGGTGGGTGGCAATATTTGAGCCCTCCTGGAGGTGGTTGTTTATCGCCGGGCTTCTCATTCTGCTCGACGCGCCCAAACCGGTTGGGGCGCAGAGTCCGGGCAATGTCCTGCTGGAGCCCAATGAGCAACTTTTCTGCGTGCTGGCCGCCTTAAATGCGGCGGGCTACGACACGGGTCTGGGTGCAGCCCGGGGCGATGACACCCGGCTGAAAGTCCGCGCATTCCTGGAGAACCGGAAAGCTGCCGTGGTCCCCGAACTCGCGAAGTTCTACAACCAGCACCGCGTCGAAGGAGACCCCGGTGCGGACCTGGGACAATACGTTTCTCTCGCCCTGTTGCTGGGCTCGCCGCCGGACTTCCCCTTTACTGTTCCCGTGGGTGATCTGCCACCGGATGCGCGCGACCTCATGGGGCTTGTTCCCCTCCTCAGGACTTTCTACAATCAAGCCGGATTACCCCAGCTCTGGGCGGACGTCCGGCCGCGCTACGAGGCGGCCGTCGAGCGTTACACGGCGGCGGTGCGCCAGACTTTTGTGGTCGCTGACGCCTATTTTCGTTTGCCCGCCGGCGGCTATCTCGGTCGGACTTACGCAATCTATATCGATCTGATGGGAGTGCCCGAGCAGGTCCAGGCGCGCATTTATGGCTCGAACTACTACCTTGTGGTGACACCTTCTAAGCAGCCGAAGATCGACGAGATCCGTCACCAGTACTTGCACTTCCTCCTTGACCCCTTGGCCGCCAAGTACATGGCGGAGATCAACCAAAAGGCCGCCCTGAGCATGATTTCTCACGAAGCTCCTTTGCTCGGGCTGGACTTCAAAGACGACTTCCCCCTGCTGGTCACGGAATGCCTGATCCGCGCCGCAGAGTTGCGCCTGGATAAGCGGCCCGCGGCCGAGGCTGAAAAAAGTCTGGCAGAAATGACCGCGGGCGGCTTGATCCTGGTGCGGTACTTCTACGATGCCTTGGCGGATTTCGAGCGCCAGGATTCTTCCCTGACGGTTTACTACAAGCCGATGATCCTGGGCATTAACCTACAGGAAGAGCAGAAACGGCTTCTGGACGTCCAGTTTACGCGCCGTCCACTGGCCCCAGTGGAAAAGGCTTCGCCAGCCCGCTCGGAACAAGAACGGCTCCTTGACCAGGGAGACAACCTGTTCTTCCAAGGGAAATACAGCGAAGCCAAAGCAGCCTATCAGGAGGTGTTGGAGAAAGTCGATCCCAAGAACGAGCGCGCCATTTACGGTTTGGCGGTGGTTTACGCCAACACCCGCAAGCCGGACCTTGCTGAGGAATACTTCCAGAAGGCTCTCGAGACGGCGCGGGATTTGCGCATAGTCACCTGGTCACATATCTACCTGGGACGCCTTCAGGATTTGCGGGGCAAGCGCGACGCCGCCCTGGCGCAATATCAAGCTGCCTCGCTGACGGCCACGGCTTATCCTATGGCGCTGCGCGCCGCCCAGAACGGGATGGCGGAGGCCTTTGGCGCGAGGGAGGAAGGGAAGAAGCATTCACCCTGACGCCCGCCCAGGCCTGGCACCCCCCGGCGGGTGTGCTGTCATTTGCGATTCGAGGGCGCTTCCAGGTGCACTCATTCGCACGAAAGCGGGAATCTACTCAGCAAGTCACTGGAAATGCGCCGCTGACGGACTGGATTGCTGCTTTCGCGGAAATGAGCTGTATTTCGAAAAGGATTCCATCCCAGATGACGCCAGCACCCTGCGGCGGCGTTGATTGACAGCAGAAACCCTTTCTTGTACGCTCAACGCTACGGACCCGAAAGATTGATTGGCAAGCTTGCCATTTTAAGGAGAGCGAGAACGAATATGAGAATGAAATCTGCATTATTGATAGTCGTGGTCTTGGTACTCTCGAGCGCCCTTTATGCTCAGGGTCCGAGTGCCCCCGTGCCGATGACGGAAAAGGACGTCTTCAAAGAACTTAAGAGCCAGGGGCCCGCTCAGCTCATCAAAGATGTCAGCCAGCGCGGCACGGATTTCGACATGACTCCTGACACGGAAAAGAAGTTGCGCAAGGCCAATGCCACGGACGAGGTAGTGAAGGCGGTGGCCAGCGCCGGCCCGAAGGCCCGCGCTGCGGCCAAGGCTGCCGGATTGGGAGTCACCGGCCAGGCAGTCTCTCCCGAGGAGGGCAAGGACTTCACGGCGATTCGGAACGAACTCGACCCGGACAAAGCCATTGCCCTGGTGGAGGATTTCGCCAAGAAATACCCGAATAGCCCCGTGCTGAGTTACGCCTACTCGTTCGAGGCGAATGCCTACCAGCAGAAGGGGGACGTGGCGAAGGTGGTTGCCCTCTGCCAGAAGAGTCTGGAATTGAAGAAAGACAATCTAATGAGCTTGATTATGATTGTTTCGGTAATGCCTCAACCCCAGTACCTCAAAGACCACGAGGCCGATAAAGAGAAACAACTGGCGGAGGCTGAGGATTATGCTCAGGAGGCCCTCAAGCAGATCGACCAGCTTCAGAAACAGCCGAATGAGGCGGATGCGGATTTTGCCAAGCGCAAAGCCGAATACGCAGCGGGCGTGCACAGCGGGCTGGGCATGGTGCATCTGGACCGCTCTCAAATGGGCTTGACCGGGCTGGACAAGGATGAATTGGCGAAGGCGGAGCAGGAATATACCACGGCCGTCACCACCACCGACCGCCCCGACAGTCGCGACTACTATCGCCTCGGTGAAGCCTACAGCCTTGACGGCAAGATCGATGACGCCATCGCGGCCTTCAGCAAGTCCAGTGAGCTTGGTCAGGGCACGATGATCAAGCAGTACGCGGACAAGCAAGTGGAAACCCTGAAGGCGCGGAAGGGGCAGTCCGCGACTCCCGCGAAACCCTAGCACCTGGCTGCAGACTCGAGGTGGGCTTCTCCCAGTTGGCGCTGCCCCCGCCTAACCCGAGGGACGGCGCCCCGTGTCCGCCTCGAACGGAAAGGGGCGGCATCCGGAGAGCATGTCGGAAAACCCTCTCGAACAGTTCCAGACTTTCGTGGGCTATCAGTTTCGGAATCCTCTTCTCCTTCGGGAAGCCCTAACGCATTCTTCTTTTGCACAGGAGTCGGCGGACCGTCCCCGCGACAACGAGCAGATGGAGTTCCTGGGCGATGCGGTGCTGACCTTTGTGGTCAGCGTGATTCTGGCCGCCGCCTTTCCGGATTGGGAGGAAGGTAAGCTAACGCGGGCGCGGTCCCACCTAGTAGCCGCGCCACACTTGCACGCCGTGGCCAGCCGCCTGGGCCTGGGCGAGTATTTGCGGCTGGGGCGCGGCGAAGAGAAAACCGGCGGGCGCAGCAAGCCCGCGCTGCTCGTCAATGCGCTGGAAGCCGTGTTGGCAGCGCTCTACCAGGATGGAGGCATCGCGGCCGCGCGTCCGTTCATCGAGCGCTTCATCATGCCCGATGACCTGGAGGCCTGCGCCAGTGAGCTCTTCTCGATCGATTACAAATCGGCCTTGCAGGAGCGCCTGCAGGCGGGGAAAATGCCTGCGGCAGAATATCGCGTGGTTGAGGAATCGGGCCCCGAGCACCAAAAGACCTTTACGGTGGAGGTCGTAGCAGGAGACAATCGTATTGCCCGCGGGCGCGGAAGTAATAAGAAATCCGCTGAGCAGGAAGCAGCCAGGTCCGTCCTGGCCGAGATGGAAGGGAAGACCGAAGCGAATGGCTGAGCCCTACAAGAAATCCTCAACCCGCGATACCTTTGAGTCGCTGGTGGTCACGGTGATCCTGGCGGTCTTCGGGACGACCTTCGTGCTGCAGGCGTTCAAGATTCCCACCGGCTCGATGGAAGAAACTCTGCTCATTGGCGACCATCTACTGGTCAATAAATTCATTTTCGGCCAGCCGCGCGGAAGGCTGAGTCGCCTCCTGCCCACCCGGGAACTGCGCCACGGCGACATCCTGGTCTTTAAGTTCCCGCCCTCGGAGGAGCAGACGGAGCCGGGTGAGCATTACGTGAAGCGCGTGATCGGCCTTCCGGGTGACCGCATTCACATATTTCATCGCCAGGTCTTCGTGAATGGCCAGCCGCTCTATGAACCTTATGTTCATCACGCTTTTCCCGATGAACTCCGCCCCGGTGATGATTTCCCGCCGCCGGAGACCGAGTACCTGCGCGGCGCCACAACCGCCTGGAGCGCCGAAATGAGCAGCTACATTCGTGACGAAGAAATCGTGGTGCCGCCGGGAAAGTATTTCGTCATGGGGGACAACCGCGAGCAGAGCTGGGACAGCCGCTTCTGGGGTTTCGTTCCGCGGGAGCTGGTCAGTGGCCGGCCGCTGTTGATTTACTGGTCGTTTGAAACTCCGCGCGACGAATACATGCACAACTCCCCTGGCGATCGCATTTCCCAGTTCGTCGATCTGATCATCCACTTCCCGACCAAGACGCGCTGGCGGCGCACCTTCAAGTTTGTGCGCTGATGAATCCTCGCAACCGCTGCCGCGCTCGTAACCTCGCGCTCCTCGTTCTGCTTTTGGGCGGGGCGGCGTGGCTCGTCCCTTCCTACTTCAGCGCTGAACGCTACCGCCACCGCTTGGAAGTGGGGCTGGAGCGGGCCCTGCATCGGCCCGTAAAGTTTGGGGCGACGTCCTTCAGGTTGCTGCCGCGTCCCGGGTTCACCATTGAGAATGCCGAAGTCGAGGAGGACTTCGATTTCGGTTCCGAGCCCTTTGCGCGCGTGGACCGCATCGAATGCGACCTGCGCTGGCGAAGCCTGTGGCGCCCGCGCAAGGACTTTGCGCGTTTGCGGCTGGACCGTCCCAGTTTCAATCTGGTCTTGAACGCCCAGGGCGAATGGAACGTGGGGAGGTTGATGCGGCAAAGCGGCGTCACGGCTCCGGTCGGCGCGGGCCCGGGCGCGGCCAGCTCCAGCGTGGGAGATCCACTCGATCTGGAGGTTGTGGACGCACATATTGATTTCAAGGTCGGCGCAAACAAGAAACCGTTTGCCTTGAATGACGTCCAGGCACGTCTGCGCGCCGATCCCACCCAACGCCGGGTCGAGTTCCGGATTGTCGCAAGCCCCGTGCGCTCGGATATCGCTGTGCCCACTCCGGGCCCCGTGGAGGCAGAGGGTGTTTGGACGCCTGGCGGAGATTTGCAGGGGCCCATTGCAGCCAACCTGCGCGCGCGGGGGGCTCTGCTTTATGATTGGATCCCCATCGTCACCGGCCACAACCCCGGGCTCTACGGTGTGCTCGATTGCGACGTTCACCTCAGTGGTTCCCTCACGAACCTGACGGTGGAGGGGGAATCCCACCTCACGCAGTTCCAGAGGTGGAGTGAGCTCCCGCCGGCTGACTCCATGCCCTGGGCATTCCGGTTTCGCGGCCAGCTCCAGCGTCCTCATGAGCGCGTGCTAGTGGAAAGCCTGGAAGCCTCATTTCGAGATTCCCACGTCCACCTTTCGGGGTCGGTGGATCACTTCCCAGACTCTCCGCAGCTTGACTTAGTCGTGGCGCTGGAGCGATCGCGCCTGGAGGACGTGCTGGCCGTGGTCCGGCGCTGGTGGCCAAATCCCCGTACTTGGAGCTTGAAGGGCAGGGTCGATGGCATGCTTTCGATTCAGGGTCCCTGGGAACAGCGCCGCTACGGTGGTTTTGTGGGTGCGCGCGAAGTCAGCCTGGAGACGGCTTCCGGGTCGTTTCCAATTTCCGAACTCGCCGTGCGCATCGACAATCGTGGAGCACGCCTGGCGCCAGCGCAAGTGACCTTGGCTCCGCGGGTTGCCCTGCTGGCCGAAGGCTCGATCGACCGTGCGGGCGGAACTCGTTACGACTTGCAGCTTGGCGCGAGAGGCGTGCCCCTGCACAATGCGCTGGCCTTGGGACGCGGTCTGGGAATCCGAGGCCTTCAGGGCCTGGACGCGACGGGCTCGGCAACGGCCACGATTCATTTCGTTGGCTCAGCCTGGCCCCCCGCGCGGCCCGCGTTGACGGCGCGGGCAGAAATACGGTCCGTCCGGCTACTCATTCCGGGGCTGACGGAACCGCTCAATCTTCCCCACGCCAGTGTGCAGGTCAGTGGAGACCAAATTACCGTTGATCCCTTGGTTGCCGTCCTGGGGACAAGCGTCTTCAGCGCCAAGCTGGAGCACCGCGGTCCCCGGCGCAATCCCTGGGGGTTTGACCTGCGCGCGAATAGTCTGAGCCTGGAGCAGGGCGCCCTCTGGTTCGACGCGCTGGGCCACCGCCGGCCCCTGCCTTTCTTGGAGCAGCTTCCCGGCTTGGCCTCCTTTGCGGATCGCCGCACTGCGGCCTCGCAGTTGTTCGGAAGCCTCGCCGCCGAGGGACGCTTCTCGACTCCCAGCCTGACTTACCGGGGTGTGGCCCTGAAGGACTTTCAGGGGACGTTTGAGGCCGCCGGCCGCAGCATCCACATGAAGGCCGCCAAGTTCCGCGTCGGGGGCGGACGCGGCGAGGCCCGCGGTGAGGTCGATTTCTCCACTGGCTCCCCGCGGCTTGCCGCTAACGTGTCGCTCGTGGGCTTGCCGGTCGAGGCTTTGACTTCCCGGTTGCCCAGTGCTCTCCAGGGTTTGCGCGGGACCGTGACGGCGAGCGGACATTTCACGACGCACGGCTTGGCGAGGCAGGAACTGGGGGATAACTTGGTGGGAGAGGCGACTCTGCGCTCCAGCGACCTTTCCTTCAGCGAGTTCGACCCTCTGGAAATCCTAGCGCGGCAGGCGCATTGGGGAACACTCGAGCCCGTTCGCGGCCCGCAAGCGGCCCGCTCCGCGGCGATGACCCTGGAAGTCGCGAGTCGCCGCTTGACCCTGAAGAACACCGGACTCGAGTTAAGTGGCGCCCCCCTCCAGTTAATCGGCACGTACGCTCTCGGCGGAGCGCTCAACCTGGATGTGCGCGCCGACCTGCGACACTTGCGCCGTCGCTGGCTGACGCGTGAGGATGAACTCAAAGCCGGTGACGGCTATTCGGAGGTACACCTTTCGGGGCCGTTTGATAAGCTCATGGTCACTCCGCAGGTGGTCGTTTCACGTCGGCGTGAGTAGGCGCCGTGGGAACGACCCCGGGCGGTGGGCGGCCGAGCCGAGCTCAGCGCACACGGATGATTGGCGAAGGTGGAGAGCCCTGGTCCTCGACCAGGGCTGCCCAAATTAGGCGAGTTGCTCGCGGCGCTCCAGACGATTTACTCGACGAACTTCTGAGAGACGACATTAGCAGTAGCTTTAGCACCATTGCGAGGGACAACTCTTGAGAGAGAGAGTCAGATCTATTTCAGCCCACCCAGGGCGGCGGCAGATTGCCCTCACGCCGTTTCCCCTCCGCCCGTTTATGGCGGCCGCCCTGGCGGCGGGCCTGCTGGTGCTCGGTGGGGTGTTCGCAGACAGCGCTACCAGGCCGGATGCGACCCAAGCCGCGGCGCGAGCGGTGGAAGCCAAGCTGCGAACCTTGCGAACGGTGGAGGCGGGGTCCCCTCACTCCCAGTCGCCAATAGTGATCACGGAGAACGAGGCCAATTCCTACCTGAAGATTCACGGCCGGGAGTTCCTTCCGCCGGGGGTACGCGATCCCGCCATCCGTTTCTTGCCCGAGCGTGTGGTGGGGGTTGCGGACGTGAACTTCGAAGAGTTCAGCCATGTATACAGCAACCCCAACGATTGGGGTCCGAAAGTCATGGCGGCCATGTTCAAAGGGACCCAGCATGTGACCGCCACGGGCAGAGTTCAGTCGGGAAATCGGCAAGCCAAGGCACAGATCGAAAGCGTGACGGTGGGAACGATGAAAGTGCCGAGCTGGCTCGTGGACTTCATAGTCGAAAATTACTTGCAGCCGCGTTACAAATTTGATTTGAGTAAACCCATTCCGCTCCCGGACCACGTCACAGAAATCGCCCTGGGCACGGGTCGGGCTATCTTCTTGCGCAGCCTCGATAAACCTCGCTGATTCGGCGGCGGCCCATGCCAGCGGGGAAACCGTCCCGGCCGACCGCCGCAACAGGGATCCCGCTGATAGAGGACAGGGATGGCGCGTCGCTACAAGTTCTACGCGGCAGAAACCGGCACGTCCTACCGGTACTTCTTCGTGTGGAGCCGGGCTGTCAATCGCCCGGAGGGGCAAGGCCCGGGCAATGATTATGTTTTCGTCGTGACCCCTGACCAGCAGCCGCCCTTCACCCTGCGCGTGTTCGTTTCGGACCGCGCGCTCGCGGCCTGGCGGCTTGCCCACGGGCGCGCACTGGATTCGGGAGAGATATACGCAGTTGCCAAAATGCGCTTGTTTCGGGCCCTCGACGAACTCCCCTGTGTACGTGGCGAGTGGCTGAACCTGCTGGTGGATGAAACCAACCTCGAGGAGCTACTCGCCCCGCTGGATCTGTGAGTGTTTCGTCTGCCGGTTTCTGATTTCCAGCGACTGTGGTAGATTGATGAGTGGTGCTTGGCAGGGCAGAAGAACTTGGTGCGCAACTTACGCAAATATGGTGTAGTTTTGGCGGTCCTCTATGCGGCGCTGATGGGCGGGCTGTTGGCCGTGATGCGCCAACCCATTTTGTTCGGCAGAGTGATGCGTCATGTGCCAGAGCCGCTGATGATGGTGGTTCCCTTCAAGCCACTCTGGTTTGTGGCGCGGGCGGGGCGCCTCCGGATCGGCGATGCCGCTCCGAACTTCGACTTGCCCGGGGGCGATAAGAGCGGTCGGGTCGTTCTCGCTTCCTTTCGCGGGCATGAGCCCGTGGTGCTCGTCTTCGGGAGCTACACTTGACCGCCCTTCCGCCGGGAGGTTCCCGCGCTCAACAGGCTTTACGAGCAGTACAAAGACCGCGTGGCCTTCTTCGTGGTATACATCCTGGAAGCCCACCCTATTGATGCCTGGCAGACCGACGACAATCTAAAGGAGAAGATTTCGATTTCGAGCCCCAGCACTCTGGGTGAGCGCTGCGCCGTGGCCGATACTTGCGCGACCAAGCTGGCGCTGCACGTTCCCGCTGTCATTGATGATCTCGAGAACTCGACGGAATCGGCTTATACCGCCTGGCCGGACAGGCTCTACGTGGTCGACCGCGACGGGCGCGTCGCTTATAAGAGCAAGCCAGGTCCGTTCGGATTCAAGCCCGCAGAAGTGGAGCAGACTCTACAGCGTCTTCAGCCGCCTGCGCCCTCCGAAGTCACACTGGTGCGATGAGCGCGCGAGACCCGATCACCCAAGCTGTCATCCTGAGCAGCAGCGAAGGATCTGCATGGGTTTTCAGCGACTAAGACAAATACAGATCCTTCGTCCCGGCAGAACCGGGACTCAGGATGACAGTGCCAGCTTTCGATCAACCTGATAAACTAACGCGTTCACTTCTCGCTGAGGAGCCGTGCGCATGGATGAGAGTTGCCGCCTTCGCTCATATGGAGCGCTGGCGATCGCGCTGTTGAGTTCTGTGTTGGCGGCGCAGCAGGAACCGTTCACACTCGAGCAGGTCATGAGCGCGCCGTTTCCGACGGAACTGGTGGCCGCGCCCGCGGGCGGCAAGGTGGCGTGGGTATTCGACGCGCGCGGAAGGCGAAACATTTGGGTGGCGGAGCCGCCTGAATACCAGGCGCGAGCGGTCACCTCCTACACAGAAGACGACGGGCAGGAAATCGCCGAACTCGCGTGGACCCCGGACGCCCGTGCCGTCCTTTACACGCTCGGGGGCGACTTCGATACGCTGCACGAAGCGCCGAATCCGCGGAGCAGCCCGCAAGGTGGGGAGCAGGACGTTTGGGTTGTTTCGCTTGCGGGCGGCGCGCCGCGAAAGGTGAGTGAAGGGCATTCCCCCTCTGTCTCGCCCAAAGGCGATGGGGTGGTCTTCATCTACAAGGACCAGGTTTGGTTTGCAATGCTTGACGGGAGCGAGAAGCCGGCCCAACTCATCCACGCCCGCGGGAAAGCCCGGTCGTTACGGTGGTCACCCGACGGCACGAGTCTGGCGTTCGTGAGCGCCCGCGAGGACCACAGTTTCATCGGCGTTTACAACTTCTCCGAGAAGAGCCTGCGTTATCTCGACCCGAGCGTGGACCGGGACGCGGAACCGGTCTGGTCGCCCGATGGCAAGCAGATCGCCTTGCTGCGCCTCCCGGTCTCCAAGGAAGGGGCCATCTTCGGTCCCAGGCGCGCCGGTTCACCCTGGTCGATACGTGCGGCCGAAGTCAAGACCGGCGCGGGCCGCGAGGTGTGGAAAGCACGCGAAGGGCGGGGAAGTGTGTTCCATGGGATTTCCGCGCACGACCAAGTGCTTTGGGCGGCCGGCGACCGCTTGGTTTTTCCCTGGGAGGGAGACGGCTGGACGCATCTTTACTCGGTGTCGGTCGGGGGCGGCGCCGCAACGCTGATGACGCCGGGGGAGTATGAGGTGGAGAGCGTGGCGCTCACGCCAGACCGTCGCGAAGTCGTTTTCAATTCCAATCAGGATGACGCGGACCGACGCCACCTGTGGAGAGAAGCCGCTTCAGGCGACCGGCCCGAGCGCCTGACGGGCGGGAAAGGAATCGAGTGGTCGCCCGTGGTCACAAGTGACGGGCGCGAGATCGTGCTGCTGCGCTCCGATGCGCGCTGGCCGGCGCGGCCGGCGCGACTCGGGCCGGATAGCGCCATTCGCGACCTTGCGTCCGGGTCGATGCCCGGGGATTTCCCCGGGGCACGCTTGGTTGAGCCGCAGCCAGTGACTTTCCCGGCTGCCGACGGATTGAAGATCCATGGCCAGATCTTTCTTCCGGCGGGTGTACGGCCGAGCGAGCATCATCCCGCCATCGTGTTTTTCCACGGGGGCTCGCGCCGGCAGATGCTGCTCGGCTGGCACTATATGCAGTATTACAACAACACGTATGCCCTGAATGAATACCTCGCCAGCCGTGGTTACATCGTGTTGTCGGTGAATTATCGCAGCGGAATCGGCTATGGAATGGAGTTTCGCGAGGCCCTGAATTACGGCGCGACGGGTGCGAGCGAATTCAACGACGTGCAGGGGGCGGGTCTATACCTGCGCTCGCGGCCCGATGTTGACCCGGCGCGCCTCGGCCTCTGGGGCGGTTCCTACGGTGGTTACTTAACGGCGCTGGGACTGGCGCGGGCTTCCGATTTGTTCACGTGTGGGGTTGACTTCCACGGGGTGCACGACTGGAACTTGGAATTTCCGGAAACGCTCCCGGCGGAAAATCCCCAGAAGCTGACGGATTGGGCGCGGGTGGCGTTTGAGTCTTCGCCGCTGGCTGACATCAAGACGTGGCATTCGCCGGTGCTCTTGATTCAAGGCGATGATGACCGCAATGTGTCCTTCGCGCAGATGGTCCAGCTTGTGGAAGCGCTGCGAAAGCAGGGCGTGGAATTTCAACAGATCGTCTTTCCGGACGAGGTGCACGATTTCCTCACGCATGAGCACTTTCTCACCGCATATCATGCCGCGGCGGAGTTCTTCGCGAACCATCTCCAGGGCGGCAAATAGAGGGCGATCGGGTGATTGACCCATCGAAGGTTTAAGTCCGAAATTCGAAGTTCGTCGCTCGTGTCATCGATAGTGATCATTTGCTTTCTGGTTTTCCCCGCAGCGCCTTGATGATCTGGTCCGCCGGACCGCCCAACTTCAGGATTCCGAAGACCTCTTCAACCCGGTCCTTGGGCCGCAGCTTGGTCATCGCCAGGCCGCCTCGTTCCTCCCTGACTTCCAAGACTTGTTTCATCTTCCATTCCACCTGTGCCAGCACGCCGCCCAGAACGCGCGCGTCGTGGCTTGAGAGTTCGAGGTCCAGCAGCAGCCGGCGCAGTCTGATCAGCATGACCGCCCGGCTCTTGGGTTTGAGGTAACCTGAAACATCGAGCACGTGCGCGGCGCGCTCAAATAGACGCTCCAGCGCTTCGAGGTCGGCGGGCCCTGAGCGATGCACGGTGACGCGCGGCGGCCGGGCGGCTACCACGCCCGCGCGTACCAGTTCATACGCGCAGACAGCCACGGCTTGGCCCAGGTTCATGGAAACGCAGTCTCGCGTAGTGGGAATGCGGACCAGCGCGTGGCACAAGCTCAGGTGCTCGTTTGACAGGCCGGTTTTCTCTGAGCCAAAAAGCAGCGCGGCTTGCCCGCCGACCTTGTGACGCCGAAGCCAGGCGGCAAGCTCAGGTAGCGGCAGGAGGTCACGATCGAGGTTGCGTCGTTGGCCGGTGGTGGTTCCCAGCACGAGTGTCGCGTCGCCGATGGCGTCGAGCAGCGTGGGCACGGCGCGCGCCGACTCTACGACCGGTTCGGCACCCACCGCGGCCGAGCGCGCTTCCTGCCAAGTGGGCTCGAAGGGAGCGATAACCCGCATATCACGCAGGCCGAAGTTCGCCAGCGCGCGAGCTGCCGCTCCAATATTCAATGGGTTGCGCGGACGCACCAGTACGACGCGCCAAGCGACTTGGAGGGGTTTCATAGGCAGGGATTGTAACAGCAAGACCGCAGGGCAATCGAAGAAACGGCCTTCGCCCACCGGTTACTTCTGCGGGGCAGCGGGGGGCGGGGTGGCCGATTCTTTCTGTTTATCGACTGACTCCACGGTCACGATGCGCACGCCCGACTTGAACTGTTTGTAGTCGGAATAGCGAACGATTTCCTTCATATGGATGGGCGGGCCATTTGGGAAGTAAAGCGTATCGTCCGCCAGGGTGTAAGTAGGGAACCAGAACTTTCCATCGATCTGCTCACGCCAGGTGGTGAATCGCGGGAAAAGATTCTGCCCTTTGCTCCCCTTAAGTTCGGGCACCGTCTTGCCTTCCGACTTCACGATCTGCAGGTCGCGGTCGTCTACCCACACGACTCCCTGAAAATAGAGCCGGTTCTTCTGGATTTCCTTGGGACGCAGCGAAAACACGTAGGCGGTGATTTGATCCACTTTGACGTGGCCCAGGTACTTGATTTCGTAATCCGGCAAGTCCTCCGTAGTGAGAACAAAGGGCTGAATGTTGCGAAAATTCTCAATATCTTCCTTGGTGACAATGAGACCCTTCAAGGAGGGTGTGGGGGCATAAGTCACGCGCTCAATGCGCTTGCCGCTGTCGTCATAGAGGATATCCCACTCTTGCTGGTACGTGCCTACCACCTCGTTGTCGGGCCCCAATTCCTGCACCTTGTTAACCTGGTGGTAGGTGTAGTTGTTGCGCGCCTCGCGGAAGACTTTCTCCTTGGCGGCAAACTCCCGGATGATGCGCTGGATCTCTTCCGGGTTGGGATCTTTCAGGGCTGGAGCACTGGCCGTGGTCGGATTGGCTGGCACGGCGGGTCCAGCCTGGGTCGCCGCGGCCGGGGTCCGCGGTTGGCTCTCGGCGGCCGAATTCCGGACGCGCAACGTAGGTTCAGAGGAGGACCCTGCGGGCGAAGCGGCGGGAGCACTGGCCTGGGCCGGCGCGGCTGGAGCCTGCGGCTGGCTTTGGGCGGCCGAGTTCCGAACGTGCAACGTAGGTTCAGAAGAGGATTCTGCGGGCGAAGCGGCGGGAGCACTCGCCTGGGCCTGCGCAGCCGGAGCACTCGCCACCGAGGTCGATGGAGCATTCGGCTTGCCTTCCGGCGCGGGCTCACTGGCAGCGGCGGCAGGGGCTGTTGGGGCGTTCGGCTTCCTCTCTGCCGCGGGGGCGCTGGGAGCTGTCGCCGGGGGCCTATTCCCGGCCTTTTGCAGGGCCGCAATCAAATCGTCACTGGCGCCGAGGTCATGAAACTTCTTGGCCAGGTCCGGGTTCATCTGGAAATCGATGCCGCGCTCCTGAACCGTCTGAATGATCTTGTCGCTCGGCGAGGCCCCAAGCAGCAGCAAGGTGATATCGTCTTTCGACAGTGGCTGCTCCGCCCGTGTCGTGGCCAGTCCCAGCAGGCCAATGACGCCCAGCACGGCGATTCCCAGCATGACTTTCTTGGCGAGGTCTGAGTTTGATTTCATCCCGGAGTTCCCGTCCCGCTAGCGCTTCCAACCCCCACGGAAGCCTCTATGTCCATAGAGGCCCTCCGCGCCGTAAGAGTTGTATGAACGCCAGCACGCGGATGCGGGTGCCACTCCTCCCATGATGAGAAGCACCTCGCCTCCCACTCCCATGCTCTCCATGAGTTCCGATGCTATGCTGCAGGTGGCTGTGATAATGGCCGCTCAGCGCGCCCGGCGGCGATTCTTTAACCGCATCTGACGCAGCTTGCGGGGATTTCTTTTCGGCTTCGAAATTGCGAAAGTGACCGTCCCCACTCGGCGGACTTTCCACTCCGAAGCCGCGGGTGTTCCATGACCTGTTTCCATATGCCTCTTTCTGAACCTTCCTGATCGGCCGGCTCCTAACCATTATAGTCGATATTCCATCATTAGCGCAGGCCTCCTGCCGGCAACTACCACTAACATGGCGCTACGTGGCCCATCCAATGGCGGACTACACGAGGACTAGCTGATTCACGGGCCCAGTCCTTGCGCCCAATCACTTTGCTGCTTCGATGGAACTGACCACAATGGTGTCGCCCTCGAGAGTGCCCGTGACCTTGACCTTGCTGCCTGCGAACTGCTCCGGTTGCTTCTGGTCACTGAGTTGGTAAATCTTCCCGGCGGGACCAATGAGAATGTACTTCGCGCCGCCTTTGACACACTCCAGCGTGCAATCCTTGTCGCTCTCGCCCGGCATCATGTGCTTGGCGCCACACATCGAGTCGCCGATGCTTCCGATAAAAGTCTTGGCAACATCTTTTGTAGGCGCCGCAAGGCTCAACCCCGTCGTCAGCAGCAACCCCAATCCCCAATAAGCAAGTTTTCTCATCGAAACCTCGGGTCCAATTCTCCAGATTCTGCGCCGTGGAGCACTCCTCCGGCATGTCGGCTCGCGACGCAATAGTTAGATGTTAGGAGGGAACAGAAGGTTACGGAGCGTGCGGAGCGAAGGAACCCGCTGTCCCTCTGGTGGGACCCTGGGGCGGCAGCGCGGGTTCTCCCAGACAAGAAGGGGAAGACCTTCTGCCCGGCGCAGGGTCTTCCCCTTGCTACTCTCAAATTACCGAGGAGCTATTGCACTTCGATGGTCACCGCAACGTCTCCGGTTTTCTTCTCGGCCAAAAACTTCACGGATACGGGTTTCCCGGTAGCGCCGGACAGATCCGCCAACTTGGCCTTGCTGCCGCCCACTTTGATCTTAGTCGCGCCGGTAACTTTGAAATTAAAGGGGATCCCACTCGCGTCCGTCACCACGACCAGTTTCTGTTCGGCTACTACGGTTTGCAGTGTGCCCGAAAGCGTCTCAGGCTTCACGGCTGGGGTCTTGGGTTTTTCAGCGGCGGCGGGGGCTTCCGCTTTCTTCTCCGCCTCCTGGGCAAGCGTCAGTGTGATTCCGACGTAGCTTAGTATGAGAGTTGACACCAACAGAAGCAGTACCTTTTTCATCGATTTTTACCTCGTTCTCCGCGAATATGCCGCGGATATTTAGTGTTTGTCCGGCAATATACTAATACGGCGCACTGTTATTTTCCACTCGAATTGTCTCCCCGGACCTCACGCCCTGCCGCCACGCTCCCCCGCTTGGGCCCGATAGTTCCCTCTGGAAGAGGCCCAAAAACACGGAAGGCCGCGCGCATATCGCGAGCGGCCTTCGGATGAGGGTCCTTGCTTCTAGTGCAGTTAGCTTGACGTCTTGGAGTGGCTCGCGCCCACCTCCGCCACACTTGAAACCGTGAGGGTGTCACCGTTCAGAGTGCCCGTTACTTTCACTTGCTTTCCGCCCATTCCCTGAAACTTGTCTTGGGCGTCAAGCTGATAGACTTTCCCATGGGAAACCAAAACATACTTGGCCCCGGTAGAGACGCACTTCTCGATACAACTCGCCGCGTCTGCGCTGGCCGTCGTATGCTTCGCCCCGCAATGCGAGTCACTGACTATTCCGCTGTACGACTTGTCTGCCGCCCAGGATAGGCAACCGAAAACCAAGAGACTGAATGCCACAAGCATGATCTTCTTCATCATCTCGACTCCTCCTTTGGACCTTAATAGCATTCCACAATGCATGGGGCCCGGGGGCCTGTGAACCAAGCTGCCCCGCCGCTCGATCGAGAACTTTGGCGCGAAGGCACTCGCTACGCTGCCGAACCTGATTGTTGCTTTCCGCCAGCCCTACGACTAACACTTTGCTTTAGAAAATGTCAAAAGTCAAGCCGTTAGGTGACAAATATCAACTCAATCGGACTTTACTAGCTTGTTCCATTATTTCTCTTCAGGGATATCCTTGGCTTTCGCGAGTTTGCTCGGTGCGGGTGAGACCTGCCCCGGCGCGGTGACAGTTGCGCGCGGCGCCAGCTCACCCAGAGTCGTTGCCAGCCAAGTGTCGAGTCTCTCTCGGTTTTCGTAAACCTCGGTCAGGGGGCGGGCGCGGTATATGGAACCCATACTTACCTGGAGGGCCAGTGCGGCAAATCCTCGCCGCTTTTTCCAGAGCAGCTTGCCCTTGGGGCTCCATAGATTCATATCCACCGTGGCGGCGTACACCCAGCCTTTACCTTGCTCGATAGTAAGCTTGGAGAGAGCCCGGGTCTTGTTATTGGCTATGAGTTCCGTCATGTCGTCCCAGGAAGCTACGGATCTGCGGACATTGGCCTTCACTTTCACGACCTGGATGGTGAGTACCGCATCAACACGCGTTTCTTGCGCAATTCGCGTGACCAAGGAGCCTTGCGCGTCAAGCAATTGCTGCATATCGGCTTGGCCGGTATTGGGGTCGATCGCATCCAGGGTGGATGTAGTGTTTTCAGCCCGATTCGCCATTTCCTCCCCCAGTTCGGGCGGCGCCACGAACCACCCGGCATTGTCCTGAAGGTATTTGGAAATGGCTGCGAACAACCCGGAGGTGTTCGCGACGTCCTCCGACTTGGGTAGGATGATAATCCGTTTGATGTTCTCCCGGATCCGGTCAGCTGGCAAAAAGAAACTCTCGGTGGGATACTGAATATTCTCCAGGCGGAATACACCGCCTTGGTTCGTATACCAGACTGTTACCTCCGCTCCCAAGCCGACGATGGAGGTGTAGTCCTTGTCTGTCAGGATCTTCCATTCCTGACCCTGCTTGTCGAATACTGTAATGTTTTCGGGTGTGACGGCCGTGGCATAACCTTCCAGCTTGGTTCCCGTGTGCTTGGGGTTTTGCACGGCGACGAGCCAGCCGGCGGTTGCGCCGCACAGGAAGAACGCGAACAGAATCTGTACAAGGACGCACTTCTCTTGAGTGAGGTGCCAGGTTCGCCCGGCACTACTGAACTTCAATAACAAGACAGCCTCCTGTGAGATCGCAGGCGTCTTCGCCGACGGCGCGATGTGCTTCTCAAGCCGCCAGAGGAACCAGTGCAGATCTAACCCCGCGTTCGCTCGCTACTTGATTTCGACGGCGTACTTGCCCAAATCGAGTTTTGTGGTCCCGCCCTCGGTGGTCACGGCCAGCGGCTTGGGTTGCTTGATCGTGTCGTCGATCTTGACGGCGCACATGCCGACCTTCGTGCCGGCCTGGTTATAGAGGTTGAACTTTGCGTCGGCGGTGCTGGGCGCCTTGGGACGATCCAACCCGAAACCATAACTCCCCACGCCGATTGCAATGCTGCACACGGAAAGCTTGGTTTCTGAAATCAGCATGCCAGTGTATTTCTGCTGAATCTGTGAGCTGTAGCCCGCGGTGTCGAGGATCGCGAGAACTACGCGAGCGCCCTTGGCATTCTTCAAGAGAACGGCGTTGTTCTTGTCAACGGGAATCCGGTTTCCCTCCAGGTAAAAGTCGTTGGGCATGGCCTTGGTGAAGGCATCGCCGGTAACCGGTTCGAACCCTCCCTGCGCCCGCAGCGTGTTCGGCCAAACTGCCAACAAAAAAGCTACCACTAGGAATCCGACGAGAACCAATATTCGCTTCATGGTTTTCCTCCTCAGGAATTTGCCAGGGTATGCCGAGATGGCTCGAAGCCATCGCGAAACAGGTGGAGTTTATCACGGATGACGTCATGCACCCAAACCTGCCCCGTGCAAATACCGTCCAAAATTGTTGCGTCGCGCAGCGAGAGAGCGGTAGGATGCCCGCACAGGTGGACGTGATTCGGCACTCGGGAGGTGGATGATGCGCTACCACAAGTCGTCCGTCATGTTCGCCGTGTTTCTCGCGATGATGACGGGCTCCTTGCTTCTGCACCCGAGCGTCGGGGCGCGTGACGGTCGCGGGGCGACTCCGGGAGTAGACCAGAAGTCGTCAGGCCCGGAGAATGAAATGGTTGCCCTGCGGGCGGAGTGGGTCAAGGATTTGCGTGCGAAGCGCCTGGACCAAGCCGTAGCGCTCTACGCGAGCGATGCTTCTTTCTTCGACCCGCAGGGCGGCCGCAAGACCGGCCAGGCGGAGATTCGGAGTCTCTTCCAATCGGTAATGAGCTCCTTCAATTCCGACATCCAGCTCCGGAGCATAGCTACGATGGTCTCAGGCAACCTTGCTTACGACAGCGGCGACTTTCAAGAAACGCTGGTGACGATAGCCACGCGAGCCAGCGCTAAGCTGCGCGGAAGTTACCTGATGGTCCTGCGCCGCGATGCGGACGGCCACTGGCGAATCGTGGCGCACATGTGGACCGAGGCCCCGCCCCTTGAGCATTGACGCCGTCCTCGCCGCAGGTCGATTGTTGGGGGTAAAATCAATATTTGCGGGCCGGGGGCTCTGCCTGCCAGGAGGTTTCGAAGTGTCTGAACGTCGGGGAAAGATGAAGCAAGGCATCGCTCTGGGCTTGTGTCTGTTTGTGATGGTTCCGTTGGCTCCCAAACGAGATCATAAATCCCCGCCGTCGGCGCCCTCCGACTACAAGCCGGTGACTGTTTACGATGCTGCACGTAATCCCGCTCAGGATCTTCAGGACGCCATGGTGGAGGCCACCCGGAGCCAGCGGCGCATTCTGCTGGAGGTGGGGGGCGACTGGTGCGTCTGGTGCAACATCATGGATGGCTTCTTTTCGAGCCATCCCAACTTGCAGAAGTTACGCGACAGTCACTACGTGAGGGTGAAGATCAATTACGGCAAGGACAATCCCAACCAAGAATTCCTCTCGCATTATCCTCGCATCGCCCAGTACCCACACTTTTTTGTGCTGGACTCCCAGGGCAAGCTTGTACAGTCGCAAGACACCGGCGCATTCGAACATGGCCGAACCTATAAGTCCAAGAAGCTTGCTTCTTTTCTGAAGAAGTGGGCGCCGCCCGCGAAGTAGTGCAAAGCACTTGAGAAAACCGCGGAAGGACCAGCCGCGTAGGAATCATCTTAACGATCCCGCCAGAAGAAGAGCCATTTTCGCTTTTCCCTTCCACCCTCGACTTCGGCCCAATCTGGCTGCGGTGGCAGGGGGAGTCCTTGGATTACAGCTTCGGGGTTGGCGCGAGTCAGCAGGTCTGCGATTTCCTCCCCTTTGGCCTGGGCGACCTTGCGATAGCAACGGGAGAGAATCGGCGGCCGGTGTTTCACGTCATGGGCATCGGTCGCGAAGAAGTGGACTAGGCCCATATCCAGCAGGCGCTCTGAAAACTTCCGGGCCTGGGAGCCGAACCCACCGGTGTACGACTGCGCGGTGACCTGCGCTAGACAGCCGCTTGAGACCCAGTCTTGGATCACCTCGAGCTTGCGCTGGATAAGTAGGTTGCGCTCCGGATGGGTGATGATGGGGGTAAGCCCGGCGACTTTGATATCGTAATAGACCCGGGTCATGTGCTCCGGGATGAACTGGTCCGGCAGTTCGACCAGCAAATAGGAGGTCTGATTGATGGTGAAATCCTTGGAATCTTTAACGCACTCTTGGATGTTGTCGTAGGAGAGGTGGAAGTCGCAGCCCAATAGGAGTCGAGGCTGCTCGCCCACGCTTTCCTGGAGCTGCGCCAGCAATTCGCGGTTGCGCCCGGGGTTGAAGGTGTATTTGTAGTTGGAGTGGGGCGTGGCGACCAGATGCGTGATCCCGTCGGCAGCCGCGACGCGGCACATCGTGACCGCTGTCTCCAGCGATTCGGCCCCGTCGTCAACACCCGGCAGAGGATGACAATGGATGTCGATCATGAAAAGGGTTCAAGCCCGCGGGCGATTCGACCGCGTTTTCCTCTCCTACTCACCTTTACAGAACATGGTGACAACCCATTCTTCGTAGCCCCGCCTAACTGCTCCAGCCGGGTGCGCGCAATCCGAATCGTTCACACCCGCACCCTGGGGCGCCAGAGGGTTAGGATAACATGCTCGACCGAACCTCGGTCAAATGGTTTGAACGATGCCGTAATGATTTCCTGCTAAACAGCGCTGTTAATTGCACTGCAGAATCTTGTATTCGGGATTACGGAATATAGAAATTGAAAGTGAATCCAGGTTTGCGCTTGCTGCCTGCTTTGTGTGGACCTCAAAAAATCATTGATTCTTAAGCGGTTAGGGGCATCCTATGACGCGGGAAGATCGAACCCCATATGGAATTCAGCGTGCTCTAATCAAGGTGAACCGACGTGGGACAATCCTAGAGGGAGCCAGCGACGGTTTGGAGTTTAGACCCAAGACCCGACGCTTGGAGGGGGGAGCGAGCTTCCCCCTCATTTTGTTTTTGGCCTTGCGCCAGCTCGAGCCTTTTCCTGCCGGCGGGAACGTCCGGATTGACCATAAGATAGACCATCTGCTGAATCCCCTTGCGCCTCCCCGCTGCTCCGTGCATACCCTGAAACCTAATCCAGATCTCTCGGTGCGCAGTGAGTGGCGATGGAGACTTGACTTCGTCCGCGCCGCTGGCTACAGTGACCAGTCAGCTACAATAACCGCTCGGGAATAAGTGGCTGACCAAACCCTATGACCGAAGCCTTAAAGCGCTGGGTGCTGGCAGTCCAGGAATTCACTTATCTGCTGGTCGCCGCCGTGCGGGACGCCTTTACGCCTCCCCGCTATCTTACCGACACGCTGATTCAGATGGACGTGATCGGGGTCGGCTCCTTGCCCGTTGTTGTGTTGATCGGGTTTTTCACGGGAGGCGTCCTATCTTTGCAGACCTACCGCACCATGAGTGACTTCGGGGAAGTCGGCCTGTTGGGGGAGATCGTGGCCCTTTCGCTTGTCCTTGAACTCGGTCCGGTCCTGACGGCCCTGATGGTGGCGGGCCGCGTCAGTTCTGGCATCGCGTCCGAGCTTGGCTCCATGGTGGTCAGCGAGCAGGTTGACGCTATGCGCGCCCTCGGCACGGACCCTGTGCGCAAGCTGGTGGCGCCCCGGTTGTTCGCCACAGTCATCACTCTGCCGCTGCTGACGATCCTCGCCGATTTCTGCGGCATGCTGGGAGGCTACTTCATCAGCTACTCTACCGTTCATTTGACCACACAAGAATACTGGACCCCAGCTTACCAGTCGTTGACCTATAAGGATGTCACCCAGGGGCTTATCAAGCCGTTTTTCTTTGGCATCCTGATCTCCATGATCGGCTGCTATCAGGGGTTGCATACGAAGGGCGGTACGGAAGGTGTGGGCCGCGCCACGACGCAAGCCATGGTCAAAGCTTCCGTATCGATCATACTGGTCGACTTCTTCATCACGAAGTTCCTGGTCGGCATCGGTTTCTGACCTTTGGTTAAGACGTTCCGGCGTTGTCGTTCTGCGCTCTTCGCTGTCATACTGAGTAGGGATAGCCAAAAGGCAGGCTATCCGTGATGTCAGAAGCGGGGGCCGCGCCAATTTGTTGCAATGGGGTTTTGAGCCACCGGGTTCGGCCTAGCCCCTCTCGCCGCAGACGATATGAGCGCATCACCGGCCATTGAGGTCCGCAACGTCTCCCTCTCCTTCGAGGACAAGCAGGTTCTGTCCGATATTTCTTGGGCGCTAGGAGCCGGCGAGACCCTCTTCCTGCTGGGCGTTACCGGTTCGGGGAAATCCGTTCTTTTGAAACTGCTCCTCGGTCTGATCAAGCCCGACGCGGGCCAGGTGCTGATCAAAGGCCAGGACCTGGTTCCTCTTCCGGAGGCAAGCCTCGATGGCATCCGCAAACAGATGGGGATTGTCTTTCAGGAAGGCGCGCTTTTCGATTCCCTCTCGGTTTTTGATAATGTGGCCTATCGGCTGCGCGAGCAGCACGAGGATGAAGTTGCTATTGAGCGCCGGGTGCGCGAAGTGCTGCGCTTCGTCGAAATGGAGCCGGCCATCGAGAAAATGGCTTCGGAGCTCTCGGGGGGCATGCAGCGGCGCGTCGCGATTGCGCGCGCCATTGCCAGCGGCCCCTCCATCATGCTCTACGACTCACCCACCGGTGGGCTTGATCCGGTCACGTGCTATACCATCGACGTGCTCATTGCCAAACTGCGCGACGTGCAACACGTCACTTCCGTGGTCGTGACGCAGCGCCTGCAAGACGCTTATGAGCTCGCTAACTATTGCTACTCTGCCGAAAAACAGGCCTTGGTGTCGCAGAAGCAGATCAGCCCTGCGGATTGCATTGCGCCCACGCGTTTCTTGATGCTGCGCGATAGCAAAGTCTATTTCCAAGGCAGCGAACAGGAGCTGATGAACTCCACGGACCCGTACGTGCGGAAGTTTCTCAGTTGAGAGTGGCCGGCGCCGTGACCCGCTGGAGTCTGTCCGCCCTAAGGCCCTTTCTCTGCGTCTCGGCGCCTCTGTGGCGAAGACAGCCTTTTTTCACAGCTTCTTACCTGCTACCTGCAAGCGCATTCGCACCGATGGCGTGGATGAACTACAATAGGATTCTGAACTTCGCTTAGGAGAGACAAATCATGCCTCAACGCAAGCGTATTCAGTGGGCGCAGCTTCGAGTCGGAATCCTGGTCATTGTCAGCCTGATCCTGTTTGCCGTGGCAGTCTTTTTCATCAGCGGCCAGGGGGGATTCTTTACCAAGCACTACCACATCAAGGCCTACCTTTCCAGCGCCAGTGATCTGCGCGAGGGGGCGCAGGCGCGCTTGGCCGGGATTAGCGTGGGCACCGTCTCCAAGATTCGCATCTCCCCTTTCACGGATCCGGGGCGGGCCGTGGAGCTGGATTTGAAGCTTGACCGCAAATACCAGAAGGAGATTCGCGCCGATTCCGTGGCCTCCATAAACACGGTCGGCCTGCTCGGCGACAGCTATGTGGACATTTCGCGCGGCTCGCCCGGCCAGGACGTGGTCAAGGACGGCGGCGCGCTCAAGACCTCCGAGAGGCCCAGCATCAGCGCCGTCGTGCAGAACAGCAACGATGTCATCCTGAATCTCCGCGTCCTCTCCAACAAGCTTGACGAAATCACTGCCCAGATTCAGAGCGGCAAAGGGTCCATGGGTAAGCTCATTTATGACCAGACGCTCTACAACAAGATGGATGCCACCATGGCCAGTGTGCAGAATCTCGTGAACGGGGTGCAGCATGGCGAAGGCACGCTGGGCAAACTCGTGACCGACGAGACGCTTTACAGCCGCTCGGTGGCCACGATCGAGCGCGTGAACCAGGTCCTCGATGATGTCCAGCACGGCAACGGCAGCCTGGCCAAATTCATCTCCGATCCCGCGGCCTATAACAATCTGAACAGATTGATGACGCAGGCCAATACCTTGGTGGATAACATTAACCAGGGCCATGGCTCGCTCGGCAAGCTCGCCACGGACGAGGAACTCTACAACCGCATGAACGGTACGTTCGACCGCCTCAATGCGATCACCACGCGCATGGAGCAGGGCCAGGGGACGCTGGGCAAACTCTCCACCGACCCCTCCCTGTTTAATAACTTGAACGAAAGCTCCCAGTCGCTCAAGGAGTTCTTGGCCGACTTCCGCAAGAATCCCAAGAAGTACTTGAGCATCAAGCTGCATATCTTCTGATTGTCGCCGGCCAGTCCCCCGGCCGCGCCCGCCGCGTAAACCGGGGGGAGCCAGGAGTCACAATTCAGCGGTGATAGGATGGCAGCAACGGCCAACTCGCAATCGGAATTGACCGTGGGTTCGTAAGTCCAGGGAAAAACCCCACGCTTAGAATAGCGATGACCGCCGCTACCCGCTCAGCTAATCCAATCGTGAGGAAACTACCGGTCTAGCAACCGCAGTCCATGGTAGAGGAATTTCGGGTCCGCCTGGGTGGCGACCTCAACCTCAAGCCTCTTTCCATCTTTAAGCAGAATGTCCCATTTGATGCCAAAGGGTACGTGACTATCTGCAATCTTCTGTGGGCCTTTGGTGAAAGTGACCTTTTCGACAATTCGTAATCTGTCTGAAACCCTGCTCTCACAAGTCAGCGAACCATCTTCGATTACGCCTGCATATGCGGCCAGAAAAGTGAACCAACGCGCATCTTCATCGCAGAGCGCTGTGGATAACTCGTTTGCAGCTAGAAATTCCGTAAGCTCCATTCTGAAGGTCTCGAAGTAGACGAAATCATGAAGCAGGGCATACTCTGCCGACAACGTGTCCCCGGTTTCACATCCCAGATTCAGTCTGTTGAAAACGAAGCTGTCCACTTTCTCGAGAAAGGCCATCGTGGTTGATGCGTACGACAAATCGACGTGAAGAGCCCAATTGCAGTATAGGCGTAGTGCGAACGGGGCTAGGTAAGGCCTTTGCTTATCGAGAAGCTTTCTGATCTCGCAAAGAACGTAAACGACTTTGCACTCCGTATCGACCGGACCGGACAATTGCTTACGCAGCTTGGCAACAATAGCATTTTCCATTTAGAAGGGCGGCCCACATTTCCGAGTCTAGTCGCGGTTGGCGCACACTTGAAGGACGACGCACGGCCCGCTCGAATGACCTTATGACAGTTCCAACTCTTGACACAGAAAAGCGCTGACCGCGGTCTGCATCTGGCCGCTGCCAGCTATCGCTTAGGATGTTCAGTCGCCGAAGACTAGTTTCACCGATTGCACTTCATTCTTGTTCACATCGGCGTTCGGCCCTAGGGTCACAAGTGAGATTGGAACGCTCGCCCCTATGTTCCCCTCCCATTTGACGCTATATTGCAGGTTCACCGTGAACTGCTTGAAGCGCAACTTTCCGATCTCCTTGCATGTCTTGACGGAGGCAGCCGCGCTCTGGATCGTATTCGCCAGTTGCTCCGTCAAGGTGGGCGGTTTCGTCATGCTCAGTGAGCCCACCGAATGGCCCGGCACTTGGTAAGTAAACGTGACATCGTTGACCACGTCCTTCTCGTGCGAGCCTCCGATCTTGAAAATCAGGAGGTTGATTGTGAATCCTTCCACCGCGGCGGTGCAAGTCTTGAAATCAAATTCAGCCGAGGTGAGGGGCGGCAAGGCATCGGGGGAGTTTCCAGCACTTTGCTGGTATAAATCGAGTGCTGCTTTGACCTGAGAAATGATCAAGTCTAACGGCGCAGCGTTGTTTGGTGACAAACTCGTCGCTGCCGGGGGCATACCGGCTGACCTTGTTTGTGCGAAGCTTTTCAGCGAAATAGCGGAAGCCAAAACCAAAAGCCACTTTGTCATTTTTCCTCCTAGTATATTCGGGGTAAGAGCCTACGGTCAGAAAAACGCTGACCGTGATGGCTACTCGCTCCTAGGCAGTTCGACCTCAGTTGACCTTTGGCGGGAAGCACTGCTCAGAGGTGAGGCCGTTTGCCTCACATCGGGCAAGAGAAGACATGTGCTCCGCACTTGGTCGACCAGCAGTCTTCGTAGGCGCCTCAGCGTTGAGCACGAAGGCAACGTAGTTGTTGCTAACCTGCTGCCACGCAGGGTGGTACTGGGAGTCCGTACATGACTTCGATGCGTCTTTCGGAGCGACCTTGAGGATGAAGGCTGGGGTAAGGTCCGCAGTCCAGCAATAGTTGCTAGTGCTGTTGAGGTCTATCAGACCTGGTCCCGGATCGCCAACGGCCTGGAGGACAGCGAGGGTTCCCGTTTTAGCGAATACACTGCCCGCATTGGCAGAGCACGTTCCGTGGGGATCAAAAACAAGTGAGATCTGAGCCCCTTTAACTGTATCGTCTTTTTTATTCTCCGCGTTGATGTCGTTATCCACGGCAGTATTAGCGAAGTCAAGGAGATACGAGCCTGCCTGGACAAACGGAGTAGACGGCAGAGGTATCTTTTGGCTATTCATAACTTGGTCGAGCATCTGCAAAGCGGTTCCCCACTTTGTCCTCGTCGTCCGATTGATCAATGTAACGTCCAAGGTGAGGCTCGAATATCGTGCATCGTTTTGTTTCAGCGCGAACTCGTTCACTACGGCGTACTCCAAAGGAATCGAAACTTGCCCCCCCGAATAGTCTGCAACGCTCTCATCGGTAATAAGTGGGAAGGAGATAGATTTTGCGTCTCCTGCGGTGACCACCGTCGCCTTGATGTAGGTCGCGACGGACGAATCCCTCGTCAACCAACCCTTGTTATTCCTGGTAATAACCCGCCTCAATACAATCCACACGGTATCCGTATTGTCGTTGATGCAATACTGACTTGTCCCGTCATCCACGCGGACAATTTGGGCACCACCTAGCTGTGCCCGGCACACTGACGACGCCACGAACGTGCCAGCTAGGACACAGGCAGAAAGCATCAAAACTCTGAGAGACTGATTCATGACTACCTCCTCTGGATTCATATTGTATCGCTCACACCAATCCTATTCTTCCGAGCTTGGCTTAGGAGCTGGGGGAACACATAGGGTAAGATTCCCGTTCCCCACTAGTACAAACTCAAGTGCCCTTGCCCCGTATTTAATCGGAGATACTGAAGCGGATTCATTGGTTCCGCTCAACTCACCTATCGCTTGAAACATAGCCTCGGCCAAGGTGATATTTGGGTTATTTGAGAACTGTTTCATCAAAATGGAAGCAAAATCACCAGCCATATCTAGTCTAACTGTCGTATCGGTCGCGATCACCGCGCTAATACCCTGCTTGTTGAAGGTCTGCATGAACTCTGTGGCTCCAGGCTCACCCGTACCACATGCGTCCAGAATGACCAGGGATGGAGCTGCAAAACGAAGCTGCACGCTCGGTGTTTCAAGCGTGTCGCCTTCATCCTCCCAGTACAAGCGGTTCACGTCATGATGGCTGAGGATCAGAATTGCAATTGGGTCGCTTACAATGGCCCCGGACTTTAGCCAGGTTGAAAAAGCCTTGATGTCCCCCTGATTAACGTCGTTTGGCGCCCAGGCGCTGAAGGAGTCGATCCAGGCCCCAAACGGCTTTCTTGCTTCATCCATTGAATTTCTTGTGGAGGTTGAGGGTACTAGCAACTTCCAATTTGAAATGCACGAATGAGGGGTGTCGTAGCTTTGGCGCTCCAAGGGTAATTCAATCCTAAAATGGAACCCTAAGAAGTCCTCGCTCCCATTGCCGAGGGGAACCCTCATGAGGCCCACGGGAAGTACTGGAAGCGTTTCAGAGTTTTGTCCTAGCACCCGAACGAAAAGGGAGGGATGCAAACCAGGCCCCGGGTTACTTAGGGCTTTGCTGCTAACAAAATCGAGGAATCGCTTACGAGCGACGCCCTCATTTTTATTCTCGTCGTCTTCTGCACCAAATAATTCTGCAAAAATATCTTCTCCATGCGTTACGAGGGCGCTGTCATCCTTTGTATAATTAGCGATATTTAGATCTGTCGGCAGTGTCTGACCTAGGTAGGAAGTGATCTCGTCTATAGATTTGTCTAATGGCCACACTGCGTAGTAATCCTTCTCCCAGTCGGGGCATGTATTGCATCGGAAGACCCCTCGTAGTGTGGCAGAATCGAACTTGATTATTTGTAAGGCTCCGTCAGGGACCGGAACACCCTTCCTTTCGGCGCCTAGACGTACCGAATCGACCCCGCTGAGCCCTACGGTAACCGGTTTTGATGGGCCGCATGCAGGGGTGGACGCCTCGCTCGAAAGACATATATCCACAACCATTTCATCAACAGGTATTCCTCCAGCCCAAAATGACAATGCAATGGACGTCGATCCGGGCTTGTTGCGAGTCTTTAATCGAAAAGTCTTCCGTCCGAATGTTAGCGGTCCATTGGGGTCAGTCTTGAGGGCGTTAAACGGGAAATCAACAAGAGGGAATCCTCTTTTCTGCGTTTCTCGCAATTTTTGTATGTCGACTTCAATATTCTTCACCCTCTGACCATCTGCTTGCGGCCAGAAGTATGAGCCATCGGTAATGATGATGACCTGCACAAGCGCCTTGACGGTCCCAGGGGGCAGTTTGTCAATCCAGTCTCCAATTCCTTCGCGGCTGGCGGCGTGGCTGTAAACGCCGGGCTGGCCATCAAAAGCTATTGCAGAAAAATCCACTACCAGCGAATATTCCGTCTCAAGCCCAATCGTAGTCACTGGGCTAAATGAGGGTGTATCGCTATATGGAAACTCCATCCACGAGTTCCAGACTGGATCGGTAAAGGTGCGAACCACGGGCGGGGGCGTTGGAGTGGGCGTGGGTGGCCTGGGCTTGGGGGTCCCTTTCACTTCACTCTGGGACTTCAAAAACGGCTTTATGTCAAGGCTAGTTGTCTCAGGCTCCAGCGTGACATCTGTACTCGCAGCCGACTGGAGGCCTATTTCGATATGACCGCGACGCGTCTTAAAACCTTTATGCCTGATGTCGAAGTCATAGGAACCTGGAGGGACTCTTAACTCGTACTTACCGAGTCTGTCAGATTTCGTTTGCGCCACGACCGTTCCGTTCGTCGAAAGTAAAATCACCGCTTCAGGAAGAACTGCCCCCGAGTTGTCCGTAATAGTACCTGAGATTGTAATGACAACTTGGGCAGCACAAACCAGCGAGCCGAGCCCCCCAACAAAAAAGACGTGAATAATCACGGCAGGCCAACGGGCAACGAAGTGCTCGATACTGACCATTAGGGCCTCCATCGTGGCCAGGAACTTTGCAGGTTGCGCAGACCGTGTCATGCATGTCTGCGCTCCACTAGCGCACGCCACTTCGCCGCACATCGGCATAGGTCCTTTGGAAATCAACTGGGCGACGCAGATCCTTTTGGGTGTGCGATTCCCCTCAACATCAACGCTCCCGCCCAGGCCAGAGGGCCTGGGCTGGAACAGTAGTTTGTCGTGTAATGAACCCTGGGGTCTTGCCCACGCGCAATAGGCGCAGGGCTGCTCTCTTCGTCGAGCAAATCAGTTGTAATGGCGAACATCTCGCGTCTGGACGCGACTATTAAACGCCTTGTCAGTGAGCCTGTCAATACTTTTTTTAACTTTGTACGTTATTTTTCGACTCACGTCCCTATGGAACCAACATTCTGACGAACGGCAGGAAACTTCTGGCCATAGGTCAAATAACTGAATCAGTGAGTCAGCGAATCAGAGGCAGTGAATCAGTGAGCCAGTGAATCAGTGAGTCAATGCACGGCGACCAGCAAGGACTGAATCAGTGAGTCAGGGAATCACTCAACCATTGAGTCGATGAATCAATGAATCAATGTCTGACAATTAGATGGTTTCTCGAAACACAGTTCCTACCGGTGGGCATCGATACCTATAAAGTGCTTGACAGTAGGTAAACAGAATGTTAGGCTTTATCGTACGTCATTGGGCCGCACAGGGTCGGCCTCGATGGTCAATCTGTAAAAAGCACGCTCTCGGGCTCGGTGCGAGGGCGTGCCGGTCGGATCGTCCCAAAACCGGAGGGTAGCTTCGAATGGCGAAAACGCTGTTGATGCAAATCGGATTCCAGTCTGCGTTTCCCCGTCATTCCCGCGAAGCTTGTCCCCGCGAACGCGGAGAGCCGGAATCTACTGCGCAAGCCTTCAGAAATGCGTCGCTGACGGACTGGATTCCCGCTTGCGCGGGAATGGCCATAGCTCGCGAACATGGTCATCAAGTCCGAAACAGGGGGAGTCTACCCCTTAGAGATGTTAAAAATGAAGATCGATCCGACTATGTATATGAAAACAAATGATAAGTGACAATATGTCATGCTGTTTTGCAGCCCGGTTTGCAGTTTTGCGCAGTAATTCGAGGCGAGATTAGAGTTTTTAGGCAGAAAAAACGGGATTTGTGTGACTTAAAGGCCGTAAAGGACAGGGGCAGTGACAAGTGATGAAGAATAGTGACGAGTGATGAGTGACGGGGTGGCGAGCAGGAGAGACCTGATAAATGAACACTGATCGCGGAAAGCTGCTTCTTTCAATTCATCTTGACGCGTTTGACGCCGCTGGGGGGGTTCAAATCGAAGGCGGAGGCGGGCAGGAAGCGATTCACTTTCACGTCGGTATAGTGCGCGATCATGTAATCCCCGCCGCTTTCGAAGAATTTCTGCTGCGCGGGGAGCCAGGATTCCTCACTAATCCAAATCTGGATCTTGGCAAGCTGTTGGGCGACGTTTTCCTTGCGGGGCAGGAATTCAAGCATCGCCGTCATGTCGCCTTCCAGCTCTTCTTCCTTGAGGTATTTCACATCGTAGGATTTTTTCAGCTCGCCAGTCTCCGACCCGAATCCCAGCAAGAAAAACTGTTCGATCAGTTCGCTTTTCTGTTCCAGGTCGTATTCCTGAATCTGGTTGATTTTCGGAAGGTAGATTTCGCCCTTGTTTTTTCGGAAGAGAATCGTCTCCTGATTGGGCTTCTGGATGTCGATGCGAATCTCGGGGTTCTTGCCCTTCCGGTAGAGGAGCTGGCCCGTTTCCGTGGACTTGTCGTCTACGAGCACCGTGACCTTCGTGTATTCGAGGTCAGCCGAAACGGTTTTCAAACGCTTGGCCATGTCGTTCATCCGGTCGAGAATTTCCGCGAGGTCCGTGGGCGGCTTGCCTTTGCGGGCCAGAGCCGGGTGTGCCAGCGCCAGCGCCACGACAGTGGCGAAGACGAGGGGGCACATCCAAGATTTGAGGGCGTTGGGCATGACGTCATGAACCGGTATGGCACTCGATCGGCTGCGAGCTACCCGCGCGGGCGAGCGCCTAAGTTAATCCTCCACTACCACCGTGTAGCCAAGGATGACCTGATGGCGGTCCCGGACCTCCGTGATGGATTTCACCGTAAAGGGCTTCTGCAGGTGCTGCCGGAGAATGATCGGGATGGCATCCTCGGGTTTCTGGTCGAGGGGTTCCACCAACCGGGCGTCCACCAGGTAGCGCACGGTCTTGTTGACGCGGCTCATCTCAACCACGCCCTGCTGATGGCGCAGATCGGTCAATTCCAGAGTGGGGCGGTCGTTGAACCAGGCGCGAGGGGACAGAAAGATGAAGGCCAGGATGGCCAGCACAATCAAATCGTACTGCCAACTGCCGCGTTCGTAGGACCACAAGATACTGCGCGTCAGCACCAGCCTGGAAACGGCCCCCACTTTGCGCAAGGTTCCCCCTCCGGATTGGGGCGGGGCCTGCGGGAGAGCGTGATCGGGGACGTCCGTGCTTTGGGCCATAAAGGGTTGCTTGAAGAAAATAGCTAGAAATGCGGGAAGAATCAACCCGAAACAATACGGCCATCCCGCATGCGGACAATCCGGTCAGCCACGGCGGCAGCGTCGGGGTTATGAGTAATCATCAAAATCGTCTGCCCGAAGGTGCGGTTGAGTTCGCGCAACATGTCGAGCACGATTTGGGAGTTCTCCGTGTCCAGGTTGCCGGTGGGTTCGTCCGCCAGCAGGATCTTGGGTTCACAAATCACTGCGCGCGCGATGGCCACACGTTGCTGCTCTCCCCCGGACAGCGCGTAGGGACGGTGTTCCAGTTTATCCTGAATACCCAACATGCTGGTGACTGCGTCGAAACGGTGAGGGTTGAAGCCGTTGCCCTGAATGTCCTGAGCGATGGCAATGTTGTCGCGCGCCGAAAGGGTGGGCAACAAGTTGAAGCGTTGGAAGACGAAGCCAATCTTGTGGCGGCGGAAGCGGGTCCGGTCCGCATCCGACATATTGGAAAAGTCGTTGCCGTCCACAAGCACACGCCCTGCGGTGGGGTTCGTCAGACCGCCCAGCACATGCAGCAGGGTGGACTTTCCACATCCGGAGGGCCCCACGACCGCCAGAAACTCGCCTTCCTGCACCAGCAAGTCCACCCCCCGGAGCGCGGGAACGTCCACTTTGCCGATGCGGTAGATCTTCGTCAGGCCTTGGGTGGAGATTATAGGTTCCACGTGATTTCTTCATTCTCCCTTGGCTGGGCGCGGCGCTCGGTGAACTTGGAGGGCAGGGCGCTGCTACCTATAATGCCAGACGCAGGCTGGGCCTGCATGGTTACTCATACGCAAGGGCATCCACCGGATCCAGTTGGGCCGCTCGCAGGGCAGGGTAAAACGCCCCCAGCAGGTTTCCGCCGATCGCCAGCAGTGCGGCGTACAGTGCCCACTCCGGCGACAGCTCAATCGAGAGAGTGGGATACACCATCAGAGAGGCCTTACGGATGATCAGGCTGCCGAGGTACCCAACCAGGATACCGACCACGGCAAGCAGTCCCGCCTCACGCAGTATGATGGTCATGACATACCCTTTTGAAGCTCCCAGCGATTTCAAAATGCCGATCTCCCGCGTGCGCTCGGTGATGGTGGTGTACATCGAAAGAAAGATGACCAGAAATCCGATGCCCACGGCGATGCCAATCATGACGTTGATAAAGGAATTGAGAAACGGAAGATTATTCGAGGTCATCAGCGCCATATACTCCTTAATGGGCAGGACCGAGTAATTGTGGAGCAGTTTGCGAATGGCCTCGGCAGTGTCATTGCCGTATGCCGGATCAGTGCACTTGACATAAAAGATCGAAGCCCTATCTTGCACGCCCAGCAGATCCTCGGCTGTCGTCCGAGGAATGAAAATTCGCGCGCCTTTGCCGTGCTCGACGATGCCGGCAACATGAAAGTCGTGGTTGAGCAGCTTCAGGTTGTCCCCCACCTTGGTGTGATTGGCCTTCGCATATACGTCGTCCACCAAGATGTCGGAGGGGGTTTGGAAGGGTCCACCGGCATGGTAAACAAAGCCTCCCGAAACGCGGTCGAAGCTGGACATGTCGATGCCATAGATGACGTTCAGCCCCTCAACCGAGTTCACCACGAACAGCACCGGCGCCACGGCCAGGACATGGGGCACTTCCAACAAACGGTCGCCAAGTTTGACGGGCATCGGCGCCTGCGACAGGCCCATGAGGAACGAAGCTCCTGGCGGCTGCACCAGGATGTCGGCACCCACGCCCTCTATCCGCTTGGCGCTTTCATCAACGAGCCCGTGGCAGAGTCCCACCACCAGCATGACCATACTCACCTCGATGGCCACGGCCAGCACGCTTATGATCGTGCGGATGGGACGGTGGAGGATATTGGAGATGATCAACCTATTGACCACGCGGATTCTCCTCCTGCGGGGCCGCGTCGAGGTCAACGAGTTGAGCTCCCTGGGGCTTCTGCAGTTCGAATTTCTCCGGCGGGATGGGCTGGTTGAACGTGGCCTTTTCGAGGGTAAGCGTCAGCCGGTAATCCTCCGCTGGCCGCGCCACTTCAATGTGCGTGGGGTAATGGGTGCCCGTGAAATCCTGGTAGGCTGCGTAGTGCACATCCTCGGTGTAAGCGCCTGCGGCTGCATAGAATTGCATCCGGACCAGTTCCAGGTCAGCGCGGTCGAACCACACTTTGCGGCGCAGCCCCAGGTCGCCCCCCGCCGGCTCTTCCACCACCGTCACCACGTAGTAGCGGCGCTCGCCCTCCCCGGCTTCTTCCAGCATGCACTTTTCGGTTTGCGCGTTGATGGGCGGAACGCTCAAGGCCTGCAAGATGTGCTGTGGGCGCAGGTTCTCGAGGGCGTTCTTCGCGGGCCGGTGGGATGAGGTCTTGCCGACAATGAATTTCTGTTTCGTCGGAAGGGAGAGGCGGAATTCTTCGCCGTTTGAAACCATGTCGAAAACCGTCGTCCGGACCACGGGCGCCTGGCCCTGCATGTGGATCAGTGCGGGCTCTTGCACCAGGATGAAGCCCTTCACGTCGTGATACTCTTTGATGATCCCGGAATAGACCGACCCGGCCGTCGGCTCGAGGTCAACTGTGGCGCTAAGCGTTCGAACGACTTCACTTTGATAGTTGATCTTGGAAAGGAGCTCGGCCAGCGTAGCCTCACGTGGCGGCGCAGGCACTTCCGACACAGGAAGGCGAGTTTCCTTGCGAACCATACATCCCGGCGCGGCCAGGAGCAGGGTAGCCAGAGCTAGCCCCAACCCAATCTTCGCTTTCTCGTGGTGTGCAATTTGCAAGATACCAACCCCGAAACTGTAACAGAGCCTTCGATGTCTGTCAATCCAACTCTTCGCGGGTATTGATGCATATGATCCATAAGAACTTACATCGAAAGCAGCAAGCGCTCGGTATGCCCATATTTCGGCAGTCTGCCGAGAATTCCCTCCACTTCCGTCACCTGCAAATGGCATGTGGCGTCTCCCCAGCCTCTCAAGCCTCTGATTCTCCAGGGGCACTGATTCGCCCCGTCTTCCTCCTTTATTTCCTCCTAGAAAGAAGGGCAATACTCATTCCAAACCCCTTGTTTCCCGGAGGGCATTTTGATTTCCTTTACAATGCGTCGAGGGTGGGGACCGTGCGGGGAGGTGGTCTTGCCTGCCTGCGGGGTTTACCCTTCAGGGATTCTGAGCGAACCCACCAAATCGGCAAGGTGCAGCCGTTTGCGCCGGCAGTAATCGATGAGGCCTTCCACAATCCGCGGCGCGGTGCGCGGATCGTAGAAATTGGCCGTGCCGACCTCGATGGCGTGAGCCCCGGCGATGAGGAATTCCAGCGCGTCTTCCGTGCTCGCGATGCCGCCGATGCCGATGACGGGAATCTTCACGGCCCGCGCCGCCTGGTAGACCATGCGTAGCGCCACCGGCTTGATGCCGGGTCCAGAAAGCCCTGCGGTGACGTTGGAGATGCGTGGCGTGCGGGTTTCGACGTCGATGGCCATTCCGACGAAAGTGTTGACGAGTGAGAGCGCGTCGGCGCCCGCACCTTCCGCCACCCGTGCGAACAGGGTGATGTCTGTGACATTGGGCGAGAGCTTGACGAAGAGCGGATGGCGCGCCGCCTTTTTCGAGGCCGCCACCACTTCCTCCGTCAGGCGCGGGTCACTGCCGTACACGATGCCGCCACAGCGCGTGTTGGGGCAGGAAATATTCAGTTCATACGCCGCGATGCCATCGCCGGCGTTCAGGATGTCGATGCAGCGCACGTAATCTTCCGTGGAGTATGCGAAAACATTGACCACAGTGCGGGCCTGGAGCGTGCGCAGGAAGGGCAGCTTTTCGCTCAGGAAGCGCCGGGCACCCACGTTCTGTAGGCCGATGGCGTTCAGCATGCCCGAGTCGGTTTCGTAGATGCGCGGCGGCGGGTTGCCTTCCATGGGCTCCGGCGAGATGCCCTTGACGCAGATTGCCCCAAGCTGATTGAGATCGATCAAATGGGCGAACTCTTTGCCGTAGCCGAATGTCCCACTCGCCGTCCACACGGGATTCCGGAAACGCACGCCGGCGATTTCGGTTCCTATCTGAGGAACGAATTCTTCGGCAGGCGTTGGCTTCGCCAGGGCCACCCCCGCCTGGCGCAGTTCCTCGGCGACGCTCGCCCCACTCCCCTTCCGCGGCGCATGTCGTTTTCCATGGGTCTTCATCGCCATTGTCTTTCTGAACCCTTAATCCCTAATCCCGAGTCTTTTCTCTGTTTCCCAAACGATCTTCTCCGCCCAGAACACCGGCCCTTCTGTGCAGACGCGCTGGTAGGCTTCGTGCCCCGTCCCCTCGACGCGGATCGAGCAACCCAGGCAAACGCCCAGCCCGCACCCCATGCGATTCTCCATGGAAACCAGGCAGGGGTGGCGAAAGCGCTTCGCCAGTTCCACGGTGGCGCGCAGCATGGCCCAAGGACCGCAGACCATCAACAGAAACTTCTTGTTGGTATGCGCGGTGAGATAATCCTCCAGTGGCCTGGTCACAAAGCCGCGGTATCCGAACGAGCCGTTTTCTGTGGCGAGCAGCGAGCCGCGCATCAGTGGCTTGAATTCTTCCAGGCCCACCAAATCGCCTTTGGTCCGCGCCCCGAAGAAGAGACGTTGCCTGAAACCCGCCTCCGCCAGGTGCTTCGCCGGAAGCAGCAGGGCCGCGATGCCAATGCCGCCGGCGACGTGCAGGATTTCGTCCGCCGCGTGCGCGCGCGGCAGGTACTCCTCTTCAAAGAATCCGTGGCCGAGCGGGGCGAGCAGCCCAACCTTGTCGCCCGGCCTGAGTTCCGCCATTAAGCGGGTGCCACGCCCGACGACCTTATAGAGTAGCCTTAGGACGCTGAGCGTTTGCACAGGCGCCGGCCCGCCCTGGCGCCCGTTTTTCGAGGTGACGTCGAAGATGCTCATGGGGCGGCGCAGCAGCACGTCGGAGCGGCCGAGAATCCGCACCATGGCGAACTGGCCCGGGCGCACGGCCGGGGCCTGTCGCGGGGCATCCAGGCTCAGCAGGAAATGGCCGCCCGTGAGGACACGATTTTCAATGACGGCCACGGTCTCATCGAACATCGACACTATGCTAGCAGAACTGCGGGCGTTCTTGTAGCTTCCCCCCTTGATCTCGGATTTGCCGTTGACCTACGAGTCGGGGGGCGGGTGAGGGGTCTATCCACTTGAGATGATCCCACAGGCTTCGAGCGTTCAAGACACTCTCACCGCATCGCTACCCGAATCGTCATCACCCGGTGCGGCTCGATATGGAAGCGTATGCTATGAGTGTCCGAATCCAGTGGCTTTCCGTTCACCTCCACGGCATTGGCTTCGTTTGCCGAGGCGATACTTACCCAAGGCAGAGTCAGCGTGCCGTCGGCCGCCTTGCCGCCAGCCTCATAGACTCTCACGATCAGTCCCTGGCCGTCCTCGGCCCCCTTGAGCGCGTTGATGACCAGGTTTTCCGGCTCAACCGAAGCCAGACTGGCTGCGCCCGGTGGCAGCTTGCCCTTGGCGCCTTCGAGCTTGTCACTGCTGCGCAACTCGGAGACTTCCAGGGGCATTCTGGCTTCGCGCCCAAAACGCGCGGCCTGAAGTGGGTCAAAGCCTCCGCCACTAGTGATGGCGTAACGGAAAACCATATCTCCGGACTGGCCTGCCGGCGTATTCGTGAACCAGTAGTTATTCAGCGCATAGGAGAAGACGGAGCCCGAGTTCTTCAAGAAGTGCTCCGGCCAGTGCCCGCGGTTGAGGTCAGCCAACGAAACCAGGGGGGCATCCACCACGGCCAGAGTGACGGAGTTCGCTCCGTCTTCCACGCTTACGGCGTCCTGCACGGCTGACCACTCGACCGAGGCGCCAGCCATCAGGTCCTTCTCCGGGTCCACCCAGCCATTAGCGATCTCATAGCGAAAGGTGGGATTGGCAGCAGCCCAAGGAAATGCGAAGTAGGCGGCTTCCTTGGCGTAAGTCAACTGCTTGTGGATGGTACTACGAATCTCGATCCGTTTCTCCTCATCCGGCAGGTAGATTTCCGTTTCGACTTTGGGAGTGTTGAGGGCCTGCGCCTTCATCTTCACCACGTGGCCCCAGGGAGTCTTTTCTACGGCCAGGAGTTGACCGTCCGTTGGGTAATGGATGTTCAACTCCGCGAAGGGTAGGCTTCGAGCCAAGTGGGTGAGTTGCGTGGCTTCGCTGTCCTCGCCGCGTCCTTTCTCCGTGCCGCCTCCCGTCACGTAGAGGTATTCGGCGGCAAGATACGGGCTGGCCGGGTCAATCAGCTCGCGGCCCAGTTCTTTGTCGTATAGGCTCTTGAGGGCGGCGCGCGTGGGGTCGAACGTCAAGCGATAGAACTTGTTCTGGATGATGTTGCTCTCCGGTTCCGAGCGTCCGGGCTCGACAGCCGGGCCGCGCCCCAGGCGAAATACCTTGTACCCAAGCGGTGGAACTTCGCGCGCCCAGAAGCGGATGGTCGCGTAACGGTCGCGCGCGTCGACGATCTCATAGGGCACGGGCTGGCCGGTTGCGACGTCCGTTAACGTCGTCCCCTCATCCACTTGGAAGCGCACCAATCCGCTACGCTTCCAACTGAGGGCATTGAACACGATCAGGTTTTCGCCATCGGTCTGGATCTGGTCGGCGAGCTGGCTCAAGCCGCGCCGCAGCAACTCGTCAATGTCGCCCGCGGCACGCGTGGCGCGCCCTTCCTTAACAGCGAGCTGCGCTCTGACTTCATCATGCTGCGGCTGGCTGACGCCGCGATAAGAAACGAAGGTGTGCTCGCCATATAGAACGATGTTGCTCCAGATTCTGCGGCTCACTTCGAGGGGGAAAGCCAGCGCGCGATTGATCCCTGTGTTGAGCGCCATTAGTGCTTCCGCCGCCACCGCCCGCGCCTGGTCCTGGCGATAAACGGCCGTGGCCGCAGCGTCCGTGCCCGCGCCATCTTCCCAGTAACCCCCGCCATCACCCCGCACCACGGGAAGTTGACCGCCGTAGTGTTGCTCGACATAGCGGAAGAACTCGGCGAAGCGGCAGGGAATGACTTGGGGGTAGGCGTACCGAGCGTTCCATTGCGCGGGCAGGTCTGCATCCAGGAAATCGAGCGGAAGGTTCTCCACCTGGGTTCCGTATAGTAGTACCGCGTCTGGCGCGTAATCGTCGCGTTCGTAGGGCTGGAGGAAAATCGGCAGCGCACTTGCGCCCGCCTCGAGTGACGGAGGCACGCCGAACGTGGCGCGCAATTGGTGATAATGGTACGAGAACCAGGCCAGCACGCGCTGGCCGTCGGGGCCCTCCCACCAGAAGGGTGACCGCGCGTTCCAGTGCCCGATCGTGTTCAGCGGTCCGCGGGTTTGATTACCCCCGGCCGCAAAGTAGTGGATTCCCGCGGCGGCCAGCGCCGAGGGCACCGCCCAGCCGTAGGATGGCACGTCAGTGATCCAGGCGGCGTCCAAGGGAACTCCGTAGCGGTCTTCCAGGCGCTTGCTAAAGTAGAGGGCGCGGAAGAGTTCCTCGGGCGCCGGCAACTCGGTCATCAAGTTGGCGTAGAACCCATTCACACCGATCTTTCCCGCGCGCGCCGCCGCTGCAAAACGCGTCGCCTCTTCCGCCGTGCGCGTCCCCATCCACTGCTGCACAATCCAACTGCCGTCGAAGTTAAAGCGATAGTCGGGATGGGCTGCCACGACCTCCGGGAGTTGATCGAGGACGCGTGCGTGCACTTCCGCCACCTTGGCCTGGTAATCCGTAAAGCCCACATCGAGGTGCTCGTGCGGTGCGTAGAATACTTTCCATTTCTTCTGCGGCTTGAAGTCTTGCGTGAAGGACTGGTGCGCGAGCCCTCGTCCCTCCTTAGTCCAGGAATTCGTGAATTCGATCTGCGCCTCGCCCGTCGCAACCGAGTCCGGAATGTAGATGGGCACACGCGCCTCGCCAAACTCCCCGCGCTTCGTGATCTCGGTCTCCGTCGAGAATCCACCGCGCCCGATGCGGACCTTGGCGGCCTGCCAACCTGGCGGGTATGCGACCGTCAGCCGGCATTCTTCTTCCAGTCCCGCCGCGGCGTTCCGGAAGAAGATGGTGGGTTCAAGCCGGGCCTCGGGATGGTCAGCGGGTACAGCCTCGGATTCCTGCGAGAGTGTCAGGGCGTCGTAGTAGAACCCGGAATCTCCCGGGCCCCCCACCGTGATATGCCGGGTGACCGTGGCGGGCTCATCGATGGCGGTCAGGGTCAAGCGGTTCTCGCCAGCGCGCAGGAAGCGGGCAGGAATGGCGATGCGCTCTTGCTGTTCCGAGTGGACGGGATTGAACGCGTCGTCTTCATCGCCGAGGGCCCAGCTCACCTGCGGCGAAAAGTAGAAATCGCCCGTGTGCCCATTGATTTCGACATGCAGGATGGGGACGCGCGGGTGACGGAAAAGCGCGTCCACCTCGAGGTAGTACACGCCGCGGGGAGAGCCGGCGAGAGGGAAAACCAGGGTGTAGGAATAAGGATGAGCTCCCATCTCCTGGTTGGCCGAACCCGGATGGAACTTGGGCCAGAGCTTTTCTTCATTGCCTTGACCCATCTCGACGACCACCGGCCCATGACTCTCGGGGTTGGGCCAAGCCGTGAACTCGTGATCGGAAAAATCGCGCTGGCCCATCCGCCAAATCAAATTCTCCTTGGCCAAGGAGTTGGCGCTGGCAGCCGAAGCCAGCACAAAAAGAATTACCGTGAGCCAAAGGCGCTTCTTGATTGCAGCGACGAAAGCAGGAGTGCGCATGAGGTCCTCGCCTGGAGTTGAGTTATGCGATCCCAACGGCAAAGGCTCGGATGATCAAGCCGGCCCCAGGGTTCCACCGGGTCTCGGATGAAAGCGGCGCAGGCGCTCCCGAAACCGGAGGAAACGCGGCATTGTTACGGGCGCCGTCGGTCCGGGTGCAGTGTACCACCGTCGGCCCGGTTTAGCAGCATCGAGGGAAGGGCTCCGTGGGTGATTTGGTGATTCCACAGCACCGGTTCAGAACCGTCGAAACGGGCGTCGCGCCGCGCACTGAAGTTTGCTGTATTTGTGCCGATGAATTACTCGGAGGGCAGGGCCCATGGAGGTGCACCCAAGCAGCCGGCTGGTGTTCGTGCTGACGTGGGCGCTGGTGTGCTTCGCGCCTTCGACCCAGGCGTGGCCACGAGATGCGTCCCTACCGAACGGCGTGTGTGGCGATCCCGAGCACACGGCGCGAGCCCTGCAAATTGGGCAAGCCATGCTGCGACAAACTCTTGCGGCGGGAATGCCCTGGGGCGATGCGCACCTGAATGAATACGTCAACCGCTTGGGACAGGATTTGGCCCGCAGCAGCGGCAGCCACCAGGGTTTCACCTTTTACGTCCTCTACAACCCTGATCCCAATGCCCAGGCGTTCCCCGGAGGGTTTGTGGTGGTCAATTCCGGTGTGATCAGCATGGCAGAAAGCGAAGGCGAGCTGGCTTCGGTTCTGTCCCACGAGATTGCGCATATCAACGTCTGCGATTGGCGGACTTCGCCCTGGAAGACCAACCTCTTCGAGTTGCTGGCCATAGTCCCGGCCGTGACCTTGGCGGGACCTGTGGGGATTGCCGTTGTTTCGGCAAGCGGCTGGGTGACGCCAGCGGCGCGGGCTCGCTTCAGCCGCTCTGCGGAACGGCGGGCCGACGGCTTGGCGGCCCAGTACCTGAGGCGCGCGGGCTATGACCCCCGAGCTGTCGTGAGCATGCTCGCGCGGCTGGACCAGGAGCAGTCCGCTCAAGGAGTCGAGTCCGGCGGCGTCCTGGGCACCCATCCCCGCGTGGGCGATCGGCGGAAGAATGTGGAGAAAATTCTCCTTCACCTGCCACCTCCGGAATTCGTACCCCACGACGAAGCCGAGTTCCTCTCCGTGCGACAGGAGTTGCGCGACTACGACGAGATCTATTCCCGCGCCGTGGGCACGCGACTGCCGGGACACGAACCGCCTCCTCCCGTGCTGACCCATCGGCCGCTAGAAACAACCTTACCATAGGCCCCTGTGCCCCGTATCGGACCCAACATTTCAATAGCTGCGCTTGCGTGAGTTGTGCGGGGGCCGGAGCTTTGGCTCCGACATGATTGGGCCGCACGCAGTCGAGGGCTTTAGGCCCCTGAAGCCTCAGGATCTAAATGCCCCGTTCGGATTTTTGGCTATTGTCGGACCTGAAGGTCCGACGCCCTTTTTGGAATTCACTCCACCATGTCGGGACCGCCGATTTGCACAGACCGGATGCCCGTGCTACGCTCCTGGATTCCATCTCAGGTTCCTCATGCTGGCTTTATTGAAGGTCTTTCTCATTCTCGGCTTGGTGGCGTTGAACGCCTTTTTCGTCGCAGCGGAATACGCCCTGCTGAGCGTGCGCCGCACCCGGCTGGAACAGCTCGCCAACGAGGGCAATCCGCGGGCGCGATTGGTGCTCACCCTGATCTCCGATATGGTGGCGCTGTTCTCGGGGACGCAGCTCGGCATCACCGTAGTCAGCCTGCTGATGGGTTGGATTGGCGAGGGCATCATGGCTAGCGCAATCGAACGGTCGCTGGAGGGTTCCGTCGGCCGAGTTGCGAGCGCCCCCGTTGCCCACTCCATTTCTGTGGTCCTCGCTTTTCTGGTTATTACGATTCTCCTGATGGTGCTGGGCGAGTTGGTTCCCAAAACCCTGGCTTATGAGGAAGCGGAGCGTTTTGCGTTGGCTGTGGCGCCACCCATGTCCCTGTTTCTGAAACTTAGCCGCTATCCCGTGCGCTTGCTGGACTCCCTGGCCAACGGGGTGCTGCGCTTGCTACACCGCCCTCCCCCAGGAAGTCACGGCCCGGCCCACACGACGGAAGAAGTCAAACTGATTGTTTCCAGCATACGCAAACGCGGGCTGCTCGATGCGGAACAAGAGGAGATGATCCACAGCGTTTTCGATCTGGACCGTGTCCGCGTTCGCGAAATCATGGTCCCCTGGAATCGCATCACCTGTCTGCCCGTCATGCCCGACTTGCAGGGGCTGCTGGAGCGCGTGGTGAAGGATCAGCACTCGCGCATTCCCATTTATGATGGCCTGCCCGACCAGATCATCGGCGTCCTGTACACGAAGGACCTGCTCGCGGTGCTGCTGGAGAGGGCACGGGCGGGCACGCCGGTCGAGGCCGATTGCGATCTGCGCGCAGTCCTGCACCAACCCATGATTGTCCCGGAGGCGATGTCCTTGACCCAAATGCTGAAGGAGGCGCGCCGCCGGCATTCGCAGATGGCATTGGTCGTGGATGAATTCGGCACCTTCGTCGGCTTGGTGACGATCGAGGACGTGTTGGAACAGATCGTGGGCGAGATCCAGGATGAATACGACCTGGAGGAAGCGGCCATCCGCAAGGTCGGGGAGAACGTGCTGGTGGTGGATGGTTCGGTGAGCCTGCGCGACTTGGCCGGTGAGTACGACATTGTATTGCCGCGCGAGGGATACGAGACCCTGGCGGGATTTGTGGAGGCGCGGCTGGGGGTCATCCCAAAAGGCGGAGAGAGTTTCGTCTTTGAATCCCGCCGCTATCGCGTGGCGGATATGGAGGGCCGCCGGGTGTCGAAGGTCCGCATCGAGATGCTGCCTAGGGCCGCATCCGTGGCGAAACCTCCCGGAGATTCTATGGGCCACGAGAAATCGTGAAGCTGCGATCGACATGCGAAGACAATTGCCTGTGGCTTCCTCATCGAGTGAACAGCCCGCGGTCAGAAAAACGCTGACCGTGGCTGCCACCGCCGCTCAGGCGTGCAGATCGACGGCTGGCAAACACGTGAAGGGTTCCTCGTCAACCAACCAGTAGGGCATGAACTCGACGCCGGGGTTATGCTCCACCGTGAAGTGGAGCGACTGGCCGGATTTTGGCCGCAGTTGCTGCAAGAGATCTTCTGGCTGCTTTCCCTTCTCCAGACGCAACCTGATTTCGGCTGCCCCGACCGCCGCCAGCAAAAGCGGGCCGAAAGTGACAGCGACGCGGACCTGGTCGGGGATTTGATTTACTCCGGTGTACCGCTCCAGGGCGAGCTTCGCCGGCAGGGTGAAGTTTATGGTGTCACCCTCTGACCAGGTGCGATCGAGTACCGCGTAACTACCGGGCCAGCCCGTGACGGCCAAGTTGCCATTGACGTTAATCGCCATGTCATGCGCCGCCCAGGAGGGCACGCGGACGCGTATTTTCGCCTGGACTGGCCGGGCTGTCGAGAACTGCAATTGCACCTCCGGGTCAAACGGGAAACGCGTGATCGCCTTCAGACGCAAGGACTCTCCGTTCTCGGTCCACTTGATGGTTGACGGCTCAAAGAGATTCACATACAGGCCGTCGGAAGCGAGCGAGTAAATGTGCTCCGGCAGTGAACCAATCAGCCGCGTGCCCTGTCCTTCGCAGCAGGTATTGATTCGGGTGGGTTTCTCCTTGCGGTGCACCAGTAGGGCGTGGTAGCGAAAACCCTCCGATCCCGCCTGGTTAGCCAAGGCCACGTTGTAAATGGACTTCTCAATCTCGCTCGCATACTTCTCTTGCTCCGGGTCCAGCAGATGAAAGCGCTGGTTGAGGAAGGCCCAGAAGACATTTCCGCAAAGCTCTTCCAGCTCAGCGTCCAGCCGATAGGACTGCGGCGGACATACGACAAACTCGATGATGGCAATGGAGCCGCCGGGATTTTCCCATTTATGGTGATAAAGATCCCAGCCGCCTTCCACGGCGCGGAGATAACGCATGTCGCCCGTGGCGCGATACAAATCGAGGTAAGCCTCCAGGTTTGTGAGCAAGTAGCAATGCGGGCGGTCATAGGGATACTGCCAGATGGCGCGGTCCTCACGCGCGGCGAGCTGATCCATCCAGTAGTTCTCCTGGAAATATCGCTGAATGACCTGAATGTCGGCGGGCTTGCCCACGGGCGTAAAGTATAGGCGCGTATTGGCGATCATGCCTTGGCCACCCTGGACGGCGAAGCGCAGCAGATGGGGCAGGTAGGGAGACTCGCTAAACCAGTTATAGTAGCCCCGCAGCAGGTCAAAAGCTTTCGGGTTGCCGGCATAGCCCGCCTCGATCAGGCCATGCGTCAGCCAGGCACGAGTGTAGGCGCCGCGCTCCGAAAAGAAGATGGTGTTCTCCGGGTAGGCCATGATGTACCCGTTAGCCTCGCGGCATTCGGCGATCCCTTCCACGACGGCATCCAGGCGCCGGCGAAGTTCCGGGTGATCCATCCAGCGGAGGGTGTTTCCTGCCGACATAAGGAAGCGGCCGGCGTTCGAACCGGCCAGGTCTTCCTCCCAGAACTGCATATCCCCCTTGGCCAGCTCAGGAGGCTTGGCCGTACCCACCCGCTCGCGGAACTGGCGCAGCAGATCATCCACCGTGTAAGAATTCAGGAGATAGCGGATGTTGTTTTCCATGGCGGATTGGAAAACGCCGCCCTCCAGGGTGACACCCGTAAGCGGCACGTGGGCCTTGTGAAGGGGAGGCTTCCAGGCGCTGGCGGGTGTGACGTTTTCGGGATGGTCCACAAAGACAGTTTCTCCGCCGGGGCGCGCGGGCCGCGTTACCTGCGCGACGTCGTCATCATTTCCGTGAGTCGAGTCCGCCGTCACAGGCCGAAGCGCCGCGACCTCTCTCCCTCTGGAGTAAACCTCCATTTTCGCCAGAGCCAGGTAGTTGCCACCCCCTTCGACGTCCATCAGACGCGTGGCCGTCAAACGCACGTAGCGCCCCTCAACATCTTGCGCACGGTACTCTTCAATGTGGCCTCTGGGACTGGGATAGTCCGCGCCGGTATAATCCACGATCGGCCGGGCGCCGCGGAAATCCGGATCAGGGGAGGCCTCAATCTTGAAGCGAACCGGAAAACCCTCTCCGGCATAGTGCTCGTCGTGTCCGGGACGGCTTTTTTCGTTGGCGGGGTAGACCTTGACGGAGTCAATTGTCTGGCTGGCGCCCAAGTCAATCTGAACCCAGGTGGCAGCGTCCGCTGCCTTGGCGGGCTTCGAACGGTAGGCGCGGTAAGCGCTCGCGGGCGTGGCCGCCATCCACTCGCCGCTCGGGGCAGGAATCACCTGCCCGTCTGCCGGTGAAGCAATGCCTGCATCCGCCGCGAAGACGCGGGAAGCCGTAAGTCCCGCGCCTGCATAGACAGAGCCCTCCAGAAATTGGCGCCGTGTCAAAGCCATACACTGTCCTCCATCTCCAAGAATCACGCGTCGTGAGAGAAGAAATTAGCGCTCTTGCAGAGGAAAAGAAAGCAGTATTGCGGGCTGGGATGGAAGGAGCCACGGTGAGAATGCGAATTGACAAATGGGTGGAAACGCGGCGTCAGCGTTGTGCGAATTTGGCCGATTTCAGGATTTTCTGCGTGGCCTCCGCGATCAGGTCGCCCATGTGAGTAGTGGAGGTGGGACGTTTCTTGCCCGGAAGGTCCGCGGTGCGGACGCCGCGTTTCAATATCCGCTCGATGGCCGTCTCGACCGCTGCGGCAGCCGTTTCCATGTGCAGCGTGTAGCGCAGCATGAGCGCCGCCGAGGCGATGGCGGCGATGGGATTGGCGCGATTGCGCCCTGCGATGTCGGGCGCCGAGCCATGGATGGGCTCATACAGCGCGGAGTGCTCGCCCAGGCTGGCAGAAGGCAGCAGGCCGATCGAGCCCGTCAGCATCGCCGCTTCATCACTCAGGATGTCGCCAAACATGTTGGTGGTCAGGATCACGTCGAAGCTGGTGGGCTTGTCGATCAACTGCATCGCGCAGTTGTCCACATACAGGTGATGGAGCTCTACATCCGGGTAGGATCGGGCCACGCGCGTCACCACCTCACGCCATAGGCGCGAGGATTCCAGCACATTGGCTTTGTCGACGGAGGTTACTTTTCGCCGCCGGAGACGCGCCAACTGAAAAGCGCGGTGCGCCACGCGTTCCACTTCGTGCTCGCGATAGATTTCTGTGTTCAGGCCCAGACGCTCGCCATTCTTGGAGAAGATACCCCGCGGGTTGCCGAAATAGATGCCGCCCATCAACTCGCGTACGATGACGAGGTCTGTCCCCCGCACGCGATCCGCTTTGAGTGCGGAAATGCCGATCAGCGAGTCGAGCACGCGCGCCGGCCGCAGGTTCACATACAATCCCAGGCGCTGGCGCAATTGCAGCAAGCCCTGCTCCGGGCGCAACTCGGGACGCCTCGAATCCCATTGCGGTCCACCCACGGCGCCGAGCAGCACCGCGTTCGAGTTGTTGCAAATGGAAATGGTTTCCGCAGGAAGCGGCGATGCGGTCTGGTCGAGCGCGCAGCCGCCCACCAAGCCGCTCTGGAACCGGAAGGTCACACCCAGAACGCCTTCAATCGCCTTAAGGACTTTCACGGCTTCGGCCGTGACCTCAGGTCCGATCCCATCGCCAGCTAGTACAGCAATTCGGTAAAGGCTTTGCATATCTATAGTTATCTTTAATTATCTTGATGTTACAAGATTAAGAAGCCAGATTGCAAGAATTATATTCGGACTTTCAGAATGCGCGGTCCGGCTGTGGAATATTCAGGCGATTCCAGGTTAAGAGTTTTGTTTTCTTATACTTATACTGACTTACTTAGGGAAGTAAGTTGACAAATTGTCCGCCGGACTGCGGCGAAGAAGTCACCCTATGGTTCCTGGTCCTACGAAATCTGCCGGTTCCTTACGAATCCTAGCTGGCCGTGGGCGGGACTCGGCAACCGGCGGCATTGGCTATGAGGTCAATAACCGCCCGGGAAGAATCGGTCCACGGCCTCGTTTTCGTGCAGGGAGCTGGCAGTGACGGCCGCGGCTTCACCGGCGCGTTTCACTTCATACGCAGCTTTATTCGCGGCCTGCAAATAGGAGCGCGCCGCGGCTTCCACCACGCTATGGCTAGTGGATTTTCCCGCGAACTCGCGGCCCTCGAAGCGGGCGCGGATGCAAACCTCCGCCACGCCGTCGGTGCCGGGCCCGACCGTGTGCACGGAGAAGTCCACGATGGTCCCCGGCAAGCCGGTAAGGCGGTCGATCGCGCGGAAGGCGGCGTCGCACGGCCCGTCGCCCGTCGCCGAATCGTGAAACACCTCCCCATCTTTTTCGAGCTCCACGGTAGCCGTCGCGCGCCCTTCGTTGGAGGAAACGCTTTGCAGCAATTTCAGCGAGAACATTTCCGGGATGTTCTGGAATCCCTCATTGACGATCGAGATCAGGTCTTCGTCGTAAATGTTCTTCTTGCGGTCAGCGAGCTCGGTAAAGAGCTGATAGGCGCGCTCCAATTCAGGCTTCGCCAATTGATAACCCAATTCCTCGTAGCGCTTCGCCAGCGCGTGCCGGCCCGAATGCTTGCCCAGGACGATGGAGTTCGACGGCATCCCGATGGTTTGCGGAGTAATAATCTCATAGGTAATGGCATTTTTTAGGATTCCATCCTGGTGAATTCCCGCCTCATGCGCAAAAGCGTTGCGGCCCACGATGGCCTTATTGCGCTGCACGAACATGCCCGTCAGCCGGGTAAGCATCCGGCTGGAGGCGAAAAGCTCCTCGGTGCGGATGTCCGTGCGCACGGGGAGCACATCGCGGCGCACGTAAATCGCCATCACAATCTCTTCCAGCGCCGCGTTGCCGGCGCGTTCGCCGATACCATTGATGGTGCACTCCACCTGGCGCGCCCCGCCACGAATGCCCGCCAAGGTGTTGGCCACCGCCATACCCAGGTCATTATGCGGGTGGGTGCTCAGGATGACATGGTCCATGCCGGGCACGCGCGTCGCCACGTCGCGGAACATCTTCTCGTATTCCGGCTCCAGGCAGTAGCCGACCGTATCGGGCAGGTTCAGGACGGTGGCGCCGGCCTCGACCGCCGCATGGCAGCACTCGATCAGGTAGCTGCGGTCGGTGCGCCCCGCGTCCTCCGGGGAAAACTCCACATCCGCGCACTTGGACTTGGCGTGGCCGACGGCCCAACTGATCATCTTCAGGATTTCCGCGCGAGTCTTGTGCAGTTTGTACTGGAGGTGGATGTCGGAAGTGGCCAGAAACGTGTGCAGGCGCGGCCGCGCTGCTCCCTTCAGAGCTTCCCAGGCGCGGTCAATATCCAATTCATTGGCGCGAGCCAGCGCGGCCACAATGGGCGTACGGATTTCCGCTGCGACGGACGTTACTGCGTCAAAGTCGCCCTGCGAGGCAACGGGGAAGCCCGCCTCCAGGATGTCCACGCCCAGGCGCTCGAGCTGCCGCGCCATTTCGAGCTTCTCCGCCAGGTTCATGCTGCAACCCGGCGATTGTTCGCCATCACGGAGGGTCGTATCAAAGATATAGACTTTGTCCGCCATCTTTCCTCCCATCCACCCTGCCCACGTCCCGGCGCCGACTGACCTTCGCGGCTCGCCCCCCGCCTTCGTGGTAGGGAACGGCCTCTGCACTCTGGGCCCGATTGGCAAAGGACGATCTCCATTGTCCGACCGGTCGGATGGTCGAGTCAAGTTTATATATTTTCCGATAACATAAGCAACGCTTATAGGAGGCGCACCGTGGAAATCGGCCAGATTGAGGCTTTGGTCGCGGCTTATTCATGAAAACGATGAGCGGAGTGCGGACCTAAGAACGTTTCACACAGAGTTCACGGAGCGTTTTATCTTTGGAATTACCGAACCACCTGATCACAGAGGGCGCGGAGAACAACTCGGAACCTCCGTGGTCTCTGCGCCTTATCTCCGCGACCTCTGTGCGAAATTCGTTCCCTCCCTCTGCGGACGTAGGTGCAAGGCCAAGAATGGGCGGCATCTCGCGTCTGCTCCACGGTGAAAGCAGCCGCGCTGGATTGCCCTGTGAAGGATGTTGAGTATCGGCGGCGAATTGCGGAGCTGCGTTCTTGAACCTCGAATCTGAAATCTTCGATTTCCGGCTCCCCAGCCCCTAACCCCTTGTGTTCTTGAATCTTGAATCTGCAATCTTCGATCTCCGGCTCCCGAGCCCCGCCCCCAAAGCCCGCGTTGCCCAAACGCAAAAGCCGCGGAGTTAGAAAGCAATTGCGCGCTACCTCGCTTCGACTCCTGGGGTCAAGGAACGGCGCTAGAAGGGGATGTCCACCGTGCGGTTCAATGCCGTCACCTGGGAGGATTCGATTTGGTAAACCACCACGCGCAGGACGTAGGTTCCCGCACTGACTTTTAGCTGGCCTCGGATGTTCAGGCCGACGCTCAGGAGGTGAGCGAGCGTTGCATCGCGCAGGCTCAGGTCAACGTTTCGCTGCGTGCCGGCGGCCAGGTTGCCATCGCAATCAAAAGCGGCGCAAACCATCTTCAAGCTCACCAGATTGCGCTCGCCTTCCTTGCGGAAATGCATGGCGTGCGCATCGACACGCGCGACGACCGAGAGCCGAGCCTCCGCTGTGTTCAGCTTGAAGAACTGGGTATGGAGGTCAACCGGGAACTCGCGATACTCCTCGCGCGAGAAGACGGCGTCTTCAATCTCCTGCCGGGCCCGCTCTTCGGGATGAAGGGCTTCGTTCCGAGCGAAGTATCCGTTGCGAGCCTGTAGGCTCAAACCCCGCGGGTTCACCAGCTCGACCTTCAGCTTGTGAAACTTGCCGTCGTACTTCAGGTTCTGGGGCGAGAAGGCCAGCAGGTAAGAGAACTCCGGCAGCGCGCCGGCCTTGCGGAATCCGCCGTCATAGTCATTAGTGTTGCGAATGAATACGCCACCCGTGTCGTGCGAGACCTGAGCCATTACATCTTGGTTCATCGACTTGCCCGCCGCGCGGTACGAGTCCGCTCTCGCGGACATGGCGGGGTCCAGCAGGACATTGTTCTCCGAGGCGTCACCGCCCGGGATATTCACCCACAGGCCACGGGAATCGAGCGCGTTGATGACCACGTGTTCGCGCAGGGCACGGTCGGTGAGCTCGTTGAGGTCGGAGTGCAGATCAAAAGCCAGGAACCCCTGGGAGAGCCAGAGGACACTGCGCTGTCCAGGCAGCGAGCCCAGGCGCCGCACCAGGTCCAAAAGGACGCGTAGAGACTGCCGGGACTGGGTCTGGTCATTGTTCCAGGCACGCATGGCCGCGTTCTGGGCCTGATTTTGTGGATTAGGACAGGCCAAAGAATCTCCGTCACACGCGCAGACAATGTATTCCCAAGCGGCGATGTTGAGCATTACGGGGTCGTGCTCCTGGTCAATTACGTAAGCCTCGTAGGGCGTGAGCGGCGGGCAGTCGTGCTCAGGCGCGAGGTTGCGGGGACGCGGCCGGAGGTTCGCAAGCGCTTGGCGCAGCTTGGTGCGGTCGGCGGTGAAGTCCAGAACGCCCAGGCCGGAAGATGTGAAGATGCCCGCGCGGTCTGTGGGCTGCAAGGAAGACTCGATGAATTTCCCGGCTGCTTCGCGCACGCGCACCATGTCCTCGAACGACACTACGAGGTCGTCAAAATAGAAGGCCACATAGCGCTCGGGCAGCGCCAGCACCGGCTCGGCTTCCACTGGCTCGGCGGATTGGGCGGGTGCGGCGGCAGGGGCCGGCTTCCCCGCTGAGGCAGGCTGGTTGTTCTCGACCGAGAAGGCGGTCACACTCTGCGGCTTGCCGTTATCGAAGAGGCGAAAGTCATCCTTGGTAAGTCCGCGCACAGCATTGCCGTTTGCGTCGCGCACGATCACGCGCACCAGAACTTCGTTGCGCTGCGCGCGGACGGTGAACGTCGGCGTCGTCTCCTCGCTCTTCACCTCCGGCGGCTCTTGGGTCTGCGCCGCCGCAGCGACAGCGGGCCACACCACGACGAGGCCCACCCCGATTGCCAAGGTCAGCACCGCGCGCAGCAACTTCGATCTTGAGAAAGACACCATGCCTCACCCCCACAGGCCGGATTTCGGAGGCATACGCAGGATGACTGTCAATTCGGTCTGCCCTGGGATTAGCTTTTTGGATTCCCAGGTGATTACTAACATACACCTAACGAGGATTAACCTCAAACTAGCGATCCGTGACCCCTTAGCAGCCGGAAACGCGAAGGTGGGTGCAAGGCCTGTTTTTCGGAGTACGGCGACTCGTCGCCGCTTTTGCTCGCCGCGACTCGTCGCGGCGAAGCTCCGCACCGGTGACGAGTCATCGGCGGCAAAAAGCGGGAGCGAGCTCCCGCACTCCGAAAACGGCGCCACCGGTCAGAGCAGCCGGGTTTGATGGCCATGGGAAAGGTTAACCACGGGGGGCGAATTGACGAGCCGCGCACGACGTAGGGCCGAACGGCGTTCGGCCATGGCCCAGCGCCGCTGGGCCGTACGCTGCGGGTTGCGGTTCCGCCGAGTATCGGCTAGGGCACCAGCAGGCCCTCCGCTTTCGCCAGTTTTCTTTGTTTCTCGTCAAACGTGTAGAAAGCAAGTAGCAGGTAGTGCGGAGGTGGGCGCACTTGGCCCTCCTCCGCGGTACTTCATGGGGAAATGATCGCTTGGGGACGCGGGGGCAAGGCCTATCGCGGAGTTAATGCCCTGACCTCGCGGGGCGCTGACTTTCCATCACCACGCGCAGAATGCGGTTGATGCGCGTCTGGTAGCCCCGGCCATGACCCTTGAGCCAATCGAGCACGTCCGCATCCAGGCGAATGGTCAATTGCCGTTTCGCCGGAGGCCAAGGCATCGTTGCCTTTTTGAGAAACGTCCGATCGAGCGGGGGGATGTCCGAGTAGTCGATTTCGGCATCCCGCATGCGGTCAATCCGTGCCAAGTCGCTTTTGATAGATTTTTTGCTCACGCCGATTCCCCTTCCTCATGGAAATGATCCGCGTTCCCTCATCGCGCGGTGCATGGGCGATGACTACCAGGCGCCCGGCCAGCAAGCCCAAAGTGATGAGCCGCTCTTCTCCGTAGTCGAAGCGGTCATCTTCGAACGTGACGCAGGGCCCGGAAAATACCTGCTCGGCATCCTCGAAGCTGAGGCCATGCTTGGCGAGGTTGTTCCGGTTCTTCGCTTCGTCCCATTCGTATTCCATTTCCATTGCATTCCCAATGTAGCTCTTTTTGTAGTTACACGCAATGGGTAGCAGGAACGGGTGGCGGCGTATAGCCGCCGCGAAAATGGCGGGGTAAACCCCGCCGCTACGAAAGCGGGTGTAAGGCCTGTCTTTCGGAGTGCGGTGACTGGTCGCCGCTTTTGCTCGCCGCGACTCGTCGCGGCGAAACTCCGCACCGGTGACCAGTCACCGGCGGCAAAAAGCGGGAGTAGGGGCGCCCCTCGTGGGTGCCCTGAAGTCGGCCATTCCGACGAGGGAGGGCAGGCACGAGGCCTGCCCCTACAAGACACGTGGTTTGCGGCGGCTCCGGCGGTCAGAGCACCCGGGTTGGATGGCCATGGGAAAGCCGCTCCGTACGCGGGGCCCGGTGAGGGGCTGCGGAGGAGGGCAATGCGCCCGCCTCCGCGCTGTCTGCTACTCGTCAGGCCGTCGCTCGACGACGTGAGGGGACGAAAACAATCCGCACTTCTCGGCCTACTGCGGCGGCGATTCGTCGCAGCATCGAAAGTGAGTGCCCTTCGTAGTCAGCGTCCTCAAGGCGGCAAATGACGGAAGCGGTAGTTCCCACCTTAGCGGCGAGCTGGCGTTGGCTAAGACCCGACCGGCTGCGGAGCTTGTAGATCTGGCTGGCGATATCAGCCGCGGAGAGATCTTCCTCGAAAGCCGCCCTTAACTCCTGGTCCGCGTCCACGTAGCGGTCATACGCGAACCGCAAAGCTGGTGATTGGAATTGCCGCTTTTTTCTCATCGATTACCTCCCTGGCTTAAAGGTGTGGGCAGCCGGGTTCAGCTCGAAGGTGGATTTGGCTCGGATCGCCTTGTCGATCTCCTGCGTGGGCACTTCCCGTTCCTTCACGACGCCATGCGTTACAACTACGCTTTCCCTCCATGAAAAAAGTACAGCATCCGGTAGTGAACTCCTTGGTAGCTCGCCCGCAACTCGTAGATTCCATCGCGGAGGAAATCCGCCTCGGGACGCCGAAGTTCGTGCCCCAGGTCCTCCAGCCGTTTGAGCCGCACCAGGCATTTAAGCCGCGCCTTGGGCGAAAGGGCGTCCAGCCACTCGATCAGCCGTGGCATTTTGCCCGGCGCGTGCTGATAAAAGATAACCTCAACTGCCGGCATATCGACCCCGCAGATGTTCGCATATTTGCGAACGAAAGTCAAGGCGGCGCGGAGGCGGGTATACTTGGCCCTCCTCCGCGGCACTACATGGGGAAATGACCGCTTGGGGTCGCGGGTGCAAGGCCTGTCTTTCGGAGTGCGGCGACTCGTCGCCGCTTTTGCCCGCCGCGACTCGGCGTGGCGAACCTCCGCAGCGGTGACGAGTCACCGGCGGCAAAAGCGGGAGTAAGGGCGCCCCTCGTGGGTGCCCTGAAGTCGGCCATTCTGACGAGGGAGGGCAGGCACGAGGCCTGCCCCTACAAGACACGTGGTTTGCGGCGGCGCCAGCGGTTAGAGCACCCGCGTTGGATGGCCATGCGAAAGGCGCTCCGTAGAGGGGGCCAGATGACGAGCCGCGGAGGACGTAGGGCCGAACGGCGTTCGGCCATGGCCCAGCGCCGCTGGGCCCTACGCCGCGGGTTGCGGTTCCGCCGAGTATCGGATTTGCGAGGTGAATTCGCCTCCACGCTTGGCGCGGGTGCAAGGCCTGTCTTTCGGAGTGCGGCGACTCGTCGCCGCTTTTGCTCGCCGCGGCGAAGCTCCGCACCGGTGACGAGTCACCGGCGGCAAAAAGCGGGAGCGAGCTCCCGCACTCCGAAAACGGCGCCAGCGATCAGAGCACCCGCGTTGGATGGCCATGCGAAAGGCGCTCCGTAGAGGGGGCCAGATGACGAGCCGCGGAGGAGGCCAAGAGTGCGTCCACCTCCTCGCGACCTGCTATAATAGTAAGCGTGAGGCCGTAAGGGTTGGCCGACGCGGGCAGCTCCACAGATTACAGGGGGAGGGACATCATGAAAATCCAAAATTTCGCCAGCCTAATGACTCTCGTGATGGCGCTGTCTGCGCTTCCCCGGCCTGCCGCCGCTCAGCAAACAGGAACGGCTGCGGGTGTTCCCGTGCAAATTGTCGTGAGCGTAGAACCGAAGCATGGCCGTGAGATACCGACGATCGCACAGAGCGAGGTCTTTGTTCAACAGGGACACAATTCCCGGCCGGTCACCGGCTGGATTCAGGCCACGGGAAACCAGGCTGGGCTCGCCTTGGCCATTCTCATTGATGATGGTTCCGGGGTTAACTTCGGCACCCAATTGGATGACCTTCGGGCCTTCCTCCAGCAGCAGGCGCCGGCCACATTGGTCGCGGTCGGCTACATGCGCGACGGCACGGTTTTGCTGACTCAGAATTTCACCCAGGACCACGCGGCCGCGGCCAAGTCTTTGCGGTTGGCGCTCGGTTACTTTGGCGCCCAAGCCAGCCCCTATCTCTCCCTGTCGGATTTTATCAAGCGTTGGCCCGCCGACCCCGCGATACCTCGGCGCGAGGTTCTGATGATCACCTCCGGGATTGATACGGTTTACACGGGAGCTTATCAGAACCCTTATGTTGATGCGTCCATCCAGGACGCTCAGTGCGCGGGCGTGGTGGTGTACTCAATCTATACGCCCAGCGCTGGGCACTTCGGACACAGCTATTGGCGAACCTATTGGGGCCAGAATTACCTCTCGCAACTTTCTGAGGAAACGGGTGGCGAGTCCTATTACATGGCAGGGCCGGAGGGTCCTGTGTCGTTTGCGCCTTATCTCGACAAATTGAACGAGCAACTCGCGAATCAGTTCCTGCTGACGTTCCTGGCCGAACCCCAGAAGAAAGCGGCAAGAGAGCCGGTAAAAGTCACCAGCGAGATCCACTCGGTCGATTTCCTGTATCCAGACACTGTGTGCGTCCCCGCCCTTCGCGAGTAGTGACGGGGCCGTTCGCCCGCGACCTTCATATTCCCCCGGATTCGTCGATCCATACCAGGCAACTAGCCGACTGCGCGGAGGTAATTGGCTCCGAGCCGAATTCCTCCGCGGCACTTTCCCATTGCCTGGCAATGAAAAGGTCGAGATTCGTACTCGTCCGATTTGAGCTTCCGCAAAACGCAATTTAGAGGAGCTTCCCGCGCTACCGCCACCTCCGGGCTACCCACTCCTCCACCAAGCCGAGAAGTGACTTCTGCTGGCCATCATGGATGACGAGGTGGCTCGGCTGACCGGCGACCGATACACACGGCGACCGGATCGTGAGCTGCGACGCTGGGGGCGTACCCACGGTTCGGTCGTGGTTCATGCCTCAGAGGTCACCCATTCACAGGCCGCGGGTGCGCGGCCAAAGTGGGGAGACGAAGTTGGGCAGCTACGAGCTATTCCGGCTGGAAGAGGCCGTGCACCGGCAGGTCTGGGATCGAATCCTGCGTGGGCTGGTCGTCCTAGATTCGGACAATCGAATCCCAAAATCGGACAGTCCCTGAGAAACGTAGGATGTCCTGGCTTCGGACTTCCTTGTTTTTAAAGGGCCCATCTACCGCTGAGGCGGATACGAGATTGCTCTAATAGCACACCGTGGATTCTTTATGATGCAACAATTGCGGCAGGATGTTCGCTTCGACCTGTGCACGGTGGCGAAGAATCACGGCTTCACGGCGGTGGCGATGATGACCTTGGTGTTGGGCATTGGCGCCAACGGCACCGTCTTCATTTGGATCAACTCCACGCTCCTTCACCCCATTCCCGGCCAAGCCCACAGCAGCGACCTGGTTTCGGTCATGAGGGGGGAGCGGAGCGAATACCCCTCTCCGCCGTTCTCTTATATGTATCCTAATTCGAGTTTCTACAAAGACCGTGAGGCAACTTATGTTCCGAGACGAAGTGACCACCTTAATTGATTTTATCCATTCCGCAGTCCTTCCAATCAGGGCGCGGGCGATCGGCCGGACATCAATCGGTCGCTGCTTAGGGCAGGTTTTTGCATGTTGTTTGATCCTGGTGCTGCCTGCCGCCGGTCAGGATGCCGTTTCCCAAATCAAAGCTGAGGCCAACCGCTTGCAGCAATCCCTGAAGGACAAGCCGGTGTCAATCGCGTGGTTCCCCAACGCGAATTCCGTGATCGATGGCGAACTCAAATCAGTGAAGGAGGCAGCCGACGCCGGCCGGGTCTATCTAAGTCTTTTGCAGTTGGAGGGAGTAGTCCAGACGCTCGAAGGGGGCCGGACGGCGGAAGAAAAAAAGGCTGAGACGGCGAAAAGGGGCTTTCCCGGATTCGAGACCGAGTGGAAGCGAGTGAGCCTGGACGTCGAGGCCCTGGACCAAAAGGCACGGGGAAGAAATTGGGCGGAGGCCCCGGCGGCTATCCGGGCGCTTTCCGAAACCGCGCAGGCCAAGGCCGTACCGCTATTGGAATCAGGCCGGGGATTTGCCACCGCGCAGGGGCCGGAAGAAGGCCTGAACTACTTGGGCCAGGCGCAGGGTGAAGCCCAATTTGCCGAGTTCTGCGCCGCTCTGAACCTGGCACGGAAGGGGACGCCCAACGCGTTGCGCTCCATGTTGCCGGAGCTGCAAAATCTTCAGGATAAAACCAACGTGGCCTTTCAGCCGCCGCGCTCCATCGAATTCCAATCCACCTTCATTACTCTGAATTCTGCTCTCAAACTGGGAGAAGAGCTCGACGCGGAGAGGCTCTATGCCGGGGCGCTGTTTCAATATCTCGTGGCGGTCTGGCAGTATGGTTTGCTCGACGCCGTCACGCCCGATCCCGCCCGGCAAGCGGAATTGAACCGCGCGATGGCCCAAATGCAGAAACAGCTTGAGGCCTCCGCGTACGACGACTCCATCGCCCAGATCGTCCTTGAGCGCGCCGAAGCAGATGTCCGGCATGCCGATGGTTCCGCACCCAGCCAGGACGATTGGAAAAGCGCGAGCGTTATCGTTGAGCAGGTGCTGCCCGCCTATTTCGCCGCCAAGCAGCCCCCCGCCGCGCTACCGCGAGCGTCCGGGAAGGCGTTCGATCTCACGCTGGTGCGTTGGCCCTACACTTGAGAAATTTCCGACCCAGCAAGTTTGCTGGCCCAGGAAGTTGCAGCGAAATTCCCCGGAAGGGTCACGTTTGTCAGTGAAAACTTTGGCGCCTCCAAGCTGGCCGACCAGTACGGGGTGAAAGGATTTCCCGCCGTTTTTGTGGACGACGTGCTGGTTGCCTGCCCGAGAGACTTCGGTTACTTCGGAGAAGTGGAGGGTACGGGCCGCTATGCTCCCTGGCGCAATGCCGATAATCAAACAAAATTCACGACCGACCTGACCCGCATGGTTGAACTCATCCTGGCGGGGAAGAAAGAAGTGGTGGCTCGGGAACAGGCGCAAACCGTCAGCCGCGCCAAAGAAATAGCCACCCTCCCCAAATTCAATCTGACGGACCTTTCCGGACGTACCCTGACGGCGGAGCAGCTTTCCGGACGGGTAGTGCTGGTGGAGTTCTGGGCTACCTGGTGCCCGCCCTGCCGTTCCACCCTGGCGTGGCTGGGCGAGCTCCGACGCAAATACGGTAGCAAACTTGCCATCGTGGCCCTGGCCGTGGAATCCCCGGAAGACAAGATACGCTCCACCGCCGGCTCGCTCGACGCCAGCTTGCATTGGGCCATCACCGACCCTGCCACGGCACGAGCCTTCGGCGATGTTACCGCCGTTCCCACCCTGTTTCTGTTTGACCAGTCGGGGAGGACGGCGCGCGTGTTTTACGGCGCCTCACCCAACCTGCACGAGGAGGCGGGCAGCACCCTGGAAGCTCTAATTAAATGACCTGAGGCTTCTCTCGGCTGCCGTGAACACTTGAGCGCGAGAGGTCGCAACGCGAAGCTTGGGATGCAGGCATCGGATTCGCGGACGCGCACCATGTCCTCGAACGACACTACAAGGTCGTCAAAATAGAAGGCCACATAGCGCTCGGGCAGCTCCAGCACCGGCTCGGCTTCCCCTGGCTCCGCGGACTGGACGGGTGCGGCGGCAAGGGCCGACGGCTTCCGGCTGGGCAGGCTGGTTGTTCCCGACGGAGAAGGCGGTCACGCTCTGGGGCTTGCCGTTATCGAAGAGGCGAAAGTCGTCCTTGGTAAGCCCGCGCACTGCATTGCCGTTTGCGTCGCGCACGATGACGGGCACCAGAACTCCGTTGCGCTGAGCGCGGACGGTGAAGGTCGGCGTCGTCTCCTCGCTCTTCACCTCCGGCGTTTCCTGATTTTGCGGAGCTGCCGCGGGGACAGCGGACCACACGCCGGCGAGGCCCGCCCCGAGCATCGAGGCCAGCCACAGCCGCAACAACTTCGACGTTGAAGACGCCATGCCTCACCCCACAGGCCGGAGCTACAACGTCGCAGTGCGGCGACAGCGCCGTCTCTACAGCGCCGGCGTTTCAGACGGGGTGCTTTTCGGGCTCGGCCTCGGCGCTGGAAGACCTTATGAGGTCGTCGATTTCGCTGATGGAAGCAACCTGCCGAGGATAGTTGATCACCTGCACGTTAAACGCAAAGCGGTTGTTGGCGCCAGAAGCGTCAAGCAACCGTTCGCGCAGACGCTCCGCCACGCGGTCGCCGTCTTCCTCGAGTACCCCGGGCAATAGAATTCCGAACACTCCCGGAGCGAGCAGATAGACCGTGTCCTCGCCACGGAGCATTCGGACCGTGGCCTTGACCGCGTCCGCAATCACCATCGAAGTCTCGCCGGACTCGAGCACCTGCCGTGAAGGTTTGAGAACAGTCAGTACCAGTGAGAGCGGCTGCTTGAAGGTCTCCGCACTGGAAAACTCGAGCTTCAACCGGGCCTGAAACCGCTCGAGGTCCGGTAAGGTTTCGAGCAGGTCGGCGCTCGCCTGGCCGAGCAGCCTTGCCGTCCGCGTCCGTTCTTCCCGGAGCTGCTGGCGCAGGTGACGCACAGTCAATTGCCTTTCGACGAGATAGGCGACGAGAAGGAGAGATAGAACACAAAAACTGAAGATGATTTCTCGCAGCGATATCCCCTTGGGGAGCGCAGGACTCCAGAGGAAAGAGAAGTACATGAGCAAGGCCATCCCCCCGGCGAGGATGCCGATCATGGTGATAGCCATTATCCACAGCTCTGTGTCGCGCTGCTCGAGCGTTCGGGGGTCGATATGATCGAAGACCTGCACAGTTCCTCCAGTGGCGATTGTGGGGCCTGGCGCTGTCTCGGAGGCCCTAACAAACGCGCCCGGCTATTCTAGCGGAAATCTCGAGCCGAATCTTCAGGATTGCGAAGAACACCTGCGCATAATTCCAGCCCGCGGAGCGCGCGGCTCGGTCGTAGGTGCGGAATACGGATTCGAAAGGCTAAAAACCCGCGGACCATTGCAAAACAGGTTGGCGCTACGTGCTTCGCGGGGGGTAAGATTATTCTTGACGACGAGGGAACGCGCGCTAGAATTGTGTGCCGCGCGCCAGGGATTCCTCCTGCCCGCCAGCGAAAAGGCAACGACACGTTTCGGAGGGCCTGCACAGCCATGAAACCAACCCCGACTACCCGCCGTAAATTTATGGAAACCGCCGGCAAATTGGCTGCGGTTTCAGCTTTGGCCAACGTCGCTATCCCCCCCGTTCACGCTGCGGGCACCGACCTGATCCAGGTCGCCCTGATCGGCTGCGGCGGACGGGGCGGCGGCGCAGCGGCCAACGCGCTATCCGTCAAGCGCGGTCCTATCAAGCTGGTCGCCATGGCGGACATTTTCCCGGAGCGGCTCAATAAAGACCTGAACAATTTGCAGCAGAAGTTCTCGAGCCAGGTGGACGTTCCGCCGGATCGCCAGTTCCTCGGCTTCGACGCCTATAAGCAAGCGATGGATTGTTTGAAGCCGGGTGATATCGCCATTTTCGCCACGCCCCCGGCCTTTCGCTGGGTGCATTTTACCTACGCCATCGAGAAGGGCCTCAATGTCTTCATGGAGAAGCCGGTCACGGTCGACGGCCCCACCAGCAAACGCATGCTCAGCCTCGCGCAAGACGCCTCCGCCAAGAACCTCAAGGTAGGGGTGGGATTGATGTCGCGTCACAGCCGGGCGCTCCAGGAACTGGCCAAGCGTGTCCATGACGGCGAAATCGGCCAGATCATCCTGCAACGGGGTTACCGGATGCACGGGCCCGGCGGGTATTTCTCCTCGCTTCCCAAACCTGCCGGGATCACCGATCTACTCTACCAGGTGCAGCGCTTTCACAGCTTCATCTGGGCCAGCGGTGGCTGCTTCAACGATTTTTATATCCACATCATCGATCATCTCGGATGGATGAAAAACGAGTGGCCGGTTAAGGCACAGGCGCTGGGCGGCCGCCATTACAAGCTGAGCCCCGAAGGCGTCGCTTACGTGGATCAGAATTTCGACACCTATTCGGTGGAATACACGTATTCGGATGGCACGAAGTTCTTTTTCGACGGGCGGACCATCGCGGGATGTGAGCAGATCTATACGAGTACCCTGCATGGCACCAAAGGAATGGCGGTCGCTTCCAAGCACGGCGATTGTGGGCAACCCTCCAGCATATTCAAGAGCCAGATGACGGTCGCCGACACGGTTTGGGAATCCGCTGTGAAGCCGGACGAGCAGGATCCGTATCAAAACGAATGGAACGACCTGGTGGATGCCGTTCGAGACGACAAGCCCTACAACGAGGTTAAGCGCGGGGCTGAAGCCAGCCTGGTTTCAAACATGGGCCGCATGGCCGCCCACACCGGCCGGGAAATCACATATGACCAGATGCTGAACTGTGAGCACGAAATGGCGCCGGACGTGGACAAGTTCACCATGGATTCCCCAGCCCCACTCATTGCTGATGCCAACGGAAGATATCCTGTGCCGCAGCCGGGCATAGTGACCACCCGCGAGTACTGAGCCGTTCAGAAGCCAGGCCACGGTTAGGACACGTAGACAGAGATGTCGGGCGTGTTGCCGGAACGCGAAGAAGCCCACGTAGGCTCCGTCTTTTACCCGCTCCACGGGCTGGTTTCATAAACGGAATTCTGAGACACGACAAAGGTGCTTCTGCCTTTCCTGATTCACATTCATCCTTCACTCTTTACCATGCGATTCCGATTCCGCATATAATGGCGGACTCGAATTTTCCCGAGCGCGATCTTTTTAGGAGGCGAATTCATGCACAAGTTGGTGCTCTTGCGGCATGGGGAAAGCATCTGGAACAAGGAAAATCTGTTTACGGGTTGGACGGACGTAGGGTTGAGCGAAAAGGGCATGCAGGAAGCCCTGGAAGGGGGCCGCCAGCTTCGCAAAGACGGATTCATTTTCGACGTGGCCTATACGTCAGTATTGAAGCGGGCCATCAAGACCTTGTGGGTGGTGCTGGAAGAATTGGATCAGATGTGGATCCCGGTTTACAACACCTGGCGGCTGAACGAGCGCCACTACGGCGCGTTGCAGGGCCTGAACAAGGCGCAAACCGCCGAGAAGTACGGCGAAGCCCAGGTGCAGATCTGGCGGCGCAGCTATGACATCCGGCCGCCCGCCCTCACCCCGGACGACGACCGCTATCCGGGCAAGGACCCGCGTTACGCAGGGTTGACGCGCGAAGAATTGCCGCTTACCGAGTGCCTGAAAGACACGGTGGCGCGCACCCTGCCTTACTGGCACGAAACCATCGCGCCGGTGGTGCGTTCCGGCAAGCGCGTCATCATCGCCGCGCACGGCAACAGCCTGCGCGGGCTCGTGAAGTATCTGGATAACGTTTCAGAGAAAGATATCGTTGGTTTGAATATTCCTACAGGAATTCCCCTGGTGTATGAGTTGGACGACGATCTGAAGCCGCTGCGGCACTACTACCTGGGCGATCCCGAGGCCGTGGCGCGCGCCGCGCAGGCCGTCGCGGACCAGGCTAAGCGCAAGGGATGAGGGGGGTCGTCCTGGAACAAACTGCGAATTGATGTCCTGGAACCAATTCAGTGGACAGTATTGGGGTTAGTCCGTAACGGCGCCTACACTTGCTGGCGCCGGGCCGTTTCCCGCGTTGCGCCCGGGTGTGGGGCGTGCCGCGAGAACATCTCTTCTATCGCCTCGCGATACTTCTCTTCCACAACCCGCCGTTTCACCTTCAAAGTCGGGGAAACTTCGCCGGCCGCCATGGTCAGCTCGTGGGGCAGCAGAACAATCTGGCGAATCCTCTCGTGGGGCTGAAGCCAGCGTGTGGTTTCATCCACAAGCTTTTGCATGAAGGAGTGAATTTCGGGGTGTGCGACCAGCTCTTCGCGGCTCTGGAACTCGAGGTTGCGGGCGCGCGCGTGGGCTTCCAGCCGCGCGTAGTTTGGCGTCACCAACGCGCCCACGAACTTGCGTCCGTCGCCCAGGACCACGATCTGGTGAACATACGGATGGCTCTGGAAGAGGTTCTCCAGCCTCTCCGGGGAAACGTACTTGCCACTCGAGGTTTTGAAGAGGTTTTTCTCGCGGCCGGTGATGCGCAGGTATCCCTCTTCATCTAACGCTCCCAGGTCACCGGTATGGAGCCAGCCGTCCGTGAAGGCGGCGCGATTCTCGCCCTCCAGGTGGTAGTAGCCGGGCGAGACGTTCGGCCCTCTGACCAGAATTTCACGTCCCGTTCCTCCGTCGGCATCGTGGCTCTCCTCGCCGAATTTGACTTCTATTCCCGCCATGACGGGGCCCACGGTTCCCAGCCTGACGTGGCCGGGATAGTTGATGGCAATCACGGGTGACGTTTCCGTCAGCCCGTAGCCTTCGTACACCGGCAGCCCCATCGCATAGAAGAATTCCGCCAGTTCGCGTGCCAGCGGGGCAGCACCAGAGGCCAGGATGGCGATGCGGCCACCCAGTTGCTCGCGCACCTTAGAAAAAATCAGCCGGTCGGCGATGGCGTGCTTGACCTGTAGCGCCAGGGGCAGCGGCTCCCCCTTGAGCCGGTACGGAAAGGCCTGCTTTCCTACTCCCAACGCCCAGTAGAAAATCTTCTGTCTTGCCCGCGGCGCACTGCGCACAACTTCCATGACGCGGTCGTGTATTTTTTCGAGCACGCGCGGGACGACACCCATGATGGTGGGCCTGACCTCGCGCAGATTCAACGGCAGGGAGTCCAGGTTTTCCGCGTAGGCAATGGACACGCCCGCTGAGAAACATAAATAGTCGAGGGTGCGTTCCAGAATGTGGCTGAGCGGCAGCAGCGAGATGCTGGCATCCTGGGAAGTCAGCCGAAAAAGCCTTTGGCACTCCTGGACGTTGGAAACAATATTGGCGTGGGTCAGGATGACGCCCTTGGGCCGACCCATCGTGCCGGAGGTGTAGAGAATCGTGGCGATGTCCTCGGGTTGCGCGGCCAGCGCCTGGGCACTGAATGACTCCACGAAATTCCCCGCCGAGCCGAGTTCGAGCGCGAGGCTGCCCTGCCAGCATTCCGCGCCGGCTTCTTCCCGCCCGGCGCAATCCAGGGTCAAGAGAAACTTCAAATCCGCTAACTGCGGCCGAATGTTGACGATTTTCTGAAGCTGCGCATCCGTGGCGACTACAATTCCTTTCGCTTCGGAATCGCGCAGGATATATTCGATGTCGGGTTCGAGCAGGGTTGTATAGATCGGCACCGCGGCGGCGCCCAGGCCCAGCAGCGCATAATCCGTGAGCGCCCACTCCACCCGATTCTCCGCGAGAATGGCCACGCGGTCGCCGCGCCCAACCCCGAGGCGAGCCAGCACCGCCGCCAGCGCCGCCACTTTGCGCAGCGCGTCCTGGGAGGAAAGCCCCTGGTATCGCCCGCCACTTTTGGATAGAAGACAGTCCGGCTTGGGGTGCTGGGCGACCGCATGCAGGAACAATTCGTTAAGCGTTTTGAATTCGGTCGAGCCCATGGAATCGAGAGAGTCTATCCTCTTACCGGTAGAAGTCCAGTGCCATCTTAACATACTCGCTGCGCACCGGTCGGGGGCGAGGCAGCCAGCGGACGTTGAACTGCATCCGATTGCCGGTCAGCGGGCTTTTATGATACTAGAGGCCACGGGAGTTCAGATGCGGCATAAGGGTTTGACCCAAACACTGTCCGTGGAGTCTCTGCTATGGCCTGGTTCATCGCATTCCTTGAAGGAGCTTCGACGCTCGCCGTAGAAGTCATCGCCATTCGTCTGGCCATCCCGGTGGTAGGCTCCAGCGCCACCTTGACCGGCGTCACCCTGGCCGTGATCCTGCTGGCCCTGAGCGCCGGGTATTGGCGGGGTGGCGTGCTGTCCGCGCGCTGGGACAGCCGCCACACCCAGACCGCTCTGGGGCGCAATCTTCTGCTGGCGGCGGGGATCTACGGCGTTGCTTCCTTCCCCCTAGAGGCTGTTCTCCTGGAAAAGGCTCTGGACGCCGGCCTGGATGTGACTCTCGCCATCGGCCTTACGGCTTCGGGGCTATTCCTCCTGCCCGTATACCTGGCGTCGCAGACGGTACCCATGCTGGCCGAGTTGACGAATAGCGAGGGAAAGGCGGGAAAGGCCTCCGGGAGGATTCTATTCTTCTCCACCTTGGGTTCCGTCGTCGGCGGAATCCTTACGCCGGTTTTGCTGTTCCCCCGCCTGGGAGTGCAGCGCACGACTTACGGGGTGTGCGCGCTGCTGGTGATTGCGGGGTTCGCCGCGCTGGGGCGTTCCCGCCTTGCAATTTCGACCGCCGCAGGCGTGACGGTGCTGGTACTGACGGCAGGCGCCCACTTGGTTCTATCAACTCGGGAGCCCGGCTTCTCATTTGACAGCGCATATCAATCCTTCCGTGTCGTGAGCGATGAAGACGCGGAGGGGCGGGCGGAAAGAGTCCTCATGCTGGGTGGAGGTCGCGCCTCGGGCGTTTACCTCGACGACGGCGAGACATCTTTCGCGTATGTGCGCGCAACGGAAGAGGCGCTAGGCGAAACGCACGCCTCGAATGTCCTGGTGATCGGCGCGGCGGGGTTTACCTTTCCTCGGGACGCCGCACGGATGCCCAGTGTGCAGCGGATTGATGCCGTTGACCTTGATCCGGCCGTCAAGCGGATTGCGGAAACGGAATTCCTTGGACAGCCTTTGGGCGCCAAGATTCGCTTCCTGCCGATGTCCGCCCGCTATGCGCTGCACAAGTTGCGCCAGGACGGCAACCATTATGGATTTGCGTTCGTGGACGCTTACTACGGCAAAGGCATACCTCCTGAGCTGCTCACCGTGGAATTCTTTTCCGGAGTCAACGCGAGTTCCGACCGAACGGTTGTAAACGTCGTCATGGACGGGACCTTGGCCTCGACTTTTGCGAACAATCTCCTGGCCTCCTTCCGTGGCGCTTTCCATGGCGTTTGGGTAAAACCGCTGATTGTGGAGGATCAGGAGTTCATCAATGTGCTGGTCAGCAACTGGCCGGTGGCCGGGTCGCATCCCTGGAACGGGCGTGGAATCGTCTATCACGATGATAGAAACAGCGCCGATCGCGATTGGGTCAGGCTTCTATGGAGGCGGGGCAAGAGCTGAAACCTGAGATCGGGGATTCCGCTTGCAGGCCGTTCGCGAACCCTCATTGGGGAACGGGGTCGGAGCTTTAGGTTCCGACATCAGCTGAACGTCCCACGTCCTATCTTGAGATTCACTTCGTCAAATTAGGGCGTTACCCGCAAGCCTCCGCCCTTTCACTTCCCTGAACGATGGGCTAAGATCTCCGGTGGGAGGACCAACATGGCACAGCCGGAAGCGGTTGCGAGCACCTTGCCTTCCAGTGAATCATACCAACCCGTCCGCGCGGCGCGGGGCACGGCTTTGACTTGCAAAGGATGGCAGCAGGAAGCTGCCCTGCGGATGCTCATGAATAACCTCGACGAAGAAGTTGCCGAGCGCCCGCAGGACTTGATCATCTACGGTGGCACCGGCAAGGCCGCACGCAATTGGGCTTGCTACCACGCCATAGTCCAGGCGCTGAGGAGCCTGGAAAATGACGAGACACTGCTCGTGCAATCCGGAAAACCGGTCGGGGTCTTCCGGACGCACGAAGCCGCTCCGCGCGTGCTCATTGCCAACGCCAATTTGGTAGGGCACTGGGCCAACTGGGAAAAGTTCCGCGAACTGGAGCGCCTGGGCTTGATCATGTACGGCCAGATGACCGCGGGAAGCTGGATCTACATCGGCACGCAAGGAATTCTGCAAGGCACCTTCGAGACCTTCGCGGCCGCGGCGCAGAAGCACTTCGGGAGCGACTTGGCCGGCAAGCTGGTGGTCACGGGTGGTATGGGGGGCATGGGCGGAGCGCAGCCCCTGGCCGCCACCATGAATGGCGCGGCTTTCCTGGGCATCGAGGTTGACGCCGAGCGCATCAAGCGCCGCATCCGCTCCGGCTACTGCGACATCTGTGTCAACTCGCTGGTGGAAGCAATCCGCATCCTCAAGAACGCGGTGCGCCAGAAGGAGGCCGTTTCGGTAGGCCTGGTCGGCAACTGCGCCGATGTCATCCCGGAACTGGCGCGGCGCGGCATCGTCCCCGATCTGCTCACCGACCAGACCAGTGCGCACGATCCGCTCCACGGTTACATCCCGTCCGGGCTGAACCTGGAGGAGGCCGCCGACCTCCGCCGCAAGAATCCTGATGACTACCTGGCGCGCTCCTATGAATCCATCGCGCGGCATGTAACCGGAATGCTGGATTTGCAGAAGCTCGGGGCGGCTACCTTCGATTACGGGAATAATATCCGCACCATGGCTTTCGAGCACGGCGGGGTGAAAGACGCGTACAACTTTCCCGGCTTCGTTCCCGCTTACATTCGCCCGCTCTTCTGCGCTGGCCGCGGGCCGTTCCGCTGGGCGGCGCTGTCCGGGGATCCGGTGGATATCTACCGCACGGATGACCTGGTGCTGGAACTTTTCCCTGACCAACCGATTTTGGACCGCTGGATTCGCCTGGCGCGCAAGCACGTGAAGTTTCAGGGACTGCCGGCGCGCGTCTGCTGGCTGGGTTACGGTGAGCGCGCTCGCTTCGGCGAGCGGATCAACGATCTGGTGGCCAAGGGCGAGTTGAAGGCCCCCATTGTCATCGGACGCGACCACCTCGACTGTGGCTCTGTGGCTTCGCCCTTTCGGGAAACAGAAGGGATGAAGGACGGCAGCGACGCCATCGCCGATTGGCCGGTGCTGAACGCGTTGCTCAACACGGCTTCGGGCGCAAGCTGGGTTTCATTTCATCACGGCGGCGGTGTGGGAATCGGATATTCATTGCACGCGGGACAAGTTACCGTGGCGGATGGCACCGCCGAGATGGCGGAACGGCTGAATCGGGTATTGACGAACGATCCCGGCCTCGGCGTGGCACGCCACGTGGATGCGGGCTATGAAGAAGCGGTCGAGTTCGCGAAAAGGGCGGGGGTGAAAATACCGAAAGTGACAAGTGACGAGTGATTAGTGACGAGGGACGAACCCGATTCTGGCGTTTCTACTTGTCACTCTCCACTCTTCACTCGTCACTATCTTGTTCAGCTTTTCTTGGACGTGACCGCAAAGAAAGCGGCAAGCTGTTGCTCGACCTTCCGGCTCTTGCACTTGGGGCAGGCGACGCGGGCTTTATCGTGGCCCCCCATGGTCATGGTTAGGCTGAAGAGTTTCTTGCACTCTTTGCAGATATAGTCGTAAATGGGCATGGGCGGAATCCTCCTGACTGCGGTCGGAGCTATTCTAGCAAAAAGCTTGCCCTCATCCAATGCCTTGCTCTTCTCCACGGCCGCTGTTCTTCCGGAACGCCGCGCAACTTCTCACCCTGGCGGGCCCTCCGGTTCCGCGCCGCGGCCCGGCGCTGGGGGAGCTCGGAATCCTGCCCCACGGCGGCCTCCTGACCGAGGGCGAAGTCATCCTGCGCGTCGGCCGCACGCGCTTGCTCGAGCGCGAGGCGTTGCGGCGGCGCGCCGAAGCCATCGACTGCGGCGGGCGCGTCGTCATGCCGGGCTTCGTCGATTCCCACACGCACCTGGTCTTCGCGGGCAGCCGGGTGAACGACTACGAACTCCGCCTGCGTGGCAAAACCTATGAGGAAATCGCCCGCCTCGGAGGCGGGATTCAGTCTTCTGCCCGGAAGCTTGGGAAAGCCAGCGTTCAGTTTCTCGCTCGACAAGCCCGGCAGTTTCTTGACGAATTCGCCGCATATGGCACCACGACCCTGGAAGTGAAGACCGGCTACGGGCTCGAGATGGCGCAGGAATTGAAGACCCTGCGCGTCATCCGGTCATTACAGGAGGAGTCGGCCCTGGATTTGGCGCCGACGCTGCTGGCCGCGCACGCACTTCCCGCGAGCTTTCGAGGGCGCCACGCCGAGTATGTGAAGGCCCTTGTCGAGCGGCTGATTCCCCCCGCCGCTGACCAAAAGCTGGCGGAGTTCATTGACTGCTTCTGCGACCGCGGCGCGTTCAGTGTGGAAGACTGCCGCCGCGTGTTGACCGCCGGCCGGAGGTTGGGTCTCATGCCGCGCCTTCACACCGAACAACTCAGCCACAACGGCGCCACCCGCCTTGCCATCGAGCTGGGCGCGGCTTCGGCGGACCATCTTGACCAGGTCTCGGCCGCGGACATCCGTGCCTTGGCGCGCTCGAACGTGGCGGCCACGCTCCTGCCGGGAGCCAACTTTCATCTGGGATTGCCATCTTATCCCCCGGCGCGAAAACTCATTGCAGGCGGAGCCGTCGTGGCCCTGGCTACGGATTTCAACCCGGGGACCAGCCCGACTCTGAATATGCAATTCATTCTCTCCTTAGCCTGTGCGCAGATGCGCATGACGCCCGCGGAAGCCATCGCGGCCGCCACCATCAATGGCGCTTTTGCCCTGCGCCGTTTCGCGCGCGTTGGCTCAATCGAAGCCGGCAAACAGGCCGACCTGATTGTGTTGGACGTAAATGACTATCGTGAAATTCCTTATTACTTTGCAATGAACCATTGCCTGCTGACCGTGAAACGCGGGCGGATTATCTATGCGCGTCCGTAGTCAGTTGTCAGGGAAAACTCGGCCGTGGTTGCTCGCTGATCGCTGTGTCCTGACCGCCTGTAGCTGAGCGCCCAAAAAGGACCACTAAGCACGGACGGTTCTCGAATCTCGTGGTACATTTTTTCTATGCAAACTATTGTCGAATGCGTTCCTAACTTCAGTGAAGGGCGTGATCCCGCCGTCGTGGAGGCGATCATTCGGGCGCTGCTGGCGGGGCCGGACGTTTACCTGCTTGACAAGGAAATGGACTCCGACCACAACCGCTCGGTGATCACCATCGTGGGGACACGGGAAAGCGTGGGCAAGGCAGCACTGCGCGCCATCGGTGAAGCTGCCGAACTGATCGATTTGAACCAGCACCAGGGGGCGCACCCGCGCCTGGGAGCAACCGACGTCGTCCCCTTCGTCCCCATCGCCGGCGTCACGCTCGAGGACTGCGTGCACATTGCCGAATGGGTGGCGGAGGAGGCGTGGCGGCGTTTCAAAATTCCCACCTACCTGTACGAGGCGGCGGCGCGCCAGCCGGAGCGGAAGAACCTGGAGAATATCCGGCGTGGCCAGTTTGAAGGAGTGCGTGAGGAGGTTCGCACCAATCCCGAACGCCGTCCGGACTTCGGCGAGGCCGCGCTGCATCCCACAGCCGGCGCCACGGTGGTGGGAGCGCGGAAGTTCCTGATTGCGTACAACATCAATTTGAACACACCTGACGTCGGTCTGGCTCAAGCCATTGCCAGGCAGATTCGCGCCTCGAGCGGCGGGTTTCCGTGCGTCAAAGCCATGGGCGCGGGATTGAAAGCGCGCAACCTGGCCCAGGTTTCAATCAACCTGACGGATTTTGAAACCACCTCTCTGGCAACCGTTTTCGATGCGGTCAAGCAGGAAGCGGCGGTGCGGGGTGTCGAGGTCGTCGGCAGTGAGATTGTGGGTTTGGTTCCCCGCCGCGCGCTCACCGACGCCGCTGTGCATTACCTGGAGGTCAAGAATTTTCGGCCGGAGTTGATTGTCGAAAACCGTTTGGAGCAGGTCCTGAGCGAGCCGGTGGCCGGAGCCAGTCGCGCTGCGACGCCGCTCGCGGCGCTGGCTGAGAAGTTTGTGGGGGCGCTGGCTGCGCCCACCCCTACCCCCGGCGGGGGCAGCGCGGCAGCACTGGCCGGAGCGCTGGCTGCAGCCTTGGGCGAAATGGTTTGCGGCATTTCGCTCGAAAGGAAATCGCTTCAGGCACAGCACGCCGCACTCCGCTCCGCCCGGACGCGCCTGGCGGGGTGGCGCGCACGCCTGATGGAAAACATCGATCGAGACGCCCAGAGTTACGAAGCCGTCTTGCACGCCTACCGATTGTCCAAGTCTTCGGGCCCCGAGCGGGCCGCGCGCAACCAAGCCGTGGAGGCCGCCAGCAAGGAAGCTGCCGCCGTACCTCTGGAGACGGCGGAAATGGCGGCGGCAGTGGGGCGCGCGATCGCAGGCCTTTCCGGGATTACCATCCCGCAAGCCGCTGCGGACTTGGGTGTGGCGGCCAGCCTCACGGAGGCGGCGCGATCTGGCGGAATTGAGAACGTGCGCGCCAATCTTCCCGGCGTTCGAGACCAAGCCTGGCTGCGCGGCATCGAAGCGCGGCTCCAGGCGCTTCACTCTGCGTGACTCAGGAACCCGGGTGACAGCGGCACCGAAAGCTGAATCCGTGCGCAGAAAGGCACCTATACTGGCAACCCGATGAGGCCGGTCCCGACAACCTCGCATGGCGGTCCGCCTGCCACTCCTTCCTTGCCGGAAGTGTACCGGAGCGTGAAGGTTCCTTCCGGGGCCGGGTTCTGGCGAAAGGTGCTGGCCTTCTCCGGGCCGGGCTTTCTGGTGGCCGTCGGGTACATGGACCCCGGCAACTGGGCCACCGACATTGCCGGCGGGTCGCGATTTGCCTACCAACTGCTGTTCGTTTTGATGATGTCGAACCTGATCGCTATCCTGGTTCAGGCCCTGGCATCGCGGCTGGGCATTGTCGCGCAACTGGACCTCGCCCAAGCCTGCAAGGCCTATTATTCGCGGCGGACGAGCCTCGCCCTCTGGGTCCTCTGCGAGATCGCGATCGCGGCGTGCGACCTGGCGGAAGTGATCGGGTCCGCCATTGCCCTTAACCTGCTTTTTCACATTCCCCTGCTGGTGGGGGTCTGCCTGACCGCGCTGGATGTGTTGGCGATTCTCTATCTCCAACGCAAGGGTTTCCGCTATCTGGAAGCCGTAGTGGTTACGCTGATCGCACTCATCGGCGGGTGCTACCTTGTCGAGCTGCTCCTGGTGCGGCCCAATGTCGCGGAAATTGCGAGAGGCTTTATCCCCACCCGGGAGCTCTTCACGAACCCGGAGATGCTCTACATTGGCATTGGCATTCTAGGCGCCACGGTCATGCCGCATAACCTTTACCTTCATTCCTCGCTCGTGCAGACGCGCGCCATCGACCGCACCCCGGCGGGGGTGAACACCGCGCTGCGTTACAACTTTCTGGATTCCTTCCTCGCACTCAATCTTGCCTTTCTAATTAATGCCGCTATTCTCATCATGGCGGCAGGAACCTTTTATCGGGCCGGGTATACCCAGGTGGCGGAAATCCAGGACGCTTACCATACGCTGGCTCCTCTGCTCGGAACGCAAGTGGCCAGCATCCTGTTTGCGGTGGCCCTGCTCTGCTCTGGACAAAACTCCACCTTGACGGGAACCCTGGCGGGCCAGATTGTGATGGAGGGATTTCTCAACCTGCGTCTCACCCCCTGGCTGCGGCGCCTCATCACGCGTCTTCTGGCCATTATTCCCGCGGTCATCACGGTCATTCTCTTCGGTGAGTCGGGCACCGCTAAGCTCCTGATCTTAAGCCAGGTCATCCTGAGCCTGCAGCTCTCCTTCGCCGTCATTCCCCTCGTGCAATTCACGGGCGATAGGCGGAAGATGGGGAAGTTCGCAAACCCACGCTGGCTGCAACTACTGTCCTGGGTCACGGCGGTCATCATTGCTGTCCTGAACGGGTATCTGCTGGTCCGAATCTTCCTGGATTGGATCCACTAGCGAGGCGTGCATGTTCAAGAGGATTCTTGTGGCTCTCGATCACAGCCAAGCCGATGCTACCCTTCTGCCGCGCGTTAAGGAACTGGCGCGCCTGACCGGCGCGGAGATTTTGCTGCTGCACGTTTCTACCGGTTGGGCGGCGCAGTGGCAAGATAACTTGAATCTCTCCGATTCCCAGGAGATGAAAGAAGATCGCGAATATCTGGCGAGGGTTGCGAATGAACTGCGTAGCGAGGGTTTTCAGGTTGCAACGGAACACGCCAGGGGGGAGCCCGCGCGCGCCATCCTGAACACGGCCGAAGCCGCTCACTGCGACCTGATTGCCATGGCAACACACGGGCACCGGCTGATTTCCGATTTGATTCATGGCACCACCATCACCAAGGTGCGGCATGAGAGCCCCGTTCCACTTTTCCTGGTGAGAGCGGAAATGCTCTAAGCGGGATTCCCTTGCCGGGCTCGGGAATAAAGGATAAAAGCATCTTTGGGTTTCGGGAGAACCCGCCCCCATGTTGATCCCTGGTCACGCTACGCCGGAAGGAACGGCCCGCTATGCGCGGCGCTTTGAGCCGCGGCTCCCGGGGAATTTTCGGGAAACCCAAGGGCTCTGGATATCCTCCCTCGGGATTGGGACGTACCTGGGGGAGCCCACGGCTGCGTGTGACGCACTCTATCGCGAGGCAGTGGGGCACGCCCTGGAGAGCGGGATCAACGTTGTCGATACGGCCATAAACTACCGCCACCAGCGCAGCGAGCGCGCCATCGCGCAAGGGCTGGCCGCGGCGATCTCCGAGGGAAAGGTGTGCCGCGACGAGGTCCTGATCGCCAGCAAGGGCGGTTTCCTGACCTTCGACCAGAACGAACCCGGTGACCCCTCCGCGTATTTTCAGGAGACCTTGATCGACACCGGCCTGGTGCGGCCGGAGGAAGTGGCCGCCGGCTGCCACGTGATGTCGCCGAAGTATCTCGAGAACCAGATCGAGGTGAGCCGGCGCAACCTCGGTATCGAGACAGTGGATATTTACTATTTGCATAATCCGGAGACGCAAATTCCCCATGTTACGCGCGAGGAATTTGACCGGCGCATACGGGCGGCTTTCGCGGCTCTGGAAAAAGCCGTGAGTGACGGCAAGATTCGCGTGTACGGGACCGCCACCTGGAATGCCTATCGCGTCGGGCCGGAGTCGCCGGAAGCTCTGTCGCTCGCGGAGCTTTTCGGGATCGCCGAGGAAGTGGGGGGCAAGGGCCACCATTTTCGGGCCTTGCAACTCCCCTTCAACTTCGCCATGCCGGAAGCCCTGGCGGCTTCGACCCAGCACTTCGACGGCAAAGTCGTTCCCGTCCTGCAAGTGGCTCATGCCAAGGGCCTGCTGGTCTTCGCCAGCGCCAGCCTGCTGCAAGGAAACTTGGCGGAGGGCCTGCCCGAGGACCTGCGCAAGTGGTTTCCGGGGTTGCGGACCGATGCGCAGCGGGCCATTCAGTTTGTGCGCTCCGCCCCGGGCATTACCTGCGCACTCATCGGGATGAGCCATCGCAATCACGTGAGCGAGAACCTCCAGACGGCCGCGACGCCTCCGCTCAGCCGGGAACAGTTTCGCGCCATGCTCAGCAAATGAGGTTGGCGTCTCCGCTGCGCCGCCCGCGCGGGCCGGGGAGCGCCCGCCGCCGGCAGGGTTGCGCGGCAGCTTGACAAGCTTCGCGGGTTTCCGTAAGTTTGCCTTAGGCTCGCGCCCCAGGATTCCAGAAAAGAGGAGAAGAAATTGCCTCGCCATCCCGTCATTACGCTCATCACGGATTTCGACACCACTGACCACTTCGTCGGCACGATGAAGGGTGTCATCTTGAACATCAACCCCAAGGTTGAAATCGTGGACATTTGCCACCAGGTGGCCTCCTACGATATTTTCGACGCCGCGTTCATCCTGGCCCAGAGCTATCGGTTTTTCCCTTACGAAACCATCCATTTGGTGGTGGTTGACCCGGGCGTCGGCACAGCGCGGCGGCCATTGCTGGTGAGCACCATGGAGCATGTGTTCGTTGCCCCCGATAATGGCGTACTCTCCTTGATTTACGAGCGGGAAGAGAATGCAGAGGTCCGCCACATCACGGCTGACCACTACTTCCTAAATCCCGTCAGCAGTACCTTCCAGGGACGCGACGTCTTCGCTCCGGTGGCCGCCTGGCTGAGCAGAGGGGTGGGAGTGGACAGGTTCGGTGATCCCATTACCGAGTACACCAAGTTCGCCTCGCCTAAGCCCAAGCACGTGGGAGACAGTCTGATTAAGGGTGTCGCCCTGAGAATTGACAAATTCGGAAATATCATCACCAATCTCACTCCTGAAGACGTTCCCCAGTTGTTCGCGGAGAATCCCCCGCCGTTCAAGATCATGATCAACGAGCAGGAAGTCACGCGCCTGAATCTGGCCTATTCAATGGGCAAGCCCTCGGAAGTTTTCGCGATTGTGGGAAGTTCCGGTTACATCGAAATCTGCACCAACCGAGGGTCAGCAGCGAAGATCCTGAATGCGAATCGGGGCATGGAAATTGGGGTGGTGTTGGGGAGCCCAACGCCGGCCACCCCCGACTCCGCCTAATTCCTGGCGCCCACGCGGCACGGCGCGCCAAGGGCTGCCAGCGGCGGCCCACTCACTCTCTCCGCTCGATTCCGTGGTCGCGCCTTCACCCGCTCACGCATTCCGGGTTGCCTTCCGCGGCCGAATCCGAAATAATGCCGGCCGGAGAAATGCATGTTCTTGCGAAGCATAATCTTCATGATGGTGGTGGGGCTGTTTATGTCTTTGCCGATGCAAGGCCAGGGAAGCCATCTCGCGGGCGGGGCAGCCGCAGGCCGGGACCGCGAGATTCTGCGGGGTACAGATTTGGTTCTGAAGCATGGAAGAATCTGGACCGGCGATCCGGGGTCCGGGCCGGCCTTCGAATCTACGCCGGCTGAATTCGCCGAGGCCGTGGCGATTGCGAACGGCCGTATCCTGGCGGTGGGGGGCGAGACGCAGATCGAGGCGTATATCGGCCCCAACACCAAAGTTGTTGATCTGCAGGGCAGGCTGGCTGTGCCGGGGCTGATTGACAGCCACGCGCACTTTATCGCCGGCGGCTTCCAGCTCCTGGAGATTGACCTGAAGGATGCGCGCAGCGAGGAAGAATTCATTCGCCGCATCGGTGAAAAGGCGAAGACGCTCGCGCCGGACCGCTGGCTTCTGGGTGGGGATTGGGATGAGCAGGCGTGGGCGCGGGCCGAGCTGCCGACGCGCGCCATGATCGACGCCGTGACCGCCAAAACCCCGGTCTTTCTCAGCCGCTACGACGGGCACGCCGCGCTCGGGAACTCGCTGGCTCTGAAACTGGCTGGTATCACGCGTGACACGCCGGACCCGGTGGGCGGCATCATCGTGCGCGACCCGCAGACGGGTGAGCCTACGGGAGTACTCAAAGATGCCGCGCAGGATTTGATGGGCAAGGTTATTCCGCCCCCCACCGAAGCCGAGATGACGGAAGCCTTTCGCGCCGCGCTGGGCGAAGCGGCCCGGGTGGGGTTGACCTCGGTTCAATCCATCACAGTCGATGCCGACTCCTGGAACGGGAGCTTCACGGGCGAGATCCGACTCCTACGGCGCGCGGAGCTGGAAGGCTGGCTCACCTGCCGCTTTTACGAAGTCATCCCCATTACGCACTGGGACAAGTTGCGCGACGCGGGCCTCTCCCACGGCATGGGTGACGACTTTATTAAGCTGGGCGCGGTAAAAGCCTTCGCGGATGGCTCGCTCGGTTCGGCCACTGCCTGGATGTACGAGCCCTTCGCGGACGATCCCTCCAACCGCGGCATCCCGCTGGCGCTGATGAACCCGCCTTCCAAGATGGAGGCGCTTGCGAGCGGGGCCGACGTGGCGCAAATTCAACTCTGCGTTCACGCCATCGGCGATCGCGCGATTGCGGAAATCCTCGACCTGTATGCGCGGTTGGGGGCAGGCAACGCGCCCGCCCACCGCTTCCGGGTGGAGCACGCGCAGCATATGCGCGAGCAGGATTTCGCGCGCTTCGGCAAATTGGGCATCGTGGCCAGCATGCAGCCCTATCACGCTATCGACGACGGCCGCTGGGCCGAAAAGCGCCTGGGGCACGAGCGCGTGCGGTGGAGTTACGCGTGGCGGTCGATGCTCGATGCGGGCGCGCCCTTGGCGTTTGGCTCCGACTGGCCCGTGGCGCCCCTCAGCCCGGTTCTGGGCATCTACGCCGCGGTTACGCGCTCGACGCTGGATGGCAGACACCCGGAGGGCTGGTTTCCCGAGCAGCGCCTTACCGTAAAAGAAGCTTTGCGCGCCTACACGCGGGGCTCCGCCTTCGCGGCCTTCGAGGAGAACGAGAAGGGAAGCATCGCGCCAGGAAAACTGGGCGACGTCGTAGTGCTCTCGGATGACCTCTTCACTATCCCGCCCGCTAGAATCAAGGACGTGCGCGTGGTCATGACCATTGTGGGCGGGAAGATCGTCTATCCGGCTGAACGGTAATTTCTCTCCTTGAAAAGGAGGGGAGGCGGTCGCGTCTCCCGCCACAGATGAAAGATTGAACTCTGCACGCAGAAAAGGTATGATGCTGGCCCGCGAGGAGTTGCCGGTGTCAACCGGGGCATCGGTTATGGGCCGGCGACTTCCGATGGAGTTTCCCATGTGGTGGGGAAAGAAAACTCGGAGGGAAGTGCCACGCCTCAGCGTGACCGCGCAAAAGGCTCCGCTGGCGCCTCCAGAAGTGGAACCTGTTATGAGTGAATCGACACCGAAGGTGATGAATCCCACGGCGCCCGGAACCCCGCGCACGCTCCTTGGCCGCACGGTGGTAGCACAAGGGCAATTATCCGCCAATGAGGATTTGCTGATTGAAGGGCAATTCCAAGGGAACATCACGCTCGATGACCATTGCTTGACGGTCGGCACCGAGGGCCACGTCAAGGCGGAAGTTCGGGCCCGGCAAGTAGTGGTTCTGGGTTCGATGACCGGAAACGTCGTAGCTCGCGAGAAGATTGAGATCCGCCGCACGGGACGCATCGTGGGGGATCTGCAGGCTGCCTCAGTGGCCATTGAAGAGGGCGCCTACTTCAAGGGCAGTATTGACATCACGCGCGAAGGGGAGACTGAGAAGTCGCAAAGTCTCGCGGCTCCCGACACCTTGAAGGCCGTCAGCTAAGAATCGCGCGTTCGGCCCGAGACACGTGCAAGCCCCCGAGGGCGCAAACGGACACATCCCGTTTCGCCGCTGCCTCGTCCCGGACTGGAAAGGGGCAGGTGCGGTCGAAACAGGCGGCTTGCCATGGCGCTAACCAACAGCCGGGAAGATGCCCCCCGCCATTCCGTCGCCCCGCCGGGGCTCAGTCACGGCCTCCAGTGGCTTTGGCAATACCTTGTGCATGTGCGCCACCCGCACTTCCTGGAGTGCGGCCCCATCCATCAATCCACATTAGGCCTCCTGCTGTCGCGTGGGGCGAAGGTCTACGTTTCGGACCTAATCACTCCCCTGCAGCAGAACGAGGAGCTCTTCTGGTCCCACCAGGGGAAGAAGCGGGTCTTCCTGAGCGAGGATTTCCTGGCGCAGCTCCCGGCCATTCCACCGGAGTCGATTTCCGCCATCTGCTGCTGGGGTCTGCTGGACTTGCTTCCCCATGAGGCGCTGCCGCCAGTGCTGGAGCGCTTCCACTCCTGCCTGGCGCCGGGCGGGGTGCTCTTCTGCATTCTGCGTGAACCACACCTCGAGGCGGGAGCTGAGGCGCGCTGGTGGTTCGAGAGCCTGACCGTGCTGGGATCCGACAACCGCAAGCAGAAGCCCTATCGTTATCCCTCCGTGACGAACCGCGAGATGGAACGGCTCTTCCCCGGCGGTAACGTTAAGACCTTCTTAACCCGTACGGGCCGGCGCGAAGTGCTGGGGATCAAATAGAGAGCCTCTCCCGGCCTTCGGACTCAATCCGCACCGGCCCCCGCATGCTACCTACCGGTCCCTTGCCCATGTATGACTCTTTGAACCCAGATGGTCACGATTGACCACGATTAGCTCTTGTTCATCAGCAAAACCCGTTAAGCACATGCATTTTTGGCCAAAACCTGCAAAATTCGTTGTCTTTCTTGGGACATTTTGTACACCGTTTTACTGATTCTAAAGGACATCCAGATAATATATTTTGTCAAGAGAAATACAGCGGCCCGGGAGCTCGTGCGAGTCTCCATAGAAAGTCGACGCGTAAGTCATTTAGTTCTGGCCTCGCTCACTGTCATACCGAGCCCGCTTTTAAGGCGAAGAACCCCCGTAGTCACCCGGTTCGCCAAAGGCGCGATGTTTGCACCACCCGCCTCATGAGGAAACGTGGCCCGTACCCGAGGAAAAAACTGCGCTGAGATCCCATGATGGGTGTATTGTGCGTGGCTGCTGGGAGCCCGAGTTTGGGTTACGAGGTCGGGGAGGGCACGATGCGAACATGCGGATTCATTTTTCTGTTTACAACAATGGCTTTTGCTCACACGGAGTTCTGGGCGCCCGTGGCGCCGCCGCGAGCCCACTACTCCATTGATGCGAAGTTTGTCGCTGACGCCTCACGACTCGAAGGCACCGAGACCATTCGATTCCGCAACGACACGCAGGGACCCATCGGCCGAATCGCGCTGGAGTGGTACGGAGACGTTCTTAAGGTGCAGGCCAACGGCGTTCCCGCCGAGCGCTCGCCGGGAAAATACAGCGTCGCCCTTTTCGACCTGCCGCAAGATGTCAGGCCGGAGGGGGAGATCGAACTGTCCATCGATTTTGGCGCCCCTTGGAAGCTCGATCCGCAGACCGGAAGCGCCATCACGTCCTTCCTCAGTCCGCACCTCTGGTGGGGGTTCGGCACGCTCGATGATTACGACGTCCGTTTTCATGCCCCGGATGGTTACGCAATAGCCACGAGCGGGCGCTACGACCCCCAAGCGGGTGCATACCGGGCAGAAGGCGTTCGCATGTTCGGCCTATACGTCGGGAAGGGATATGAAAGCGCGGAGGCCGATGCGGGTGACGTGCACGTTCGCGCCGTCTTCACCGCGGCAGGTCGTCCCTGCGCCGAGTTGCTGATAAGGACCGCCGTCGACGTGATCGGATTCTACCGCGAACGGTTTGGCTTCTATCCCCAACGCTCGCTCTCGATCGTGCCCGGGATGGACCGCCCGGCGGGAGGTTATCCCCCTGCCGCAGGACTTATCGTCGTTCATGGGCAGGAGCGCTTCCGCGAGCGCCCGGAGGCCTTCTGGCGATGGATCACGGCCCATGAGATCGGCCACATGTACTGGTCCAACTACGTCCTGGCGCAGGGCCCGGATGACCTCACATGGTTAATGATTGGGCTCGGACTCCATGCGGACCATGAGTATCGACGGGCGCGCGACATCACGGGCGGTACGGGCGCGTTGGAGCAGAATTACGTGAGCGGAGTGCAGCAGGGAATTGACACGACCATGGACGTGACTCATGAGCAGGAAGCCGCCATTCACTGGGACTTCAACAATGTCGTGGAGCACGGCAAGAGTATTGCATTCCTCAATGCCCTGGAGTCCGTCATCAGCCCAGAAATTTTCATCAAGGTTTATCGCCGATGCTTGAAAGAATATGCCGGGAAACAACTCGGCTGGCGGGAGTTCCAACGGATCTCGGAAATCGAGAGCGGGCAGGATCTTGACTGGTTCTTCGACGAGTGGGTGCGCTCGTCTGCCAATGCCGCCTACCGCGTGGCCGGGCAGGAGTGTTCGCCGGTGGGCAACGCGTTCGACTGCACCGTACGCGTGGAGCGATTGGGCAAAATGCAAATGCCCGTGACCGTGGCAGCGCGGTTCGAGGACGGCTCAGAGCAACGCGCCCAGTCCGAGCGGCTGGCCGATTTGGACGAGCTGAAGTTCCCGGCGAAATCGCCGCTCAAAGAAGTTGTGATCGACCCGGATCATACGGTGGCTTTGGCCGAGCTTGCTCCTTCGGCCCAGTTGGAGGCGAAACTCAGCCAAATGGACTGGACGGTGCGAGACGAACCGTTGGAGGTCTATAGACAGGCGCAGGAGTCCAAGATCCAGGATGGGTGGGCCTGGTTCAAATTGGGGATGTTGCTCTACGACGGCCGCCATTATCAGGAAGCACTCGACGCTATGACGTGGGTGGCTGGGCTGGCTGGGAGCGATTCGAATTTGGGCTTCGCTGCAACCGTGTGGCAGGGACATCTGCTGGATCTGCTCGGGCGTCGAGCCGAAGCGGTGGAGCGCTACCAGGAAGCGCTGAAGGTGCCTGATTCACCACATATGCAGCACAGCCAGTACAACCTTGTCCTTAACAAACAGTGGGTCGAGGAGCGGCTGCAAACGCCATTCGAAAGAAAGTGATTGGGCGCACAACCGGTTGAGGCTTTTGAGCAAGCGTCGATCTGGACGCCCGCTTGCGCGAGCGTAACGACGCAAAGGGCAGCAAGCGTGTTTTGAGGATCCAGGGTTTTCGGTTTCAAATCCTCTCGATCTCTTCGGCTGACACACCCACGTGGTCAATGGTCAGCCCGCCCAGCGGCCGAAACGGGGTAGTCCGCGGCGTGAGCCGTGGATGGGGGGGAACCCGCAGCTCCGTCCCCTCTCCCGCCCGCAAGGGGGAGGGCTGCCGAACGCGGGGTGAGGGCTCTTTCCCCCGGGCCTTACCTTTTTGATTCGGTGGAAGAACGATCGCCTCCCACTGGTAGTCCGCCGGTAAGGCAACACAATAGCTTGTATGGCCTAAAGAAATCATACCTGTGCAGATAGTACCTCAGTACTCTAGGCGTCTGCTTGGAATAGTGCTATTTAAGAACTCTCCGGTCCACCACTGGCTCCGGATTAGCGCAACCGGCTTGTGGGATGGCCAAAAATGAAAGATGTATCAGTTCATAACACTGTCCAGTGCTCCGTCGCCTCCATAGCTTCTGGAAGACGCGTAAGAGCTAGCCAGGACTGACGATGAGAAACTGCTGCACGGTTTGTCATGGGCGACTGCACATCTGGGAACGTCTGTGGGGACGAGTCGACCATACAAGTTGCCGTTCTGAGAGCACGCCAAAAATGCCGTTGCCCCCTGCGTCCGACGCGAAGACGCCTGTCGCAACCATGATGACTACACCGGCGGGAGAGCCGGGGATTGAGTTGAGCGATCCCCCCCGGGACGATAAGGACCACGGCTTGATTGTTGCCGCGCCTTGCGTGCCTGCGCCGCTTGAGCAGGCGCTCCGTGACGAAAAAACCGAAGCAACGGGCGGCGAAGCCGCGGCACGGCATTGGCTTACAATACCGAAAATGTGCTGAACACAGAAGGTCAACTACCAGACAAGCCGTGGACCTCACAAACAGAGCTCCGCCCTAGCTGCCGGCATGAGTTGGGGTGACAGGAGACAGCGATGAGTCAACCGGAAGCCTTGCGGGAATTCAAAGAAGGTCTACGCATGTGGCGCAACTTTTGCCCGCGCCAGGGCTTGGTGCGCCTCAAACGCGCGGCGGAGTTGGACAAGCTCAACCCGTTCTATCTTTCTTATCTGGGGCTCGCACTCGCCACCGTGGAGGGCAAAACTCTGGAAGCGGAAGGCCTTTGCTATGACGCGGTGCAGAAGCGGCGCAACCAGCCAGAGCTCTACTTAAACCTGGCGGAGGTCTACTGTTTGGCAGGCCGGAAGGAAGACGCCATTGAAACGCTTGCCACCGGGCTCAAACTTACCCGGCATGACGTGCGGCTGTCTGAGGCGCTGGAGAAATTGGGTCACCGTCGGCCTCCCGTGTTGTTGTTCCTGAACCGCAAGAATTTTCTGAACGTCCAGCTCGGGAAACTCCGGTACCGGGTATCCGGCCCGTAGTCACGACGGCTCTTGTGTCGTGGGCGTTCTACAAAAAGTCGGCGCGCGGATTCGGAATGTTTGGGTGTAGGATACTGTGTCGAGGGGAAGTCACATTCAGGGATGACGTTGAGGAACCGTGTCCACTACAGAGGAACGGAGACGAGCTCCGCGGTTCATCGCATCGATGACTGTCCTCCTGTCGGAGGGGCAGGCTTCCTACGTCGTGGAGACTGAAAACGTGAGCCACACGGGGGTCCGCCTCCGCTCGGAAAAAGTGTTCCCCGTCGGTACGCCACTTCACTTGGTCTTTGGTCGACCGCCTGAGTTGCCCCCATTAATTGCGGAAGGAATAGTGAGGTGGTCTGAAGGTGGAAAGGGAGTCGGGGTGGAGTTCACATCGATGAGTCCGGATGACCACCAGTCCCTCCTGAGATTCGTGAACTCGCACTCCCGCCCTGCGCAAGCTTAGACGGTTGTTCCTCCTCACATGCAGTCTCAGGTCTCGCAGGCTTGCCTGCGTGTCAAGCCTGAGTTATGCCGGCCTCCGACGAGCAACGCCCGCGCGGCGCTTTCACGGGACTCAGAAGACACTCAAACCCAGTTGCTTTCCTGTCGCTTAGAATGGGCTCGGAAACACGCCACGGTCCGACCCCGGTTTGTGCAGGGTCGACGTAGGCGTCGCGGCCCATGGCGCAGCGAGGGGGTTCGCTTGTTTCGGGCTACAGAGGGTGCTACGCTTTTAAGCAGGAGGGGCATATGCGTAGCTTGCATATCGTTTTATTGTCGCTGGCAATTGCTTTCTGTGCTGGCGGCACTAACGCCTGGGCCCGAGGTGGCAGGGGACATGGCGGCGGAGGTGGCTTCCATGGCGGCGGGGGCGGAGGCTTTCGCGGCGGCTACGGTGGAGGCGGCTTCCGCGGTGGTTACGGAGGTTATCGAGGCGGTTACGGTGGTTGGGGATACGGGCGCGGTTACGGCTACCGAGGTCATTGGGGGTTTGGCTTCGGCTTCGGATGGGGGCCGTGGGCCTACTGGCCTTATTGGGATTATGGCTATTACGGAGGGTGGGGATATCCCTACTATTCGTATTATCCTGACTGCTGTTCCAACCCATGCTATCCCTATGGTCCGTACGATTGCCGTTTTTCTGGGTACGGCCCCGTTTCTTATGCCCCCGACCCGGCTCCGGCCGGGCCGAAGTCGTCGACGTATCCCCAAAGGAGCATTTCACCGGCAACGCCCAACCCTTACGTAGGGGACGGCCAATGGCACCATTTCGGCCCTCAGCCCGCTCCGGGGATGCGCCTCTCTTCGCCTCGAGCCATGCCGAATTCCCGGCTTAGTGAGCCGTCTCCCACTTACAAGGCCTATGCAGCGGACGGCCAATGGCATCGCTTCGGCGCTCAGCCCGCCCCATCAATCCGCACCTCATCGCCTCAAATCGTGTCGCATCCACAGGCAGGCGAGCCGGTTCGCACTTACAACGCCTCGTTGATGGAAGGCCGGTAATTCCGCTGTTTCTGAGGGAAAGCTGACCAGTGCGAATCTCCATGGGGTGAGGACCCAAGATGCCGTGCGGCCGGAACATCTCTTTCCCTTCGGCCCATTAACCCAGGCTGACTTGAGGCACTGCGGAATTCTATGTGCAGGAATGCCTGCTAAGCTGCCAGAAACCTCTGTTGACCTCGCCGAGAACGGCGACCCCGGCGTCCTCTCCAGATTTCGCCCCAGAACATGAAGCCCGCCCGCAGGCGGCGCTACTCGGCCTGGACCAGGCCCTTTTTCACGGCGTAGAGCACCAATTCCGCGGTGCGGTGCAGGCCGAGGGTTTCCATCACTCGGGCGCGGTGCACGGCGACGGTATTCACGCTGATGTTCAAGAGAATGGCAATTTCCTTGTTGGATTTGCCTTGGGCGATGAGCTGCAGTACTTCCTTTTCGCGGAGGGTGAGACGTTCGTAGGGGTCCTGCGTGGAATCCCGGAAAGATCCGGCCTTCATGCTTTCCAGAACGATGTGGGAGATGGCCGGGCTGAAATAGGCTTCGCCCTCGGCCAGTGCTTTCACGGCGCGGTTCAAGTCCAACTCCAGCGCATTTTTCAGCATGTAGCCCTTGGCGCCGAGTTCAAAGGCTTTGCGGATGTAGGCATCATTCGAGTACATGCTGAGGATAAGGATTTTGACGCCCGGGTCGTCCTTGAGGATTTCCGCAGTGGCCTCCAGGCCGCCCAGATCGGGCATGGAAAGGTCCATAACCACGACATCGGGCCGGAGCTTCTGGCACTGCTCAATTGCTTCCAGGCCGGTGCGCGCCTCTCCTACCACGGTGACCTTGGGATCGTCTTCCAGAATTCGGCGGAACCCCTGGCGGACCAGCGTGTGATCTTCCGCCAGCAAGACTCGAATCTTCTTTTCAGGTGCGTTGGCAGCCACAGTTTAACTCGCTTCCCCGGAAACGGGGTGCAGGGCGGGCCGGGGGTGCGGAACGCTCACGCTGACCGTTGTGCCCTTTTGGGGTGCGGAGCGAATAGCGAAGGAGCCGCGCAGGTGCTCGGCGCGCTCGCGCATTCCCATCAGCCCGATGCCTTGACCTGCCGCCCTTTTGACTTCCGCACCGGCCTCGAAGCCGGCGCCATTATCGCGGATTTCCAGGTTCAGTTGGTTTTCTTTCTCTTCCAGGATGACCCAGGCTTCCCGCGCCCCGGAATGGCGCGCCACGTTGTTCAAGGCCTCCTGCACGATGCGATAGACATGGATGGCCGCCTCGGGAGGGAAGATACCGTCGGAGAGCTCTCCTCGGTAGTGCACCTGGACGCCCGTCTGCCGCGCGAATTGTTCCACAAACCATTCCAGCGTTTGTTGCAGGCCGAAGTCGTCCAGAATCGCGGGACGGAAGATCTGGGACTCGTCCCGGACGTTCTGCAAAGTGTCTGCCACAATTTTCTTGACGGCTTCAACATCCTGGACGAAGACGGGGTCTCTGTCCAGAGCTTTCTGCCCGGCCCGTCCCAGCATGACGCCAATGGCTGTGAGGATCTGCCCGAAATGGTCATGTAGATCGCGCGCCACATGGCGCAGGGTTTGTTCCTGGACTTCGATCAGTTTCCAGGAAAGCATGCGCAGTTGCTCAGACTGCGATTGCAGTCTCTCCGCCAGGTGGTGCAGGCGCTCGAAGGTCTTGCGGTTGGCTTGCAGGGTGTAGAGCCCCGTCCCCAGCGCGACCAGGAAGAGCACAGCAATCAGCAGCAGGATGTCTTTCGAGACTTGCCCGTAGACCAGGCTAACGCGTTGGCCAGCCTCTCTTTGGGCTTGATCGTTTAAGTTCAGTAATTGCGACACGACACGGGAAATGGTCTCGTGTTGCTCTTCGAGCTGGGAACGAATCAGGTAGCGCGCGGAATCCTCGTGGCCCTGGTCCGCCAGCGTGAAGGCTTCGTCGGCAAGCAGCCAGAAGTTGTCGAGGATGTCGCGCAGTTGCCGCCGCAACTCATCACCGGCAGCAGTGTTCGCGGCGTATTGGGCCTCCAGGGCCAGCCGTTGGTTCATGTCCTCATGCAGCCCCGAGAATCTGCCCTTCCAGTAGAAGATCGGGTAGCGGCTTTCCGGCAGGGTCATGTCGCGAAGCGACACCGCGAGTTGGTAAGTGTCGTCCTGCAACCCCAGGAGTTGCAGGGAGGCCTTGCGGTTCTTCTGCACCACATTGACTTGAAAGTCCTGCAGCCAATGAATTTCGTGAATAGTGTAAGAAGCAAAAATGACGAAGATGGCGAGTGTGACGCACAGGCCGAACCATAAGCGCCGAGAGGGTGAAGGGATTTCCTGTAAGAGATCGGGTTCGGCTTCCCGTGAGCGCGGGGTTCTGCCCGGTCTCATGGGTGCGGATACTCTCGCGATTTCCGCGGTTTCCTTTAACATAAGAAGGCGCGGCATCCCTCCCCAGCGTGGAGAGGACTCCCCCGTTCCTGCGATTATCTATAAGTTATCGCAAGGCGGGCATTGCAGCAACCACAGTTCTGAGGACCACGCGTTTCGCTTGGCTCACCTCGGGTAGTGAGGCTTCACCTCAGACTCGCGATTCGAGACCCCTCACCCGGCCCGCTCCGGCTGGTGAAAGCGCCGGCAGCGGTCCACCCTCTCCCCAAGGGAGACGGCTGACCATGCCCAACAGACCAGGCCCGACACCTCGACTCTGTCAGCGAAAAGTGCTATGCTCCGCGCACTACCTGGAAAGTGTTTCTCGGGCGTAAAGCAGTCTGGCGCTGGTCGCCTCAGGCGGCAGCGGTCTTGCCCGCGCCTGCCGGGGAGCAATCCGGCGAGGAGGAACATCCTATGGCTCAGTTCTGTACCAAGTGCGGCACCCCGATGGGAGAAGGGATGACTTTCTGCACAAACTGCGGGGCATGTGCTGCTCCCGCTGCGCCTGCTACCCAAACCCCGGGGGCGGTAACTTCAGCGCCCCCAACCACCCCAGGCCCCGGCGTGGCTCCCGCAGCCGCTGCTCCGACGGGCCCGGCGCCTGAGGCCGCGGCAGGGAAGTCCGGCAGCAACGCGCTCAAGATCATTCTCATTGTGCTGGCCGTGCTCATCTTCTTCTGCCTGCTGGTTGCGGGGGGATGTGTGTACCTTATTTATCGGGCTAAGCAGAGGGTGGCCCAGCTCAAGCACGAGAGCCACATCACGTTTCCCACGGAGGCTCGGTCGCAGGGAGCTCGCATCGAGCCTGAGGCCAAGCCCACTATCGAAGCCGTCAATACGGATGTACCCATCTATCCTGGCGCCACGGAAGCCGGGGGCGGCATGTCAATGGGTGCAGGCGCGGTCAAGGTTCAGGAATACGTTACCGACGATGCGGTGGACAAAGTGGTGAGCTTCTACAAGGACAAGCTGGGGTCGGGCGTGATCGTGCAGCAGAGCGAAGGCAAGGTGCTGTTGCAACTGATGGGATCGGCCGGCCTGACCAACGTCACCATCTTCCACGACGACAACGCGGGGAAAACCAAGTTCAGTATTACCCGCATCGGAAGATAGGAAGAATCTCGCATTATCACGAAAATGCGCAGAGCGAGATCTTTCGCGCCGTCCTGCACAAACCCGATGCGTAAGTCGATTCACCATCGCTGGCACTGTCATCCTGAGTCCCGGTTCTTTTGGGACGAAGGATCTGCATTTGTCTTTAGTTACTGAAAAGCCGTGCAGATCCTTCGCTGCTGCTCAGGATGACAGTTTGGGTGATCCGATCTCCTCATTGGGTTTCATGGGCGGCCGATAGGCCGTCAATGTTCAGAATGACAGCGAAGGGCTCAGGATGGTGGCATGGATGCGTTTTTTCCGCAGCCTATCAAGTCTTAAAGGGGGAACATGAAGCACTCTTGCTGGTTCGCGGGCCTGTCCTTTCTGGCCTTGACTTCCTGGAGCATCCCGGCGCTGTGGGGACAGGCAGCCAAGCCGGCCACGTCAACCCCGCCTGAAAAGAACTCGGCGGTCATCCTTCTGAAAGAAGGCCACAGCGACGGCGTGCGCGCCAGGGCGGCGCACGATTTGGGCAGGGAAGGCGACCCGGCCACCATTCCCGCCCTGGCCGCAGCGCTTTCCGACCCCAGCGCCAAAGTCCGGCGTGAAGTGGTGCTGGCGCTCGGTCAGTTCCACCAGGCGGAGGTCCTGCCGCCTCTGATTCAGGCTACGAAAGACCAGGACGGCGACCTGCGCGAGTTGGCCGTGCAATCGCTGGTGGGCTACTATTCCGGTGTCACGCCGAATACAGGCCTGACGAAGTTTATGAAGAAAAACGTGCAGCGCGTCCGAGGCCATTTCGAAGTGGACAATACCAGGATTGATCCGGGCGTAACGGTGGACCCAGCGGTCATCACGGCGCTGGCCGCGACGCTTAAGGACACCCGTTCAATGCCGGCGGCGCGCGAAGCCGCCAAGGGGCTGGGTACACTGCGGGCGGCGCCCGCCTTGCCAGACCTCGTCACCGCCGCGCACTCTTACGACGCGGACCTGGCGCGGGAAGCGCTCAATGCTCTGAGCAAGATCGAGGATCGGTCTGCCGGCCCCCAACTGGTCGATCTGCTGGACTCATCCAACAAGGACGTGAAGCGCGACGCGTGCGTCACCGTCGGTATCCTGCGGACGAACGAGGCCCTGCCCAAGTTGCAGTCGATTTTCGAAAACGCGGCCGACCCCAAAGACAAAGTCGCGGCCATCCAGGGGTTGGCCTATCTGGGCCAAAAGGTTTCCGTGCCTCTGTTCACCAAGGCGCTTTGGAACGAGACTAAGGAGATCCGCCAGGCGGCGGCCGAAGGGCTGGCGCGCGCCGCCGACCCCCAAAGTCAGGCCGAACTGGAGAAAGCTTACAGCGTCGAGAAAGACGCCGACGTGAAACTGGCCATGGAATTTGCCCTCACCGCCCTCGGCAGGCCGGATTACCTGGGCTCCATGGTAAGCGATCTCGGTTCTAAGATCCGTGGCGATGTGGCCCGGTCGTACCTGACGGAACTGGCTCGGAATCCGTCCTTCCTCCCCAAGCTCTACCCCTACCTGCAGAGCCGGGACGCGGGGGTGAGGAAGGGGCTGTGCACGGTGCTGATGTACAGCGGCGACCAAAGCAGTCTGGCGCCGCTCGACGGGCTCGGGCATGATCCCGACGGCGACGTGATAGCGGAGGCCGTGCGCGCCAAGCGCGCCATTCGCGGGCGCCTCGGAGCCCAGACGCCGCCTGCTACGCCTTAAAGAGACGTCTCGCCCGCGCCACGGCCGCTTTTTCACTCTTATGTCGCGCACCCGGGCCTCGCGGCCTCCGTTGCGGCCACATAACTCCTGTGCTATAGTGTCCGTTCTGCCACCTCTGAGAATCAGGGACTAAGTTCAACCATGGCATCTTTTGCCCAGAAGGCCGACATGCCCAAACCTCACGTGATCGAGCTGAAGCTCGCGCACAGCCCCGACTCCGACGACGCTTTCATGTTTTACGGGCTGGCGACCAAGAAACTGGGGACTGGCGACCTGGTCTTCTCACATGTTCTCGAGGACATCGAATCGTTGAACCAGAAAGCGTTGGAGGGTGTCTACGATATCACCGCGATATCCTTTCACGCTTACCCGTACCTCGCTGACCGCTACTTACTGCTTCCCTGCGGTGCGAGTTTTGGCGAGCGATACGGGCCCCTGGTGGTAGCACGCGGCCCCCTGGGACCGGAAGGGTGGCGCGGTAAGCGTGTGGCGGTGCCGGGAAAGATGACCACGGCGTACCTGATGCTGCAACTCTATGAGCGCGACTTCGAGCCCGTTTTCACGCCTTTCGATGAAGTGCTGGAGGCCGTCGCGCGGGGCACGGTGGACGCCGGCGTGGTCATCCACGAAGGCCAATTGACTTACTCCGAATCCGGACTGATGAAGGTTTTGGACCTGGGTGAGTGGTGGCACCAGGAAACAGGCTTGCCATTGCCCTTGGGCGGGAATGCCATCCAGCGCTCGCTGGACCACCACACTTTGTGCGCCGTGGCGAAACTGCTGAAGGAAAGCATTCAGTACTCCCTGGATCATCGTGAAGAGGCTCTGAATTATGCTGCGCAGTTCGCGCGTGGACTGGATACGCCTACGGCCGACCGGTTTGTTGCCATGTACGTGAATGAATGGACGCTCGACTACGGCGAGCGAGGCCGCCAGGCGGTGCAGGCTCTGCTCGATCGTGGTTACAAAGACGGCCTGCTGCCGCGGCACGTACAAGCGGAATTCGTGGAGCAGTGACGAAGTCACGCAGGGGAAGCAGACACTGCGCATGGGACAGTTGCCCGGGTCAAGGGTTGGGTTTGCTTGGTTAGAGCACTGGACACACCTTGTTCTGTCATCCTGAGTCCTTCGCTGTCATTCTGAGCGAAGCGAAGAATCTCGCAGTGGACCCTCAGGATAAACTGCGCGAAGGATCCTTTTCAGTTAAGTCAGGGCAAACTTCGCGAAGAATCTCGCGCTGCCCGCGCTGCATTTGTGGAATCAGGGCAATGTAGGGATTCTCCGTTGCGCTCAGAACGACACCAGGGAAACGTTTTTCCGGAGTCTTTATAATCCATTTTGACAGGGAGAACCAAATCTCAAATGGAATTGCTCCTCGCCAATCATAGCAGCTACCCGCGCATTGGAGACGACCCCGACCAGCAGCTTTTGCGCCGGACCATCACCCAGCGCGATAAGGGCGAAAAAGATGATGCCGACGTGCACGCCGCCGAAGACCGCTTGACCGAACAGGCGCTGGCGGAACAGTCTGCCGCCAGGCTCGACGTGGTTACCGACGGCCTGGTTCGCTGGTACGACCCCATCTCGCATCTGGCAGGACAGCTTGCGGGCGTGCGCATCAACGGACTCCTGCGATTTTTCGACACGAACACCTATTTCCGGCAGCCGATTGTGCAGGCTCGGCCCCAGCGGACGACGCCTCTGCTGGTGGACGAGCTTAAGTTCGCTCAGGCCCGTTCTTCTCAGCCGGTGAAAATGGTGCTGACGGGTCCTTATACGCTGGCGCGCCATTCCATGGAAGCAAGCGACGGCGCGGGCGGATTCACGGAAGTGCTGGAGGCGTACACGGAAGCGCTCGCCGAGGAAGTCGGCGCGCTGGCCGCCGCCGGAGCTGGTTGGATCCAGGTGGATGAGCCCTCGCTGCTCAAACAGCCCGGAGACATTTCCCTGGTGGAGCGGAGTTTGCATGCGCTGGCTGCGCGCAAAGGTTCGGCGCAGTTGGCGCTATCCGTTTACTTTGGCGACCCGGCGCCCATTTACGACCGGCTACAGGCGTTGCCCGTGGATCTACTCGTACTGGACTTCACCTACAGCCCGCACCTGGTGGAGACCGTGGCGACGCGCGGCGCGGGCAAAACGCTGGGCCTGGGCTTGATCGATGGGCGTAATACGCGCCTGGAAGACCCCGCGCGCGTAGTCCGGCAACTTGAGAAGATTGCCATGGGGACGAAGTCCGGCCGCGCCTGGCTGACTCCATCTTGTGGCCTGGAATACCTGCCGCGCGATCGCGCCCGGAAAAAGTTGCACCACCTGGCCGCCATCAAGAAAACCTTTCTCGGGAGTGCTGCATGAGCCGAGCCAAGCTTGAACAATTGGGGATCGAGTTGCCCCTCTTTCCGACTACCTCGGTAGGGAGTTTTCCCAAGCCCGATTTCCTGATGAAGGCGCGTGGTGACTTCGCCAAGAAGTTGATCAGCCGCGCTGACCTGGAGAGGGTCGAGCGCCAGGCGACGGAGTTCTGGATTCGCCAGCAGGAAAAGCTGGGCGTCGATGTGCTTGTGGACGGCGAAATGTATCGCGGCGACATGGTCGCTTACTTCGCGGAAAATCTGGAGGGCTTCGAGATCGGCGGATTGGTGCGGTCCTATGGCAACCGTTACTACCACAAGCCCATCATCAACGGGGAAGTGCGCTGGAAGGGGCCGATCACGGTCGACTGGTGGAAGTACGCGCAGAGCCTCACGGGCAAGCCCGTCAAGGGCATGCTGACCGGGGCCTATACGGTGATGGATTGGTCCTTTATCGAATCCTACCCTGGCCGGCGCGCGGCCACGCTGGCCTTGGCACGCGAAATCCGTAAGGAAGTGGAAGCACTTATCCAAGCCGGCGCTAAGATTATCCAGATTGATGAGCCTGCCGTCTCCGTGCGGCCGGAGGAGCTGCCGGTAGCGATCGAGGCCATGCACGTGACAACGGACGGCCTGGCGGCGTACTTCATTACGCATATCTGCTACGGCGCCTTTGAGCACATTTATCCGGAAATGCTCAAGTTGCCGGTGGATAACTTCGACCTCGAGATGTCTAATAGTGGCCTGGACCTGCTAGCGCTGTTCCAGAAGCAGCCCTACACGAAGGACATCAGCTTCGGCGTGGTGGACGTCCACACGCACTTGGTCGAGGCAGAATCGCTGGTTGAGCAGCGGCTGCGGCAGGCGCTTGAAACCTTGCCCAAAGAAGCCATTTGGGTGGATCCCGATTGCGGCCTCAAGACCCGCACCGTGGACGAGGCTATCGCCAAAATGCAAGCCCTGGTGCATGTCGCGCAAGGGCTGCGACACTAGAGAAAGCCGGATCGTAGTCTAACGCCGTGGACCTTTACCTCGGGCCGCGGACCTCGGAAACAAGATTCCCCACGAATGGCCACCACGCCTAGCCGTCGCCTCACTTTTACCTCCACGCAGAAGAAAATGCTCTTGGCCCTGGCGAGCGTTGTGGGACTGCGCATGCTGGGGCTGTTCCTGGTTCTGCCGGTCTTCACACTCTATGGGCTGCAATTCACCACGTCCCGATTCCTGGTGGGTTTCGCCTTCGGCGCCTACGGCTTGACCATGGCCATCCTGCAGATTCCGCTGGGCCGACTTTCCGACCGCATCGGCCGCCGCAAGGTGCTGGTGCTCGGCATGACGCTGTTCAGCCTGGGATCATTCCTCTGCGGCGTGCCCCATCTGTTCCCCCATTCCTGGCAAATCTGGGAACTGATTTTCGGGCGGCTGGCACAGGGCTGCGGCGCGATCGTTTCCGTCGCCTTTGCCACCGTGGCCGATTACATCGAGCCCGAGCGCCGCTCGACCGCCATGGCAGTGTTGGGGATCCCCATCGGCTTGGCCTTTGCCCTGGGCGTGATCGTCGGACCCATCCTGGCGGGAATCTTTGGCACGGCCTTCCTGTTTTGGCTTACCGGATTTCTGGGCTTCACGACGGATTTCCTGCTGATGCGCTATCTGAAGGATGAGCCTCCCCAAACCAAGGCGCCCACGCCCATGTCCGAAGTTTTCGCGCATCCGCCCCTGCTCGCTTACGCTGCCGGTGGCTTCCTGATGAACTTCTTCATGGCGACGTTCTTTTTCTATTTTCCTCTCATCGCCACGGGCCAGCACCACCTGAGAATGACCCAGTATTACCTTCTGCTGCTACCCATGATGGTGATCAGTGCCATTACCATGTTCGGCTTCTCGCAGGGGGCCGACCACGGCTGGGCAAAGCCGCTCGCCGCTATCGCCTATTTGATTTTCCTTCCGAGTTCCGTCTTGCTTTTTGCGCCCACGGCCGCCGGCCTCGACCCCAGCCGGCTGCTTCCTCTGCTTCTGGCCGGCACGCTCTTCTACATCGGCTTCACGGGGCTGGAGCCCATCCTTCCCAGCCTGGTCAGCAAAGCTTCGCCCGGGAACGCTTACGGGACAGCGCTGGGCCTTTACAACACGCTGCAGTTTCTGGGCAGCTTCGTGGGGGGCGCGGTGGCCGGGGCACTTTCGCATTTCGCGCCTGACCGCGCCCTGTGGACGCTGATGGCCGCCGGCCTGGTGGGATTCCTTTTGATGCTCACAACCCGCTCGCCGGACCGTAATGTGCAAACCTGACTAGCCGCACGCACCATCAGTGAAACTCTAATCCCGGCGGTCTGATATACTTATATATTATGCCTAAAACCCTGGGTTCGACCCGGGAGGCTCGCGTGAATGCCCATTGCTCGCTCGATTTGATCCACCGCGATCATAGCGTTTATGAACTTACCGACCACGGTCGCATTGTCCTCAAGAATCCGCGGAGATTCATCTCGCAAACCCTGGATCTGCTGGTGTGGAACGCTGTGCTGGGGGAAACGGAAGACGTTCGCTCCACGGCCCGATGGATTATCCGCCGGGCGGGGTTGGAGTTGGGCGTCGTACCCGCGAGCATTCAGGGCCTCTATGAAGCGCGGGGTAGAAAAGAGTGTTCGGGCTTCACCGTTCCGGCGTTCAACATCCGCGGCCTGAGTTACGATGTGGCCCGCGCGGTTTTCCGGGCGGCGCTCCGCCTGAAAGTCGGGCCGTGCCTCTTCGAGTTGTCACGCTCCGAGAGTAACTACACGGACCAGAAGCCTTCGGAGTATGCGGCCGTGATGGTGGCCGCGGCGCTACGCGAAGGATATGAAGGTCCTGTCTTCATCCAGGGTGACCATTACCAGGCTAATGCCAAGAAATACGCCAAGGATCCGGAGGCCGAACTACAGGGGATTCGCGACTTCTGTCAGGAGTCGATTGCGGCGGGCTATTACAACATTGATATCGACACCTCCACCCTGGTTGACCTCGGCAAGCCGGGAGTGCGGGAGCAGCAGCGCGCGAATTTTGAGGCCAGTTCGAAGTTGGCCGCCTTCGTGCGGTCGATGGAGCCCATGGGGATTACAATTTCCCTGGGCGGGGAGATTGGCGAAGTGGGCAAGCAGAACTCCACGGTCGAGGAACTGAACGCCTACATGGACGGGTTCCTTGCCAACCTCTCGAAGCAGGCTGGGAAGAAGAAAGGACTCTCCAAAATCAGCGTCCAAACCGGGACCACTCACGGTGGCGTCGTCCTTCCCGACGGGAGCATGGCCCAGGTGGCCATTGATTTCGAGACGTTGCGCGCTCTTTCGGCGCACGCCCGCGACCGCTATGGCCTCGCCGGGGCCGTGCAACACGGCGCCTCCACGCTGCCGTCGGATGCTTTCCGCAAGTTCCCGGAATGCGAGGCGGCGGAAGTCCATCTGGCTACGGAATTCCAGAACCTGATTTTTGAGAATCCGGCTTTCCCTTCCGACCTCAAGGACGAAATCTACAAATACTTGCGCAAAGCCTTTGCGGATGAAAAGAAGGCGGGCGACACGGACGAGCAGTTCATCTATAAGACTCGGAAGAAAGCTTTTGGCCCCTTTAAGAAGAAGATCTGGGAGCTTCCTGCGGGCGTGCGGGGCAGGATTGGCAATGATCTGGAGAGCAAGTTTGCCTTCTTGTTCGAAAGGCTGAACGTGCAACGCAGGGCGGAACTGGTCAAGAAGGCGGTTACTCCAGTGGCAGTTATTCCGGCCACCCCGCCGGCCCTGGCGGAGGCGCTCGAGAAAGTCAACGCCACGCGCTGAAGGATGCCGGTGTCATCCGGAATGGAATCCCATTCGAAGCACTGGCCATTCCCGCGAAAGCGGGAATCCTGCTTACAGCGGCAAGAATCCGAGGATTTATGGCATCACCTGAAACAGGCCTAGTGCTTTCCACCCAGCGAACCTCTCCTCGGCTCCAAACCGCGCAGGTGGAGACTCGCGCCCGAGTCGAGTTCCAGGACATCACCGAACTTGTCCAGAAGGTCGTGACGGAATCCAGTGTACAAAGCGGTATGTGTTTCCTCTTTGTACCGCACACGACCGCCGCTCTGCTCATCAATGAAAACAATGACCCTGCTCTGCACAGGGATCTCGACAACTTTCTGAAGCTTCTGGCGCCCCGCGACCGCGACTATCAGCATAACGATGGGAATTGCGATGCGCACCTGAAGGCGGCGTTGCTCGGGAACTCGGAGTCGCTGCTAGTCGAGAATGGACGGCTCATCTTAGGGCGGTGGCAGGGCGTTTATCTATGTGAATTCGACGGCCCGCGTCGCCGAGAACTTCGGATCAAAGTTGTGGCGGACTGAGAACCCCAGGCGCCAGACCCGTCTTCACTCCAACCACCGAAATGCCAACCCTCGGCATCTACGTTCAGGTTCCCTTTTGTGCCTCCAAGTGCAGCTTCTGCAATTTCAGCTCGCGTGTGGAACGGAGCAGCATCTTCGATCAGTACACCCGCGGTCTCCAACTTGAAATTGAGGGGTTGAGTAGGTTCTACACGGAGCGCGCCATACCCGGAGAGATCCTGAACCTTCCCGCAGACTCGCTCTACTTCGGCGGCGGCACGCCGGCTCTGTTGGGCAAGGGGCGTCTGGACCTCCTGGTGCGGAGTCTACGGGCACACTTCAAGTGGAGTGAAGAGCTCGAATTCACTCTCGAAACCACCCCGGGCTCGGTCGACGCCGCTATGCTTCGATTGCTCCGTGATCTGGGTGTGAGCCGTCTGAGCATCGGTGCGCAGACATTCGAGGACCGTGAACTTAGCGCCATAGGACGTTTGCACTCGGCGGCCGAGAGCCGGGAGCTTGTGGGTCGCGCGCGCGCGGCGGGATTCCGAAACCTCAGCCTCGATTTGATCGCCGGACTGCCCCATCAAACCGAGGCTTCATTTCGCCGGACGCTGGAGACCACGGCGAAGCTCCGGCCTGAGCACGTGTCGCTCTACCTTTTCGAGATCGATGAAAAAAGCCGGTTGGGGCGGGAAGTCGTCCACGGCGGGACTCGTTATCAAGCTGCGGCGCTGCCCGGCGAAGAATTCATGGCCGACGCCTATGAGTCGGGGCGTAACTTCCTCGCGAACGAAGGTTATGTCCAGTACGAGATTTCCAATTTCGCGCTGCCCGGCTACGGGTCCGGGCACAACCGGAAGTACTGGCGGCTGGAGCCTTATGTGGGCCTGGGCGCCGGAGCACACTCTTTTGATACCGCCCGACGCTGGGCTAATCAAGTTGACGTGCGAAGCTACCTGGCAAGCCTGGCGGCGGGGAGCAGTCCCCTGGACGAGTTTCGCGCCCTGGCGCCCGAAGAGCAGATCGAAGAGTTTTTCTTCCTGGGGCTCCGGCAGATGGAAGGTGTCGATCTGGCGCTGGCGCGCGAGCGCTGGGGAGCGGACTGCGTAAAACCCTGGGAGGCCAAGCTCCAGTCTCTGGTGGGCGGGCGTGGGCTGGTGGTGGAAGGCAATCGCGTGCGGCTGTCGCGTGACTCGTGCCTCATTTCCAACGAGATTCTCCAGGAGTTTGTTTCCCTGTGAGCAGACACCTCTCGTGCGCGGCGTTTGTTATAAGCGAATTGATTATGCCTGGACACTGGGGTGGCCAAGATTCCGGGTGCGGGTGGTATTGGGAATCGGATCCCGTTCAAAACAGTGACTGCACCGGAGGGCGCCCGTGTCTCGCAAATGATACCACTACCCGGTTCTTCCCGCGCGCCTTGCAGTCCCCGTTATAATGCTTTCCGGATAATGCTTGTTGGAGAATGGAAATCCATGCCCTCACCTGTGGTAGATTTGCGCAGTGATACGGTCACCAAACCCTCCGCGACCATGCGGCGCGCCATGTACGACGCTGAGGTTGGTGACGACGTTTATCGTGAGGATCCCACCGTCAACCGGCTCCAAGACCGCGCGGCCGAGATTTTCGGACGCGAAGCGGGTCTGTACGTGGTATCAGGAACGATGGGGAACCAGACGGCCATCAAGGTCCTGACGCGGCACGGCCAGGAAGTAATCTGCGAAGAACGTTGCCACATTTACAACTTCGAAATGGCCATGGTGGCGGCGTTCTCCGGTGTCCTGGCCCGCACGATTCGAGCTGCCGACGGCATTCTGATGTGGCCTATGATCGCGCTCCACATCCGCGCGCGAAACGACCACCGGGCCCAGACCGGTTTGATCGAGATTGAAAACACGTCGAATCTGGCAGGCGGTTCGGTCTATCCGCTCGAGATTTCCAATGACATTGTGGATCGCGCGCACGCGGCGGGCTTGCCCGTGCACCTTGATGGGGCCCGGATTTTCAACGCCAGCGTGGCTCTGGGGCGGTCCGTGGCCGAGTTGACCAAGAAGTTCGACTCAGTGATGTTCTGCCTGTCGAAGGGTCTCGGTGCGCCGGTCGGTTCCCTGCTGGTGGGCAGCAAAGAGTTCATCGAGGAGGCGCGCATCGTCCGGAAGATGCTGGGCGGAGGGATGCGCCAAGCCGGGGTGCTGGCGGCTGCCGGCCTCGTGGCGCTTGGGGAAGGCCCCCAACGCCTGCATATTGATCACGCCAACGCCAAGTTCCTGGCCCAGGGCTTGGCGGAAATCCCAGGGATCAAAGTGGATCCCACGAAAGTCGCGAGCAACATCTTATTTTTCGACGTTTCGGGTTCGCGGCTGACGGCCCAGGAAATCTCGAAGCGTTTGGCCGCCCGGGGAGTCCTGGCCAATAGCACGGACCCTCAAACCATCCGCATGGTCACCCACCTGGATGTGGATCGGTCTGGCTGTGAACGCGCCCTTCGGGTTCTTCGCGAAGTCGTCACCTAGCGCGAGTTTTTCACCACGCTGGGACGGGTGGGAGGGCGGGGCTCGAGCAGGCTAAGGAATAACGCTTCCAGACTGTCATCCTGAGCCCGTTCGCTGTTATCTTGAGCCCTTCGCTGTCATTCTGCCTTCCATGCGACCTTCCGCAGAATTCCCGGCTCTCATTTCTTCTTCTCTTCCCGCTCAGCGATCTTCACGAGTGCATCGAGATAATGCGTACGGTAAGTTGGGTCGTCGGGATCGAGGCGGGCCGCAGTCCGATACTCCGCCGCGGCCCCGTCGAGATTTCCTAGCTTCTCCAGCGCGTAACCCAGGCCGTTGTGGGCGTCCGCGTCGGCTTGATCATGCCGGATGGCCTCAATCATTTCCACGCGCGCGCGCTTCCATTCTTTCCCCAGCAGGAAAGTGATGCCTAGCTCGCGATGTAGGTCGGAGTTTTCCGGGTCGAGCTGCATGGCTTGACGGAGGTCTGCCACGGCTTCGTCCAATCGCCCCCGGGCTCGAAGTTGCGCGGCTTCCTGAAGCAGGCGTCGCAACTCAATCTGGTTTGCCGCGGCGCGGGAGGGATCATCGCCAGTTGCAGCCGCGGCGCCTTGTCTCTGGGGGTACTGAATCTTGACGGTCTCGTCGGCGTGAGGCGAGATGAAATAGACTCCCTCTCTTACACCGGGGCATTGAACATGGAGGTAGTGATCGCCGGGTTCGACGTCCGGGATCAAGAGATTGCCTTTGGCGTCTGTCGCGCCCAGGGGCTGCGCATCCATTTCTAGCCGGCACTCTCCCTGGCTGGTCTGAACCATGACGTATGCGAACTGCGGTTTATGCTCACGCGCGGAGACGACTCCGAGAGTCACAGTAAGCGCCATGGCGCCGGCCAAGCCTGGGATGATTTGAGGTCGCATTTCGGAGATGCACAGAAGCGCGCGCTCCTGGCCCTTTCCGCTTTTCGACTTTTAGCTTAGCACGGCTAGCGCGCAGAAGGGCGAAACACGCCCGTTTTCTTGACGCCCTGCGGGTTGTGTTATAGCCTTGCTAAAGGGGACATGAACAGAAGGCTAGGGGATGGTCAGTACCCGTGCACGGGTGGGCCCTGCCCTGGCGGACGAAACCCTAGTATGCCCGACGCCCTTCGCGACTTAGTCGAGAAAGTCCTGGCCGGAGACCGCCGCGCCATGGCGCGGGCCATTTCTACCGTCGAGGACAGAGACCCGCTCGCTGTTCCGCTCCTCAAAGAGCTTTTCGCCCGGGCCGGACACGCCCTGGTGGTGGGTGTAACCGGGTCGCCGGGAGCAGGGAAGAGCACGCTCGTCGAGAAGATGGCGAAGGAGTATCGCCGGGCGAGAGCGCGCGTCGGTATTTTAGCCGTCGACCCCACCAGTCCCTTTTCGGGCGGCGCCATCCTGGGTGATCGCGTCCGTATGCAAAGCCTCGCAAGCGACGCGGGCGTCTATATTCGCAGCATGGCCACACGGGGCCAACTCGGCGGGCTGGCTCCCGCGACCCACGATGCCGTCAGCATTCTTGATGCGGCCGGTTGCGAAGTGGTTCTGATCGAAACCGTGGGGGTGGGCCAGGACGAAGTGGAAGTTGCCCGCCTTGCCGACGCGACGGTCCTTCTGCTGGTCCCGGGAATGGGCGATGATATTCAGACTTTCAAGGCCGGAGTCATGGAAATCGCGGACTTGTATGTGATCAACAAGGCGGACCGGCCGGGCACCGAGCGCATCGAACAGGAAGTTACTGCGATGCTCTCCTTGACCTCCCGCCCCGATGGCTGGCGGCCGCCCGTCCTCCGAATCGTGGCCACGACGGGGCAGGGAATTGGTGAGCTATGCCAGGCGCTCGATCAGTTTCGCACTTTCAGTGAGAGAGGTGATGCCAAAGAATATCGCCGCAAAGAGCATTGGCGTTCGCGTCTGCTGGAAATTCTGCGGCAGACGCTTTTTGAGAGGGTGGTGACTGAACCTCTCCGAGACGGATCATTCGACCGCCAGTTGGACGATCTGCTGGCCCATCGGCGGGACCCTTATTCCATCGTCGAGGGGATCATTGCCGGGTCTATGGCCCACCCGGGGGACCGCCAATCCTGAGGTTCTTCCTTCCGAGGTACAATGAGAATTCATCACCTGGGGCTTGCGGTCGAATCGCTTTCGAGTTCGGTGCCCGTTTTCGAAAAATTGTTGGGGAAGGGGCCGGAACCGGAAGAGAATGTTGCCGGCCAGAAGGTGCGCGTGGCGGTCTTCCGCTTGGGCGAAAGCCGGCTGGAGCTGCTCGAGGGCACTTGCGAGGATTCCCCGATCACGCGATTCATTTCCAAACGCGGCCAGGGTATTCATCACCTGGCGCTTGCCGTTCCTGATTTGGAGGAAACCGTGCGGAAGCTGGAGAAGGACGGCTTGCGCCTGATCGACCGGGAACCACGGGTGGGCGCTGGTAAAGAACGCATCGCTTTTCTTCACCCCGCGAGCACCGGAGGCGTGCTCATCGAGTTGGTGGAGGAAGCATGAAGCTGGGTAAGTTCGACCTGCACGTCATTTCCGATGGGGCCTTCCGGCTGGATGGCGGACAGATGTTCGGGGTCGTGCCCAAGGTTCTGTGGGAAAAGAAGATTTCCGCCGATGCGCTCAACCGCATTTCTCTCAGCCTCACTTGTCTCCTGCTCCAGGACGGCCGAAGGAACATTCTCGTGGAGACCGGCATCGGAGACAAATTTGATGCGAAGTTCCAGGAGGTTTACGGCGTCGATCATTCCACGACGGTGCCCGGCGAACTCCAGAAGCTGGGACTTGGGCCCGAGGATATCGACATCGTCATCAACACGCACCTGCACTTTGACCATTGCGGTTGGAACACTCGCCGCCAGGACGGAAGGCTTGTGCCCACTTTCCCCCGCGCCCGGTATTTCGTGCAGCGGGGCGAATGGGAACATGCGCACCATCCCACCGAGCGTGATCGCGCCAGCTATGTGGAGGGATCCTTTGCGGCAGCGGAAGCGCAGACCGAACTTCTTGACGGTGACACGGAGATTGTCCCGGGTGTACGCGTGGAGGTCGTCTCAGGCCACACCAGAGATTTGCAGTGCGTGCGCGTGGAATCGGAAGGCAAGACAGCTTTCTTCATCTCGGACCTCGTCCCCACCCGCGCCCATCTCCCTTACGCCTGGGGACTGAGCTTCGACCTTTACCCGCTGGAAACCCTGGAGAACAAGAAACGCCTCCTGCCGGAGCTGGCGGCGGCAGAGGCGTTGGTGATCTTTCCCCACGATCCTTGCGTTCCTTGGGCGAGCTTGGTAGAAATTGACTGCAGGATTGCCGCGCAGCCGATGGAGTGAACGGCGAGAGCGCGGCCCTCGCGGAGCAGGTGTGGGTGGACCCATTCTGTAGGTCCGCAGTTCGTAGCCTTTTGGGCAAGGGAAGGCCGCGGACCTACAGAACAGGTCAGCGCTACACCTCTTCAGCAACCCGATAAAGGAGGATGTTTGGCCAAAGCACAAATAGGAGTTATCGGTGGCAGCGGTCTTTACAACATGCCAGGCCTGGAGCGGGTTCGCGAGGTGCGTATTACCACGCCGTTTGGGAAGCCTTCGGACGCCTATGTCGTTGGCGTCCTGGAGGGCCGGCCGGTTGCTTTTCTCGCCCGGCATGGACGCGGGCACCTCCTCACGCCTACGGAAATCAACTACCGCGCCAACATTTATGGTTTCAAGAAATTGGGAGTAGAGCGCATCGTTTGCGTCAGCGCCGTGGGTTCGCTGCGCGAAGATTTTCACCCCATGGACATGGCCCTACCGACACAATTCTTCGACCGCACGCGCCAGAGAGTTTCGACTTTTTTCGGGGGCGGTTTGGTGGCGCACATCGGGTTCGATACACCTGTATGCCCTACGGTGGTTGAGGCGCTCGGTAAGGCGAGCGCGGGCCTGGAGCTCCCCTGCCACAAAGACGCCGCGTATGTTTGCATAGAGGGACCGGCCTTTTCCACCTTAGCGGAATCGAATCTTTATCGCTCTTGGGGAATGGACGTCATCGGCATGACCAGCCTGCAGGAAGCCAAGCTGGCGCGCGAAGCGGAAATCTGTTACGCCACGCTGGCGATGGTTACCGACTACGATTGCTGGCACCCGAACCACGCGGCCGTCACGGTCAAGCAAATCCTCGACAATCTGGCGCGGAACGTTGAGAATTCGCAGAAGATCGTGCGGCAGACGGTGCGGGTTCTGCCTACCGAACGGAATTGCCTGTGTGCTTCGGCACTGGCTCACGCCATCATCACGGATCGCAAGAAGATTCCGGCGGCGACCAAGAAGAAGCTGGCCCTGCTGGTGGGCAAGTACCTGAAGTAGAGCGCCATACTTGGGCAAGGTACCCCGCTCCGCCATTACTCGAAGTTTGGCCGCCATGTACCTGGCCCATCAATCCCGTCTCACGAGGTCAATGATCTCCCATGTCACTCTTGGTAGTTGGTTCCATTGCCTTCGATTCGATACAAACTCCCTATGGCCAGGTGGAGGAAACTCTGGGAGGGTCCGCAACGTTCTTTTCCGTCACGGCGAGCTGGTTCACACCCGTGCGTGTGGTCGCGGTGGTCGGTGACGACTTCGGCGAAGAGGACTTCCGGGTTTTTCGCGAACGCTCGATCGACACGCAGGGAGTCGAACGCGTCCCCGGGCGGACGTTTCGCTGGAAGGGCGAGTACCTGGACGACATGAACCAGGCTCACACTCTCGACACGCAGCTCAACGTCTTCGAGAAGTTCGTGCCCAAGATCCCCGCGTCTTATCTTGAAACAGAGTTCTTGTTCCTTGGCAATATCGATCCGGTGCTGCAGCTCAATGTTCGCCGCGCCCTTCTCAAGCTTCGCGCCAGCGCTATGGATACCATGAACTATTGGATCAAGGGTATGCCGGAGGAATTGGCGAAGGTGCTGTCCAGCGTGGAGATTGCGATCATCAACGAAGGCGAAGCCAGGATGCTTTCCGGACACAACAACCTCAAGAAGGCGGCCGAAAGTATCCGGAAATTGGGCCCGCGCTATGTAGTTATCAAGCGCGGCGAGCATGGCGCGACTCTCTTCAGCCCGGAATCCATCTTCACCGCGCCGGCCTATCCGCTTGACGAAGTGCATGACCCGACCGGCGCGGGGGACACGTTTGCGGGTGGCTTCATGGGCCATCTGGCGCGGACCGGCGACCTGTCTGATGCCAACCTGCGCCGCGCCGTGGTGTACGGGTCGGTGATGGGGAGCTTTGCGGTGGAAGAATTCGCCTTGCGGCGTCTCCTGCGCTTGACGGCGGGTGAAATTGAGGCGCGCTATCGCGAAATCAAAAGCCTGACGCATTTTGATGCATGATTCTACAAGTGATGTTAAGGAAACGCTCCTTGAACCCTGGCGTGTGCCGGCCGCAGCTCACGGCGCTGCCGCGACCTTAATTCTTGGCGTTGCATGCAGTTCCCTCTATTTTTTCTATACCCGAGGCCTTACGAACATTTACGGGGACGCCCTGGCGCATATGGAAGGCGCGCGCCGCATCTTTGATTCCCTCACCCCTGGTTACGCCGAGATCGGCACCGTTTGGTTGCCACTTTTCCACGTGATTTGTGCTCCCTTGGCCCGGAATGATTTCCTTTGGCGCACAGGCCTGGCCGGCAGTCTGGTTTCCTCTGCGGCGTTTGCGGTGATGAGTTACTATCTGTTCCGGCTCGGCGCGGAAATCAATCGTAACGTGGCTGCGGGATTCGTGGCTCTCGCCGGTGCCTTGCTGTGTCCGAACCTTTTGTACTTGGCCAGCACGCCGCTCACCGAGCCCCTTGCGCTGTTGTGGTCGGTGCTGGCCGTCTATGCGCTGTTCCGCTACTCACAATCGGGTTCCTGGGGAACGCTCGGGGGGGCGGCCGCCGCCGCGTTTCTAGGAACGCTCACACGCTACGAGGCCTGGTATATTCTCCCGTTTGCAACTCTGTTTGTGTTCTGGATTCGCCGGGAGCCCTGGGAGAAACGCTTCTGGCGCGCGGCGCTGTTCGCCGGAGTCGCCGGCGCGGGGCCTCTCCTGTGGGTTCTTCATAACGCCTATCGCTTCCACAATCCCCTGGAATTTTACAATGGACCTTATTCGGCGCAGGCGATCTACGCCCAACAGTTGGCTACTACGGCTTTCCCCTATCCAACTGCAGGGAGCCTGCTGCTTTCGGCACGCTACTATCTTGAGGACCTTAAACTCGTCCTCGGGGTCTGGGCCCTGGAGCTAGCTGTCCTGGGCTTGGTGGCCTGGTGTGCCAGTTCTCGTGAGTTCAGGCACGGCGCCGTTGCGTTCCTTTTTGTCGTTCCGCTGCCGTTCTATATCCAGGCCCTGGCGTATGCGGCAATCCCGCTCTATGTGCCTACCCTCTTCCCCAATACCTATTACAACCTTCGCTACGGACTGGAAATGCTTCCGGCTGTCGCTCTCTACCCGTCCTTCGTGTTGTCCCCTCGTTTGGGAAAAAGGCTGCGCATAGGATTGCTGATGGTTTTCCTGTTTCTGTTGGGACGGCAGTTCCAGGTCCTGGCCTCTGCTGGCCCCGAAGAACTGGTAGTCGTGAAGGAAGGGATACTGAATACGCCTTGCCGGTCCGAGCGGCAACAAGCTATCATCGAGTTCTTCCGCGGTGGCTATGACGGGCAACGGATACTCGTCGCTGCAGGGAAGTGGCCCTGTGTAATGCCCGCGGTCGGCATCCACTTCCGAAACACCCTATCAGAGTCAAACCACGAATACTGGGTCAGGATGCGCACGGAGCCGGAGAAATTGGTGGAATGGATCATTCGAGGCAATGGCGACAGCGTCGATGATCTGATGCGGACTTACCCCGCGGCTTTCAAGGATTTTGAAATTGTGGAGCAAGGAGAATTTCCAGGCGAAAGAGGTTTCAGGATCTATAGACGGCGGGTGACCTGATCTCGACGGCCTCGTCCGGCCCGCCCCTCGAATGCGATATGGCCAATACTCTTGAGATTCCGTTCGCAAAATACCAAGGGCTGGGGAACGACTTTCTCGTAGCTCGGGAGAGCGACGTTCCACGCGGCCTCTCGGATTTTGCACGGAGAATTCTTGATCGTCATACCGGGGTTGGCGGCGATGGTTTCATCGTTGTCATGAAACCTGAGAACAAGGCTCACGACGCTCGCATTCGTGTCTTCAACGCGGATGGAAGCGAGGCGGAAATGTCGGGGAACGGCATCCGTTGCGTGGGAGCATTTCTGCTCGAGCGGAAAGGCCGGAAGCGCCTCCTGGAAATTGAAACCGTCGCCGGCCTGCGAACCCTCGAGCCACGGAAGGCGAGGGAAGGGAAGTGGGCTTTCCGGGTGGGCATGGGAGCGCCGATTCTGGAAGCTGCCAGGATCCCCTTTAAGGCAGCCGACACGGCATCGCCCATACTCAGGTTTCCCCTCGGAACACATTGCGGCAACGTGCCCGTCACCGTCACTTCAATGGGCAACCCGCATTGCAGCGTATTAGTGCCAGATTTCGAAAACGCCGACTGGCTGCGGCTCGGTCAGGAAATCGAGCATGATGAGCATTTCCCGAACCGTACCAACGTGGAGTTCGTGCGTCTCGTCTCCCAGAACGAAATCGAGGTCAGATTTTGGGAACGGGGGGTTGGACACACGATGTCTTCGGGAACGGGCTCCTGCGCCGCAACAGTCGCTGCCATCCTGAACGGACTTACGGATCGCGAGGTTCAAGTTCGTACCGAGGCCGGGGCACTGGAAGTCGCTTGGCCTCAGGATTGCGAGGTTTTTCTGACGGGTCCAGTGGAACGAGTTGTGCGGGGGAAGTACTATCCAGCCCGCTGAAAAAGCCTCGCGCCGCTCTCATCCTGAGGATTGACAGCCTTGCGGCTGCCCATGGTCGGCAGAAAATCGGGTCGGGCTACGCCTTCTCGACAAAGTGAGCCAAGCTCACAGCGGGGAGTCCCCGCGGAACCTTACGGTCGAACGTAGAGATAAAGCCTGTGGGAGATTCCGTTTTTGGAAATCACCTCGACGGTTTGTTCCGGATCCCAGGCGGGAATCTGAAAATCGTGCGAGACGATCCGCGCGCCGGGACGCAATTGCCTTTCCAGCAGGGGGCGCAGCTTTTCGTTCACCGCAGTTAAGAGGTAGAGCGTGACCACGGTTGCCCGGCGGTAGGTCACGTTGAACAGGTTCTCATGCAGAATCTGCGCCCGGCCTTCCAGCCGCATTTCCTTGATGCGAGTCGTAGACTGGGTGTAAAGGTCGGGATTAAGTTCCACACCCACCGCGCGAGCGCCGAACTTCTGGGCCGCGGTGATGACAATCCGGCCGTCTCCAGACCCCAGATCATACACCACATCGTCGGGCGTCACTTTGGCCAACTCCAGCATCTTCTCGACGACATCTTGGGGGGTCGGCACGAAGGGGACAATGCGTTCCAGATAGCTGTCCTTCGGCCCCTGTCCGAATGACGACACCGTTTGGGCATGATACGCCGGACCCCAGACGGAGAAACGCAAAGTGGCAATGAACGTCAACACTACGACGGAGAAACAAAGAGATATGATTCGCTGAGGTTTTGTAGGCATGAATTGAATTCTACCGGTCCGCGACAGGCTTGTCGAGGCCGGAACGGAAAGCGGGTGCGCAACGTCCAGGTTCCATGCTCTCACCCTGAGTCCGTTCTTTGGACGAAGGATCTTTTTCATTTACGAATGCGAGGGGTCGGGAGTAAATTCTAAGTCAAATGAAAAGGATCCTTCGCTCCACGCAGGATGACAGCGCTGCGCTCAGGATGACAGCGTGGCAGCATCAGGCCCCTGCCGTGACGACCTAGAACATGGGAGAACTCGTCGCTTGACCCAACCTTCTTTACGACGCGAACTGCGCTTCAGTCACGCGACCGCCATCGTGATTGCCAACATGATCGGGACCGGCATCTTCACGACCACGGGATTTCTGGCGGGCGATCTGGGCCGTCCGGCGCTGGTGCTGGGGGTGTGGGTAGCCGGGGCATTCATCGCCCTGGCCGGTTGTCTTTGCTACTCCGAGTTGGGAGTCAACTTTCCGAAGTCCGGAGGCGAATACATCTATCTACGTGAGGCCTGGGGCCCGGCGTGGGGTTTCTTGAGTGGATGGATTTCTTTCTTCGCGGGGTTTTCAGCGCCGATTGCCGCCGGCGCGCTGGCGTTCTCAGAATATCTCGCTTACTTCTTTCCGTCCTTGGCGGTGAGCGCATCGCCCGAGCGAGCCGGCAGCCTGCTGGCGTCCTTTCACCCCGGTCGTGGGCAAATGCTGGCGGTGGGGGTTGTGGCGCTGTTCGCGGTGATTAATATTCGGGGGTTAAGGCTCGCGGCTCGATTTCAGAACTTCCTCACCGCGATCAAGCTGGGCGTCCTGCTGTTTTTTCTGGGCCTTACCTTAGTGGTGGGCCATGGCAGCGTGGGCCATTTCTCACAAGTTGCGGTGAGAACCTCCACGCACAGCCTCGGGGCGCAGTTCGCCGTGTCCCTGATCTTCGTGATGTTTGCTTACAGCGGCTGGAACGCCGCCACCTACGTGGCGGGAGAAATGAAAACACCGGAGCGCACCCTGCCGGCCGCGTTGGTAACGGGGACCCTCACCGTTGCCGCTCTCTATGTGGCCCTGAATGCGGCTTTCATCTACGCCCTGCCGCTCGAATCCATGAAGGGGGTGGTGCGCGTAGGCGCCGCCTCGGCGGGTGCGCTTTTCGGAACCCTGGGCGGAGATATCTTTAGTGCAGTGATGGCGTTCGGGTTGCTCTCCTGCGTGAGCGCCATGGTGCTGGTGGGTCCCCGCGTCTATTACGCGATGGCGAACGACGGCTGCTTTTTCCGAGGCGCGGCGCGAGTCCACCCGCGCTGGGGCACGCCCGTCCAGGCCATCATCTACCAGTCGCTGGCCACTTCCGTCATGATTCTGACCGGCACGTTTGAGAGCCTGATCTACTATATTGGATTCGCCCTGATCTTTTTTGCTGCCCTGGCGACGGCAGGCTTGATCCGCTTGCGCCGTTGCAGCGGGTGGAAGAAGCTCGCAGCGGTCAGTTGGGGCTACCCGCTGGCGCCCGCCTTATTCATAAGCGCGAGCGCTTGGATGCTCTGCTACACGGCGGCCTTGCGGCCCAAAGAGTCCGTGCTAGGGCTGCTGACCATCCTGGTGGGCGCAGGATTGTATTTCTGGAAATTCCGGCGAGGTCCCCAATCAGGGCCCGTCACGGAATAGCAGTTCCGTTCTGTCGAACGGGACCGCGTGTGGGGCTATGGCGATTCCTGACCGAATTCATGAAACCAACCGTCTAGCCTTCCGGCCTGATTCTTCTGCCTTGGTATTCGCACCTGGGCCGCCCCAGGTGGGGGAGACGCGCTTCCCGGTAGCACGGCTGCTCCAATGCTTGCGCCGCGCACCGTGGGGCCCGCTTCTCGTTATTCTCCTAACCTCCCTGCGGTGCATAGCGCAAGGCACGCAGCCCATCCATTATGAGGTTGATTTGCGAGGGCCCGAGTCGCACCTCGTGCAAATCGTCATGGACATTCCGGGGGCGATGCCGGGCACGGAGGTACAAATCCCCGCCTGGAACAATCTCTACCAGATTCGTGATTTTGCGAGGAACGTTCAAGCCCTGGACGCCCGCTGCGACGGCCGGCCAGCCGAATGGGGGCGTGTGGATTTGAACACGTGGCGCGGCCCCGATTGCCCCTGTGAGCATCTCGAATTCCACTACGCTGTTTATGCGCGGGAAGCCGGACCGTTTTCGAGCATACTCGATTCCGAGCATGCCTTTTTGAATTTTGCCATGCTGCTTTTCCACCTTCCCCGGGAACGCGAACGACCTGCTCGAGTCAGAATGGTTCTTCCCCAGGGGTGGAAGTTCGCAACTCTTCTCGCGGCCGAAGGCGATGAGTTCTCGGCTCCTAACTACGACGCCCTGGTGGACAGCCCGGGAGAGGCAGGCCAATTTGACGAGTACACCTACACCCAGGAATTCCACTCCCCGCTCTCCGCGCGAGGCTCCGCCGCGAAGCGGGCGACTTTCCGCGTCATTGTGCATGCCGAACCCGCTGATTATTCTCGCGAGCGTTTGCTCGAATCCCTCCAGAAGATCACCGCCACGGAGACCGCCCTTATGCATGATCTGCCCTTTGAGCGCTATACGTTCATCCTGCATTTTCCCCGTGAAGCAGCCCCGAGCGGCGGCATGGAACATCGAGATGGAACCGCGATCACCGTTCCGGCTTCCCTGCTACGGGACCGGGATACCTACCTCGAGGACGTTGTCGCCCACGAGTTTTTCCATGCGTGGAACGTAAAGCGCATTCGTCCCCAGGCGCTCGAGCCGATTGACTACATCCGGGGCAATGACACGCGGGATTTGTGGTTCTGCGAGGGCGTCACCAGCACTTACGCGGAACTCGTACTGCTGCGGGCAGGGCTGATCAACCGGGACAGATTCTACGCCCGCCTCGCCGCGGCCATTCAAGCGTTCGAGGAGCGGGCCGCCCGCCGCTTTCAGAGCGTGGAGGATTCCGGCCGGGAAGCGTGGTTTGAGAAATATCCGGATTACGGCCGACCCGAGCGCAGCATCTCTTACTACAATAAGGGCGAACTGCTCGGGTTCCTTCTCGACCTGGGCATGCGGAATGCGAGTCACAATCAAGCGGGCTTGGACGATCTCATGCGTAGTCTCAATCGAGACTTTGCGCAGCAGGGACGCTTCTACACGCTGGCGGACATCCGGGCGGTCGTGGCGGGGCTGGCGCCGTCATTTGGGATGGATCGGTTCCTGACCGACTACGTGCAGGGAACTCGGGAGCTTGACTACGCAACCTATTTAAGATACTGCGGATTGCGTCTCGCGACCACAGTCGCGGAAACTCCCGCCCCGGGATTTACGTTGTCGCGGAACGCGGCGGGGCTCGCGCAGGTGGACTCGGTTGAGGAGGAAAGCTCCGCCCAACGTGCCGGTTTGCAGGCTGGCGACGTTCTTCTGGGGGTCGACGGTAAGCTGCTGGCCTCCGGCGCCGAGGCCGTCCTGCCGCGCTGGCGGCCCGGCCAGGCGGTGTCACTCCAGCTGGCACGCGAAGGGCAAACCCAGATCCTCAAGCTCAATATCGGAGTGACCCATCAGGTCTCCTATCGAGTCGAGGAAGATGCCCAGGCACAGCCGGACCAGTTGCGGGTGCGGGACGGATGGCTGAAAGGCGAAACGGTCCCCGCCGCCGGCCACGGAAAGCCATGATCCGCGCCTTGTTGGTTACGCTCGCAACTTTTGCCTACATCCTGATCGTGGGCTCGCCCTTTCTCATCTACTCGTGGCTCACCGGCAGGACCGACACGCTCTACCGGATCGGTATTAGAGGCGCGAAGATGGCGCTCTGGATGTCGGGCATTCACATGGACGTCTATGGACTTGAGAAGATACCTCGGGACCGCGCGGTCATCTTCATGCCGAACCATCAGAGTAATTGCGATCCGCCCGCGATTATCAGCATCCTTCCCCCGGTGCTGGTAATGGCCAAGCAGGAGTTCTTCCGGGTGCCGGTCTTGGGGCGCGCCATGTGCCTGCGCGGGTTCATTCCGGTTGATCGCAAGAATCGGGAGCGGGCCATCGCCGCAGTGGAGCGGGCCGTGGCCGCCTTGCAGGCGGGACACTCCTTCCTGGCCTTTCCGGAAGGCACGCGCAGCGCCGACGGCCGCCTGCAACCTTTGAAGAGAGGCGTATTCGTGATGGCGATCAAGGCCGGTGTGCCCATTGTCCCCATCTCGGTTTCAGGAGCCAGCAAGATCATGCCAAAAGGCCAGTTCGGGATCCGGCCAGGGCGAATCCGCATCACGATTCAAGATCCCATCCCGACCGCACACCTCACTGTGAACGACCGACAGGCGTTGAGCGAGCTGACGCGGCAGGCCCTCCTGCGAGGTCTCAAACCGGAGGAATGGCCGGTGGGACTTTGCGGCGAAATGCCGGACTCAGTCGCTAGTTCGGATGCCCCGCGGCCCACCTGAGGTCGGCCTGCTCTCCGGATCTGGCAATGTGAGCGTCGTGGCGCTACGGCGAGGATTTTTCTCCCGCCTTTTCGAGGAAGGCGCGTATCTTGCGGTAGGCTGCGAACATCTCGGGCAGACGCCTATACACGGCAGAGGACTTCAGCCAAAGTTCATGCTCGACCGCGGGGGTGCCTGAAATCGTTGTGTGGGGCCGGACGTCATTCGGCACGCCGGTCTGAGGTGTGGCGATCACGTGGTCACCGATGGTCAGGTGGCCGGACACGCCTACTTGGCCGGTCAGGATCACCTGGCGCCCGATCTTGGCGCTGCCCGCGATTCCGACCTGGCTGCAGAGCAGGGTATTCTCACCGACGTCGCAACCATGCGCCACTTGCACGAGGTTGTCGACTTTGACGCCCCGGTGCAGCCGGGTTTCGCCCACCGCGGCGCGATCGATGCAACTGTTGGCCTGAATTTCAACCCCGTCTTCGATCACGACTGTGCCCGCCTGGGTGATCTTGTAGTACGTCCCATCCGCGAGCGGCACGAATCCAAATCCGTCGCCCCCAATTACCACGCCATTTTGCAGGACCACATCGTTGCCGATGCGCACGTTTTCACGGACGACTGCGTGCGCATGCGCCAGAAAGCGATCGCCAATCTTCGCCCCCCGGTAGATCACGACGAAGCTCTTGAGCACACAGTCGTCACCCAAGTCCACGCCCTCCTCGATGACCACGTAGGGGCCAATCGAGGCATTGCGGCCCAGCTTCGCGTCCGGTGCGATGACGGCGGTAGAATGAATCCCCACCGGCGGCCGCTGGGGAGGATAGAACGCTTCGAGGGCCCGGGCGAAGGTCAGATAGGGATCCGCCGAACGCAGTGTCGGCTTCCCCAGCGTATCCACGTCCTGCCCCGCAATGATGGCCGCGGCGCGCGTGGTCCGCAGCTTGGTAAGGTACTTCGGATTGGCCAGGAAGGTGATCTCACCCTCCGTTGCCTCATCCATTCCCGCCACGCCGGTGATTTCCAAATCTGCCGGGCCCTCCATCTGGCATTCGAGTCGCTGCGCGAGTGCGCCGAGTTTCATGGTTTTCTCCCTGTGACGGGCTCTTCCGTCGAACCTTCGGCGCTGCCCGCACCTAGGTGCCGTCATTCCCGCTTGCGCGGGAATGACCAGTGTTTCGAAGAGGATCCCATTCCAACCGGCACCTGCGGGATGGCGTGGGCGCCACCAACAGCAACGGTGATCCAGATTACGAGCAGGATTCATGCACACATCGGGCTCAGGTCCAACTGAGGGTGACCTTGGCGGCGTCGCCGGTGGCCATGACTTCGAAGCCTTTGAGGAAGTCTTCGTAGTGAAAGCGATGGGTGATGACCGGGCGGATGTCCAGCCCGGATTGCAGCATGACCGTCATCATGTACCAGGTCTCATACATCTCGCGGCCGTAAATTCCCTTGATCGTAAGCATGTTGAAGATCACGGTGTTCCAGTCCACGCATATTTCGCCTTTGGGAATGCCCAGCAGGGCGATCTTGGCTCCGTGGCTCATGTTGGCGAGCATAGCGCGGAAGGCATCGGCGTTGCCGGACATTTCAAGTCCCACGTCGAAACCTTCGAGCATCCCGAGCTGCTTCTGCACGTCGGGCAGACGGCCGGTGCGAACATCTAAAGCAACGGTCGCACCCATTTTCTTGGCCAGGTTCAGCCGAAAAGGGTTGACGTCGGTGATCACTACGAAGCGAGCGCCCGCGTGGCGGACGACGGCCGCGGCCATGAGGCCGATAGGACCGGCGCCAGTGATGAGCACGTCCTCTCCCAGGACCGGGAAGGACAGCGCGGTGTGGACGGCGTTCCCGAAGGGATCGAAGATGGCAGCAATGTCCTGGTCAATGGACGGGTGATGGCGCCAGATGTTGGTCATGGGCAGCGCGATGTATTCCGCAAATGCGCCCGCCCGGTTGACGCCCACGCCCTGCGCGTGAGCGCAGAGGTGGCGGCGGCCGGCGAGGCAATTCCGGCAGCGTCCGCAAACCACATGTCCTTCGCCGCTCACCGTGTCACCGGGATAGAAATCCGCGACGTTCGGGCCCACCTCGACGATTTCGCCGACGAATTCGTGCCCGATCACCAGCGGCACGTGAATGGTTTTCTGCGCCCAGTCGTCCCATTGGTAGATGTGCAGGTCGGTTCCGCAGATACCCGTGCGTTGCACGCGGATCAGCACGTCGTTGATCCCAATCTTCGGGACCTCGACGTCCACGAGCCAAAGTCCAGGTTCGCTCTTGATCTTTGCCAGCGCCTTCATTATTTTTGAACCTCCCCAGCCGCAGCAGGTGGCTACGAGGGGCGGACTTCATCCGCTTGCCTTCCGCTTGTAGCCGTATTCCTTCTTAAGCTTGTAACTGATGCTGTCCACCAAGGCCTGCCAACTGGCCTCGATGAGGTTCTCGGAAACGCCTACGGTTCCCCAGGTGTCGTGGCCGTCGCTTGATTCAATCAGCACCCGCACCTTGGCGTCGGTGGCTCCCTTGGGATTCAGCACGCGGACTTTATAGTCGGTCAAGCGGATGTCGCGGATGCAGGGGAAGAAGGTGGTCAATGATTTCCGCAAGGCCCGGTCCAGGGCGCTCACCGGGCCCACCCCTTCAGCGGCCGTGTGTTCTTCCCGGCCGTCCACGCGCAACTTGATGACGGCCTCTGAGTCGGGTTCGTTGACACCCCTCTTCTCAGTGATGAGACGAAAGCCGTCCAACTCGAAAAACTCTCTGGAACGATGCAGCAGCTTGTCGAAGAGGATTTCAAAAGACGCTTCCGCTCCCTCAAACTGGTAGCCGTCGTGCTCCATCTGCTTGAGCTTTTCGACCACGACCTTGGCGTCAGGAGACGACTTATCGATTTTCAGCCCGCGCTCGGCAGCCTTGTAAAGCACGTTACTCCTTCCGGAGAGTTCTGAAATCAGGACCCGGCGCTCGTTCCCAACCACCGCGGGATCCACGTGCTCGTATGCCGAGGCCTCCTTCATCACGGCGCTCACGTGAATACCGCCTTTGTGGGCGAACGCGCTCTTGCCGACGTAGGGCTGCTCCTGGCGAGGCAGCAGGTTAGCTAGCTCACTCACATAATGGGACACTTCCGTAAGGTGGGTGAGGTTTTCCTTGCCGATCGAGTGCAATCCCAATTTCAACTCGAGATTGGGGATGATGGAGCAAAGATTAGCATTCCCGCACCGTTCTCCATAGCCGTTGATCGTCCCTTGCACCTGTACTGCCCCTTGCTGCACGGCGACAATGGAGTTGGCCACCGCCATTTCACAATCATTGTGAGTGTGAATCCCCAGGGGCGTTTTGACGTGTTGGGAAGCGATCTGGAAACGCTCACGAATATCCGTGGTCAACGTGCCACCGTTGGTGTCGCATAAGACGAGGGTGTCGGCTCCCGCCTCCGCTGCCGCCTGGAGCGTGGCCAGCGCATAAGCCGAGTCGGCTTTGAATCCATCGAAGAAGTGCTCGGCGTCGTAAATGACTTCCTTCCCTTTGGATTTTAGGAAGGCCACGGATTCGCGGATCAGGTCGAGGTTCTCCTTAAGCGAAATCCCCAGGGCCACTCTTACATGCAGATCCCAGGTCTTCCCGAAAATGGTCACCACCGGCGTCGCGGCTTCGACCAGCGCTTCCAGATTCCGGTCGCGGGCCGCCGTGTGGCGCGGGTGTCGAGTGCTGCCAAAAGCCGCGAGTTTGGCATGCTTCAGCCTGAGTTCCTGAGCGCGGCGGAAGAACGCGACGTCTTTCGTGTTCGAGCCTGGCCAGCCACCTTCAATGTAGTCCAATCCCAGATCGTCGAGTTTCCGAACGATGTGGAGCTTGTCTTCCAGCGAGAATGAGATGGCTTCGCCCTGCGAGCCGTCGCGCAGGGTCGTGTCGTAGATCTGGATCTTTTTCATAGTTATGTCTGAACCCAGAAAATCAGGGTAGGTTGAGAATGACCAATCCGGCGAGAGAAGTCAATCCTCATCCCGGAGCTCCGCAACCAGGCACCAGCTTGGTAAAGCCGCCTCTATATCAAACTGACCCACTACCAAAGTACTGGTACGGGGGTGACCTTGGTGGCGGGCGGTGCTGCGGGTAGATTGGAGGTAACCTGGCCTTTGACCCTAGGTTGCGGGTAAGGCGCAGGAAGTCGGCTGGGCCCTCGAAGCAGCCCCGGCAGGGAGGATTCCTCCCCTGCAAATGAGCCCGTCGGGTCAACTGTGTTTGCGCTTCCGTGCTTGCGGGGTGAGTGGAAACAAGGTAAGCTACCATGGGTCGATCCCAGGGAGTCATCGCGAGTATGCCTCAACGTCGCGCGAGCAAGCGAATTCCAATGAAAGTGCCGGTTGAGATCCGGTGGAAAGGCCGTGCCGGGACTGAGCGGCTGGCATTGGGTAAGACGGGAGACATAAGCGGCACGGGATTGTTCATCGAAGTGGCAGTGCGCCCGCGGCGGGAGACACCGGTAAAGATCAAGGTGCTGTTGCCACGCCAAGGGAAGCAGGCCCCGCTGGAACTGTTGTGCCAGGGACGGGTGATTCGATGGAACCAGCGGGGACGCAATCAAGGTTTGGGCGCTGTCATTGATGAGTATGAACTACGCCCGGTGCGACGGAGTGATCCCGCATCAAAGCTGCCGCCCGAGGGCAAGTAATCGTTCCTGCCCGTCGGCCCGATAGTTCTTGCCGAAGACTCCCCCTGTAAGCTGCGGTCGCCACGAGCCGACGCGAAAGTATGGCCCGGCGCAAGTCTCGACGTGAGCGGCTGCTTCGGGGATGAAGGATGCGAACCGCCCGCCCCTTGAAAAACCGAATTCGCGTGCTCGTGGCTGACCGGGAAGGCGTTTTCAGGCTCGGCCTCAAGAAGCTCTTCGCCGTCGAGGATGACCTGCGCGTGGTTGCCGAAGCCGACGACGCCGCGCAGCTTCTGGCTCGGACAAAGTCCTTCCGGCCGGACGTGATCTTTGTTCAGGAAGAAATCTTGGCAGGCTCCTCGCTTGACCTGATCGCCGAAGTGCATCGGTTGGCGCCGCAAAGCAAAGTGGTGGCCACCTCCTCCGCGTTGTCCGAAGACACGGTTGTGCAGCATGTCCGCAGCGGTGCGGCCGGCGTCATCTTCAAAACGGTGGAGCCTCAGCTCTTCCTCAAGTGCGCCCGCCGGGTGAGCGGGGGCGAGACCTGGGTTTCCAGTCAGCACGTGTCCCAGATGGTCAAGCTCCTGAAGGGGCATCCCGAAAATCCTCGCCGCCCTGCCGACACTCTGACCCACCGGGAGAAGACCATCATCAGCTACTTGATGCTGGGCTGGCACAACCGGGAGATCGGCGCACATCTCGCAATTTCCGAGCAAACCGTAAAGAACCATCTCCGGACGGTCTACGACAAGGTGGGGGTTTCGGATCGCCTGGAGCTCGTCCTCTATGCCATTCACCAGCAACTGGAGTTGCCCGCCGTCCAGGCTGGGCCTGCCCCTTCCTAGTTTATTTTTTTTCAAGCGGCTGGCCCTCAGCAAAGAGGCCGAATTGCTCGTCGGTTGCGGCGCTGGCGCGCGCCTGGGCAGCCCGTTGTGACATGCGCTTCACCACTCCATCGGAGATCACGCCCAATACTTCCATGCCTGTCAGGGCTGTACGGGGGATGAAGATCTTGAGGTTATTCGAGTAGACATCAGGCGGCCTCACCAGGTAGCCCAACGGGTCAACCTCCAGGAGGTTATTGGGAAGGAGAGCCTCCAGGACTTCGGTGTCCTTGAAGGTCATTCGTACCCAAAGTCCGGCCAGCCGCGGGCGGCTCCGGAAAATCTTGCGTTCCGCACGTTGCGGATTCCCTTCAAAGTCCCGCACGAAGAAAATACCTTTGATCTCATCCAGGCGGAGGTGGATCAGCCGGCCTTCGCGGTCTAGCACCTCGATCTCCGGTTCAAGATAGTGGGCGGGGTCGAGAAAGCCCTTGATAAGCTCCTTGTCCAGCTTTCGAATGACTACACGCTTACGGGTTGTGGTCGGGCTGTTCTTCACGCGGTTGCTTTTCCATGCGATATTCTCGAAATCGCACTTGGCCACTGAAAACAGCTTGTGCTAGTATAGGGGCCGCGGTGGGCCTGTCAAGTAGTTCGGCAAAGAGCCGGAGCGCCATTCTTGGAAAAAGCTCCCAATTGCTTGAAAAATAACGCCTTGGATTGCGAGCGGGGAAGACTCCGCATGTCCCGCACCCGATCGGGCAGGATTGTTCCTGTTTGTCCAACCGCTCTCGAGCGACACTGAATCGATGGCTCGTTCCAAAGTGAGCAGCATGCCGGGTCGTCACCACGTCCATCCCAGCCCTGCCAGGACGAATCCAGGTGACCTGCCCGCGCCTGCTGCGAAGTCTTCCGGAGCGACTCCCCCACCCTCGCCCACCGCATCCGCGGGGCCGCTGACCGGAGAGGAAGTGCGGCTCTTCCTCGATTTCGCTCGCGTCGAAAGAGGGTTGGCGGCCAACAGCATTGTGAGCTATCGTCGCGACCTCGCGGGATTCGCCTCTTTCCTCCGCCGCCAAGGCAAGAGCTTCTCGGAAGTTGGCCGCCCCGACATTCGTAGCTTCCTCACCGAACTTTACCGCCGCGGTCTGGGAGCTCGCTCGGTGGCCAGGCACCTGGCTTCGTTGCGAAATCTGTTTCGATTTCTGGTGCGCGAGGGCCGTCTGGCGAGCGACCCGATGGAGGGAGTAGAAGCCCCCAGGCTCGACCAGTCGCTGCCCAAATGCCTCTCGGCGGGGGAGGTCGACCAACTGCTGGCCCAGCCTGATGTCTCCACGCCCCTGGGTCTGCGCGACCACGCCTTGCTCGAGCTGCTCTACGCTACCGGGATGCGAGTCTCGGAACTCGTACATGTGCGCGCTGCCGATTTTGATCTCAGCCTGGGTCTGGTTCGCTGCCTGGGGAAGGGAAACAAGGAGCGTCTGATCCCAGTGGGCAAGTCCGCGCTGCGTGCCGTGGAGGCTTATCTTCGTGGGGGCCGCGCGCCGCTGGCGGGGAAACGCAACCCGCCCTGGCTCTTCCTGAACCGCCGCGGGGGCGGGCTGTCCCGCGTGGGTTTCTGGAAGATTCTGGCAGCTTACGGCCGCCGCGCCGGCCTGGCAACGCCGCTCACGCCCCACATGATCCGGCACTCGTTTGCCACCCATCTGCTGGAGCGGGGCGCCGATTTGCGTTCCATCCAACTCATGCTGGGCCACAGCGATATTTCCACGACCCAGATTTACACGCACGTCGTGAAGGAGCATTTGAAGCAGGTCTATCAATCCCACCATCCTCGAGCCTGAAGCTGGGGCCCGGGGGAACGCTGGAAGCGGGACGCCATGAGCGATTACAATTTCCTGATGGAAAGCCGGCTTTCTACGCAACAATATGCCGTTCTCGGTCTGATCAGTCGCCTGGCAGCCGAACAGGGACTGAATATCTACTTGGTAGGCGGCGCGGTGCGCGACCTCACCTATGGCCAGCAGGTCGTACACGACCTTGATTTCGCCGTGGAGGGCTCGCCGCAGAGGATTCTGCGCTTGCTCCCCTCCGTGCAATCCCTGAAACCCACGCACGGCCCTGCGGCCGCGCCTCCGCTCGCCGTCGAGTACCAGGTTTTTGACGAGTATTTCCACTCCGCGGAGATGCGTTTTGCCAGTGGTGTGCGTGCGGAGCTCACCATGTCCCGGGAAGAGTTCTTTCCGCGTCCTGGGCAGCGCCCCGAGGTCCGTCCCGCCTCGATATTTGAGGATCTGAAACGCCGCGATTTCTCCATTAACGCGATGGCCATTTCCCTGCATCCGAACTCCCGCGGTTTGCTGCTCGATCCCACCAACGGCGCAGGCGATATCGAGCGGCGTGAGCTGCGTGCCCTGCATTCGCGCAGCTTCCTCGAAGACCCGGTGCGCATCTATCGCTTGCTGCGACTGGGTATGCGGCTGGATTTCAAGCCCGATGAGCGTACCCAGCGCTGGTTGGACGCTGCCCTCGAAGCCGGCGCCTGGGAGCGCCTCGAACCGGACCAGCAGGCGCGCGAGTTGGCCGCCATCCTGCATGAGGATAATCCCGGACGCTTGCTCAAAGTGTTGGACGAGCGGAAACTGTTGGCGGGCCTCGACCAGAAGCTGGCCTCGGCACGCCTCCCCTACGACCGCTTCGCCCGCACCCGCAACATTCTGCAAAACGTTCCAGGCGCCGATCCCTTTCTGCTGAATTTCAACAGCCTTGTTGAGAAACTGGGCGGTGAACACACGGCGCGCTTGGCCAAGAAGATTCTGGGAGACGCCAAAACCATCAGGTTGGCGCTCAGCTTTGATAAAGAAGCCCGAAACCTCGAGCGCCTGCTGAGCGGCCCCAAAGCTGTTCTCCCCAGCCAGGTTTATGCCCTGCTCTCCCCACAGCCCGTACAGCTCCTGTGGTTTCTGCTCACCCGCACCGCGCGCCCCAAAGTTCAGAATCGCATCAAGAGCTATCTGTTTAAGTTTCCGCAGATTCGAGCCAGCCTGCCGCGTGGCGAATTGCAGGCCCTGGGCGTAAAACCCGGGCCCGAATTCGAACGCATTATGGAGCGGGTTTTTGCTTTGCAATTGGACGGGAAAATCAAGTCGCACCAACAGCTCCTGAAGGAAATGCGGGCACTCGCAGGAATCAAAGAGCCGCCGCCTGCGCCCCCGCCTCCCCCTCCCAAGAAGACCAAGGAAGTACCGCCCGCACCGTCTCCTAATCCTCCCAAGAAAGGTAAGGGAGCCGCGGCTGTCCCGCCCCCCGGGGCACCCACCAAGCCAGCCCCCAAGGGTGCTGCTCCCAAGGTCTCCGCCAAGCCCGCGCCCGCGAAGGCCATTGCCCAGCCGCCGGCGCCGGCCGCGAAACCGGCCAAAGCCATTGCCAAGCCCTTGTCCGCTGCCAAGCTCGAGAAGAAACCACCCATGGCGCGAAAGGCGGTTGCAAAACCGGCCAAGCATAAGAAGCGCTGACAAGTGGAGGTCAATCCTCCGCCCGCGGCGGTGCTTCTGTTGTACCGGCCCTCTTCCCTCGCGGGAGGGGCTGGTCCGATGCCGGCGCTTTTACTAGCCGGAGCGGGCAGGGGGCCCCACGTTTTGCGGGTGGGGGTGGGGGTGAGGGGGCAGGACCTATGGGGAGGGACTGTCCGAGTTTTTGCGTTATTTGGTCATGAAGTCCGATAATTTCCATAAATTATCGCCAAATTCGTGCATTATCGGTCAGAAGGCCCGCCAGATTATCGGTCATTGTGTCATTCTATCCTTATGTTTTCATAGATATCCCCTGATCGATCTTCATTTTTAACATCTCTTTGGGCGAGCGCATCGGTTCGAAGCTTTAAGATCACATTCGTAACCCGCCAAAACTGGCACAGGGCTGCAATCTTTCATCGTTTGTATGAGCAGCGTTTTCATCGTTCAGAGTTCTTTCCAAGTTAAAACCACCGAGGCCGAGCGCATTCGGCCCGAGCCGACTCAGCCGAGGACTCATCAAAGTACATGCTTTTAGACTTGTCAAGAAAGTAATTCACAATGACAGTATTTTTCTGGAAAACGCCTAATTGTCCAGATTACTACCTACTGGGGTCAATGGGGAATCAAGCGATGGTCGAGTTGGCCATGAAGTCGCGCCAGCCCGAGTAGATGGTACCCCACGGCAAATCTCATCTGCGATTTCCCGTGGGTTCGTATACCCGAATTTCCTCCAAGCCCAAAGCAAAGCCACGACGAGGAGAATGCTCGTCGTGGCTAGCGGCTCGATGAGAATGCAACCAGGTCCCGCTTCTTTCAGCGCCTTCGCAGTAAAGTACGGTTAGAACTGGACCTTCAAACCAAACTGAATGATCCGGGGATCGCGCGCCGAATTGATGGCGCCGAAAGCCGGCCCGGAAGCGATAGACGTATTGATTCCACTGAAGGAAGGGTGATTGAACGCATTGAAGAATTCCGCCCGGAACTGGAGATTGACATTCTCCTTGAGCTTGGTGTTTTTCCCAAGCGAGATGTCCCAGTTGTTCGTGCCCGGCCCATGCAGGATCCCATAAGCGGAATCGCCGAACGTCAAGACCGCCGGGTCGGCGAAAGCGGCCGTGTTGAAGTACTCCGCGATGGTTTTCGGCCCTTTGACACTCTGGCCGGGGACGCGGTCCGCACGTTCCGAACCGGCTCCCGCCACTCCGGAGAAGGCCGCCGTGGCATAAATCGAATAAGCGTTCCCGGAATCGAACGAGGTAATACCGGAAAGAACCCAGCCGTCCAGTAACTTGCCCTGGGCGCCCTTCATGCCTTTGGCAAAAGGCAGCTCCCAAACGTAGTTGAAGGTCAGCATCTGGGGCCGGTCATAGGTCGCCAAGCCGCGTTCCGCCGAGAGGTCGTAGCTATTCTGGGGCGAGGCCGCATCGTTGTCTGCATCCGAGAGGGTCTTGGACCACGTATAAGCGGCCTGAAAGGACATACCCTTCGTAAACCGGCGGTTCACGGACACCTGCAAGCTGTTGTAGTTGGAGACCGCGCTGGGCTCGAAGTAGGTCATGCCCCCGAAGCCCGGGTAGGGAAGCAAATCAATACCCCCTGCATTGCCTTCCTCCACATCCAGGTTCGGGGTTATCGCTTGATTCAGATTACGGGTCCGCAACAAGTGTGTCCCCTTGCTCCCCACATAGCTCACGTCGAGGACGGTATCGCGCATGATCTCCTGTTGAACTCCCAGCGACCACTGCTGATTGTAGGGAACTCCGAAATGGGGAGCAATGTTGCTGAGCCCTACCACGGTCTCACCGTTCAAGGCTCCAGCCGCGGGATTGGAGAGTTGAGTCAGCGTAACCGCCGCCTGGTAGTTGAAGGGTGGGGTGTTCTTCATCCAAAGAGTGTAGGGAGCCCAGCGGTCATAGTACATGCCGTAGCCGCCGCGCAGCGAGGTCTTTTGATTCTTGAAAACGTCCCAGGCGAAGCCCAGACGAGGAGCAATATTAGCCTTGCTGGGTGAGTAAATGGCCTCGCCGTAGGGCGACTTGATCGCACCCGGCAGGCTCAGGTAAGTGCTCGCCGCGTTGGTGGCAATGTAGATGCCGTTCAAGTAGTTCCAGTTCGCCGGCGAGATGATGTCGCCCCATGTGTCCACCGTGGGAGCGTTGGCCGAATTGTAATACTGCGGGACGAAGTTGGCGAGCACCCCGTGCTCATCATGTTCCGGCGTGTAGAGACTGTAGCGCACGCCGTAACTCAAGGTAAAGTGGGGCGTCATTTTGAAGGTATCCTGCGCATAAGCCTCGAAATCCCAGTAACGCAGGATCATGTGAGGCTTGGTGGGGTCCTCCGAGTAGCTCGCCGCCACGCCTAACAACATGTCGGCCACCGCGTCTCCCGGCACCGCCGATATGTTGTTGGGATTCTGTGTGCCGATCCCATCGAAGGTAAAGGTCCCATTCTGGTTGTCAGGAACGTTGTCTTCGCCTTTGCCCTGGCGGGTGAGCAGTCCGCCAAACTTCAAATTGTGCTTGCCCTTGACCCAGGAAAGGTTATCAGTGAACTTCGAGTAGAAATAAGTGTTCCGGAAAGGCCATTCGACGGTGATACTGGCATAGTCGCCGGTGTAGAGATACATCGATGGGATACGATCCTCAGTATTCCCTGCGGCGTTCGTCGGGAACAAGTAAGGAATGTTAAGTCCCGCAGCCCGAGTGCGGGACGCGTACGTCTCATTGATCCGGATGAGGTTGTGGTCGTAGCTGTATTGGAATTCGTTGATCAACGAAGGCGAGATCGTGTAAGTCAGGTTTAGCCCCGCATTCTGAAGGGGTTCCTGTTCGAAGCTGCCGGCCTCGTAGGGGATCGCATTGTCATGCCAAATATCATAAGGCGATGTAATAGTGTCATTGTCCTGAGTGTAGCGGCCCCAGATCGTGAGTTTCTCCGTGGGCTTGTAATCGAGGCGGAAAAGCTCTTCCCGCGTATTGACGGTGTCTGGAGCTGAGGATGAGTAGTTGTAGCCAGGAAGCTGGACCGCGGGATTGGGAGCGGGCCAGTAGGTATTCAGGAGCAGGGTGGCGTTGGGATCGATACAACTGGGATCGACCGTGCTCACTCCGTTCGCCGAGGTCACGCAAGGCGCACCGCCCGGCGTAGTCTTGCCCGCTCGGTTGGTCAGCGTCTCATTAAAGACGCCTCCCTTTTCTGCTGCCGTCGGGACGTAGGTCAAAGCTGTCCCGCCGCTCTGGATGATGCGGCGAAATTCCTCCGACCAGAAGAAGAACAGCTTGTCCTTTTTGATGGGTCCGCCGATTGTAAACCCGAAATTGTTGTAGCGGGTTTCGGGCCGGGCGGTGCCGGGCATCTCGGCCCCGGTGGTCGGATTCGTCTCGTCATAGGCGAAGAAGTTCCGGGCGTCCAGCTTATCGTTCCGCAGGAACTCGAACACACTGCCATGGAACTGATTGGTGCCGGACCGCGTAATCAGGTTGATGGAGGCGCCGGCGCTGCGGCCTGTGTCCGCGCTGAAGGAGGCTCGTTCCACCCGGAACTCGGCCAGGGCATCCAGATTGGGAGTCACCATGTTGTTGCCATTGTAGACGTCGATGTTGTTGACGCCATCAATGAGGTAATTGTTCTGGTTCTCGCGCATGCCGTTTACAGAAACGGACGCCATGGAGAGCGAGGCGAAACCCGGCTCGCTGATGATATCGGAACTCACTCCCGGCTCGAGCGTCAACATCTGGATGAACTGGCGGGTGCTGAGAGGGAGTGCTTCTGTCTGCGTGCCGGACACGGTATTGCCGACGTCGGAGTTTTCGGTGGCGACGTGTGTGGCGTTTGCCTCCACCGTTACTTGCTCGGTGACCTGTCCAACCTTGAGCGTCACGTCCGCATGCACCGTTTCGTTGACGCTCAGAGTGACCCCTGTCCGCACCGTCTTCGTGAAGCCCTGGGCCTCGGCGGTGATTTCGTAGGCGCCGGCCGGTAGGAACGGAACCTGATATTCACCGGCACCAGTGGTTACACTATTCCAGGTGAAGTTCGTGTTTACGTTCTTTACGGTAATCTTCGCTCCCGGGATCAGGGCTCCCGAGGAGTCATATATCGTTCCCGTTATGGTTCCTGTACTCTGTTGCGCCCAGCCAGCAACGGGAACGAGCAGCAGACCCAGTATTATGCCAAGCCATTTTTGCTTCATCTAAGTTTCTCCTTTCGACGATATAACGTGCAGTCGCTGAGAACGAGCGCACTGACGGAATACTCTCCTGCCAGACCATGGGAAGATTGGAGCAGGGAAGTAAGGAGGCAGCAATTATGTTACCAAGTCTCGGGCCCGGTCCGACGAGCATAACTGATTGAAAGCGCGCATCTTTTCAGGAATCTCTTAAGCTGGAATATGGATTTCTGGATTTCATATACAGTTTTTAGTCGTTACGAGATCAGCGCGCTGCGACACGCTACCAACCAATTAATTTGTTCCTGAGTGACCTCCCTCAACCCACCCCGCGCAAAACGTGTGGCCCACTTCCCGGCACGGCTGAGGAAAACGCCGGCGGGGGCCACCCTCTCCCCCAAAGTGCGAGAGGTATATTCTGAGATCCGATCCTAGATTTTCAGAAAGATTTTCCGCCGAAACAGGAAGTAGAGAAAAAGCCAGGCGACGGTGACGCCAGCCACTTCCGTGGCGAAGGGTTTCCACCCACCGAAGTAGTCGACGAACCCGTGGATGAAGATATTGCCGATATCTCGAAAATCGAAGAAGCGGTTCACGAGGTAGATGGTGATGGGATTCACTCCGATGACCGTAAAGAAGAAAGCCCAGCGCTTGAATCCCCGCATATCGATGATCCAGTAAAAGAGGGCCAGCAGCAGAAGGCTCCAGCCACCTGCGAAGAGAACGAAGGAGCTTGACCACATGTTCTTCACGATTGGGAAAGCCAGGCTCCAGATCCAGCCAACGCCCAAGCAGGCCAGTCCTGCGACGACCAAGCCCAGCGCTTTCCGTCTCTGTGAGTTGCTCGTCCTCAGCCAGTGGCCCGCCAGTGCGCCCAGCATGCAAGTCCCAATGGCGGGGAGCATCGAGATGATTCCTTCGTTGTCGCCGTAGTCGTAACAGCAGAAAGGTCGCGGGAGGAAACGCTGGTCGATATAGGCAGCCAGGTTTCCCTGAGGCGTATAAACCCCTCGTCCGAATCCCGGCACCGGAATCCACGCCATGAGGGCCCAGTAGGCTAGCAGGATCAATCCCGTCGCGATGACCTGACCTCGCACCTTCAGGTTCATCACGAGCAGCGTGGCGAAGAAATAGGCGATCGCAATGCGCTGCAGGACGCCCAGGATGCGAAGCTCGTGGAAGTTGAAATCGAGCAGGCCATTGTAAATCAGGCCGAGGAGCAGCAGCAGAGCCAGGCGTTTGAAAGCATGCCGGTAAAGCTGGCGGCGGTCGGCGCCTGCCTCCAAGCGTCGCGTCAGCGAGAAGGGCAGAACCACACCCACGATGAAGACGAAGAGCGGGAAGATGAGGTCGTAGAAGTGGAAGCCCTGCCAATCCACGTGTTGGAACTGATGACTGAGGAACGCCATAAATGGGATGGGCAGGGCCTTGAACAGGGTCTGGATCAAGCTATCGCCGCCGCTGATCCAGAACATGTCGAAGCCGCGCAGCGCGTCAATCGACGCCACCCGCCCGACCGCCGGCGCCGGTTGATTCTGTTCCGTGCTAACTGCTGAAACAGCGTTTTCACTCATAGTTATCCTGGGCCTCCAGCAACGAGTTTCCGTGAGAGTGCAACTGTCTGCGATTCCGTCCGTACGTTTCCATTAATGCCTGGGAAGCTTTGCGTCTTTCCTGCCCGGCCAGTGACGTGCGCGTGCTCTGGTCCGCATCCTCACGCGGGGGGAACTGGCGAGCGGTGAAGGGAAACGGTCAGGTCGAGCGCGCGAGTATAGCTCAGAGTCCGCTCGTGCCGCAACTTGGCTGGGAACGGGGTAGCGGTGCACTTCGGTTTTTTCTAGCGGAGGTCTGTGACCAAGCTTGTCCAAATTACGCTCGCTTCGGTGGGGGCAACCCGCGGCGGAGCAGCTCTCAACGTTCGAATAGTTAGTGAACTCGAACAGCCCTGGATTCGCCACCAGCCGCAAAGAGGCGCCGGTTGTCTTGGCGCAACCTCCCCATGTATATTGATGATGGCAGCCGCCTGAGGAAATGATCGGACCCAAGCCATGAGGACCGCATCACTTGAACCCCTTCGGTACCTGAGCCGCGCGGAGATGGAGGCGATTCATCAATCCGCGGCGCAGATTCTGGAACGCACGGGCATGTGGGTGGATCACACCCAGGCCCTGGAATACCTGCGGGCAGCCGGCTGCCATGTGGACATGGATCGCCGCATGGTGAAGTTTCCTCCTGCCGTGGTGGAAGCTGCCGTCGCCCGCCTGCGCCACAACTTTCACGATTCCAGCCGCTGGCCCAAGCGCATGTCGGTGCGCTACTCGCAGGTACGCTTCGATGCCCAGCCGTTTGTTGTGCATGAAGACTTCACCGTCAGCGCGGGCGGATTCTGCATCTTCATCTGGGATATGGAAGGGCGGCGGCGTTACGCGACGCTTCAGGACGTGCGCGAGTCGTTGAAGCTGGCGGACCAACTTGACCAGATCGCTTACACCGGTCTGCCCTGCTCGGCGCAGGAGGTGCCCGCGCGCCTGCGGCCCGTCGTTATGGCGGCGGAGTTGGCCAAGGCGACGCGAAAACACGGCGGCATCGAGACCTTCCGCCGCGAGGATATCCGCTACATCGCGCGCATCGGCGAGATCGTGGCCGGGGGTCGCGAAGCGCACCGGCGCGATCCGATCTTGGTGGGATATGCCGAGGCGCGCTCGCCGCTGTGCCTGGATGCCGTGATGGCCGACGTGATGCTGGCCCATCTCGAACTCGGGCTGCCCCAGAGTCTCGACACGATGCCGAGTGGTGGGGCTTCGGCGCCCATGACCGCGGCGGGAATTCTCGCGCTCGGGGTGGCGGAAACCCTGGGAGGCCTGGTGTTGGGATACGCGGTCGATCCCCAAGCCACTCTGACCCTTGACCTGACGCCGGGTTACTGTGACATGCGCTCCATGCATTTCGGTTACGCGGGCGCCGAGCGCGTGCCGTTGCTCGCCGCGCGCGTACAGGTGATTTCTGAGTATTATGGCTGCCCCTCCGGCATTCACGGCGGCAAGACGGACTCGTGTGTGCCGGGAGTGCAGATGGGAATCGAAAAGGCGCTGTCGATGTACATCGCGGTGATGGCCGGCGCGATCGGGTTCGGCACCGTGGGTCAGCTTGAGAACTGCGTCACCTACTCGCCCCAGCAGCTCGTGATCGACAACGAAATTGCCCGCTACGTGCGTCATGCCGTCCGCGGCATCGAGGTCAACCCGGAAACGCTCGCGCTTGACGTCATCCAAGAGGTGGGCCCCCATGGCCACACCTATGACCACCCGCACACGGTCAAGCACTTCCGCGAAGAGGAATTGCTCTCGCCCTTCTTTGACGCCTGGACGTGGGGAGTGAAAGACAGCCTGGACCGGAACGCGTTCGAGAGACGCGCCGCCGCCAAAGTTCGAGAATTGCTCGCCGTGGAAACCGCGCCCGTGCTGACTCCTGATCAGGAGGCGGCGATCGATGAGGTCGTGAAAGAAGCCGGCCGAGACCTGCCAGAGTGAGTTCTTGAGGAGCCTGCCGGACAGGTACTCCCGGGTGCAGTCATTCCCGCGCCAGCGGGAATCTACTCCGCCAGCCACGTGTCTTGCACACGACGCCGGTACTCGGCGCCCTGCGCTTCGACTTACAAGCCGTTTCGCCTTATACTTGCCAGCTCTTAATCCCTGGGGGTGAGTCATATGCATACGGCGAAAAGCAAAGTCCTGGTTCGAGAGATCGTTATCGTGCTCTGGGCAATGGCGCTGGCTGGCGAGTTCATGCCGGCGAGTCTCGCGCAGACAAGCGCTGAGAAGTCACCTCCCGCATACAGGGACACGTCTTTGCCGCTGGAGCGGCGGGTGGAGGACTTGGTTTCCCGCATGACCCTGGAGGAGAAGGTCCGCCAGATGCAGCACACTGCGCCGGCCATCCCCCGGCTGGGGGTTCCCTCCTATGACTGGTGGAGTGAAGCGCTGCACGGGGTGGCGCGTTCCGGATATGCTACGGTGTTCCCGCAGGCCATCGGCATGGCCGCGACGTGGGATCACCCCCTCGTCCACCTCGAAGGCGTGACGGTTGCCACCGAGGCGCGCGCCAAATACAACCAGGCGCAACGTGATGGGAACCACAGCATCTACTATGGCCTGGACTTCTGGTCGCCCAATATCAACATCTTCCGCGATCCCCGTTGGGGGCGCGGGCAGGAAACCTACGGAGAAGATCCCTTCCTCACCGCCAAGCTGGGGGTAGCCTTCGTGACCGGAGTGCAGGGAGATGATCCCAAATACTTCAAGGCCATTGCGACACCCAAGCACTACGCGGTGCACAGCGGCCCGGAGCCGGACCGGCACAAGTTCAATGTCGTCCCCTCTCCGCACGATCTGGAGGACACTTACCTGCCCGCCTTTCGCGCCACGATTGTGGAGGGCCACGCAGATTCCATCATGTGCGCTTACAACGCCGTGAACGGCGCGCCAGCCTGCGCGAGCAAGTTTCTCCTCCAGGACACACTGCGTGACGCCTGGAAGTTCCAAGGTTACGTAACTTCCGATTGCGGCGCGGTGGAAGACATCACGACGGGACACAAATTCGCGCCCGACAATGAGCACGGCGCGGCTTTGGCCGTCCAGGCCGGGACGGATACCACCTGTGGCGACGAGTACGTGGCGCTCGTGAAGTCGGTGCGGGACGGCTTGATCAAAGAGAGTGAAATCGACACGTCGTTAAGGCGTCTCTTCACGGCGCGATTCCGCATGGGAATGTTCGACCCGCCCGCCGCCGTCCCCTTCAATCGCATTCCCTTCTCCGAGAATGACTCTCCCCAGCACCACGAACTGGCTCTGCGGGCGGCGCGCGAATCCATTGTGCTGCTGAAGAATCAGGAGGGGATACTGCCCTTCAAGTCAATCCCTCAGACGATCGCCGTCGTCGGACCCAACGCGGAATCCCTGCCGGCGCTAGAGGGGAACTACAACGGGACACCCTCGCAGCCGGCTTACCCCCTGCCGGGAATCAGCAAAGTGTTTGCGGGCAAGGCCAAGGTCCTTTACGCGCAGGGCTCACCTTATGTGAGCGAGCTGCCCGTCCCAGTGCCCTCCAACGTCTTCCTTCCCGCGGGCGGGGCGGGTGGTCCGGGTCTGAAGGCCGAGTACTTCTCCGGCACTGCCTTCGCCGGAAAACCGGTGCTCACGCGCGTGGACCCGCAGATCCAGTTTGACTGGAACGCTGCCCCTCCTGCCCCGGGAGTCGCCATGCAGGCTTTCGCGGTGCGCTGGACGGGCACGTTGACTCCGCCGGGGCCCGGTGATTACACTTTCAGCCTCAGCAAGCCGGACTGCTATCCCTGCGGCGATAAGGAAACCTTCAGAGCTTACCTCGACGGCAAAGCGGTGCTGGACACGGTCCTCGGCGAGCGCGGGAAGGTCAATGCGCCCTCCAGCTTCCAGGTCCATTTTGCCAACCCGCAGCCGCATGACTTTCGCTTGGAATATGTGCATGAGGCTCCGTTGTTTGCGGGAGGCGCTACGCTCAACTGGCAAACTCCCGCCTCGGTGCTGCGCGATGAAGCCGTGCGGGTGGCCGAGCAAGCGGATGTGGTGGTGGCTTGCGTCGGACTTTCGCCGGATCTCGAGGGCGAAGAGATGCCGATCCACATTCCGGGTTTCAGCGGCGGCGACCGCACGGAGATAGGATTGCCGGAGGTGCAGCAGAAATTGCTGGAAGCGCTGGCGGCTACGGGCAAGCCTCTGATCGTCGTCTTGATGAGCGGCAGCGCGCTGGCCGTGAATTGGGCCCAGGAGCACGCGGCGGCAGTTCTGGAAGCGTGGTATCCGGGCGAGGAGGGCGGCACGGCGATCGCCGAGACCTTGACCGGCGCCAATAATCCCGCGGGACGCCTGCCGGTTACCTTCTATGCTTCGCTCGACCAGGTCCCACCCTTTGAAGATTACTCGATGCAGAACCGCACTTACCGCTTCTTCCAAGGGAAGCCCCTCTACGGCTTCGGTTATGGTTTGAGCTATTCGACGTTCGAATACAGCAACCTGCGGCTTTCATCTGCGCAGCTTAATGCCGGAGATGACCTCACGGTCGATGTTGACGTCCGAAATACTTCCGGAATTGCCGGCGATGAAGTGGCAGAGCTGTATCTGGAATTCCCGTCCGCGCCCGGCGCCCCCACGCGCGCCCTGCGAGGATTCGAGCGGGTACACGTCGAACCCAGAGAAACCCAGCACGTGACTTACACGCTGGCGGCTCGCGATCTGAGCATGGTGAACGAGAAGGGGGAACACGTCGTCGCGCCGGGTAAGTACCAGGTTTTCGTGGGGGGCGCTCAGCCGGCAGATGCGCCGGGAGGCGTCCGCGCGAAACTGGAGATCACCGGCGAAATGAAACTGCCCAGATAGCGTCTTTATCAAACGAGCGCCGCTCAAGGCGCGGGTGGTTTCTCAGCCTCGGAGGCTATGCGCAGGAAGATCGCCTTGGCCTCCTGGTAGCGCTTCTGGGCGGCGGCGCGGTCTTTCGCGAAAAACCCGCTCCACTCACCGCCCGGTGAAGTCTGGCGGATGAGGTTATCGATCCAGGCGACAAAGAACCGGGCATCCTCGGCGCTGGCGCGAATGGGGGCCTTCTTCACGATGACGAACACCGCGCCGGTTTGGGTCCGGTGGCCACTCTGCCAGTCCATGCGCCGGGCGGCAAGCCACCCACTCTGTCCAAACTCCAAAGAGGTCTCGAAGACCGCGGGTGAGCCGGGCGTGACCTCGGCAGTCTGGGAAGCCACCACCGCTCCATTCTGGACCAGTTCGATCCTGCCGACGCTGTTATGGAGCGACCGCCACTCGATCCGCACCTGTACGCGGCCCTTCCCATCCAGGCCGATTTCATCTCCGGGCTGCGCCGTCCCGTTCACTTTGAGGTCCAAGAACTCGTTGTGGGCGTTGCGAGAGACCACGGTTCGCCCCCGGACGATGCCCTCGACCCATTTGCTGTAAGTCAGTTGGCCGTCTGGAATCCGGACGTAGGTGAGCAGCGTTCCGAGAGGTTCCAGATCATTACAGGAATAGTCCGTGCCCGCAGCCAGACCTGGGCGAAAGCCGGTGTTGAGGATGCGATAATAAGCTTCGAGCGCCGAATCACTTCCGCGCACGTCTTCCATCAGAAACGAGGAGGTCCCCAGCGCAGTTTCCACCGGGTATTCCAGCGGCGCGCAGCAGTCCAGAGACTGCGGGATGCCGTCGGGGGGCGGATAGAATCCGTAAGGCAGGTACTGCATGTGCGCGAATCCGCCCACGCCCCCACGCTTGCTGGCCCAATCGAAGATCGGGTAGGTGTATTCTGCGTAAGGTTGTCCACCCTCTTTGAGGCCCAGCAGAATCAAGTGCCCGCCAATCATCTTCCTCTCGAACGTGACACCTTCCGGGTCATAGTGCCATTCCGCGTCCCAATGGAGAATCCGCTGAGGGGTGGAAGCCGGGTTGTCCCGTCCGGTAATCAGTGGGATGTCTTGATCGGCATACTTGATCTCGCCGTTGCCGATATCCGAGAGCACGGACACCACGGCCAGATTATTCACCTTCATCATTTCCAGAAGCTGCTGCGGGCTGAGCATCTCCTTTTCGTTGGAACGCCCGCAACCAATGCCGCGATGGACATGCGGGTCGCCGGCAAACCAGCCGGGCGGCTCCGGTCCAGGGGCGGATTGTGCGAAGGCGGACGGGGCGACCGCACTCGTTATGAAACAGAGCACGAAACCTGCGATGACGGACGCTCTTCGCGCCCTAGTCGAGATTGATCCACGACCCATTTCTCACCTTCCGTTTCCGGCCCGGCGACGCCGCTCGGAGCCGCAATCCGCTCCCCGCCCGGCGCCCCACGTGGCGAAGTTGCGGGTTAGCAAAGTAGCTTTTTCGAAACGCATGAACAGGACGGGCGTTGCGAAACAGGCCATGTCAGCGGGGCCGATTCGCAGGGCATTATATGCTCGTTTCGAAATCATGCAGGCCTTTCATCGTTCAGAGTCTTTTGCGCTTGGTGGGGCCATCGAATGATACAATCCATCGGCGCGCTGGAGCTCACAGGCTCGGGCGAGCCCCTGCGACGGGGATCAGGCAAGTGAACCCACATCATACCGAGATCGAGGAGTAGACATGACACAACGGAAAGCCGGCCGCGAGTTTGTTCGGAAACTGCTCAGGGGGATGGCAGGAAAGAGGATCCTCCTTCTGACAGTGCTTTGCCTTGCTGTCCTTCTGCTGGCTAGTGGGTCCGGTGCGGTGAAAAGGGCTGGCACCCAAGCAGCACTCGTCATCCTGACTGGGGTCGCGGGCGGTCTTATGATGATGGCCGCGGAGGGATCGGCGCGGGTTGTGGAGGCGGAGAAATTCGTCCTCCGGGACGAGAAAGGGAACGCCGGCGGCGTACTCGGCATGACCCCCAATGGGCCGAGCCTGAGCCTCTATGACGCAGAGGGAAAAAGGAGATTGGCAGTTGGTCTGGGCTCCAGTGGACCCGCTTTCGTCCTCTTCGATGAGAACGGCAAATTGCAATCCTGGCTGTATGCGACGAAAGACCTGGCCGGGCTCGTCGTACAGGGAGGCCAGCCCCAACACCGCACGGAGATTACCGCCTCTGCGACGGGAACGAACCTGGCCTTGTTCGATACGAATGGCGAAGCGCGAATCCGGCTCAGCCTGCAAGGGGGCGAGCCCTCGCTGCGCCTCCGTGACGACGCTGGCAAAGCCCGCCTGGCCCTGGGAGTCGAGCAAATGGGGCCTGTCTTCGCTTGCTATGATGCGAACGAGAAGCGGCGAGCAGGCCTCGCCGTGACCAGTGATGGACCAGCCCTGGGCCTCTGCGATGCCGAGGGGAACATCCGCGCCGGATTGGCCGTCAACCCCACCGGCCCCGCTTTGGTATTGCTGGACCCGCAAGAGAGAATCCTTTTCAGTGCGCCTTGAGAACCGACCACGTCCCGCGCGCACTGGCGCATCATTCATCATGCTGCCCCGTATCACCATGGGCGTGCCCGGCGGTGCAGGGAAACGGGCGCCACGCCCCCGCCGTGGCTTTTGTGGACCCCCAGACGGGCTCAGGCAGTTCTGTCCGCGCGCTTGAGGTCGAGTGAGCGGTCACCGCGCAGGTAGGACTTCAGGATGGCGTCCCACTTCCCCTGGGCCGTCAGGATCAGCTCGATGGCCTCGCGCACGGCCCCTCGGCCGCCGGGGCGGCGAGTCCACATATGGACGTGCGGCCGCAAGAACTCGTCACCATCCGCCACGCACACGGCCAGCCCCACCCTTTTAAGTAGAGGCAAGTCCACGATGTCGTCGCCGACGAAACACACTTCCTCGTCCTGCACCTGGGCCGCGTGCAGGATCCGCTCGTAGGGCTCGATCTTTTCCAAGGCGTTCTGCTGGAGGAAGTGGATTCCCAGCTCCTTCACGCGGAATTCGATGACCGGCGAGCTGCGCCCGGTAATGATGCCGGTCTTGAGCTGGGCATAATGGGCCAAGCGGATGCCTAGACCATCCCGGGAGTGGAACCCCTTGGTTTCGATCATCCCGTGGCCGGGGCGCGGCAGGTAATAGATGCTTCCGTCGGTAAGGACGCCGTCCACGTCCATCAGCAACAGCTTGATCTTCTTGGCGCGCGCCAGCAGCTTTCGGGAGAATCTTGCCCTAGGCATATTTGTGCCTCTCGTAACAAAGATTTGAAATGCCGCCGGGCGAGTGTGCCCGTGCGGGTTTGTGTGCAGCAGACTGCGGAAAGACCCGTCTCGGCTGTCATTGCTAGGATCCGCAGGCGATGGGGAATCTACTTCATTTCCAGAGCGAGATTCCTCGCTTCGCTCGGAATGGCAAAGTTCAGAAACGTTCTTACCGCAGCCCGCTAGAACATTTGAGTCGTCCACAAATCGTGTATGTGAACAGCGCCCTCCAGCTTGCCGTCGGCATCGACAACCAGCAAGCAGGTAATCTTGCGTCCCTCCATCAGGCTGAGCGCCTTGGTGGCCAGCTCTTTGGGGTGGATCGTGACGGGGATCCTCGTCATGCAATCCTGCGCCGTCAGACTCAAGGCACGGGGCCCTTCGCGCTGCAACACGCGGCGCAAATCGCCATCAGAGATGATTCCCAGCAGCCGGCGGTCAGCCTCGACCACCGCCGCGTGCCCCAGACCCTTCCGGCTCATTTCATAGATGACGTCGGGCAAGCAGGTTTGCGGGGCAACGGCGGGCGCCTGTTCGCCCGTGTGCATGACGTTCTCGACGCGCCGCAGCCGCACCCCCAGTCCGCCTCCGGGGTGAAGCGCCGCGTAATCCTCTTCGTTGAAACCGCGTTTCTCCAGCACCGCCATCGCCAACGCATCGCCCATGGCGAGCATGGCGGTCGTGGAGGCCGTGGGAGCCAAGCCCAGCGGACAGGCCTCCTGGCGGATACTCATGTCAATCACCACGTCGCTGGCCTGTGCCAGGGGGGATGAAAGGCTCCCCGTCAGGGAAATCAGCGGGATATCCAGGCGCTTGACGGTGTCAAGCAGGCGCAACAACTCCTCCGTCTCGCCGCTGTAGGAGAGCGCCAGCAAAACGTCATGGCGCACCAGACGGCCCAGGTCACCGTGCAAAGCTTCGGCAGGATGCAGGAAGAAAGAGGGCGTCCCGGTGCTGGATAGCGTGGCGGAAATCTTCTGCCCCACCAGCCCGGACTTCCCCATGCCCGCGACCACCACGCGCCCCTGGCAAGCTATCAGCAGGTCCACAGCGTGCGTGAAGCTCTCGTCCAGGCGAGCCACGAGATCGCTCAGCGCCCTGGCTTCGATTTCCAGCACCTTGCGGGCAGTTTCCAAGCTCATGAGGACTCAGCTCAGGGTAAGCATCTTAGCACAGCCGGGATTTAGCTCAAGGAGAAGCACGCTCAGCAGCTCGCGGGGGGCTACCCGGCCGGGGTTTCTAGCGGAGCGAAAACCGTGATGCGATTGCGGCCGCCGCGCTTGGACTCATACAGTGCTTTGTCGGAAGCCTGGATCACCTCTTCCACGGTTTGCCCGTGGTCGGGGAAGGCCGCAACTCCCATGCTCACGGTGATCTGGGGGAGCGGCTTTTCGGTGTTGGACGGCACCACCATCAACATAACCGCCTTGCGGATCCGCTCGGCCACAAGTTGGCAGCCTTGGGTGCCGGTGTCAGGCAGAATCACGACGAATTCCTCGCCCCCGTAACGGGCGGCCAGGTTGGTGTCGCGCATAGGGGCGGTGACGGCCTTCGCGAAATGGCGCAGAATCCGGTCGCCCATTTCGTGACCATAGACGTCGTTGAAGGTCTTGAAGCGGTCCAAGTCCATCATGATGACCCCCACGGGCTTTCCGCGCCGCTTGGCGAGAGCGAAGAGCTTGCGCGCGTAGTCCTCCAGGAACCGCCGGTTGTAAAGCCCGGTGAGCACATCCGTGTTAGCCTGCTGCTTCATGGACGCGGATGCGCGCAAGCTGGAAAGCGCCGCGGCCGCCCCGCTCAGATAACTCTCCAGCGGCCGCTCGCGCTCGGGCGTCCAAAGGTCCTTGGCCGCCTCCATCCGCACCGAGCCGATAATGTTCCCGCTCGCAATCAGGGGCCCGCAATAGTAGCTGCCCTCCGCAGGAAGGAGGAACTGCGACGGGCAGACCGGCTCCATCGTCACGTCGTTCACGAGGAAGGGGCGTCCCGTTCTTATGGCTTTGCACTTGTGGGGCTCCTCGATCACCGGCCAGGCGGCGACCTCCGGGGGAGGGGGCACGAGGAAGGCGGCAGCCTCCAGAAAGTTCTCCGTGGGATTGAATTTGAAAATGATCACTTGCCGGGGTTGAAATCGCTCCTTAAGAGAATGCAGAACCAGATCGTAGACTTCCCGCTCCGAGGTGCACTGCGTGACCGCTTCTGAAAATCGGTTCAGGGCCGCCATCTCTTCCCGCTCGCGTCGCAAGGCAGCGGTCATATTGGAGAAACTGCGGGAAAGAACTCCGAACTCATTATCAACCACGGGCGGCAAGGTGGGTTGGAGGTCTCCCCGGCTCACCTGCTCTGAAGCGTGGATCAATTGCAGGACCGGCAACACAATCAGGCGCGTGACCACGCCCGTCAGCAGGAGCAGGATTCCCCCCAGGAGTACCGCCAGCGCAATTCCCACCACCAGCATGCGGCGGACCAGCATCTCCGCTTCCCCCATTTGCTGCGCATTCTTCGCCGCATCTTCTTTCAGCAGTTTCAATACCTGCTCGCGGATCGAGGCCATCCGCCTGAGCCCATCCCTGCTCACCCCAAGGGCGTTGAATCTCTCGCCCTGACGCACTTTCTGAATCGCAGGCAGAGCCCATTCCGTCTGCATCTGGTTGAACTCGGCCCGGATTCTGCCCAGCTCCTGCAGTTGTCCGGGATCCTCTTCCGCCTCGCGCAGCCGGCTCAGGTCTTCCTGGGCGCCGGCCACGGCCTTATCGTAGGGGTCGAGGAGGTCCTTCTGGCGCGTGAAGATGAACGAGGTCACAGCCGTCGAAGCCTCGGTCGAGTGCCGCAACAGCGACTCACCGCGCACCGCGTTTTCCTGGTAGCGCGAGGCCGCCGTTTCCGTGTTGATGGCGCTCCAGTAGGCGTAGAAGAAGAGCCCCACCGCACAGAGCAGGACGAAAAGAGGTGGCAGGGTTACAAGCAGAATCTGTTCGCGGATTTTCAGGTTGCGGATCGTGAAGGCCATCGCCGCCAGTCAAGGGGCTGCTTGGAATCCCGGATTATTGCTCAGGCAACATGACGCGATTTGGAAGCTGCGTCAAGTCAGGATACCAGAGGAATGCCTCGCGATCAAACCGCCCTCCCTAAGGCCGGAATCCGGCGGACATGGGGGACCGCCGCGCTTGCTACAATCAAGCGTCGCGAAAGCGATTTTCTCCTTTTTTACCGAAGAATTTGCGTTTTACCGTGAATTTAACCTGCAATTCCTGCATTTTTTGGTAAAGAGCCTGCGAGATAGCATGACATATTGTCATCCTCGCCTTTGTTTTCATATACATAGTCGGATCGATCTTGATTTTTAACATCTCTACGGGGTGGTCGCCCTCAAAATTGACATTAATCAACGTTTTGGTGAGACACAGTCGGGGCAGGCTGGAATCTTTCGTTCTTTGCATGAAGATCGCGTTTCCATGGTTCGAGGGCATAAAGACGGTGTGATTCTAGGGCGGTCAATTAATCGCCACGCGCCTCAGACCGACCTCCGATGGCGCGTTCCTTCCAAATTGACCGCGGCGGCCAAGCCCTGTCCGGCCGCCTCACTTACTCCTTGAGGCTAGCATCTCAGTTTCTTATTGTCAAGTAAATTATTAGCTCTAGTTCTATTTAAGGAGCAAATGCGCAAGCGAAAAGCGCCTAATTGTCAGATGTCCTGCCCGCGCACAACAAATGGCGTCTGACAGATCGCGGACAATCATGTTGCAACGCAAGGGCAGAATGAGAAAATCCTCTTGCATCTTTGCATATTTCTGGTATAATCGAAATATGAAAACTCGTAAGGACTCCCCATCCGTCACGCGCTATGCGGATATGTTTGCCGCCATGGGTGCCGAACCCCGGCTGCGCATCATGCAACTGCTCCTCACCGCTCACCCGCAGGGATTGGTGGTAGGCAATATCCAGGACGAGCTGGAAATTCCCGCTTCCACGCTTTCCCATCACCTCGACAAACTCAAGAATGAGGAGCTTGTCAGGGTACGGCGGGAGGGGACGTTCCTGTGGTACTCGGCGAACCTGGAAGCCTTGCAGGAGGTCATGAACTTTCTGTATGCGGAGTGCTGCACCCGGAACAAGGCGATCGAACCGGGCGAACTCGTCGCAATCGGGTCAGCCCCAAAATGCGGCCCGGAAAGGAAAAGTAAATGAGCGAGCAAAGTATCAAAGAAGTGGTGAAAGAGAAGTATGGACAGGCTGCCTTGCGTGTCATCAAGGGCGGCAGCACCTGCTGTGGTGCGGCGCCGGCGGTGGAAGGCTGTCCTGACCCGATCACCTCGAACCTCTACGATGGCAGCCAAACCAGCCAAATTCCAGAAGAGGCATGGATGGCCTCACTGGGATGTGGAAATCCGACGGCACTGGCCGAACTGAAACCCGGCGAGACCGTACTCGACTTGGGGTCGGGAGGTGGGATCGACGTGCTGCTTTCAGCGAAGCGCGTGGGCCCCACGGGCAAGGCTTTCGGTCTGGATATGACCGATGAGATGCTGGCGCTGGCTCGCGCGAACCAGCGGAAAGCTGGAGTGCAGAATGTGGAATTCCTCAAAGGTGAGATTGAAAGCATCCCGCTGTCCGACAATTCTGTGGATGTAATCATCTCGAATTGCGTCATCAACCTGTCCGCGGACAAGGACCGCGTGTTGCAGGAAGCCTTTCGCGTGCTCAAGCCCGGCGGAAGGTTCGCGATCTCGGACATCGTGGTTCGCGGGGAGGTTCCTGCCGAGATTCGGCGCAGCGTGGAGCTGTGGGTCGGTTGCATGGCAGGAGCGCTGGAGGAAAACGAATACCTCGCGAAGCTCGCCCAGGCGGGGTTTGAAGTGGTCAATATGGAACCGACACGAATTTACTGCGTTGAGGACGCGCGGGAACTGCTTTCCAGCCAGGGCATCGACGTGGATGCGATTGCGCCTTTGGTGGACGGCAAATTCATGAGCGCGTTCGTGCGAGCGAAGAAGCCGGGTACGGGACGCGGGATTCGCGAATAGGGGTACGGCACTCGGGGCCCGGGGTTAGGGACTCGGGATTCGGGATTAGGGATGCGGGACCGGCGTCTTGAGAATTGCTCCCCTCGTTGGTTGAGGGGGGAATCGTCCGAAATACGAGTCCCGTGTCCCGAATCCCGAGTCCCGAGCGGTTGTGGCGAGGCAGATGGTCACTCATAGCACGAACCTCTCACGCCGAGTTGTCGCCGAGGCGGTGGGCACGGCCTTTCTGCTCGTCGCTGTCGTTGGGTCCGGCATCATGGGCGAACGACTCGCCGGGGGGAACGTGGCCATCGCATTGCTCGCCAACACGCTGGCGACCGGTGCCGCGCTGGTGGCCCTCATCCTCGCTTTTGGACCCATCTCCGGCGCGCATCTCAACCCGGCCGTCACTCTGGCCGATGCTTGGCAAGGTGGTCTCGTCTGGCACGAAGCCGCAGGTTACGTCGTGGCTCAAATCCTGGGAGCCTTCTCCGGAGTGGCCGCCGCCCATGAGATGTTCGGGAAACCATTGTTCTTCGCTTCACAACACGTCCGTGCTGGCGGAGCCCAGGTCTTCAGTGAGTTTATCGCCACTTTCGGACTGCTTTCTGTGATTTGGGGATGCGTGAAACTCCGAGCCCAAGCGGTTCCTTTTGCCGTGGGCGCGTACATCACGGCGGCTTACTGGTGCACGGCTTCAACGTCGTTCGCGAATCCGGCGGTTACGCTGGCGCGATCTGCCAGCGATACGTTTACAGGCATTCGACTCGCCGATGTGCCCGGCTTTGTCGCCGCTCAGTTGGGCGGGGCGGCTGCGGCAACGTTGCTCTTCCGATGGCTCATCCCGTCGCTTCCCCGCGAGGCTTCTGCTGTTTTGGTCCCGCACGCAGAACTGGATTCGATTCCCGTTCCAACGGCCAGCGTGCCGAATAGTGAGCGAGAACCATGATCAAGACCAAGGTGTTGTTTGTTTGCACGGAGAATTCCAGCCGCAGCCAAATGGCCGAGGGCTTCTTGCGGCATCTGGCCGGACAGCACTTCGATGTCTTTAGTGGGGGAGCGCAACCCACGCAACTCAACCCTGTTGCGGGCGAAGTAATGAAGGAAATCGGCATCGATATCTCCAGTCAACACTCCAAAGCCTGTGGCCACGCGCGGCTAGTTGGCAGGGACAGCCCGTTGCTGCGCCCAGGCACGCAATTCTTCAATTTTTTCCTTCATGGTGACTGACATCGGGTAGGTGGAGTGCAATTCCTTGAGGAGCATGTTCATGGTGAGGGGACCTTTTTGCTCAAAGGCGGAGTAGAGCGCGGACTTCACCGCTTGCTCAATTTCCGCCCCGCTGAAGCCGGCGCTCGCCTCGGCGAGCTGCGGGAGGCTGAATTTCGCGGGGTCCTGCTGGTGCTTGGCCAGGTGAATCGAGAAAACCGTCTGGCGCTCTTCCGCGTTCGGCAGGTCCACAAAAAACAGTTCATCGAAACGTCCCTTGCGCAGAAACTCCGGGGGAAGCGAGAAAATATCGTTGGAGGTCGCCACGACAAAAACCGGCGCCGTTTTTTCCTGCATCCAGGTCAGGAAGGCGCCGAAAAGGCGCATGGAAAGGCCGCCATCGGCATCGGAGTGGAGAGCCGCGCTGGGAAACATCTTCTCGACTTCGTCGATCCAGAGCACCGCCGGGGCCACTGCCTCCGCCACCTGGAGCGATTTCCGCAAGTTCCTTTCCGACTCCCCAATGTACTTGTCGAGAAGGGCGCTGGAATCGAACTTGAGCAGGGCCATATTCCCCTCCCGTGCCACGGCTTTGGCGCAAAGACTCTTGCCGCAGCCCTGGACGCCGAAAATCAGGATGCCCTTGGGCGGGTCGAGCCCGAACCGGCTCGCTTCCGGCGAAAGCGCCGCCCGGCGCTTCTCCAGCCACGCCTTCAGGCGGGTCAGCCCTCCGACCGACGTCAGACCGGCCTCTGGCTTCAAGAATTCAATGACCCCCTGATCTTTGACCAGCTTGCTCTTCGCCTCATGCACGAAAGTGATGGTGTCCAAATCGAGACTGTTTTTCTCCAGGATGGACTGCGTGAGAATGCGTCGCGCCTCGTCCAGCGTGAGGCCGCGCAGGCTGCGAACCAGGGCCGGCATCTGCTCCGGAGGCAGAGTATTTTTCAGGGAATGTTGGGCTGCCAATTCCCGCACCGTCGCGCCCGCGAGTTGATTCAGGTCCGCTTCGGTGGGTAAGCCCAAAGCGAAGCGCGCCACATCTTTCTCCAGCTCAATCGGAATACTCACCACCGGCGAAGTAATAACGATGGCGTGCCGCTCGCGGCGGAATTTCTCCGCCAGGTCGCGTAGTTTCCGCACAATCACATCCTGATCCAGGTACTTGTGGAAGTCCTTGAGCAGGAAAAGTCCCTCGCCCGCGAGGCTCGCAACTGTCGCCAGGGCCTGGGCAGGCTCATGCGTGTTGTACATCGGGGCGCCGCCGGGCCGGGCGATTCCCGTGGTGATGGCCCACTCGAAGAAAGGAATTCCCAGGTCCTCTGCCACCTCCTCCAGGATGGCGGAGGCTCTGCTTTCTTCCCAGGTATCAACATAGATGATGGGATATTCGGAGTTCACCAGCAGGGCGAGTTCTGAGCGAGGATCTTGATTCGGCATACGTGATTTCTCAGCCGGGCGTTGCGGTCTGTCCGTCCTGCCGTACTTTTGCTGGCGAGACGGAGCAGCGGTCCGCCGCCGGGGCTGTCCAAACTCACCAACCGTCCGAGCGCAGAGCAGGCGGCGGAGCCGCAGGTTGCCGCCCACCGGACCGAGCGTAATCTGGTCAACCCTGGGCCGCCGCTACAACTTCCGAACAAAGGACCCGAGGTCCCGCAGGCGCCCGACGAGCGGCCGGAAGCGCCGCAGATCGAGAGCATTCGCCCCGTCGGAAAGCGCCCGCTCGGGATGATCATGCACTTCCATGAAGACGCCGTCCGCTCCCGCCGCGACGCCCGCGCGGGCCAGGGGCTCAATGAACTGGGGCTGACCACCGCTCCGCTTCCCCTCACCGCCGGGGAGCTGGAGCGAGTGGGTGACGTCGAGGATAACGGGAACTTCAAACGCTCTCATGACCGCCAAGCCCCGCATGTCCACGACCAGGTTGTTATACCCGAAACTCGTGCCGCGCTCTGTCACCAGAATGCGGCCATTGCCGGTGCTGCGGATTTTCTCGATGGCGTAGCGCATGTCCCAGGGCGAAAGGAACTGACCCTTCTTGATATTCACCGCCGCGCCCGAGCGGCCGGCAGCGAGCAATAGATCGGTCTGGCGCGAGAGGAAAGCTGGAATCTGCAGGATGTCGCAGACCTCGGCCGTCGCTTCCACTTGCCCCACCTCATGAATGTCGGTCAGGATGGGAACGCCGAACTCCTGCTTGATCCGCGCCAGGATTTCAAGCCCGCGCGCCAGTCCTGGCCCCCGATAAGAATCGACAGAGGTGCGGTTGGCTTTGTCAAAGGATGCCTTAAAGATATAGGGGACGCGCAGCTCGCGCGCGGCGGCACTCAAGCGCTTCGCCATCCTGAGCGCATGACGTTCGCTTTCGATAACACAGGGGCCGGCAATCAGGACGAGGGGTCGCCCCGCTCCGAACTCGACCTGGCCGGCCCGTACTACCCCGCGCATGTCCTTATTCTCGCAGAATTAGGATGCTTTTGCGCGCATAGATTCGGAAGACGGCCGGGGTAGGCTGCGAGAAAACCTCTGAATGTGTCATTCCTGCAGCATAGGTGCACGCTACCCTTCCTCGGTGCGTGTTTCGATCCCGCGGCCAGAAATCCCGCTTCGAATCTCCTCGTCGCGGAACTAATACTTCTTCTGCGGGTGGAGGTCAATCGTCATGGGGATCCGGATCGCTACGGCCTTCCCGTCTTTCATGGCCGGCTCGAATTTCCAACCCCTCACGGCTGCAATCGTGGCTTCCTCCACGCCGTACTGCAAGAGGTGGGTAAAAGCAACGACGGCCGCTCCGCCTTGGTCATCCACATACAACACAAAACTCTCCTTGCCGGAGAGCCCCATCAACTCAGCCTCCCGAGGCAGGGGGGGCAAAGGATTCGAGACCGGCTTTGGCGGGGTACCCGTGAAACCGTGCCCGGTGATCGGATCAATATCCACTTCAAATGGGGTTTTCTGAATGAAAGCGGCGATAGGTTGTGGAGTTGAGCTCAGCATGGACTCATGCTCCCCCAGGCAAACCTTATTCAGGTGTTGGGTGATCTCGGCTGCCCCAAGATTCCCCGTGCCCGTCCGCAAAATGATATCCGTGGTCGCCGGGTATGACCGGTCCTTATCTTTGAGGGCGGCCGACGCAGGGAAATAATGGAGTTGCCCGTCGTCCATAATATTAGCCCAGAGTTTGACGCACTTGAAGGCCACGTGGTCTTTGTGGAACTCGATGTCCTTCACCTGCCCGGCCCCATCCATTGACCAAAAGCCAGGTTGGACATCACCTTTCACCGTGCCATCTTCCTGGACATCATACTGGCTTACCAAACGGGCGCACTTGCGGAATACCAGGACCTTTCCAACATATTGGGAACGCAAAGTCTGCTGGTCCGCTTCGGAAACCGCAGCCTGCAGTGTCGCCGCCGCACCACTCAGCAAGAGGACAGCCGTGACGGCGAGGAACAACAGAGATGATTTCTTCATTCGATTCTCCTTAGTATTTGTAAAGTCTTCGGAACTTTTGAGAATCCCGAGCGTCTCTCCGGGCACGCCGGTCGAAGCCCGGGGGATCCGTTTCCGGCCTTCGGTGAGAACGAACGGGGTGGGCTTCGAGCACCAGGCAGTCAGCAGGACGGCAGCGCACGGCCCGGCGAAATTTCCTACGAATTTGAGGCGCCAGCCTCCTTGGCCGCGGTGACGCCGCCCGCTAGCGCATTACTGGCAGCGAGCCTCTGGGCCGGCTCCCTTTGTGCGGTCGTGTGTATCGTGCCCTTCCGCCGCAGCCGATACTCGTAAGCCGCGCTGATGAATGCCGTGAAGAGGGGGTGGGGCTCCAGGGGCCGTGACTTGAATTCCGGATGGAACTGGCAGCCCAAGAACCAGGGATGGTCGTAGATCTCCACGATCTCCACGTAGGTCCCGTCGGGAGTCACCCCGGTCAAATCCATGCCATGGGCCAGCAGCGATTCCTCGTACTCCCGGTTGAATTCATAGCGGTGGCGGTGGCGTTCGGAGATTTCCAGAGTGCCATAAGCCTGGTGAGCGAACGAGCCAGGCTTCAACCGCGCGGTCCACGCGCCCAGGCGCATCGTGCCGCCCAGTTCGTCGATTCCCCGCAATTCGCGCAGCTTGTAAATCACCCGATGCGGGGTGGAAGGGTCAAACTCCGAACTGTCGGCCCCTTCCAGGCCACAGACATTGCGCGCATATTCGATCACCGCACACTGCATCCCCAGGCAGATCCCGAAGTAGGGCACTTTGCGCGTGCGAGCATATTCAATCCCCTTCAGCATTCCCAGGATGCCGCGCCGGCCGAAACCTCCCGGCACCAGGATGCCGTCCAGGTGGCGCAACTGTTCGTCGCAGGCGCCCGCTTCCAAGCCCTCGGCCTCCACCCAGGCCAGGTTCACCTTCACCTGCTGGGCAATCCCGCCGTGGAACAAGGCTTCGTTCAGGCTCTTGTAGGAATCCTGATAGCCCACGTACTTGCCGACGATCCCGATGGTGACCTCATCCCGGGGATGCCGGATTTTCTCCACCAGGTCGACCCAGGGCTGCATGTTGCGGTCGGCTGTCTGCAACTTCAGGCAATGTAGAATCTGGGTATCCAGGCCCTCATGCCCGAGCAGCAGCGGTACTTCATAGATGTTCTCCACGTCTTTCGCCGTGATGACGGCTTCTTCCGGGACGCTGCAGAACAAGGCAATCTTGGCCTTGATGTCCTGCGAAAGGAAATGGTCCGTTCGGCACAACAGGATGTCGGGCTGGATGCCGATTTCGCGCAACTCCTTCACGGAATGCTGCGTGGGCTTGGTCTTGAGCTCGCCGGAAGTTCCGATGTAAGGAACCAGGGTCAGATGCACGAACACTACGTCCTCCCGTCCCTGTTCCAAACGCATCTGCCGGATGGCTTCCAGAAATGGCAGCGATTCGATGTCGCCGACGGTGCCGCCCACTTCCACGATCACCACGTCCACGTCGTTCGAAACCTTGCGAATAGCGCCCTTGATTTCATTGGTCACGTGCGGAATCACCTGCACCGTCTTGCCCAGATAATCGCCGCGTCGCTCCTTGGAAATGATGGTTTCGTAGATGCGGCCCGCGGTGCAGTTGTTGTCGCGCAGCATGCGCGTGCGCGTAAAGCGCTCGTAATGCCCCAAGTCGAGATCGGTCTCTGCCCCGTCATCGGTGACAAAGACCTCCCCGTGCTGGAACGGGCTCATGGTGCCGGGGTCGACATTCAGGTAGGGATCAAACTTCAGCAGCGTGACCTTCAGCCCGCGTGCCTCGAGCAAGGCCCCTATGGACGCGGAAGCCAGCCCCTTCCCGAGTGAACTGACCACACCACCAGTGACAAAGATATATTTGGCACCCATACGCCTCTCCCTAGGTTGCTTGCGGATTGGTGGTCCGGTAGCAAGGTTTGATGTGCGACTCGCCGGCCAGCTTGCTGCTAATTCTTGTTGGTACCGAAGCAATGATCGGACGGAAGGAATCGGTACGAACAATTATCCGTCACGCCTCTTTCCTTGTCAATGCCAAATTCCCCGCTGTACGGGTGTCCTGAGCACTGTCATCCGGAGCCCTTTGCTGTCATGCTGAATCCCTCGTCTCTCATCCTGAGCGTGGCGAAGGATCCTTTTCATTTGAGTCAGGATAAACTGTGCCACGGATCTCCGTATTTCGCCTGACCTCACACCCGCCAAGGAATTGTGCTAAGATGATTTCAGGCATGGTAGGGGGGATGTTGCATAGGGCTGCTCATGCTGCAGGCAGGGAATCGGTCCTTTTTCGACAGGGCTGGTACAGTATCAGCTCTTTCTCTATACCGGGTTTCCCGACTGGGGCTCGTGGCGATTGCCCTGGTGAGCCTCATGGGGACGTGGGGCAGGTGTGCCGGGGAAGATGAGAAGGCCAACCCCGTTCCGCCGCCCAGCGCCCAGGAAGGGGGACGCGTCACGGTCCGGCAGCCTCCCATCCATGTAACCCCTTTGCAAGTCGACGTGAACATGGTCGTGGTCAACGTCACCGTCACCGACCCCTACGACCGCATCGTGACCGGCCTCGACGAGGAAAACTTCCAGGTGTTTGATGAAAAGGTGGAACAGAAGATCGCGGCCTTTTCCACCGAGGATGCTCCCATTTCCGTCGGCTTGATCTTTGACAGCAGCGGTTCCATGGGGGACAAGATTCAGAAGTCCAAGGAAGCAGCCCTGCAGTTCTTCAAGACATCCAACCCCCAGGATGAGTTCATGCTCATCAGCTTCGCTGACCGGCCAGATCTGATCACCGGGTTCACCGCGAAGTTTGAGAGTCTGCAAGACCGCTTATTGTTTGTAAAAGCGGGAGGGAAGACCGCGCTTCTGGACGCGATTTATCTGGGCTTGAGCGAGATGAAGAAGGCCACCACCAACCGCCGCGCGCTCCTGGTCATTTCCGACGGTGGCGACAACCACAGCCGTTACACGGAGAATGACATCAAGCGCGCGGTGAAAGAATCCGACGTGCAGATCTATGCCGTGGGGATTTTTGAGCCGCTCGCCTCCCGGGCTCGCACCACGGAGGAAGCCGGCGGTCCCGCCTTGCTTGCCGAGCTCTCGGAAGTGTCGGGAGGCCGCTTGTTCAGTGTGGAAGACGCCAATGAACTGCCTGACATCGCGGAGAAGATCTCCATCGAACTGCGCAACCAATACGTGCTGGGCTACAAGCCCTCGAACCTGATTCGCGACGGCCACTGGCGGCGCATCAAGGTCAAGCTGAACCCGCCCAAAGGCTTGCCCCCTCTCCAGATTTACTCTCGAACTGGGTACTATGCACCGACACAATAAAACTCACGGCCGAAGCCAACTCCTCGGGTGGGGCTGCCTTACCGTCCTTCTCTGCTCACCCTTTGCCGGGGCTGCACAAGCGCCTCAGCCGGCTGCTCCCGGCACACCGCAGGTTGCAAGAAAGAACAAAGAATACACCATCAACGTGGATGTTAACCTGGTCGTCCTGCACGCTACGGTGCTCGACAAGAAAGGGCGCATGGCGAATGACCTCGGCCAGAATGACTTCCGCGTCACGGAGGATGGCGTTGCGCAGAAACTCTCTGTTTTCAGCCACGCCGATGTTCCCGTCACGCTGGGCATCGTCATCGACGACAGCGGCAGCATGAAGGAGAAACGCGAGTCCGTCAATGCCTCCGCGGTCACCTTTGTCAAAACCTCCAATCCCCAGGATCAAGTCTTCGTGGTCAATTTCAACGACGTCTATTACCTCGATACACCTGGCGACTTTGCAAGTAATATTGAGGACTTGAAGTCTGCGCTTGACAAGATCGATTCGCGCGGCGGCACGGCGCTGTACGACGCCGTCTATGCTTCCATCGACCACCTGAAACTCGGCAACCGCGACAAGAAGGTTCTGCTGGTCATCACCGACGGAGAGGACAACGCCAGCCGCTACACCTTCGACGAGCTGATGGCCCGCGCCCAGAAATCCAACGCGGTCATCTACACCATCGGACTGCTCGGCTCCGAGGAACCGAATGGCCTGTTCAAGATTCACGGCGGCGAAGCGCACCGCGCCGCCAAGGTCCTCGAGAAGATCGCCGAGGCGACGGGCGGAGTAGCCTACTTTCCCAAGTCACTCGACGAGGTCGAGAGCACCTGCCGTCAGGTCGCCCACGACATTCGCAACCAGTACACACTCGCCTACTATCCCACCAACGCCAAGAAGGACGGCACCTTCCGCAACGTGCGCGTGGACGCCTTCGTGCCCGGTAGTAAGTCCAAACTGGTGGTCCGCACTCGCCCCGGTTACTATGCGCCAAAGTCGGAAACCGCTTCCGCCCCTGCCCCGAGTCAATGAGCGCGACTACCGCCGGACGGCCGCGCTATACAGAGCGACATGACTTGGAGTGGCATTCTATGAGCGCCGCCCGCTGGAGCGAGTGTAATTTGGACAAGCCCTGGTCATAGACTGCCGCCACAGGGCAATGCGCAAGGACTTATGTCGCTCTATGCAGAAAGGCTGCCCGGCAGGCAGATCATGAGGAGCTTGTTCCGGGTTGTCCATTTTCAGGCGGGAGGCCCGGGCCCAGAAACAAGGCCTGGGCGTTTACGGCGCCGGGTTCTTTGCGTCGGGGACTCCGCGTGTAACTGCCGTCCGGCTGCAAATGGCGCACCTTCGCTTCGTCCGCCAGGTACACGTCGAGGATATCTTTCAGGCGCCGGACCAGCCGCGCGCTCTCGATCGGGAAGATGATCTCCACCCGGTGGCTCAAGTTGCGGCGCATTAAGTCCGCGCTGCCCAGGTAGACCTCCTCCGCCCCATCGTTCCGGAAGTAGAAGATGCGGCTGTGTTCGAGGAACCGTCCGACGATACTGTGCACGCGAATACTCTCACTGACCCCCGGAGTGCCCGGCCGCAAACAACAAATGCCACGCACGAGCAGGTCAACCTTCACACCGGCCTGCGAGGCCCGATAAAGCAGGCGGATCATGGCGGGGTCCTCGAGCGCATTCATCTTGAATATCAGGTGTCCGCCGCCCCCGCTTTTCTGGTGCTCCATTTCGCGGTGAATAAGCTCGACGAGCCTTTTGCGCATGTTCACGGGGGCTACCAGGAGCTTCTGAGGCTCCTGCCGGGCAGCATAGCCCGTGAGCGCGTTGAAAAAGTGCGTGGCGTCGTCTGCGATCTGCTCGTGGCAGGTCAGCAAGCCGAGGTCGGTGTAGAGGCGCGCGGTTATGGGATTGTAGTTACCGGTCCCCAGGTGCACGTAGCGGCGAATGGCCTCGCCCTCGCGGCGGACGATCAGAGCGATTTTGCTGTGCACCTTCATTCCCACCAGCCCATAGACCACGTGTACGCCTGCATCCTCGAGCTTCCGGGCCCACTCAATATTACTCTCCTCATCGAAGCGGGCTTTGAGCTCCATGAGCACCGCCACCTGTTTCCCGTTTTCGACGGCCTCCAGTAGCGCGGCCACCACCGGCGAGTTTCTCCCGACCCGGTAGAGGGTCATCTTGATGGCGAGCACATCCGGATCGCGCGCGGCCTGGCGCAGGAATTCCACCACCGGTTGGATGGAATCGTAGGGATGGTGCAGCAGGAAATCCTCCTGCCGGATCAGGCTGAAGAGATCTCCCTGACAATCGGAGCCCAAGCTCGCGGGAAGCATCGGGGTAAAGGGTTTGTCCTTCAAATCCGGCCGGTCCAACGCATAGAGTTCCATGAAGCGGGAGAATCCCAGCGGGCTGTCAACCCGGTACACATCCTGGGGATCAATCTCGATTTGGCTGGTCAGGATGCCCAAGGTTTCGTCCGGCATGTCATGCGCAATCTGCAGCCGCACCGCGGCCAGGAAGCGCCGCTCCTGCATGGCCTCCTCGATCGTTTCGAGCAGGTCGTCACTTTCCAACTCCTGGATGGCCACGTCCGCGTCGCGCGTAACGCGAAACGGGTACGATTTCACAATCTCCAGACCGGGGAACAATAGGCCCAGGTTGGCCGCGATAAGCTGCTCGAGCCAGATGAACTTCGATTCCACGGGGCTGGAGCTCGCGGTGGGGCGATTTTGGGAGGCCCCCTTCACGGCAACCAACTGGGGTAACGTGTCGGGGACTTTGATGCGCGCGAAGTGCTCCTGGCCTTCCTCGTCACGCACCACGACCGCCAAGTTCAGGCTGAGGTTTGAGATGTGCGGAAAAGGACGGCCGGGATCAAAGGCCAGAGGTGTCAGTACGGGGAACACATGTTCGAGAAAATAGGCATCGACCGCCGCACGTTCATCGGGGTTGAGCCCCGACTGCTCGGCGACTCGTATCCCTTGCTGATCCAGGGCCGGCTGGATGTCCTGGCGCCAAAGGTCGTGGGCCTGGTTCGCGATCTCGCGTACCTTGTCCCGGATCAGTTGGATCTGGAGCGCCGCGGACCGGCCATCGATTGAGACTTCCGTGCTGCTGCTCGCCACTTGCTGCCTCAGCCCGGCCACTCGCACCATGAAGAACTCATCCAGGTTCGAGCCGAGAATAGCGAGAAACTTCACCCGCTCCAGAAGTGGGTTTTCCGAGTCCGCAGCCTCCTCCAGCACCCGGCTCTGGAATTCCAACAGGCTCAACTCGCGGTTGAAGTAATGTTCGGGACTTTTAAGCGCCGCGAGGTCCTGGGTTTCGATCGCTAGGTCCAGCGCGGCGGGAGAATCTACCTTGGATCCGATTTGCTTTGCGCGAGGGCGGGACGTTTTGGTTGCCATGAATGATTCACCCTAATCGGCCCGAACAAGCAAAACATATTCTACATCGTATTGCGCCTGAATTGAGGCCTGGTAGCGCGCTAAGATTAGTTTTCATCTTGATTTATCTCGAATTATCCTATCCAGCTGCCAACAAAAGCATCGGTCACGGTGAGCAAGCGCCGGGCAGACCTCCATTGTTGAGGCCTGCGACTTTTCCCAGAGAAAAATCGCCACCGCCAAGAACTGTCCAAGCTTCCGTCCCCATGGCCTTAAGCGTTGACTGAATTCAAAGGACTTATCCCTGAGAATGGGTTCAGTTGAACTCCAACATGATGGACATAAAGTCCTCCCAACCTTCATCATTCCTTAACATTTCCTTCAATTTGGGTCAACGGAGGCGGTGCATCCTGGATTTCAGCTAACATGGATTGGATGCTTCAGTCGCCGACAGTCCTGCTTGGGTTGGCGGTGACGCTCATCACGATCGGTTTTCTCGTTCACGTCTCGCTCAGCGCCAGGCCAGATGCGCGGATGGCCTTCCTGACTGGCCTGATGAAAGGCACCCCGCTCGGGGACCAGAGGCAGAACGTGTTCGGAAAACCCAATGGTTCCTAGGCCGCTTGGCTCCAACTCACCTCGCCTCATCTGACTAGGGTTCGTGGAATCGTGCGAAGCGCCTTTGTAATCGGTGGCCAACCAAACCCGCTTGCTGGCCTGGAAGCGCAGGCGGGCTCGCGCGGTGTTCCGCTGATCCTGGGAAACTCAGAAGTGACTGTTGCCGGGCACGCCCGCAATCGCTTCCGCGCCGATAAAAAGCCCCCCTGTGATTGGCCCCTGGCCGACACCCACTTGATTGGCATAGCTCACAAAGCCGGAGGACCGTGGTCGCCGCCTAAAGGTTCATTCTCCAAAAAAGCCTGGGAGCGGCGGGCACGGCGGTTTGAAGAGTTTAATCGGGAAACAGGCGGTTGCTAAGAAAGCGCAGAAGGACCTGCGCATAATAGCCTCTAGTCAGTATCAGACTTGGGGTTCTCGCCTGCGCACAAGGCGAGGCAGGAAGCGCGGCACCTCACGGGCATAGTCCTCATAGGCTTTCCCGTAACGTGCGCAGAGTTCCCGCTCCTCAAGAGGCGCGACGATCTGATACAACAGGATGCTGAGAATTGCCAGTGAAAAATACCCCGCAGAACCCGTCAGCGCAGCGAAGGCGAGCAAGGTTATCATGCACGCGAGGTAGCGAGGATGACGCACGTACCCGTAAGCCCCGGAGCGAATCAACCCGCCGCCGGGATGCCCGAGCTTCAGTTCCGGGACGCCGAGCAGGAGTTGGGGGCTGAAGGTGCGCCTCCTCTTAAGCTCCAGCCAAATCGCGACGAAGAATAGACCGGCTCCAATTGTCCACGTCCAAGCCGAGCGCGGGATGCGCCCGGCAAGAACCCACTGCTGCTCGCGGACCAGAAGCATGCCGAACCCGCCCCATACCAGCAGAACCATCAAGTACCAGAGGTTTCCGACGCGCCGCCAGAAGCGAATGGCCGGGTGAATCAGAAACCAGAAGAAGGGAATAGGAAATATCGCAATCAGAAGGAACAGCGCCAGCATGTCCACGGCTCGAAGAAACAAATCCCACATAAGGATGTATATTAACCCGGATCCTCAAGGAAACAAATTTCGCATACTGCCAAAGTAGTTCACTCCGAATTGACGCGATACTCCCGTAATGGTCCCTGCGTTCCTCGCGAACAATAGTAACCTTAGAGTTTGCTTAGTGACGGACCTCAACACTACGTTTGCTCAAAAATTGAATTTGACACCTAGTTGAAGTAGGCGGGGAGCGGCGGCGCTCACGACCTTCCCAAAAGAAGGGCTGCTGATATTCCCGTTGACGGCTGCGGCCCCATAAAACTGTGCATGGTTGATGACATTAAAAGCTTCCACCCGGAATTGCAGTGATTTTGATTCGCTGAGGTGGAGGCTCTTCAAAAGGGCGAGGTCAGAATTGGCGATGCCGGGGCCATAGAAAAGCCGCCGTGCCGCCGTGCCCATTTGGCCGAGCGCTGGAAGGCTGAATAGCGAAGTGTTAAAGGCGGGTCTGCCGTTTCGAGGGTCGGTGTCGATTTCTATCTTGCCGGGGGTGACGTTTGGCGTGTCCACGCCGTTGTTGTTGATCCCGTTGGGTATCGTTCCCAGCAGTGAAGTGTCGTTGTTGTTGTAGAGAGTCACGGGGAAGCCGGTGCTGAATCGCGTGATTCCCGTGACGCTCCAACCCTCCGTCAACCGGTTCCGGCGATGCAGGAGATGGTCGATCGGTAGCTCGTACTTATAACTCGCCACCAAGTTGTGGCGCATATCGAATGCCGATACGGCCTTGCTCAGGCTGGGATCGACGGGGTTCACTGGCTCTGCCAGGCTGGATGACAGATCGAGAGCTTTGCCATACGTGTAGCCCACAAGTAATTCCAAGGGCCCACGGTTGTGGCGCAGATTGATCTCGAATGCGTTGTAATTGGAGTTCCCGAGAGTCTTCTGGTAGGTGATGGCGTCGAACTGGGAACGGTAAGGGCCGCGCGTTCCCTGGATAACCTGGCCTGACGACGTGACGTATGTGCCCCCTTCGCCGAACGGACCGCAGGTGGCGGTGCCCGGCATAACCTGGTTGGTCTGGCTAACGCTTAAACATTGGGCGGGATCTCCCGGGTTGGCTGAAATGAGCACCAGGAGATGATGCGCCTGCGAGCCGACATAGGTCAGACTGAGAAGCGTGTTTCCCTCAATCTGCCGTTCCACGGATAGCGTGTAGCTCGCGGCGTAAGGGGGCACATTCTGGTGGAAAAAAGAGGGAACACCGGTGATCGGCAAATACTCTGACCAGTTCACGCTGGAATTGGGATTCGCCGCGGAGGCCCCAAACGCCGGAATCGGCTCGGGAAAGCGCTGCCCTACGTTCTGCCCATTCGCCGCCGTGACAAAGGGATTAGAAAACAGAGGGGGCGCCAGACTCGTATAATCATAGCCATAGGGAGGGTTCGCACTCATGATGCCGGCGGATAACCCCTCGAAAGCGGTATAGTACAGGCCGTATCCGGCCCGCACGCTGGTGGTGCCGCGGCCGCCGAATATCCTGCCCAACCAGCCCCTTTGGTAATCCGGGGAGTATGCCAGACCGATGCGAGGAGCAAAGTTAGTGTGTTTTGCCGGCGCCAACGTCGCAGGAATCCCGGGGTCGCCAGGAAACACCAGGCCATTTGGCGCTCCCGGATAAACCCGAGACTGCTCGCCCAGCACCAGGGTCTGGAGTTGGTTGTATTTCTCCCGCCAAGGCGGGAGCAAGTCCCAACGCAAGCCATAGTTCAGTGTCAGATGCGGCCTCACCCGCCAACTGTCCTGCGCATACATCCCCACGTATTTGTCGCGAAGATAGAACGCCAGGGAGTCACCTTGCGCATAGGTGCTGGGGATGCCGAGTAGAAAGTCCGCGAAATCCGATCCCGTTTCTGCCCCCGTGAATGAGAACGCCCCGTTGTAGGTGGCGTCGGGGTTGATATTGACCTGGTCGATGTGGAATCCCGCCCCAAGCTTGAGCACGTGCGTTCCCATCACTTTGGAGAAGTTCTCCGACACCTGGAGCGTATTGTTGGCCTCTTTGAGTCCGGTGGTATCGACACCGAGGGTAAAATCATTGAGGGAGACGTTCTCAATGCCTTCGATTTGTGGAGCTAGCGCATAGATGGAAGGATTACCTGAGCCGTCAACGAAACCCTGTGATGCGAGGCTCGGGCCAACACCACCCTGCGGCTGGCCCACATTGTTGGCGTCTCGGAGATAGCTCAAGTGAAACTCGTTGACCATGTTCGCGCTGAGAACCTTCGTTAGGCCAAGGCTCACCATTTGCGCTCGGCCGAGGGTGATAGCATTGAAGCCCGGCACACTGGCCCCGCCTTGCGCCGTCGGGTAGGGGTTGTTCAGCCGGTAGCCGTCAAGAAAGTAGTAAGCGGCAAGCGCCCCCAAGCCGGTACTACTGTCAATTCGTGCCGAGCCCTTATCATCGCGAAGGGTTTCATTGTACGCGGAAGTCGAAAAGGTGTTTACCCCCTGATTGGGAAGGGGAATAGAGCGCAGCAAGGTCTTGGCCGGGCCCGGCCAAGCGCTGAGCGGAATCTGCGCGTTGGGCAAGACGCATTGCGCCGAGCTGACGCACCCGGGAGAGTAATATGCCTCTCCGGGAAACACCGGGTAACCGAGGTGCTGCGAAAGTGAGTCGGCCCATGACTGGCCGTTCACGGCGCCGGTGAGCGAGTTAGCGATACCCGACAGGTCGCCCGTCCGCTCCTGGATGTCAGGCACAGAAATCAAACCTGTCTCCACACCTTCGGTCATCTGCGTCCCCTGGTAATCAGTGAAGAAGAATGATTTCTCTTTCTTGATGGGGCCGCCGAATGTAGCACCGAACTGGCTTTGGTCGAACCGGGCGCGATCCGAGGAGAAATAGTCTCGCGCGTCCAAGTTCGTATTTCGCAAGAAATCAAAGACGCTGCCGTGAAACTCATTAGTTCCTGATTTGGTCGTGACCACAATCTGCCCACCGCTGTAATTGCCGTACTCGGCATCAGAGTTACTCGTCAACAAGCGGAATTCTTGGATGGAGTCGAGGTTTGGGATGAGTGCTGCGCCCATGCTAAAGTCTTCTTCGACGTTAGCTCCATTGACGACGAAACCATTGTTGGTTTCCCGTTGTCCACTCACCGATAAGTTGCCAGCATTGAGGTCTCCGGAAGGAGCCGTGGTCGTGCATCCGGACATGACTACCGCGTTGGCCTGCCGTGAGCTGGCCGGAACGACGCCCGGCTGGAGAGCGAGTAAATCTGTATAGCTGCGTCCATTCAAGGGAATGGATGCAATCTTCGTCATCGTGATGGTCTCGCCCAGCGTGGTATCGGCCGTATCAACGTGGGTTCCTGATTCAGTGACCGTCACCGCCGTGCTTTGTTGCCCCAGTTCCAGCTTTAGGTCGATTTCCAGCGCTTTACCCGTGTCAAGGATAATCCCCGACCGAAGAACCGGGCGAAATCCGGCTTGATGAACCTCGATCTGATACTGGCCGGGAGATAGTGCAGACAGAGAATAGAATCCGTCGGCATTGGTGGTCGTCATCTGCCGCAGTCCCGTTTCCACGTTGCAGATGACGACGCTAACGCCTGGGACTACAGCCTCACTCGGATCCACGATCTTACCTGAGATGCTCCCGCCTGCACCGGCCCAGGCCGAAAGACCCGCCAGCAGTAAGAATGGGATGGACAGGCCCGCAGCACCGGCGATGCGGAGTTTGGATGGTCCGGATTGACTGTTGATTTGCTCCATGCGTCCTTCCCCACGTTATTGCAACAATGTTGCACGTAAGATGCCGCGCCACGACCTTATCCGTATCTGTCTGCAATCATTCGATTTCGACTTTGAGAATCCCGCCATGAATGTTTAACTCTACAGAAAAATTGGTTTAAAGACCCAGTCGGGTAGGGGAGAAACCCCTAATGGGGCATCTACACCCGATCCCACCGTCCCGGGAAACGGGCCACGGGACGGAGCGTCCGAAAATTGTATAAGTTGCAACTTTGTTGCAGTTAATGCAACAGTGTTGCCACTGGTTGTCTCCCTGTCAATGTTTTGGAGGCCAGTGGTGCCTCTGGCCGACCGAACGGTGCGAATGCTGGGCCGATGGGCGTGACGGTGCGGGGAATCGTTCGAGAGGGCGCTCCAAAAAGCTATCGACAATCAATTCGTCTCAATGTAATCGGGGGAAGGTCATTTCTGGCAGGCGCCTGTGGCCGGCTGGATTCCGGCGTTGAAGGGCGTCTATCATTCCAAATCCAGCCAAGTCCCCGCTCAACATGGTTTCCGAGTTCGTCGCCGCTCCCCAGTACTTCGGATTTGCCCCAGAGGATTACGTCTTGTGCTTGGCACGCACAAGCAAACGACGGAGGTCCGGCCAAAACTCCTTCAACTCATAACCGACGGCATCCAGCAAAACTTGTGTGCCCAAAACGTTGGCACTACTTGCGAGGTTATGGGGGCCGGGATGGTACGCATTGGAGAGGCCTGCGGCCAGGCCATTACCGAGGAATTCGGAGAAGTTGAACTGATGTTTTCCTGACGAATTCGATCGCGTGACAACAACCCGCATGGCGGCGTACCCGAAACGGCGAAAGAAGTTTCCTTTTCCCATCTGGTAGTAGCGCGGGTCCTGCCGTAGCAATGTGGGGAAGATGGCGCCCGTCCCGAAGTTTCCGACGATGGCGTCGGCATACGCCGTCCCGAAGCGTTTGGAATAACCCTTCAGTCCTTGGCCGTAGGTGGGGTTGGTGTTGTCAGCTTGGCCAATGCCAGCTTGGATGCCTATGAACACGACTTCAACCGGGTCGAAGCACCCCTCAGCCACCGTCTTGAACTTTTGCCCGGTCGTAAGGGGAGGTAGCGAGGAGGCATTCTCCACGGTCAAAAGGTTGGGCAGCGCAAAGAAAAGTCGGTCATCTTTTGGAGATTGGGAGGCTGGAGCGGGTTTGGTCTGGGTCTGCGGCGCCGCCGGAGGAGGAGCCTGCTCCACCTGTTGGGCCAGCAGTTGATGAGATAGCCCAAGTGTACAGGTGAACAGAATGGCCAGCACGTAGCCGCGCGGCCAGGTGTGTCGATTAATCATCAGTTCAGCAATCTCCGCGATTACATATCGGCACAGCAATCTTTCCCTTCGAGCAGGCTTTGCGGGCGGGCCACGCCACGTCTTTGACGCGTCTAGCGTTAAAAGGATCACTTGACGCTCTGTCTTCATGCTAACACAGTCTCTTTTTGAATGCATCCTGCTCAATCATCAGGAATTTCATGCGGCGCAGGAGGTCCTGGAAGCGCGGGTCGGAGCAACCTGGTAACGCAGACTGGGTGCGCAAGTCTACGGCTTTTCCATCCCCAGTGGTTAGAGCGCAGAGTCGAAAACCAACTGCGCTACCAGCTTCTGGCCAGGTGGATGGCGTGTTGCCGAGAATGGCGATGCCAGTCGCGAGAAGGTCCGCGCCAGTGTCACGTCCCAATCACCCTGCGACCGCAGCACAGGAACTGGGCCAAGCAAACAAGCGCAGAATCGATGGACGCGTCACGGACGCCTGGTAGAGGGCAGACAATATCCAAATGTGCGCCCGTGGCGGAGAAGGCACGGCGCGTTGCGCCGTTTAACCAAATTGTAATGTAAGCGTAATGCCGCTTTCACCCTCTCAGGGCTTAATACCCTTGAGGGCGCCGGACCACCCCAACACAGCGCGGATCAGTGACGGCATTTTGGGAAGCAGAGGGTGCCGGCGTTTTCCGTCAACAGCCCGCCGCGCGGGCCGGGGCTACAACCTGCTGGTTCTGGCCAGAGGCCCCAGCGACGACGGGGCTGACAACCAGCGAACCATGCAGTGCTGCCAGTTAATCGAGGTCGGAATACAAGGAAGGAGTCATGAACACTCCAGTGTTCAGTCTCTTTCAGAGGCTTCAGCCCGTGGGGCATATCAGAAAGGTTTCGAGTCGGAGGACTCATATGAAGATGAAAACCTCGCTTGCACCTCTTCACAGGATCTTCTTCCTGGTGATTTTTGTTGCCTTGGCGACTTGCCGGGTTTACGGCCAAATCAACCGGGCCAACCTTAATGGAACCGTGACGGACCCGAGTGGGGCGAGCATTCCCAACGCGAAAGTCGAGGCCATTGCGCCTGACACGGGTCTCAAAAGGGATTCCACCACCGGGAGTAGTGGAGTTTACAGCATCAGCAGCCTGCCCACGGGAACCTACGATCTTACGGTCTCGGCCAATGGATTCAAGACCTTACAGGAGAAAGGGATCGAGCTGGCGGTGGGCCAGACCCGCACCGTCAACGTGCAGCTCGAAGTGGGAGCGCCCACCACGACGGTCGAGGTGCGGGCTTCCGCTCAGGCGCTTGATTCGAACAACGCTGAGATCTCTACCGTCATTCAATCCCGGCAAGTGGAGGACATCCCCCTTAACGGGCGCGACTGGTCCACCCTCATGACGCTTGCTCCGGGCGCGGTCAACCTCGGCCCACAGTTCAGCGGTCCCGGACAGCGGGAGATACGATTCGTTGGGCGGGGCATTGACGATAGCAACTATACCTATGATGGACTCGACGCCACGGGCGTACAGGAGCAGAGCCAGAAGGCAGGCGTGCGCCTGGGCATCTCGCTGGAATCGATCGCGGAATTCCGCGTGAGTTCCTCGGTCTATACCGCGGACCAGGGAGGGTCGGCCGGAGCGGTTGTCAGCATCGTATCGAAGACGGGGACGAACACGCTGCACGGTACGGCTTTTGACTTTCTGCGCAACAACGTCTTCGACGCACGCGGGCCGTTCGATATTAGCGTCCCTCCATTCCGTTTGAACCAGTTCGGCGCCGACTTCGGCGGGCCCATCAAAAAGGACCGCACATTCTTCTATATGGACTACGAAGCGATCCGGCAGCGCCTGGACACCACGGTGATCGGGTTTGTACCCAACGCCACGTTTCGGGAAAGCGTTACCAATCCCGTTCTCACCCCCTTTCTCGTCCAGTGGCCGACAACCGGAACGATGGTCCCAATCGATGACATGACCAACGAGTGGATTTCACCACAGAGTGAACCCGTCCGGGAAGATAGCGGAATGTTCCGTTTGGATCACACCTTCACCGATAGAACCTCCATCTTCGCCCGAGTGAACATCGACGACGCCAACAGCACATCACCGCTCGATACGCTGGGCGGCATCGATAATCCCCTCATCCGCCCCTCCAATTACGTAGTCCAGTTGACGCATACCTTTTCGCCAACGATCATTAACGAACTGCGCGGGGGGATCAACCGTTCCGCGTTGCACCACTACATGAATGGAACGTGTCCCACGAATGCCGCCAACGGTCTGGCCGGCACCATCTGTGCGGACGTCAGTGGCCCGTTCGATACTCCCAGTGACAGCCAACTCGACGAGGAAGTCGGCACGACGATTGATGCCTACGACGACCTGACCATTGTTCGAGGCCGGCACACCATTAAGATGGGGATCGGCGTGGAGCGACACCGGCTGAACAATTCCGACGAAACTATCGGCAACGGGGACCTCTCCTACGACAGCACGGACGATTTCCTGAACAACGTAGTTGACAGCTATTCCTATGTCGGGCCGTTGACCCTGGGCGGCGAACGGCGCACTTACATCATGCCTTATGCTCAGGATACGTTTAAGATCCGCCCCAATCTGACGCTCAATTACGGATTGCGCTGGGAGCACTACACGGTCCTGAGGGAGGCGTTTGGCCGCCAGGCCGTGGTAAAGGTTTCGTGCGGAGGTTTTTGCCCGAAGGGTACCCTACTGTATTCTCCCTACTACTTGGACTTCGCACCACGGCTCGGTTTGGCCTGGGCTCCCGGAGGAGCTGCCGGGAAAACGGTCATCCGCGCCGGGTTCGGAATGTATTTTTCGCCGAACCAGATGGACGACTTCACCGACGGGCACGAGAGTACGGACCAACGGTTTTCCGTTTCGTCAGCGGATGTGCCAAATCTCGCGTGGCCGATTTTCCAATCCCTGCTTCCTGCCCCGTTATACTCGCCCAAAGCATGGGATCCGAATCGTAAGGACGGATACGTTGAAAACTGGGATCTCACCATCGAGCGGATGCTCCCCGGCAACTTCATCGGCCAGATTGCTTATGACGGCAGCGAGGGCCACAGGCTGTTCGGTAAATTACAGGCCAATGTCATCAATCCTTTAACGGGCGAGCGCCCCATACCCACATTTGGTCAGTACGGCTACAAAAATAATCTTGGCAACAGCAACTTCCACTCGCTTCAGGTATCCTTGAAGCGGTACATGACCGGTGGATGGCTGTGGGAGACTCAGTACATGTGGTCGCATGGTCTGGCTGACGAAGGGTTCGGAGCGGGCGACACTACGAACATTGAAAACGTTTCGTGTATCCGTTGCGACTATAGCAGCTCAGATATCGACATCCGGCAATCCCTCTCGATCAATTCGGTCTACGAGCTTCCGTTTGGACGCGGCAAGCATTTCTTGAGCAACGGCGGCGCCGCCGCAAAAGTGCTGGGCGGCTGGCAACTGAGCGGGATCGTCTCGGCCATGAGCGGCCGCCCGATTGATATCGAAATAGACCGCAGCGCTTCCGACATGCCGGACGGCAACAAAAGAGCTCAAAGGCCGGATCTTCTCCCCGGCCAACCCCTTTACGGGACCCCGAAGAACATCAACAACTGGTTCAACGAGACCTTCCTGACAGACGGTACTCCGGTTAGCCCCTTCGTGACCCCGGCCACAGACACCTGGGGAAATCTGGGACGCAACATTGCACGTGGACCCGGGTATTATGAAATCGATACGGCCCTCCAGAGGGAAATCCCTCTTACCGAACGGATGAAACTGAAGTTCCGCGCCGAGGCGTTTAATCTCCTCAATCATCCCATCTACGGCGATCCCGATTCCGATGTCTCGGATGGGCCCGGCGAGTTTGGCGTCATCACTAGCGAGTTGAACACCGGCGCCACCGGGTTAGGCACGTCACGGCGCCTTCAATTCATGCTGCGCCTGGAATTCTGATATTTTGGAGGTTGGCGGTAGGGCGTTTCTATAAGAACGGCAATTGCGAGGGTGGTCCAGTGGTCGGGACCACCCTCGATCGCTTTTCAAAATGTCGCATGCTCCTGGCACTTTGCTCCCCGCCGGTCATGCCACTTAAGCATCCCAAGAGCACTCCAAGGCTTGGCGCGCCTGAACCATGCGTTGTGGCCCTCGGCCTGCCGCGACTGGGCAGATTCTTGACCACCCCGGGGATTTCGGTTGGCGCCTGTAGGCCAACGGCCCCTAAGCATTAAGATAAGCGCGTTGTCGATTCGACGCGTCCCATCCCGCGAAGCGGGAAACCGTGAGTAGCCGTAGGTGAAACCTACGGAAATAGAAGGCCAGGAATAGCTCCGGCCCCGGAGGGGCCGACACTCTGCAAGGTCAACCCCGTTGGGGTTGGGCGGTCGGGTGGGTTCTGCGATCCGCAGGTTAAAACCTGCGGCTACCCACGGTTGGCCTCCTACGGGGCCAGACCAGAGACGGATTATCTTGGCGCTTATGGGCCAACGACCTGGGTCCACGAACGCCCTCCTGTCGGGCCGCGAGCCCTGAAACCTGAATCCGGCGTACTTTGCGGAGCAAAGTAGCTGAAGTAAGTGAAAATGATTCAGAGGGGGCAGAGTTTGGTCATTCGGGTGAGAGTTTCCTGGGCGAGGCGCTGAATCAACG